>Ga0209542_10014230_pt1 | contig 13575 bp, 13 predicted proteins | sample RifCSPhighO2_01_FD_184028 | JGI IMG/M metagenome (GOLD analysis project Ga0209542, IMG submission 184028) | Soil microbial communities from Rifle, Colorado - Rifle CSP2_plank highO2_0.1 (SPAdes) (version 2) | ecosystem: Environmental > Terrestrial > Deep subsurface > Rock core/Sediment ... | reverse complement strand
ATTTATTTTGAAATAAGCTTTTGGCGTCTCTGTATAATTGATTTTCTATAATTCCAGACAGCTCTTTCAAAATAAATTTCTTAATAAACTTTTCGGAAGCCTCATATCCTTGGTCAAGGTAAATCGCCCCAATGAGAGACTCCATTGCGTTTGCCAAAATATACTGACGAGCGCGACCTGTATCTTTGGCTTCGCCTCTTGAAAGAAGAATGTAATCATTGAGGTCAAATTCGGTAGCAATCCTGGCAAGCATAACAGCATTTACCAAAGAAGCGCGCCAATTGGTCATTTCCCCTTCCGGATTTGGGTAAGTTTTATATAAATATTCCGTAACCACTAATTCCAAAACAGCATCGCCAAGAAACTCCAATCTCTCATTATGATCCTGACCCCATTTTGGGTTTTCATTAAGATAAGAGCGATGAGTCAAAGCCTGAAGAAGGATATTTCTATCCTTAAACTTTGTTTCTATTTTATTTTCTAGTTGAGCTAATTTATCCTCTGCCATAAATATGGCGAGCGAGAAGATAAGCAATCAAGAACAAAACTATGATTACTTATCTTCGAGCTCGTTTAATTTTTCAATTTCTTCGCCTTCTTTTTCTTCCTTCTTCTTTGGCGCATCATCCTTGCCCGGTTCTCCTATTTCCCTATAAACCGTTCCCAAAACACCATTAACAAACTTACCGGAGGAATCTCCTCCAAACGACTTCGCCAACTCAATAGATTCGTTTATGGCAACTTTTGGCGGAACTTCTTCTCTGTTTCCAAAAAGCAACTCAAAAAGTCCAAGACGAAGCACATTTCTATCTACGATAGCTATTTGTTCTAGGGGCCACTGGGGTGCCGCTTTTTCTATTATCTTATCCAGTCCATCAAGATTCTTCATCACCCCGTCAATCAGTTGAAAAATAAAGGTTGTATCTTCCAAACCGGCCGCAAATTCTTTTACGTTTCTGTTAACTATTCCGGGCAAATCATCCTGTTTCCTACCCCTAAAGTCCCACTCATAGAGTGATTGCATCGCTACCGACCTTGAAAGATGTCTTGATGCCATGATTTAAATAAACTATTATCCCTCTCAAAAAATTACTTTGAAGCAGAATGTGCTTTCTTCTCGCGTTTCTTTAGTTCTTTAGCTAGAACATTGACCATCTCGGTACCCTTGTAATATCCGCAGAATTTACAAACAATGTGGGGCATTATCATTTTTGAGCAATGCGAACACTTGGCCAAATTCTTTGGTTTAAGCGCAAGGTGGCTTCGGCGCCTGCCCTGCTTACCTTTTGACATATGATGCCTCGGTACTGCCATATTTGTTATAACTTGTCTGCTCTCCGATAAGCTTCGCTATATCGGTACGAGCCCTAAAGGGTTTGGACCAATTCCTTCGTTAAAAGATTCCGGTTATTGCTCGTCATAGCTATCTATGACTCACAACATCCTCATCTTTTGCCTCGGACTTGGCCAAACAGACTGCGTTCTAAATTAATTTTAAGTCTAAAAACATTAACACAAAATCAAAATTTTTGCAAACAAAAACCAACCCACTGGTTGGCCTGCTTTTCTGCATCGGTTATACAGTAGCTCTCTAAAGACCCACTTTTCCGTTCAATTTAATAAATATTTCGCTGACCAACTGAGAGGCTTCATCCCAAGTTGTGAAACCTCCTCTACCCAAGTTACCAACGAGCTTCCATTTATTTCCGTCCCGCTCTACCACGCTAACATTGTATAGATTTGTACCGCTTAGTATTTGTTGAATTATAATCAGTTTGTTGTTATCAGGAAGCACAGCATAATGCCAAGAACGACCGAAAGAATGTTTTTTAATTCCCATAAAAAATCCCCTATTCAATCGTCAAAAAACCTCAGTAATAATACAACAAATAAAAATTTATTACAATACTTTGACCTCCTATCGCTAATTGTCAGCTATTTACTAAACGACCAGCGGAGGGAGACACTTTTTACAAAATTAGTAAATTTTTAAAAAGGTGTCTCCCTCCGTACGCGTAGAGGTTGTGCGAGCGATAAAATTGATGTTATCAACAATTTTTCCTAATTGCCCGTTTGCACATTAAGAACTAAACTTAAATTATGAAATTCGTGCATCTCCACACACATTCTCATTACTCACTTCTTGATGGCATGTCCAAGATTGATGACATGGTAAAAATGGCAAAAGAGCATGGTATGACCGCTATCGGATTGACCGATCATGGTGTAATGTACGGCGCAATTGATTTTTATACTGCGTGCAAAAAAAATGGAATTAAACCCATTATCGGGGTTGAGGCATATGTTGCCAACCGCTCCCGATTTCAAAAAGAACCTCATGTAGATAATAAACGCTACCACCTTACTCTTCTTGCAAAAAACAATGTCGGCTACCAAAATCTGATAAAACTTACTACCGCAGCCCACATAGAAGGCTATTATTACAAACCTCGTGTAGACAAGGAAATTCTTCGCGAATGTTCTGATGGATTAATTGCTTTGTCAGGATGCCCGGGTAGCGAACTTGGCCGAGCAATTCAATCAGGAAACAAAGATAAGGCTGAGGAAATTATAAAAGAATATCAATCAATATTTGGAGCAGAAAATTATTATCTGGAGATAATGCATCACCCTGATGTGGAATTTTTCCAAGACTGGAAAAACACACTCGTTGAATTTTCACGCAAATTGAATATTCCTTTGGTCGCGACCCAAGATTCACACTACCTACACCCCGACGATGCACTCGCCCATAAAACTTTAGTTGCAATCTCCACAAACACTGATGTTAATGACACCGCAATTTTTGCAGGTAAAGGACAGTACCATTTTATTTCAACCGAGGAAGCTCTGGAGTGGTTCAGTGACATCCCCGAGGCCGTGGAAAACACCGAAAAAATTGCCGAAAGATGTAATGTTGATTTAACTTTGGGCAAATTTATTTTCCCAAACTTTGTTCTTGAACCCGGCAAAACAGCAGATCAAATGCTTGAAGATTTAACCCTGGAAGGAATAAAGAGGCACGGCTTAGATAAAGATCCCGAAACAGAATCCCGTCGTCGTTATGAACTTGAAATAATCAAAAACAAAAACTACGCTCCATATTTTCTTGTCGTCGCCGACTTGATAAAATTCGCCCGCGAATCAAAAATATATACAACCGTCCGAGGCTCTGTTGCCGGTTCAATCGTGGCTTTCCTGTCCGGCATCGTCAATGTTAATCCCATAGAGTTCCAGCTTCCATTTGAAAGATTCTTAAACCCTTTCCGACCTTCAGCTCCGGATATAGATATGGATTTTGCCGACAACAGGAGACATGAAATCATTGAATATGCCAAAAAGAAATATGGCGCCGATAAAGTGGCCCAAATCGGAACATTCGGAACAATGCTGGCCCGCGGAGCAGTTCGTGATGTGGCACGAGCAACAGGAAAATCATATGAGGTTGGTGATAAGATTGCCAAGCTCATCCCAATGGGTTCACAAGGCTTTCCAATGACCATTAAACACGCGATGGAAATTGAACCACAACTAAAAGAGCTTTATGAACGAGATTTGGAGGCTCGTCAAATTCTTGACATCGCAAAAAAACTTGAAGGCACAGTCCGCCATGTTTCTGTTCATGCCGCCGGTGTTGTAATCTCTCCCAAACCATTAATTGAATACGTACCGATTCAGTTTGACCCTAAAGGAGAGGACAATCTTATCACCCAATATGACATGTACACGGTCGGTGAAGACGGCGTTGGGCTTACCAAGCTTGATTTCTTGGGTATAAGAAATTTGGCTATTTTAGAAAATGCAGTTTCCTTAGTTCATAAACACAGAAACATGGAGATAGATATTGAAAAAATACCCTTTGATGACAAAAAAACATTTGCGATGCTGGCTAAAGGAGAAACCGAAGGGCTTTTCCAGTTAAACGGAACTGGGATGACAAAATATCTCATGGATTTGAAACCGACCACTATCCATGACATCAATGCCATGGTTGCCCTCTATCGTCCTGGGCCGATAAATAACATCCCTGAGTTTATTGCCCGCAAACAAGGCCGGAGCAAAATTAAATATTTCCACCCGAAAGCAGAAAAATTCCTTGATAAATCTTTTGGAATTTTAGTTTACCAAGAAGATCTTTTGTTTACGGCGATGGAACTGGCCGGATACAATTGGGAGTCAGTTGATAAATTCAGAAAAGCGGTAGGTAAAAAAATTCCTGCTGAAATGGCAAAACAACACGAGATTTTTGTACAAGGCTGTCAAACTCACAGCGGAATGTCAAAAGGTGAAGCGGAACAAATCTGGAATCTATTTGAACCATTTCAAGGATATGGTTTCGGCAAAGCTCATGCCGCCTGCTACGGCCGTGTCGCCTACCAAACAGCCTATATGAAGGCCAACTTCCCCGCCGAATACATGTGCGCAGTTCTTACGGCAGAATCCGGAGACACCGAAAAGATTTCAGAAGTCATCTCCGAATGCCAACGAATGAGTATGCCTGTTTTACCACCTGACATAAACAGCTCTTTCAAAGATTTTACGGTTATAAAAAACGAAAAAGACCAAATTCGTTTCGGTCTTTTGACTATTAAAAACTTGGGTGAAAACATTGCTGATGCCATTATTGCAGAAAGAGAAGTCAATGGACTCTATAAAGACGTAGAAGATTTTGTAACCAGAGTTAATAACAAAGATTTGAATAAAAAATCCGTTGAATCTTTGATAAAGTGCGGAGCACTTGATATGTTCGGCGACAGAAATGTTTTGTTGGTAAACATGGAAAATCTTCTTTCCTATGCCAAAGATAAACAAAAACAGTCCTCAATGGGCCAAGTCAGCTTGTTTGGTAGCAACGATACAGCAGATCTTCCACCTTTCCGGCTCTCCTCTGCAGAATTAGCAAAGCCATGGGAAAAATTGATTTGGGAAAAAGAGCTTTTGGGATTGTTTGTTTCTGACCACCCCTTAAACAGTTATCAAATTCAATTAAAACTGGAAAATGTTGTTCCCATAAAAAACATTACCGTGAGCACCGGCGGTTCAATCAAGATAGGCGGAATGATTACCCGCATTCAAAAAATAATGACCAAAACCGGCCGACCAATGATGTTCGCAAATGTTGAGGACATGGTGTCAAAAATTGAACTGGTAGTATTCCCAAATGTTTATGAAAAAAATCCGGAAATATGGCAGGAAAATCAGGTTATCGTCGCCCGCGGTAAAATAAATGACCGCGACGGTTCTCTCAAGTTTCTCTGTGATGATGTAAGGGCTCTCGCCTCTCCGGCATAAAATAGTGGCGGAGATAAGCTGGACAAGTTTAATAAAAATTAAATCCGCCCAAGCAGATTATTTTTTGCTTTTCCTTGATTGTTTCTTTAAAAAAAGAATCAGACTATGTAATTGTCCTGCTGCAATTCTCTTAATCTCTTTCAAGTCCTTCTTGGATACTGTGTTTATTGGTACAGATTCTCTGGTTGCCCTCTCAATCATATTTGCAATCACGCCATGCAACACACCAAAAACTATCATGTCGGCAAAATCTTGTTTTGCCTTAACATCCAATTTGTCTTTTACCATATCTGACTCCCTTAAGATATCCAAACAAAACCATAACAAATCCGCAATAAAAAATCAAACTCAGCTAAAATAAAAACTCCACACCATTTGTATTTATAATGGTGCGTACGATTCATTATAAATACATAGAAATCTGGTATCTTAAAGAAGTGGTACCTTGGATGTAAAGATGCCCATTACATGCTCTTGCCAGGCTTGGAAAGAAAACTCTATTGTCGTAGCTCGTGGAAAAATAAACGACCGTGACGGCTTGTTGAAGTTTCTTTGTGACGAGGTAAGACCTCTCGCTTCGCCCGCATAAAAAATCCGCCCAAAAAGACGGAAAGTTTTATTTATCTCCAAATTGCCAACCAAAACTTATATCGGCATAATTTTTCATAAATCCTATTTTGGGATTTATATATAGATTCTTTATATTCAATGGCAGTGATAAATAAAAAGCATCGGCTGAATGAACATCATTACTAAACGAAACCCCTGCCCCAAACCTTAAGGACATCCTATGAATCTTAACTCCGGGTCCAGCTTCAAAACCAAAAGAGCCAACAGCAAAACGCCTATCAAAATACCCCCCAAGAACCACCACAATGCGGTTGACATCAAGTAATCCAATTTCAAAACATGGCTTCCATGTTTCTATTAAACCAGTATCTATTGGTTCGGCTAAAACCTTCTTAACACCCACACGAAAGAAACCACCGTTTTCATTGGAAGAATTACTAGATTGAGCAAAAGCACCGGAGGGCAAACATACAACAATAAAAAACAACCCCACCGCCAGAAATCTATTCATTTCCTTCTCCTTGCAAAAGAACCAATTAAACCTTCAAAAGGATATAGATTTTGTCTTATCTTGTCAAGTCTTTTGGTTTTTGTTCATATTTGTTATTCTGAATAGATAATATGGACAAGGAAATAAAAACTCCTCCCCAAGACCACAGGAATATCGGTCGCGAATTAGATCTTTTTAGTTTCCACGAGATTGCGCCTGGAGCGCCGTTTTGGCATGCCAAGGGCATGGCAATTTTCAAAGAACTTGAAAAACTTGCCAGAGAAACTAATGATAAAGAAAACTATCTTGAGATTTCAACACCAATTTTGGTCAAAAAAGAAGTTTTTGTGAAATCAGGCCACTGGGACCATTACCGCGATAATATGTTTTACTTTACCAATCCTCGCGATGAGAACGAAATGCTGGTGGTAAAACCAATGAATTGTCCGGAGTCAACATATGTCTACAACTCCCAAACAAGAAGTTATCGGGACTTGCCCTTGCGATTAGCTGAAATCGGCCGCTTGAACAGAAACGAACTCTCCGGTACTTTGGGTGGCTTATTCAGAGTTAGGCAGATTACGATGGATGACGCTCACATCTATCTTTTACCTGAACAAATTGAAAAAGAAGTCGTAAATATAATTAACACCATCAAGAACTTCTACGACATGTTTGGTTTTAAAACCACCTATGTGTTGGCTACCCGACCCAAAGAGGCCTTGGGAGACAAAGAAGAATGGGATGTGGCAGAAAAGGCGTTAGGAAATGCGCTGGAAAGTGCTGGGGTTAAGTACACCATTGCTGATGGTGAGGGAGCTTTCTATGGACCCAAAATAGAAGCGCACCTTCAAGACTCCCAAAATCGTGACTGGCAAATGGGAACAGCTCAATTGGATTTGGTAATGCTTCCAAAACAGTTTGATGTTTTTTATACTGATGAAAACGGAGAACGAAAAATGCCATGGGTCATCCATCGGGCTATTTTCGGATCATTTGAAAGATTCATCGGGGTCTTGCTTGAACACACTGGCGGAGCATTGCCTCTGTGGCTCTCCCCTGTTCAGGCGACAATCCTACCAATATCCGACAACCAAAACGAGTGGGCTGAGAAAGTGCGCGAAGAATTAAAATCTGAAGGCGTCAGAGTAGAAATAAATAAAAACAATGAAACTCTTGGTAAAAAAATCCGGGAAGCGGAGATGCAAAAAATTCCTTACTTGCTAGTAATTGGCGACAAAGAAATTGAGGCTGAATCGGTAGCTGTGAGAAAAAGAGGCGAAGGCGATATGGGTCAGATGAAAATAGATAAATTCTTGGACAAAATTAAAAAGGAAATATCTTCAAAATCATAAACACAAAAAGACCCCTAAAGGGGTCTTTAACAATCATCGCTGATTAGCCGCAAACACATTAAACAAACCGGCAAGCAGAGCAAAAAATAACGCCATCCACCCATATTTGTTTGGTATTTCTCCAACCTTTAAATACATAAACAAGACAGTTGTTATATTTACAGCTATGATATTTGCGATAATAGCAACATAAGCCGACTGAAAAGTATGAATGCTAAACCCATAGGTCTTAAAAACTATAAGTCCGCCTACAAAATACAGGGGTTGTATTGTAACCAAACTCCAGAATATTAAATCGTCAGCGGAATTAAAATGCCATTTTAACCAACGGTAATCTTGGGTTGTTAACCGACTTACAAGTGTATATGTAAATGGACTAGTTAACAGGTGGGACAGAGTTACCATTAGAGCAATCCTCAGCAAACTTGAAAGCGCCAATTTGCCACTCCAATATTAAAAGAACTAATTGGATCAATATACAGGAAAAAACAAAAAAAGTCCTAACTTAGGACTTTTAACTAAAGAATCCAACTCCAGCTGTAAACCATACCGACTGTTTTCAAAAAGTTGCCGACAGACAGAGCAATAAAGCCCATTTTCCACCTGGCGCTTCCGCACAACACATCCGGTATTACACGAAAACCCGGGAACGGGATCAAGCCGAAGACAAACATCGCAAGCAATCCCCCGCTTTTCAGAATAAGAATCAGCCACTTGAAAACTATGTCTATATTGCGGAAAAGCCATACTTTGGAAACCGGCTCTTCGTAATACTCCTTGTTGTCTGTAAATTTTAAATACTTTCTAGTTAAGCGTATCTCGAGACCTTCTACAAAATTATCTGCCCTTTCTTCACCTTTTAATTTCTTAACAAATTCCTTATCTTTGAGCCACTTCTCGATTAGACCTCTCGTTCCCGACCATCCTGCATAGCCACCTAACATTTCAAGGAAGCCAATGGAACCGACGACAAACACCACCCACGGCTTTGAATGATTATTTAACAGAAGTATTGGCGTAATAACCAGATCTGGGTTGAAATACGATACATAGTATACGCCAACAAGAAGGAAAACTGACCAAAGTTCAAGAAGTTTGGCTATTTTCTTCCTCACATGCTAACATCCTTTATTGGAAAGAAACTCCATCTATACTACCCTTTTCAATGACTAAAATCAATTCAACTAAAATTATCGTCATCATCGGTCCTACCGCCTCGGGAAAATCCAGTTTGGGCATTTTTTTAGCTCGAAAATTAAGAGGCGAAATAATATCGGCCGACTCTAGGCAGGTTTATCACGGAATGGATATTGGGACCGGTAAGGTGACAAAAAAAGAACAGCGGATAGCGAGACACCATCTCCTTGATGTGGCCAATCCCAAAAAAATATTCACTGTTTCCGATTTTAAAAAACTCGGCCAAAAGGCAATTATTAACATCGTCGGCCGGAAAAAATTACCTTTTGTAGTAGGCGGTACAGGATTTTATATTGACGCATTAGTATATAACTTAAATTTCCCACAAGTACCACCAAACAAGCCCTTGAGGTTAAACCTCAATAAACTTACCTCTGAAAAACTTTTCTATAAACTAAAAAAACTAGACCCTCAACGAGCAAAAATTATTGACCGACACAACAAGCGTCGTCTCATCCGGGCTTTGGAAATTATTGATTCAATTGGTAAGGTTCCCGATCTTAATACTAAATATGAGATACATAATACCAAATACGATGTTTTGTGGCTTGGGTTAAATCCGAATAAAGAAAAGCTGATTAAAAAAATAAAAAAACGCCTGGATGAGCGCCTAAAGCAAGGAATGGTCAAGGAGGTTAAAAACCTACACAAACAAGGGGTAAGTTGGAAAAGATTGGATGACTTTGGACTTGAATACAGACAGATTAGTCGCTGGTTAAAAAGCTCAAAACTAAAACAAAAACAATCATTCTCAAATTCTCAAGAATATGAGAATTTGTTGCGAGATATTATTAAATACTCAAAACGCCAGATGACTTGGTTTAAAAGAAATAAAGATATTCACTGGGTTAAAAGTGAAAGAGAGGCGGAAAAAATAACAAAAAAGTTTATTTTTCCTCTTCCTTGAGAGCTGAGTCACTTGGTCCGAGAATTTTATCTTCTGATGGCACAGTTTGTTCAGAAACATACTTTGGCCTTCCTTCCTCTTCTCTTTTGGCCATAATCTGTTCATGGCGCTCTTTGGCCATTTCATTTTCCAAATTTGCGCGCTGTTTACCAACATTAGGCATTCTATCCCAACTACTCACTAATTTCGCAAATATTTTTTTAATCATATTGTTTTTTATTTTAATTTATTTTTTAATATTTCTTCGACCATCTGGGGATTAGCCCTGCCTTTTGACTCCCGCATAACCATGCCTACCAAGAATTTGAGCGAAGCTTCTTTCCCATTTTTATAATCTTCTACCGCTTGGATATTTTTTGCAATTACATTATCCACTACTGTTTCTATTTCACTTTTATCTGAAACCTGACCTAAATTCTTTTCCTTTATTATTTGTTCGGGATGTAAGCCAGTTTCAGCCATTTCTTTAAGAACAACCTTGGCCCCTGTTGAAGATAATTCTTTATGAAACACCAGAACCATAAGTTCCGCAAACACTTCGGGTGAAATCTTAAACCCTTCAAGTTCGTCAATCTCCATCCCCTTTGCATTCATTAGCGATGGGAATTCGGTAATAATGTAATTGGCCGAAAGTTCATGAAGCCGTCTTCCTAAATGCGGTTCGCTTGTATATTCACCTTCCAAGTCTTTTTTAGTGTGAAAATCTTTTGCAGAAGCATCCAATTCTGACGCTACATGTTCATAATAGTCACCAAGATGCCGGGCTACTGTAAATATCTCAATCTGGGCCTCTGTAAGACCATACTGAGCGAATCTAACACGCCTTTGCGATGGTAGTTCAAATAATCCGTCTTTAATCTCTTGGATTTGAGCCGGGGTGAATTTAAGAGGCGGTAAATCGGGTTCGGGAAAATATCTGTAATCATGAGCCTCTTCTTTTGAACGCTGACTCACTGTCGCCTTCTTTGTGTCATCCCAGCCCCTTGTTTCCTGAACAACTTTTTCCCCCGCCTCAAGAACTTCAGTTTGTCTTTTGATTTCATAATCAACTCCGTCGGAAGCAGATTTTATTGAATTTAGGTTTTTTATCTCCACTTTTGTCCCCCATTTGCCATCGTCGCCCGTTAAAGAAATATTAACCTCCACTCTCATCAAACCCTTTTCCATATCGGCATCTGATATGCCAAGATATTTTAAAATTAATTGTAATTCTTCAGCGAATTTTTTGACTTCCAATCCGGTTTCAAAATCAGGTTCAGTCACAAGTTCCATCAACGGCATCCCCGCCCGATTATAATCAACCAGGGAATAATCTTTGCCCAGTAAGTGTTGGAGTCGTCCAGCATCTTCTTCAAGGTGAATTCTAGTTATTCTTATTTTTTTACCCACAATGTCTAAATGCCCGCCTTCACAAAGTGGTTTTTGGTATTGGGTTATCTGATAGCCCTTCGGCAAGTCCGGATAAAAATAGTTCTTTCTCTCAAAAAAAGTGTCTTCGGCTATTTTACAATTTAAAGCCAAGCCAGCCATTATTACTTTTCTAACGGCTTCATAATTAATTACAGGAAGAGTTCCGGGGTGACCCATGCATATCGGGCATATGTTAATATTCGGATGTTTTTCATCCGGATCATTAAGAGAATCGCAGAACATCTTGGTCTTCGTTTTCAGCTCCGCGTGAATTTCTAATCCAATAACAGGTTTGTACTTCATGTGCCTTAAATTTAGCAGAATTTGAGTAATAAAAATAGGCCTCTTGGAGGCCTATCGTTTGAAAATATCTTCCTGTTCCAGTGGCGTAACTCTTGAGAATTTTTCCAATCCAGGAACCACATCTCTTAGTTGCCTATCCATCTCGCAAACAATTTGCCTGTACGAGAAGTGTCCTTGGGAAGTGGACCTTAATACGGTCATATACTCTGCCTGGCGATAATCCATTTTGTATAATGTCCCTGCCCGAAAAGCAAAAGGTATAAGATAGTCTCCACTGTTAAATAATCCGTCTAATTGTTTTATCATCTTCGCAACAACTTTCATGTTGGTTTCATAATCATACTGCATTCCAATTTCTTTTACTAAACCAGGCACATCAAACCCCCTGTCCACAGAGAATTTTTGGTGCAATTGAATGCAGTTGCGATGGCGGTGCAGGTCTCGCCTGCCACCAATATCCATACAAACATCAAACTGGATTCCATATCCAGCCGCAAACGCCCTGGGTAAAGCATCGTGCTTGTCACGAAGAGCAAGAACTTCACGCACGATTCTATTAACTTCGCTATGTTCCATTCTGTTCACAAAACTTTGAATGTCCCGCATGGTCATATTTGTGGCTTCATACACCAAGCCTGCGACTATCTCATGCTGAATACTTGGAAATGGACGGGCCAGTGTCGCATGTCTTGTCCAGTTGTTATATGCTCCGTGATACATATAATTTTCTAAATCTTTCAAAACTTTTTTCATTAAATCCCTGATACGTATTAAGTACCCATTCGGGCTTGTATATTTAACAAGTGTTGGTGCAACTGGTGGTTCGTCTTTACCTTCCGGACAAAATGGCTTCTCTTGGCATGCTTTTTTCATTTGCTCCGCAATCTGGACAACTTCAGGATATTCCGATGCCATCATCCGGCAAATTTGACCTTCAAGAGTCCTGGCGTTGGTTATTTGACCGACTGAAGTAGTAATTCCATTAAAAAGCCAGTACCTTGAAACATCAAAAGCTCTTGCTCTTAATGTTCTTTCATAATCGGCATCTTTCATGCCTTCCGGTTTCGAATATTTCTTTACAAGAGCTTCAAAACAAAGGAGTGAATACTTTTTGTGTTGATCTAACAGAAAATTAGCAACCGCGCAAAACCTGTTTTCATGGGGTGTATTTTTGACCACATTCGGAACGAAATAATTATCAAATTTCTTCTGATATCGTGTTGATCTCTCCTGGCCATTCCAAAGCTGCTCATCTTCAAGCTCAAATGAGACGATTTCAGAAACTTCTTCCACGCCTAGTGGAATTTGCGCATTATCCGCGATTGACTTATGACCAAAGCCAACATAGGTGGCCTCAAGAAAATCAGCCGCCATTTCGTTTGTTATCTTAATCAAACTTTCGCGAATAGACATACTTGAACGAGAATATTTGGCCATGGCGTAAGCAATGACCTCGGGCGGCCAACCAGCTAAAGCAATCACTTCTGACATTTCTTTTTCCTTGTTAATGTCCTAACGGTTTGGAAATGATACCAAATTATTTTTAATTAAAAAAGCCCCCTCTTGGTGGGGCAATAATCTTATGCAGACAATCCCAAAATGGGAACAAGAATTTCTTTGGTCTTTGTAAAAACATCTTCGGGTTGACCTGAACCGTCAATGATATGACAATTCGGATACTGCTTTGCAAACGCAAGATAATTCTCCCGAACCCTCATCTGAAACTCAAGATCTTTTTCAAAAGCATCAAGCTCTTTTTTTTGTTCTAGCATACGCTGTCTTGCGACATCAGCCGGAACATCATATATCAGAATGGCGTCAGGCCAAATAAAAGGAACTTCCGCGCCTTCAAATGCCTGCTCTTGAATCCCCATAAGCGGTTTAAGTTCCGCAGAAGAAGAAACTCCAAAACAGATAGAGGCCACGCCCCTGTCGGAAATGACATTAAATTCTTTGGCAAGATACGAAATAACTTCCACAGGATAATGCCAAATACGATTCCTAAAATAACGGCTTTGCATTTCAAATGGATGAAGAGTGGCAGTGTTAAT
>Ga0209542_10014229_pt1 | contig 13578 bp, 18 predicted proteins | sample RifCSPhighO2_01_FD_184028 | JGI IMG/M metagenome (GOLD analysis project Ga0209542, IMG submission 184028) | Soil microbial communities from Rifle, Colorado - Rifle CSP2_plank highO2_0.1 (SPAdes) (version 2) | ecosystem: Environmental > Terrestrial > Deep subsurface > Rock core/Sediment ... | reverse complement strand
CGAGAAATATAATCTAAAAGAAGGGGATGAGGTGGAATTGAACTTTTAAATTTTTTATAGTACAATGCGTAAGTTCTGTATCGGATAGCTGCTCTGATGCTCGCCCCGCCTTCGGCGGGGTAAATCGGAGAGGAAAGTCCGAACACGCAGTCCCGCCTTGGCGGGATTAAACGTAGTGGGTAACGCCCATCCTCCGACATGACGTCGGGGCGTAGTGCGAACAGAGACGAGTTCTCCGGCTTTGTGTCGGAGAGGTGAAACGGCTAAATCTATACGCGCGTGCAAGATCGTGCTCTGACCCAGGTCGGAGAGAATCGCTTGAGTCCGACGGCAACGTCAGACCTAGACAAATTGCTATCGCTCCGGCCTCGGTCGGAGTACAGAATTCGGCTTATAGATACAGAACCAAGAACATGAAAAATCCTCTCGCAAGAGAGGATTTTTCTATAGGTGTTGGGGTCTTGCATTTTTATTCAGAGTGTGATATACTCTTAGGGTGAGTGTGAGGTCAAACTCGCATTTATCGTAAACAACATAAGTGCCGCAAAGACCCCGACGCAAGTTGGGGTCTTTGTTTTCTAGGTTATATTGTTTTATAATATACTTATGAAAGTTTTTAATGGGCAAAGGGGATTCACCCTCTTAGAATTATTGGTGGTAATCTCTGTCATTAGCTTGCTTGCCTCAGTTGTTTTTGCAAGCTTAAATACAGCAAGAGCGAAGGGTAGGGATGCGAAAAGGCGTTCCGAATTAATTCAACTGAGAAATGCCATGGAGCTGTATTATTCAAATACGGGAGTTTGGTTTCTCTCTGATGGATGGATAGAAATTGGAGGATATGTAGATATTAATCTTCAGCCGACTTACATACCTATTGTGCCCATGGATCCCATTGGTGTAGGAAACCACCGATATCAACATTGGAATAAAAGTTATGTAGGGGGATGCTTCACAGGAGGTCAACCAGAAAAATATGTTTTTTATACAAAGTTAGAAAATCCCTCTGCAGCAGATTTAGCAACCTTGACTGATAGTTTTGATACCTGTGCTAATACTACTTATGAGATGAATTTTAAAATTGGTAACTAAAATGATAGATTCAATTATTACCAATAGGAATTAATCTTATTTTTTTTACAATTCTTTTCGGCGCAACAGAACGGCATTAAAAGCGACAATGACGGTGCTAGCGGACATAAGCACAGCCGCGACGGCGGGCTCGAGCAGAATACCTTTGAAAGCCAAAGCCCCAGCCGCGAGCGGCAGGGCAAAAATATTGTATCCGGCCGCCCACCAGAGATTCTGAATCATTTTGGAATAGGTCATTTGGGAGAGCCGGATAATTTTCACAATATCTCGCGGGTCGTTTCGGACAAGAATAATACCGGCCGATTCAATCGCCACATTCGTTCCCGCGCCGATGGCGATGCCCAAGTCGGCCTGGGTCAGGGCTGGTGCGTCGTTGATGCCGTCGCCCACCATGGCAACTTTAAGGCCGCGAGTTTGGAGAGTTTTGACTTTTTCCGATTTTTCGCCCGGCAAAACACGGGCAAAATATTCGTTAATGCCGAGTTCCCGGCTGACTGCTTGCGCCACCTCTTCCGCGTCGCCGGTAAGCATAACTACTTTTAGACCCAAGGTTTTAAGCGCCATCACTGCTTCCTTGGCTTCTGGCCGGATGGCATCCGCGACGGCGATACTGCCTATTTTCTGGCCGTTCTGCTCCACCACTATGTCTTCGCCGCCGCGGTGGCCGACGAAAATTTTTTCATTACCCACCTCCGCTTCGCCGCCTACACCCGGGATGCGTCTAAAGTTGCGCGCGGAGAGAATGGTAAGCCCGCGCCGTTTGGCTTCGGCGACGATGGCGTGGGCGATGGGATGTTCGGAATGAGAATCCACCGCGGCGGCGAGAGCCAGAGCCTCGTCGGAACTTGCGCTCTTGACGCTGAATTCTCCACGGGTCAATGTGCCGGTTTTATCAAAGAGCACGGTGTCTATGGTCCTGGCCGCTTCCAAGGCCAACCTGCGCCGCACCAGCAAGCCGTTTTGCGCCGCTTTAGTGGTAGAGATTGAGGCGACTAAGGGAACGGCAAGTCCCAGAGCGTGCGGACAGGCGATTACCAATACTGCTACCAGCCGGGCGACGGCAAAGCCGACCTCGGCACCGGCGAGAAGCCAAGCGACGAGAGTGGTAATGCCGCCGAGAACGGCAACAACAGTCAGATAGAATGCCGCCCGGTCGGAGAGTATCTGCAATCGCGATTTGGAAGCTTGCGCTTCCGCCACCAGCCGCATTACGCCGGCGAGAAATGTTTTCTCGCCAATATTAGAGACACTGATTTTAAGGGCGCCGTCATCATTAATCGTGCCGGCAATAACCGCGTCATTTTTCTTTTTGGGTACCGGCTTTGATTCCCCAGTCACCATAGATTCGTTCACATCGGATTCGCCGTCTATAATTTTTCCATCAGCGGGAATTTTCGCGCCTGGCCGCACAAAGACTACATCGCCCTCCCGGAGTTCGGAGAGGGGAATAGTTTCGGTTTTATCACCCCGCACTACTTCTGCGGTATCCGGCAGTAATTTGGATAACTCTTTCAGCGCGCCTTGCGCGCCGGAAACCGCTCGCATTTCCAGCCAATGGCCGAGGAGCATAATGGTAATGAGGGTGGTTAACTCCCAAAACAGGGCTTCTTCATTCGCGAATACGGCATAGACACTCCAGATATAGGCGGCAGAGATGGCAATGCCGATAAGCGTCATCATGCCGGGCAGACGGCCGCGAATTTCTCGCCAGGCGCCCAAGAGGAAAACGGAGCCGCCGTAGAAAAATACGATGGAGCCGAGAACAAGAGGCATATAGGCAAGTCCGGGGAATGGAGGCAAGGACCACTTTAATATGGTTTTCAAAACATCCGCATAGAGCACGACGGGGATGGTTAAAATTAAACTTACCCAGAATTTCCGCAAAAACATTTGGGTGGAGTGGCCTGCGTGTCCCGATTTTGATTTATCAAAATCAAGGATCCCGACTTTACGTCGGGACTTATCTTTTTTTACCGGGACGAGCGCCATCCCGCATTCCGGGCACATCCCCGGCCGGTCCTGCTTGATTTCCGGATGCATCGGGCAGGTGAAAATTATTTTCTCTTCTTCTTGGTTTGGGTGATGATTGTGTTCCATATTTATTATTCCACCAGAATTGTATCGGCTTAACAGCAGTGATTGGCATGACCGGTATTATGGTTTTTGTCGGCATAGGCTTCCGGATTTTTCACAAACTGTTCTCGGCAATGGCTGGAACAGAAATGGTAAGTTTCCCCCCGATGTTTCGTGGTTACCCCTTCGCTCGCTTGCATGCCGCAGACCGGGTCCCGAGAAGAGGGTAAAGCTGAATTTTTTCTGAAAAAATTAAACATGATTTTTATTGGTTTTTATTGTCAAGGTGAAATAAAGTATGTAGCCAGCACCAGCCCAAGAAACTTTCCACCAGCGCGATTACGGCCACAATCAAGATGAGTGTATTGTATACGCTACCATCAAATTGCGGCGCAAGTGGGCTTAGCCATACTATTCCTAAAACAAACCTAAAAATTCTGTCCAATTTACCTAAATTTTGTGTCATATAATTTTTTTTACTTACTTCCCAATATATACAGGTCCACCAACTCCTTGACGGTCCTTTTTTCTGCCTTCTTGTGCTGTAGCTGATGTTTGACGTGAGTTCGCAAGTGATTTTCAAGGAGCAGGGCATCAAGGCTTTTGAGCGACCTTTGAATAGAGAGAGACTGCTCCAAAAGCTTGGGGCAGTATACCTCGTTCTCAATCGCCTTGGTGAGTCCATCGATTTGGCCGCGAATAATCTTGGCCCGATGGACTGCCCGTTTTTTTAACTGTTGGTCTAACATCTTAATAGGATATACCCCTATACCCTATTTGGCAAGAGCCGACCTGGGGATAACCCCGATAGATAAAACTAATCATTATATTATATAGGCGCTTTCTCCGGCGCGCGGTCGTTGTTGCGGGCGATGAATTCTTTTATTTCCGCTTCGTTGATTTCCGTCTGTTTCAGGAGGTAGCCCCAGGAAGTCAGAGCGACCGGCACATCCAAGTCTGTCCGGGGTAGCATTATTTTTTTTCCACTAGCTTCATTGAAGGCCCCTTTGATTCTTTCCACCTCGCTCTCCGGCAGGTCCGCTCTATACCAGACTACCGCCGCGCCGTGCTCCATGCTGTGGAGCACCAGTTCATCCGGCACGGCCTCATCTTTGAAGCCCGCTCCCGCTACGCCGGCCCAATGCCAGCCGGAAGTCGGCGGATTGGAGCCATAAGGCGGATGGGTGGCGTCCCGGGCGACATGTTGCGCGCCCATATCCGGCATTTTCTCGCCCATCATTGGTTGTTCCAATCTGGCGCCCTCTTCCGTCTGGTTTTGGGAAGACCACCAAACTCCGCCGAATATTATAATAAGGGTCGCTAATATAATTCCTACAATTATTTTATTTGACATGTTTGTAATTTTTAATTGATAATTTTTTTACTGCACACTGCACGACCCGCCGCCCGAATTCCCAGCCGGACCCATCTCCCGCAAAATCCGCTGGAAGCCCTGTCCGCTGGAGTATTCAATCCCCAATACTTCTCTTGGATTAACTTTTTTCCAGGGAATACCTTTTTTCTCCATATACGAGGCAATAGTGAGATAGGTGTCCGGGAACCAGTAGGAATTTACATAGAGGGCCGCTCGCCACATTTCTTCTTCCGAGATATTTTGCGAGGCCATAAGCTCTAGGAGTCCCAGCATGGCCATGCCATGATTGCAGTCGGGGAAATGGGCAGAGTTGCCGCAACACGGCCGGTATATGCCGCGGGATATTTTATCCACCAGTGCTTGCTGTTCGGTGGTTAGAGACAGAAAGGTATGGCGGCTGTAATGTTCCATGGCATTGCCACGGGCGATAGTCCACCCGCCGGTGGAGGCGAAGTTCTGCGCCCCGCCGTAGCGTGGGTCCATCATCTCGCCGGTTTCCAGAATTTCGTTTTTATTGCCTAGTCCCAGCGCCCAGAAGAAGTTGAGGAGTAAGCCAGCATTCTGGCCGGTAATTTTGAGGTTGTCATTTTGCTCGGTGAACATTTTTTCCGCTTCCCGCTCTAGTTCCGGATTGCCGGCATAGAGAGTGAGAAATTTTTCTTTATCAATGACACCGGACTCCGCCAACTCTGTGCCAAGTGTGCCCCAGCGGACGGGTAAGACCACACCCCCTGCCGGCAGAACCGCTTGAGGCGGGGGAAGAGCCGGCGCTTTCGGCGGTTCAACTCTTGCGCCGTAATAAAATCCCAGAATTAAGACCAGGCCCACTACGACGAAGCTTATTATTTCTTTTTTGTTTTCCATATTTTTATTTTATCTTTTATTTATCGCCACAGCAATCCTGCATCTTCTTGACGATTTCCTCCACCGTCCAGCCCTCGGGGATAGCGTTGACGACCCGCAATCGCCGGATAGTTTCCTTGACGCCGAATTTTTGGATTTCATTCAAGACCAGCCGTCGCCGCTCGCACTTCTGGCAATGCGGTATATGTAGCGCTTTGGCGAGCTTGGCAACGGCGTCCCCCAATTTGATTTTTCCCATTGTGTTAATGTTTAGATAATAAGTATCAGGGTTCCAAGAACTATCATGGCGACACCGCCCCAGAGTCGCATATGCCTGGTCTGCGACTTTTTCCAGGCTTGCACTTTAGCGATAAGCTGTCCGTTGCTGGCGATAAGCAGGATAATAATCAGAGGCAGGATGAATATGAGATTGTAGAGTAGGAGATAACCCACGCCTCTCAAGTATGTCCCTTGGTCATGCAAGAGCCCGAGTACCATAAGGTAAGGCCCACCGGTGCAGGGGAACTCACAGAGGCCGACCAGAGCGCCCAGGAGGAAAACCGCGGGCAGAGTAGCTCGATTCATAAGCGAAGCGATTTTATTATGGGCGACCTCTGGAATCCGGAGTTTAAGCGGGAAGGCCGGGAAAAATTCGTTAATCAGATTAAGTCCGCCCAGGGCGATGAGAACCGCCGCGCCGACCTTGGCCATGAAGTGCGGCGTGTTGAAGAGATGGAGCGCCTGCAAAATTCCAAGACCGATGAGGAAATAGACCGCCAAGAGGCCGAGGATATAAACCCCGCCGATTTTTAAGATACTGCCTCGGTTTTTTTGGAGGGAGAGCAGAAAGGCGATGGTGAGGAGCAGAATACCGAAGGCGCAGGGGTTAATGCTGTCAATCAAGGCGGCTACGGAGACGAGGGGCAGGAGCCACTGACCGCCGTCACTTAAGTTCCAGAGCGCGGTGGTGCCGATGTTGCTTGTTTGGAAGAGGATTACCGTGCCGAAGAGCAAAACCGCGAAGGCGACAAGAAGTGTAAATTTTTTAGTCATACTACGGAGTGACCAGCGCACTGAAGTTTAGTTCAAGCGGCTGGCCAGCGCTGTTTTCTATTATAATAGCGCGCGCGATTTTGCCCACTCCTGCCGGGCCGTGAGCCGCCGGGTCAAAGACAACATCTACTGTCGCTTCTCGGCCCGGAGCCAGAATTTCGTTGATGGCGGGGATGCCGCTGTGGCCGGGCATGCCCATCGGGCCCCATTGTCTGCCGCCAATCATGAGGGTCGCGGTGGTGCACATACAGGAGGTGTACATTTTGTTGATAGTAATCGGTTCCCGGCTGCTGTTTTTAATTTTGAACGGATACTTCACTTCTCCGGCCGCCATGGAAATGGAGCCAAAGTCGTAATTGGTTTCTAGGGCGATGAGCGAGCCCTGCTGTTCTACCGGCGGGTTTTGCTCACTTGCCGTAATTGCGGTATTTGCGTTGTTTGGGCGGGCGAACCAGATGAGACCGCCCAGGACCAGGATGGCAATAATAATGCCTATAATATTTTTCATATTTTTGTTTAGTTAAAAGCGAAGTCGATTTCAGATTTTTCTAAAATCGGCGAAGCGCGCGAATAAAAACCCAGCCTTAAACTCCAAGCTAAAGCCGGCGTATTAGACGCGGTTGGGACTCTGCTCGTGCAGGGCGAGCCAGCGGGTTAGTTTTTGTTTTTGCGGCGGAGAAAAAGAATCCCGAAATCGGTATTTAGATAAAACAAGTTTGGGCGGTCTAAATAGATAGGGGAGCAAAAGATAAAAACCCAGAATAGCCAGAGCTCCCAGCATAAACACAAGCATATTTAAACCGCCACTCAAGATGGCCAGAGAAAAATCTTTGTAGGCGTTAAGGTGAAAATTTAAATAAGAAAGAAGACTGCCTTGCTTGGGGCAATCCGCGAGGGCGACGATAGAAGCGACACAACCGCCGCCGTGGTCCTGCGCACCCAAGTGCATGCCCAAAGTGCCGAAGACGGCCAGAGTTATGAATCCTATAAGCAATAATATGCCTAAATATTTCATTGGGGTAAATTATATCAAGCCGCGGTCCGGAAGGCAAATATTTAGAGACAGATATCCACAGATGGGCTGGGTTCTGGGCCAGTATGTTTTATAATTAATTAATGAACAACAAAAAGATATACGGGGCTCTCGTTTTGATTCTTGCTTTCGCAGTTGTAGTGTTCGTGGTTATAGCTGGTCGGGCAAGTAAAGAATCCGCGGAACAAACTCCGGAGCAAGCTCTGGAGCAGAGCTATGCGCCGGAAACTTCTGAACTTAATCCGGTGGAGAAAGCCAATCCTTTTAAAAACATAAAAACTAACCCCTTTGAATAATATGAAAAAATTTTTGCCCGTTTTAGCCCTGGCGCTTATGTTTGCCGGTTTGGCCCAAGCCCAAATAGACAATATAGAATATCCGGTTCCAGAACTTGGTAATTGCAAAAGCCAAGCCGCCTGCAAGACTTATTGCAATATTCCGGAAAATAAGGAAGACTGCCTTAATTTTGCCGAAAGGCATAACTTAATGAATAAGCAAGAGATAGTCCTGGCGCGCAAGATGGTTGCCGGAGAAATCAAGGGTCCCGGCGGCTGTACCAACAAAGAAGAATGTGAGGCGTATTGCGACGACATAAGCCGGATAACGGAGTGTTTAAGTTTTGCCGAAGAAAATAATCTAATCCCGCCGGGCGATCTGGAAGAAGCGCGCAAAGTAGAGAAGGCAATAAAAGAGGGAGTGAAGCCGCCGGCCTGCAAGAACAAAAAAGATTGCGACGCGTATTGCGCCGACCCGGCCAATCTGCCGGTCTGCATGAATTTTGCTCTTAAGGCGGGCCTGATGAAAGAGGAGGAGCGTGTCCAGGCGGAGAAAATGCTTGGTGCCATAGAGAAAGGTTTCCGCCCGCCGCCTTGCCGAGGCAAGGAGGAGTGCGAGGCCTATTGCTCCCAAGAGCAAAATTCCAAAGAATGTACTGATTTTGCCCGAGCGGCGGGGATGATGTCCGAGGAGCAATTGCGGGAGATGAAAGAGAGGGGGCGGCAATTCCGAGAGATGGGTCCGGGATATAAGGAAGACAGGCCGCAGTTTCAGGGTGATGAACCACAATATCGAAGAGGTGAACCGCCTGAGGGTATGATGCGAGGCCCCGGTGGCTGTCAAAACCCGGAAGAGTGTGAAGCCTTCTGCCGTTCCAATCCGGAAGAATGCGGGAAATTCGGCGATGGCGAAAGACGAGAAATGCCACCGGAGCAATTCCGGCCGGAAGGAGAGGAACAGTTCATGAGAGAGGGGCGAGAACAATTTATGGAGCGGAGAGAAGAGGGAATGCCGCCGTTTGGCGAAGGTATGGATTATGAAAGGATGATGCCAGCTGGCGAGCCTATTCCCATGATCGAGCCTGTACCAATAGGCGAGCCCGAACCTCAACCAGTAAGCCTGCTTTATCTCCTGCGAGCAACCCTGATAGATTTTCTTGACTAACTTTCGCCCAAACGCTTAATCGGGTGTTTTCTACTATCTTCGCGATCGCGATTTTAGTAGAAAAATTTTAATTTAGCAAGATTGCTGTGACTAGTAAGAACTGACTAGTGAGAAGGTTCTTAACTATTAGCAACAAATTCCACCAGGACGAATGTGAGCCAAAACGTAAACAGCATCCAGGCTTCGCGTTTAGTCAGCGTCCGCCCGGAACGCATAAATCGAAACAATAAGAACGAAGCCCCGACCATGAACAGCCCGGTGATGTAGATAATTTTTTTAGGAAAGGAAAAAGGATTGACCAACGCGAGAATACCGACCACTATAGTAGCGTCGGCCAGGACCGTGCCGAGAATATCGCCGACCACCAGAGAGTCGTCTCGCTTTTTAGCCGATTGAAGCGAAAAGAAAAATTCAGGCATAGTGGCGCCGAGCCCCACGACAAACATGCCTATCAAAATGGGACTGACCCCCAAGTAACCGGCCAGCGCAGTAGCCGAGGTGACAGTAAAGTGTCCGCCGAGAAGCATTATAGCCATGCTGGCCAGCAACCCCATCGAGTTATGGAGTCTTTTGCGGTCTTTATTCACTGGGATTGCGCTGTCAATGCCATCTCGGAGAGCCAGATAATAAAAAACGCCACCAACAATGATGAGGGTGATGCCTTCCGGCCGTGAGAAATGGCCATTCAATCCCAAGATAAGAGGTAAAAGCAAAATGAGCGGGAAGACCGCGTGATTTTTAATTATCTTGCTTTCAACCTTAAGACCGCGGCCGGTAAGCAAAATTATCCCGGTGAATACGAGCGTCAAGTCGGCGATATTTGAACCAAACAGCACGCCCAGGCCGAATGAAGGTATGCCTTGAATGGCGGCGTTAATGGAGATAAAGGTTTCCGGTAAGATAGAAATAATGGCTATGATTATAAAGCCGACGGTGTATTTGGATAGCCGATAACTCTCCGCCAGCGACACGGCATACTTGGTGGCCAAGGTCGCGCCTTTGATAACCAAGAATAAGGCAACCGCGAAGATGAATAGATTATTTATCATTTGGTGGTGTCTCTGATTATAATAACACAAAATATTAACCAGCAGTAACTAGTAAGGACTAACTAGCAAAGACCGTCCTAGCCAATTTGGTTAAGTTACCTCTTCTTCCAATCCTTCAGCTTCAGGGTTTTGCGCGGGCCTTCTTCAATAGAGATTTTCTGCTTTTCCCGCCAGTCAAATTTGCGGATAATTTCTTTAGGGATAATCAGGGCCAGACTGTGCGAGGATAGTTTGATTAACTTTCTGGTGTATTTCATGTCCCTATTGTAACACACGTACATACGGACGTATATACGTGTGTATGTACATAACAGCCAGCTGTAATATTACCCCTGGTCCCGAAATTGGGATAATCTCCTGCCTTCATAGGGATGTTCGAAAAGAAATACTAAAATAATTGCGAATGAGAACCAATATCAACTAATATAAGAACTAAATTTTCTTCTTTTATTTGGTAAATTAATAGCAAGTCACTTTTTATATGACATTCCCTGCAACTAGAAAGTTCTCCGGTTAATTTATGATCTTTATATAAGGGAGGTAAACTTTTACCACTCGCCAGTAAATCAATGACAAAACCTAAGTCTTTAAAGATTGTTGGTTTTACTCCAGAATTTCTAATTCTCCTAAAAGACTTTTCAAATGATTTTGTCTTTTTTATGGAAAACATTTTACTTTAAATCTTCCAAAAGTTCTCTTGCATTTTTATAAGATTTTCCATATTTTATAGCATGAGTAATTTCTTTGTCCCATCGCTTTTTTATTGCAGACATATTCTTAGTAGGAGTAAAAGGTAGGCCATTTTCAGTAATAACTTGATTTAAAAAAATCTTAACAGCGGTAGACATATCTAAACCAAGAGAAGACAAGGTTTTATTTGCTTTATTTTTAGTACTTTCTTCAATTCTTATATTTAATGTAGTCATGTTCTTAGTATACACAATGTAAGTACATTGTCAATGTAGTTATCCACAGTTCAAATTTGATTTGGTATTAAAAATAATCGTCTATGGCTGAAAATTGATTCCCGGAACGGGGATCAATTTGGCAAACCTACTATAAAACTTCTCATATTTAGATAAACGCTGATACGACCGTTATCACACCGAGAATTAATCCCAGCAAATTCGGCAACCAGATGATAACGTCTTTTTTGCCAAAACCGTACAGACTCCAGAGGAGCCCATTTGCCTCCAGCAAATAACGAAAAGCTTTTCGCTCTCTGCACGCGAGTGAAGCAGTTCACTTGCTTTACCGGAATCATACAAGCAAGATAATTGTTAGTATTAGTTTAATGGCTTTATGGTATAATAGAATAGAAGGTTCAGTTTTATGCAAAAACTTCAAGACGGTAAGAAAATAAAAAAGTTTTTGACAAGAGATTATCTTTTTTTCGTCATTTTCGGCGCGGTTTTGATTTTTTCACTTCTACTAATTGTTCCGTTTACCTCTCTTTTAAAACAGATAAATCAAAAGTCCGTTGAGCGAATCACCACAGACGCAGAAAACGGTATCTGGGCGGAAGCCGACTACCTCATCAGGCAGTCGCGCGAACTTGACGAAGCCAGAGTTTTTGACCGACTTTTGGCAAACAAGGATTCCGCAGGCCTTATTTCCATTGGCACAGAAGAGGCAAGAAAGCGAGGCGTGGGCGGAATTTTGGTTGCGGATGAAACGGGGCAAGTTTTGTCCAGAACCAGCGCAATAAGCCAGAGAGGCGATTTTATTTTTCATAGCACCTTTTGGGGAAAAGAAGCGCTTGAAAAAGGGGAATCTCACGGCATTGAAAAAGGTGTCACGCATCCCATCATTATTTTTGGGGCAAAAAAACTAGAGCGAGAAGGAAAATTGTTCGGTATTATAGTTTCGGCGCAAATACCAAACGACGATTATATGAAAGCATTTGCCGGCAAATATCTGTCCAAGGGAACGAGAATCGCTTTTTTCTCAAAAGAAAAAGGCCTCATTGGCTCTAATTTTGAAACGCTCGAGGAAAAGCGCCTTCTTGAAACATACTTTTCGCCTGGCTCTGATTTTAATGAAAAAGACGAGGCACAAATGAAGGTGACCTTGAACGGAGGGGGGTACCATGCGAGAAACATTGTTTTTGAAAGCGGATACGACGGCTCTTTTGGCAATATGATTCTATTCATTCCGGATAGTTACGGCCGAGAAGCGGCAATACTTGCCTTTATTATGGTTCTGTTTTTTGCTCTTGCGGGATTAGTCGTTATTCGTCTGGACAAACACTCACACAATACCGTTTTTCTAATTTTGCTTGTCCTGGCGGGCTCCGTGGCTATTTTTTCCCTTTCATATTTTTTTACGAAAACTGCTTATGAGAAGGAACACATATTTCTTTCCAAACCCCCGTATTTAATTTACAACTCAACGATTGCGATTGACCCTGATTCCGCGACCATCAATCTTGATTTTGAACATATTATCTCTGTTGATATTCAGACGGGAGGTGAGAGCATAAACGTGGTTGACGCCGTTATAAAATACGATCCGTCGTTTGCGCGAGTGGAGGAGATAATAATGACTAATTCTTTTTGCGACCCTAGTTTATTTCTTGAGCGAAAGATTGATAATGAAAAAGGCGAAGCGCGAGTTGTCTGCGGGCTTCTGACCCCCGGATTTACAGAAATGAAAGGAACAGTTTTTGAGCTGGTACTTCAGCCGTTGAAACCCGGCCGGTTTTCTCTTCAGTTCGGTGAAGAAACGGCGGTTCTGGCCAATGATGGGTTTGGCACGAATGTCCTTCGCGATTCCACCAGCGCAAGTTATCTGATTGCCGAGGGAGGGCGAGACGGAATGACTGACGCTTCACGGGTCTTTGTTTTTTCGCCTTCTCATCCTAACACCACAAGATGGTATAACAATCGTAGTCCTTTTTTTACTTGGAGTGGTAAAAATTCTTATAAATATAGTTATGTTTTTGACCAAAATCCGGACACTGAGCCTACTAGCCAAGTTTTGGGAACCAAAACAATCGCGTCTTTTGAGGCCGAAGAAGATAACACTTTTTATTTTCATCTTTTGTCTACGGGAGAGGACGGAAAATCGGAGATATCGCATTATCCCGTTAAAATTGATTCAACTCCACCGCAGGTGCCTTCAATCAAAGCAAGCGCGGAAAGTGTCACTGTGGGCGAAGTGGTCCGCTTTGAGTTTTCTTCAAAAGACGAATTAAGCGGTCTTCAGCCGACATTTTATGTAAAATTAAGAGATGATGGCGTCTTTTTTCCGACAGGTCCGCAACTTTTCATCGCTTTTCCTGAAAAAGGAGAGCAGAAAATTACTGTTCAAGTTTTTGATAGAGCAAACAATTATAGCGAATCCCAAAAAGTCATTAAGGTAAAGTAGAACTAAGAGTTTTATATAATTCAATTTGGCTCCACACCCTGAACGAAATCCGAACTTTTTTCGCCGAAAATCCAAACGAAGAATTCTAAAAATGGTACTCTAATAATTTCTCTGCTGGCGATAAGCTACCTATAATTTTATGCGGAAAATAATTCCAAGCATCACTTACCAATTCTAGAACATTACTTAATTCTGAAATATCTCCACCACGATCAAATATTGCAATAACTTTTTGCATATCATCGTTGTCCTCC
>Ga0209542_10014228_pt1 | contig 13579 bp, 13 predicted proteins | sample RifCSPhighO2_01_FD_184028 | JGI IMG/M metagenome (GOLD analysis project Ga0209542, IMG submission 184028) | Soil microbial communities from Rifle, Colorado - Rifle CSP2_plank highO2_0.1 (SPAdes) (version 2) | ecosystem: Environmental > Terrestrial > Deep subsurface > Rock core/Sediment ... | reverse complement strand
CTCACCGATGCAGTTCATGCTATCCTTGCCCGTGTCGACATTACCCGTGGAGTGCAAACATGGGTGGCCTCATACATTGACTTTCATTCCTACTGCCCTATCATTCAAGCTACATATGGCTTCGGCCTCGCCCCCGCAAGGGGGCAAACTATTTTAGGCGCAAAGAGGGAAACAACGCGATGGCCGCTTTCCTGGCGACATTTAGAAAAATCGTCTCATCAAGGGTCGTCATTTTTCGTATCAGACGTTTCGTATCAAGTATGCGAACTTGCGATAAATTCGCCGTCGCCTGCCTGTCGCCAACCGCTCCGACCGGAACATAATACTTGCCGCTTCTGCGACGACCGATAAGACATACGCCGAGAAACGTTTGCGCGTTAAATCCTCTCAATATCAAAACGGGACGATCGTGCACATTTCCTGTGCCGTCGATTTCGTTGCCAACATTGACGCCGACAGCGCACCACCAAATCTCACGCTCATGATAAAAAGGCGGCTCAGAGCGAGTATGAATGTTCTTCTTATGCTTATTCCATCGGTCAAAGTCCTTCGTCATTCGCGAAATTGTACCACCAAGACAATACCTTAGAGGTTTGGTAGCTACGCAGCTGCTTGGCGCATTCGTAAAAGTTAGTGCTTGGAATTCAGATAGAATTGGATGTCATAGAACTGGTCGAAGGCAATCTCTTCCCGCGGGGGGAGCGCGGCTAGTTGGAACCACTTCTGCTCGGAAGATTCATCATCGGCTTCCCCCACCTTGTCTCCGACAGTGCAGGTGTGAACAAAAGACACGTTTTGTCGATCCTCACTAGGGCGATTAGGGCTATCCTTAATCCGCAAAAACTTAAAAACCTTTACCTCATACCCCGTCTCCTCAAGAATTTCGCGCTTCGCGCTCTCCTCGATCGTTTCATCCCGTTCAACATACCCACCTGGAAGTCCCCACTTCCTCTGCTCCAATCCTTTGATCCTGTGAATAAGCAATATCTGGTCGTCCCGTAATACGAGATTGTCAGTCACGACATGCCGAAGAGATGTTTTCGTGCCGTTCTCAAAGACACACGCTAGCATGTTTTAGTAGCTCCTGAGTTGCTTAGCCCTTTCGTGGAAGCGGATACGCTCGAGGGCTTTGGCTTCGATCTGGCGGATGCGCTCTCGGGTGACGCCGAATTCGCGCCCCACTTCCTCAAGTGTGAAGCAGACCCCCTCATCGGTGAGTCCGTTTCGCATCTCCAAGATTTTCCGCTCTTTCGGCGAAAGCTCTTCGAGTATCTCGAGCATCTGCTCGGAGAGAATGCGGCGCGAGGCGTCTTGGTCGGGAGCCGCAATGGTGTCGTCAGCAATAAAGCTCCCGAGTGTGGAGCGCTCGTCGTCGTCTTCGCCCACGGGCGATTCCAGCGAAACCGTATCCTGATTTATTTTTTGTATCGTGTAGATCTTTTCAACCTCGATGCCCATTTCCGCCGCGATCTCTTCCGGTAGCGGATCGCGCCCAAGGTGTTGCGAGAGCTCGCGCACCTTTTGCTTGTACTTAGCAATGGTCTCCACCATGTGCACGGGGATGCGAATAGTGCGCGACTGATCGGCGAGCGCACGCGTGATCGCCTGCCGTATCCACCACGTCGCGTAGGTCGAGAACTTGTAGCCCTTCGTGTAATCAAATTTGTCCACGGCCTTAAAAAGGCCGAGATTCCCCTCTTGGATAAGATCGAGAAGTGTAAGGTCGGGCGAGCGATTGACGTATTTCTTTGCAATGGAAACAACAAGTCGGAGGTTGGAGCGCGCGAGGATGCTCCGCGCTTCATCGTCGCCGGTGAGGATGCGCTTCGCGAGCTCTTTTTCCTGTTCGCCCGTGAGAAGCGGATATTGCCCTATCTCTCGGAGGTACATCTGTACGGAGTCGTAGCCTGCATCGGCGCGGCGATGTTGAAGCTTCTTGCGCTCCAAGACGGAGGTGGCGCCCGCATCCTCAAGCATGCCCCCACCCTCCAAAACGTCGATGCCAGCTGTTCCAAATCGCTCATACATGTTTTCGAGGAGAACCACGTTGTCCTCGATGGTGGGGAACTCACGGAGGATCTCGTCGTAGGTCACGTAACCGCGCTCTTTGCCGAGGCGTATCAATGCCTCTACCTTTGCGCTCTCCCTGCCGCCGCGCGCGATTGGGTGACGAGACTCCTTGCGACGAGGCAATGGCTTCACGATGCGAGCATATGTAGCGCGTTTTATGGCCTTTGCCGCGCGACGCTTCTCACGGCGTCCAGTAGTGCGGCGAGTACCCTTGGCTCGCCTCACATTCTGTTTGCGTTTCTTCGTTTTTGTGGCCATATCTATTTTTTCCGCGTAAGAACTCGCTCCCCGTTCCCCTCGGGGTCGCACGCCTACCGAAGCGAGAAAGTCTACAATGTTCGCGCTAATTCCGCAATCCTCGTTGTCAACACGTTACACACAGACATATGCACAGCTGCTTCCCTTTCGTCCCCACGTGCTTCTGCGCTCTTCAATGCTGCGGTCGCATCCTGAAGCTCTCGTGAAAGTCGCTCCTTCTGAAGTGTCGTGAGAAGTGCTCGGCTCTCTCCGTCGAGCGATGAATTTCGCGCATACATGCGCTCTGCAGAAAAACGTAGTCGCTCGCGCTCGTCTTCTCCGAGCGTTTCGAGTTCGCTGAAGGCGTCTTTGCCAAGCGCTTCGCGCAATGCGCTCTCAAGTGCGCGAATATCGAGGAGCGGCTTTGGAAGCTCTCTCTGCCAGAGCAATATCGAATACGCCTGCATCGCGCGGCCCGATCCCGGCTTTCTCTCTTCTGCACGCGTGCTTAATCCATCGCGCGGTCCGCCCACGTTCGGCGAGACGGGCTGTTTTGCGAGCGCTTCGGATACTGCATGCTCCGAGACGCTAAGCCGCTTTGCGATCTCCCGCACGTACTGCTCGCGCGCTATTGGACTCGAGACGTCGGCGAGGTACGGAAGGACGATTCCCTCCACGCTCCTGCGGAAATTATCAGTGCTCTTCGAGTGCTCTTCGAGCACGTCGAGGAGGAATGCGATAATATCTTTCGCTTCGCGAATGACGGCACTCCATTTTTCCTTTCCTTCCTTTCCCCCGGAGGAGGATCCCTGCCTGCCGGCAGGCAGACGCCCGGCGGAGAGAATAAAATCGGCCGGATCAAGATCATTCGGAAGCCGCGCAACTTTTACGTTGAGCCCGCCCTGGAGAGCGGCGCGCGCGGCTCTCCCCGCTGCCTTGATGCCTGCTTCGTCGGCGTCGAGCGCGATGACGAGATTTTCTGTGATGCGTCGTATGAGCGATGCGTGCTCGGGGGTGAAGGCCGTGCCGGAAACGGCTACCGTGTTGGTCCATCCGGCTTGATGTGAAGCCAAGAGATCGAGCTGGCCCTCGACGAGAACGGCGCAGTTGTGCTTCCGCATTGTGAGCTTCGCCTTGTCGAAGCCATAGAGGATCTTTGATTTGTGAAAAAGAGGTGTTTCCGGACTGTTGAGATATTTGGGCGCCTCCGGCGACGCCTTCTCCCCAAATATTCTTCCAGAGAAACCCACGATGCGACCTGCGGCATCTGCTATCGGAAAGATGATGCGATTGCGGAATTTGTCGTTCAGCGTCCCCCGCTCGGATTTCTTGGCGATGCCCGCTTCGAGCATCTCCCGCTCGGTAAACCTTTTTTGCTTGAGATGCCCCACGAGCTCGTCCCACGCCTCGCCGGCCCATCCGAGCCGGAAGGTTTTCACGGTCGCCACACTGATGCCACGTTCTTTGAGATACTTTTTTGCGGCATCATCAAGGCGGGATGAATAAAAGATGGTCGCTACCTCCAGTAATTCGAATAACCTATCGCGATCATCTTTGTCTTGTTTCTCTCCTCGGCGATAAACGATCTCGACCCCCGCTTTTTCCGCAAGGACTTTCAAAGCACCCTTGAAATCCAATCCTTCTATCTGTTGCACGAATGAAAAAATATCACCGCCGACATCGCATCCAAAACAATGGTACGTGCCTCGGTCTGCCGAAACGAAAAATGACGGCGTACGCTCCGCATGAAATGGACATCGCGCACGCATACTCGTGCCGCTTCTTTCAAGCTTCACGTACTGCGACACAACGTCGACAATAGATAGTCTATCTTTAATCTGTTGTACGGTATCGCCTGCCATCTCACCATTATGCATCGAGATGAACGCAAATGACAAAGAGAATGAACGAAACGCGGACCCAAGATGTCTGTGAGCACCGTGGTAGAATGGCCGTCCATGGAAAACGCAAAAGTCATTCTTGTTAACGAGCAGGGGCAAATATGCGGCACGTCCGATACCTTGGAAGCCCACACCGGCAAAGGAAAATTGCACAAGGCGTTTTCTGTGTACGTCTTCCGAGATCATCGGAGAGAGATATTGATCCAACGAAGAAGCCGTAAAAAGATGCTGTGGCCCATGATCTGGGCCAACACGTGCTGCAGCCACCTAAGAGACGGGGAGACACTATGCGAGGCAGGAGAGAAGAGATTGAAAGAAGAAATGGGATTCACGTGCATGCTCACGGAAGGATCTTCGTTCGTGTATCGCGAAGAAGATCCAAGCCATAATGGAGTAGAGCACGAGCATGTCACGATCCTCATTGGAGATGTCGGGGATGTGGAGGATGTGAGAGTTGTCCCTGATCCTGATGAAGTGGCAGAGTACGAGTGGGTGAATATCGAGGCACTGCTTCTGGGCATGAAGAAAGATCCTCATGAGTATGCGCCGTGGTTCCACCTCGGCCTCCAGAAAATCCTTGCCGAGCAATGATCCACTTCGCAATCATTCCTGACGGCAACCGCAGATGGGCAAAGGCCCGGGGGCTCCTTCCATGGAATGGTCATGAGAGGGCCGTGGAAAATTTCAGGACGCTTACCGATTGGTTCCAGAAAGAATCCTTCGTCGGAGTGCTCACCGTGTGGTGTTTCTCGACAGAAAATTGGAAACGCGACAAAAAAGAAGTGGATGCTCTCATGAAAGCGTTTGAGGATTACCTCCACAAAGAACAGGGCGCGTTGGTGAAAAACAGTGTGAAATTCCTTCACTCTGGTCGCAAAGATCGCATCCCAAAGACACTTGCCAGTTTGATTGCAAACACCGAGGAGATGACAAAGGATAACAAGAAATTTACCCTCCACTTGGCCATTGATTATGGCGGTAGAGACGAGATCGTTCGCGCCGTGAAAAAAATGGATGCAGCCGATATCACCGAAGAGTCGATCCGTGCGCATACGGATCACCCGGAGCTGCCTGACATCGATATCATTTTCCGTACTTCGGGCGAGATGCGCTCCAGCAATTTTTTTCTCTGGCAGGGAGCATATGCGGAATGGGTCATCACAGACAAAGATTTTCCGGATATCACGACGGAAGATCTAGCGGATTGCCTTCTGACGTACCAAAAACGGCAACGTCGCTACGGAGCATGAGTCGTCGTTTCGTAGCACCAGGCAAGATAATCCTCTCCGGAGAGTATGCGGTAGTTTTTGGTTATGCGGGTATCGCTGTCCCCTCTTCTCGGGGTATGGAAGTCGTGTTTGAAGAGGATCCCGCGCTCAAGGATATCGAGATTCGCTGTGAGGGTCTGCGCGGCGACGAGCTCCGGAGCTATGCCGAAAAAGTCGTTGCACACTGTCGGGAACGCTCGCACGGCGGGCGACTTGTCATTCATGCTCGCCTTCCGCTCGGGAAAGGTCTGGGATCGTCAACCGCGCTCGTTGTGGCTATTTCCCGCGCACTCCTCAGTGACCATGCGCACGAGGGCGCTCTCCACATAGAAGATATCTTGAACCCGGGACACAGCGGTTTAGATTTTACGACCATTTGGGAAGGCGCTCCTGTTCTGTTTCGCAAAAGAGATGATCCGAAGCCGTTCAAACTGCCGGGATGGGTATTGCAAGAAGCGATACTCATCGATACCGGGCTCCCGAGCGAATCCACGACAGAGCTCGTTGCATGGATGCGAAGTCGCGAAGCGGAAATCCAAGAGCCGCTGAAGACCATAGGAAGCTGCACAGATCGTATCGTACAAGGCGAACCTCTGGACCTGGTCATGCGTGATCATCACAAAGCTCAAGTAGCACTCGGCGTTGTGCCATCAGACGTCCAGGAGCTGATCGCCGCTATCGAGCACATTGGCGGTGCAGCCAAAGTCATCGGCGCAGGCAGCCGGGGAGGAGGAGCGGGCATGGTACTTGCTCTCGGTGACAAGAAAAAAAATCGAGATATGGCTGACCGGAAAGGTGTGTCTACAATGGCGCTATGACGGTTGTCCGAGCTGTTTCTACACCAAACATCGCTCTCATTAAATATTGGGGCAATCGCAACGAGGAACTTCGCTTGCCGGCCGCAGACTCTCTCTCGATAACGCTCGATCAGCCGATCGTCGAAGTCGTGGTTGATCAGGCCGAGCAGTTTTCCGCGCGCAGTTTCGACCCCGATAGCGCTGAACGAGCACTCACCGACAAGGAAAGCAAGCGACTGGAGAAACATTTTCTTGTCGTCAAAAAATATCTAGACACGATCGGAACGACTGACGTATTTCCCGCGAGTGTTTCTCTTGAGATCCGCTCGAAGATCCCCGAAAGCATCGGTCTCGCATCATCGGCGGCAGTCTTTAGCGCTCTTGCTGAAAGCTACGCAGGATTTGTGGCGCAATTGTCCCGGCGAGACGTCAGCGTCATCGCTCGTCTCGGCTCCGGCTCGGCAAGCAGAAGCGTCTTTGGCGGATTCGTGGCGATGATCGCCGGAGAGGGAAATGTACTTGATGCCTCGTACGCAGAGCAGATCGCGCCGGAGGATCACTGGAAATTATGGGACGTGATTATCGTGCCGTCTCTTAATGAAAAAGAAACAGGTTCGACCGAAGGCCATGCGCTCGCGCGCACGAGTCCTCTTTTTGAGACGAGGCTGCGGGAAATTCCCAGGCGCCAAAAGACGTGCATCGAAGCGATTATGCAAAAAGATTTCGAGAAACTCCAAAAAGTCGCTGAGGAAGATTGTCTCGACATGCATGCGGTCATGGCTTCGAGCACTCCATCGCTCCGCTATCTCTCTGAGGAGACGCATCGTATCATCCGCGACGTTGAGGAACTCCGGGCCCGTGAGCATCTTGCCGTTCTCTACACCACGGATGCCGGCCCCGCGGTGCACTTGATTTGCGACGAACTCGCTCTTCTGTCGGTGCGCGCATATGCGAACGCACGGCAGAACTGTACGATATTCGAAGCAGGGATAGGGAGCGGAAGCCAGCGTATCTAAGATCCTTTCGCTAAGGTACAATTTCTTCCTCATGGATCTCCGTAATCTATCGCCGGATATGAATGCAGAGGAGCGCGTGGATGAGCGCCGCGCACGCATTGAACGAGAACTGGGGGTCGACCTTACGAACCTCACTGTCGGGCAAAGCCAGATCGGTACGGCGGATGAACAAAACTGTGAGCAAATGTTCGGCGCCATCCCCATCCCCGTCGGGCTCGCCGGACCATTGAACATTCGTTTTAGCTCCGGCGAAACGGGAAATGCGTATCTGCCGCTCGCAACGACCGAAGCCGCGCTTGTCGCGAGCGTCAATCGCGGCTGCAAAGCAGTGAGGGAAGCGGGTGGCGTGCATGTCTCATCCGAATACATCGGTATAACGCGGTCAATCGCATTCGAGGTGAAGGATGCGGAAGAAATTCAGAGAAGGATCCGTGAGCTTGGCTCCGAATGGAAAAAAATCGCGGAGGCGACGAGCGACCACCTGAGGATCCTCTCATGTGAGATCGATATAAAGGATGACGTCCTGTTCCTCACGATCGCGGCGGATACCGACGAAGCAATGGGCATGAACATGCTCACGATCGCAGCGCAGCAAGTCGGAGAGTTTCTTTCGAAGGAATTGGGTTTCCCGATCTTGACGGTTGCAGGGAACGTGGATAGCGACAAGAAGGCAAGCATGCGGACAAAAACGCGAGGTCGCGGCTATCGCGTGAGAGTCGAAAGCAATATTCCGGAAGAGACGATCCGAAGCGTGCTGCGATCCACACCGAATGCTCTCCTCAAAACTGCCCACGCCAAATTGGAGATAGGATCGGAGCTCGCGGGAGCATTAGGAAAAAACCTGCACGTCGCGAACGTCGTTGCCGCCCTGTACCTCGCGACCGGGCAAGATGCAGCACACGTCGTGGAGAGCTCTCTCGCTGATACCTCGGTCAGCCATGACGAAAGCGGTGTTCGGATCTCGGTGGAACTTCCGGCAATACTGGTCGGCGTCCGCGGTGGCGGGACTGCTCTACCTGCTCAAAAACAGTGTCTCGATCTGCTGCTCAAAACAAGAGCGGGGATGCGGCCATCCGCGCAACTTGCAGAAACCATTGGTGGTGCAGTCCTCGCCGGTGAGCTCTCATTACTCGCGGCTCAGTCGACAAACACACTCGCTGAAACGCATCGAACGATGGCTCGAGTAAAAGGACCTACACGTTGATTGTGAATAACCAAGAAAAAGTCGTAACATACTATTCTTACCTCCCTACAAAGATTGGGTTTGATTATGTTCTTTGGGGATCGAAACATTTCGGTTTTTATCCCACTGGAAAAGCGGACATATCCGAAAAGGCGGCTCAAATTCTTTTGCAAGATCTGGTTGCCGATAGATTAGACCTTACAAAAGACCAGCTCGTCTTGGATGCAGGATGTGGCCAAGGTGTCGTCTCGACATATATAGCGAAAAAATATGGTTCTACGATCATCGGCATAACCCTTATTCCATTTGAAGTCGAAAGAGCACAGAAGCTTGCAAAAGATTTGGGCATTCACGAAAAAACTCAATATCACGTGATGGATTATTCGGCTACAACCTTCTCCGATAATTATTTCGATGCGATCTACACGACCGAAACACTGTCTCACTCTCCCAATATACGGAAAACATTACAAGAATTTTTCCGAGTTCTGAAGCCCGGCGGTAAAATATCCTTTTTTGAATACACAATTGCACCGGATAAAGCTTTCTCTCAATGGGAGAGAGAAATATTTGATGTAGTTATCGAAGGTTCAGCAATGATGGGTCTAAAAGACTTTCGGCACGATCAATTTACGACAATTATTAATGACGTTGGATTTGAAAACGTGAAAGAGCAGAACATATCTCGGAACATTCGTCCCTCATTCTATAGATTGTATAAACTTTCCGTATTGCCTTATCAGTTCGTGAGATTTTTCCGACTACAAAAGTTTTTCATTAATACAACAGCCGGATACGAATGCTATAGACTTTTTGATAAAGGATTGGTTCGATATTGTATCTTTACTGGAAATAAGCCGAGAGAGGATGCTACGAGAGTTGCTATTTTATAGAACGTCAGCCCGAGAGATGTAGGCTTGCAGAGAATTTGTTATACTCAGAAATCTTCTATGGCTCGTTCCGCTATCGTGGGTTTTGGCGTATACGTGCCAAAATATCGGATCAAGGTCTCGGACATCGCGCGTCACTGGGCACAAGACCCAAACGTGCTTATATCTGGTCTTGGGATCGAGGAAAAATCCGTCGCCGGCCGCGATGAAGACAGCTTCACGCTTGCATTTGAGGCGGCGAACCAGGCGCTCGAAACGTCCGGTATTTCCTCTTCTGAGGTATCGGCAATCTTTGTCGGGTCGGAATCCCATCCTTATGCCGTAAAGCCGACGAGCGGCATGCTCGTATCCGCTCTGAAACTCGATCCATTCTCGCACGCTGCGGATCTGGAGTTTGCATGCAAAGCGGGCACGGCGGGACTCCAGATCGTTGACAGTTTTATTCGAAGCGGCCAAGTCCGATTTGGTCTCGCGATAGGTACAGACACTGCACAGAGCAAACCCGGTGATGCACTGGAGTACACTGCAGCCGCTGGCGCAGCCGCTATCCTCCTCGGGCGAGCAGAGCACAAAAACGCACTCTGCCGTATCGAGAGAACACTTTCCTTTACCACAGATACGCCGGATTTCTGGCGGGTGAGAGGCGCCACCTACCCACGCCACGCAGGACGCTTTACGGGCGAACCTGGATACTTCCACCACATTCGAGAGACGATCCGCCGCCTTGTGGAAGTGTCCAACATACAACTTTCTGAGATCGACCACGTTGTGTTGCATATGCCCAATGCAAAGTTCCCGATGCGTATCGCGAGGGAATTCGGCATCACGAAAAAACAGATGAGTGCAGGGTTCATCGTTCCCACGATCGGAAATACCTACAGCGCATGTTCACTGATCGGCCTCGTCTCGGTCTTGGAGAAAGCCAAAAAAGACGAACAGATCCTTGTCGTTTCGTACGGATCCGGCTCGGGATGCGATGCGTTCTTGATGAAAATGCTGAGGAATGGAAAACCACTTCCTAGAGATGAGCGCGAGCGTGCGTATTTGAAGTACGACGAATATCTCGAACACTCCGGAGCGCTCACACCATAATTCCATGCAACAAGACATCTTTCTCGTCGGTTCGGGGCTTACGCGCTTTGGTGAGTGGTGGGATAAGGGCCTTCGGGATCTCATGGATGAAGCCATCGATGCGGCACTGCGATCGTCTGGGTTGAATGTGCTCGATATCGACTTAGTTATCGTCGCGAACATGCTTGCCGAAGTGACGAATGATCAGGCCGATCTTGGCGCGCTTGCCTCATCGCTCATGCCTCACCACCCAGCTGCGCTGCGTGTCGAGGCGGCGTGTGGCTCCGGATCGGTCGCACTTCACACTGCGTGCGCATTTCTCGAGAGCGGGCGGGCGAAAACCGTGCTCGTTATCGGCGTAGAGAAAATGACCGACGCCTCGACAGATGCCGTTTCAGAGGCACTCATGGGTGCCGCCGATAGCGAGCTCGACGCTCCCCCAGGACTCACCTTTCTGGGGATCTTCGGTCTGATCGCCAAGCGCTACATGCACGAATTCGGCCTCACGCGCGAGCAACTCAGTATTGTGAGCGCAGTCCACCACCGGAATGCAACTGAAAACCCTTTCGCGCAGTTCCAGCAGGAACTTTCGCCAGAAGCGGTTAGCGAGAGTCCGCTCATTTCCGATCCACTACGCCTCTTCGATTGCTCGCCGATCAGCGATGGAGCTGCTGCATGTATCCTCTCGACAAAGCACCGTGCTCCGATGCGCATCCGGGCTAGTCAGGTAACGAGCGATACGTTGAGCATCACGGAACGGCAGACGATAGTTAGTTTTCCCGCGACGCGCGAGGCGATGAGACGCGCGCTTCTTGAAGCGGAGATCGAAAGAAAAGATATCCAAGCCATCGAAACACACGATTGCTTCTCTATCGCTGCCGTCATCAATATGGAAGATCTAGGATTTGCACGAGAGGGCGAAGGGATCAGGCTCTACGAAGATCTCTATGCAGGCCGCCCGTCGCTTTTCGTAAACATGGGCGGAGGTCTCAAGGCATGTGGACACCCCGTGGGAGCAACGGGGATCAAACAATTGATCGATGTTGGCAAACAACTTAAGCGTGCGTCGACACAGTATGGCCTTGCACACAACTTCGGCGGAGCGTGCGCCAGCTGCGGCATTCATATCCTAGAAAATCTCGCCGTATGAACACAACATGAACAATAGCGCATCTATCGTACATCGCGCCCTCCGGCGTGAACGGGAAAAATTTCTTCCGGGAACCATCGTATCATTCACGACACTCTCGCATCCACCAGCGCGCTTCGGACCGATGCCCCGGACAATCGGTATGATCCTCCTCGAGAACAGACGACGCGTGCTTGGTACCCTCCTTATCGAGAAGCCCTTCATCGAGCAAAGCGTGCGCCCACGCATGCGTCTTTCACACGTCACCGAGGAGGGTATCCGGGTCTACGAAGTCGCGTATGAGGCCTCTAAGAATGTGGCCGTCGCCCCACAGAAATTTCCTGGCTACATCATCGCACTTTCTGGTCCCTCGGGCGTCGGCAAATCAACGATCAGCAAGATGCTCACGAAGGCATGCTCCGACTACACCGCGAACGTGCCCATCCTCACGACCCGCGATCCGAAATCTGGCGACGACGGAGAATATATCTACACAACAGAGAAGAAATTTGAGAGCATGAAACGAGCGGGATCCATTATTACGTCGACACAGATCCCCTCCTCGAACGAAAATCGTCAATATGGATATCGAGCTACGGACATCGAAGCGATCTGGAACAAGGGCAAGATGCCTATCGTCGTCACTGAAATACATCTCCTTGAGGGCCTGGCTCATCATTACGGTCGCAGCTCCGTCCTCTCCTTCGGACTACTCCCTCCAGGACGCACCAAGCGTGCTCGGCTGAGCCAGCTTCTCCACCGTCTTCGCGCGCGCGGGCGCGAGAGTGAGGAGCACATTCGCGACCGGCTCAAGAACGCTGAACACGACCTTGCGCTCTTCAGAGAACGAAAGGACTTGTTCGATCACATTGTTGTAAACGAAGATCTGACTGTCATGATCGCTTCCATGAAAAAGAAGGTGCCTGCGCTTTCGGGGGCGTAGAAATTTCCCTCGGGAGGACATCTAGCGAGCGATCCTATCGCGGTCGCGGTCGGTCGTCGGAATGTCGACCGGCTCGCGAGAGGCGAGTTCGGCCTCCATTGTTTGCACCATTTCGTACTTCTTGGAGCCGCGATAGCCCGTACCTGCCGGAATAAGACGGCCGATGATGACATTCTCCTTGAGACCTACGAGGCGGTCCACGGAGCCCGCGACCGCTGCTTCGGCGAGTTTTCTTGGCGTGTTCTGGAAAGAGATGGCCGAGAGGAACGAGGCGCGCGTGAGCGACACTTCAGTGATACCTAAGAGAAGCGGTTTGCTGCGCGCGGGCTCTTTGTCGTTTTCTTTCGCCTTTTTATTCATGCGCTCAAATTCAAAGTCCGCGATGATGTCTCCCACGGAGGCGTCCGTATCGCCAGAGTACGTGACGGCGACACGCGAGAACATTTGCTTCACGATAATCTCGAGGTGTTTTCGCGCGGTCGAAACGCCCTGCAATTCATAGATGCGCGTGATTTCGTTGATGACGTACTCCTGCGCACGCTCCTTGCCACCGAGCGAAAAAAGTTCCTCGAGGTCGGCCGATCCATCGGTGAGAAAGTCTCCCTTCGCGACGTTCTGGCCCTCTTTCACAAAGATGATGCGCAAGGGATGCACGCGATATTCCGTTTCCTTCTTTGCCGACTTTCCCTTCTTATCGCTTCTCTTGTCCGGCACGATGGTGATGACGCTTTCTTGTCCATCCTTCACTATCTCAGCAATGACACCGTCTACACGCGCGATCAGCGCCGGGAGTTTCGGCATGCGAGATTCAAAGACTTCTTCGACACGGGGGAGTCCCATCGTGATGTCGCCACCCGCTGTCGCAACACCTCCCGTGTGGAAGGTGCGCATAGTGAGCTGCGTGCCCGGCTCGCCTATCGCCTGCGCCGCGACAACGCCGATCGCCTCGCCGACATCCACCATCTCTCCGGTCGTGAGGTCGGTGCCGTAGCATTTCTGGCAGACGCCGCGCGCCACGTTGCAGGTCATCGGCGAGCGGACCAGCACTTCCTTGATCGCCCCGTCTTTTTCTAT
>Ga0209542_10014227_pt1 | contig 13580 bp, 15 predicted proteins | sample RifCSPhighO2_01_FD_184028 | JGI IMG/M metagenome (GOLD analysis project Ga0209542, IMG submission 184028) | Soil microbial communities from Rifle, Colorado - Rifle CSP2_plank highO2_0.1 (SPAdes) (version 2) | ecosystem: Environmental > Terrestrial > Deep subsurface > Rock core/Sediment ... | reverse complement strand
CTTGAGGATATTAACGGAAACGCCGTGAAGCTTAGCGATTATAAGGGCAAGAACGTGGTGCTTTTCTTTAACGAAGGAGAGATGTGTTACCCCGCATGCTGGAATCAGGTTGAAGAATTGGGAACTGATGCGCGATTCGACGCTGGAGATACCGTTGCATTCTCGATCGTTGTTGATTCGAAAGAGCAATGGAGAAGAATTCAAAGCCAAATGCCGCAATTCAAAAAAGCCAAAATTCTGTTTGATCTGAATCGTACGGTGTCTTCGGCATACGGGGTTCTGTCCCTGCCCTCCTCAATGCATCCCGGCAGTTTTCCCGGGCACACGTATTTTCTGATTGATAAAGAAGGGATTATCCGGTTTTTCCTGGATGATCCGAATATGGCAATCCGGAATGATCAACTCGTCGCGGAAATAAATAAATTAGCTCAAAACTAAAATGGACATTCTTATCGGTACGTCGCTTATAACCGCGTTTGTCGCGGGCATCGCGGCACTCTTTGCGCCTTGTTGCGTGACCGTTCTTCTGCCTTCGTATCTCGCATCAGTCTTCAAACAAAAGAAGCTGGTGTTCTTGATGACACTGATTTTTTTTCTGGGAATACTTGCGGTATTTCTGCCATTGGGATTAGGCATTGCCGCGATCGGGACGTTCTTTAAAGAGTATCATAGCGCGCTCTATACGATTGGCGGATCGTTCCTTATGTTCCTGGGCATTTCGATTTTGCTCGGCAAGCATTTTTCTTTGGGCTTGAACGCGCACAAGTATACGCAAGGAAAAGTGGATAATGCCGGAGCAGTATTTCTTTTGGGTATTTTCTCCGGATTCGCAACGCTCTGTTGCGCGCCGGTTCTGGCAGGAGTTATGGCTCTCTCTGCTTTGCCCGGCTCCTTATTTTGGGGAGCAGTATATTCTTTGGTGTACGCGCTTGGCATGGTCACACCCTTATTTCTTATTGCGTACTTTCTCGATAGGTCAAACGTAATGGAAAAATTAACCGCGTTCAATAAGCCCGTAAACTATTCGGTTATCGGCAAGAAAATACACCTGACGATTTCGGAACTTATCGCCGGCCTTATGTATGTTTCTATGGGCGCCTTAACTATTTATCTTGATTGGACTGGGAAGCTCGCGATGGGAGGCGGAGCATTCCAAACCTCAATTAATATTTCTATGGCGCGGCTTAATCAGTTTCTTAGGGGGTATATTGCCTATATGCCAAAAGGAGCATGGCTTCTGGCACTTTTGGTGCTATGCGTAATCATCGTAAAGATTGCAGTCAAATCAGGAAAAAGCCATTCAAAAGACAACGAGAAAAAAGGTTCGCATGCATGTTGTGAAACAAAAGAGGTGAACTAACATACTATGAACACCAAAATGGAAAAAAATATATTACTGCCCATAAGCATTATTATCTCGAGTGTTCTTCTCTCTGGTTCGTGGATCTATACCACAGGCCTAAATGCGGCTCGCAATGTAGAGCCAAATATAAAATCAAAAGAATCAACGCTTTTGCCTGATGCAGTAGAGCTGCCTGTTGTCTGGGGCACTATAGGTGCCGAGCTTGTGAAAACAGGTGTGATTGATGAAGACAAATTTTCGGCTATCTACAAAGAGCGAGGCGCCTTTACTGGTGACTATCAAAAACTTCTTACCGGACAAAATAACGGGAAATTAAAAATGACGCAAGCGAATGCCGGCTATCTCCTTAATTTATTTTGGGCGCTTGGTCTTGGGAATAAAAACCAAATTCTTGAAGGCGGCGAAATGGCAAATCCTGCCTACGGCGGACCGGCGAATTTCGCCTCAACCGGCGGATGGACTATTGCAAAAGGCGATCCTATGGATCACTACAGCCGACATTCATTTGTGACGCTTACGCCTGCCCAGCAACTCCTTGTCGACAAGGTCTCTCTCGGCATCTATAGGCCGTGTTGTGGCAACTCCACGCATTTTCCGGACTGCAACCACGGCATGGCAATGCTTGGGCTGCTTGAACTTATGGCATCACAAGGAGTGAGTGAAAGCGATATGTGGAAAACCGCGCTTGCGGTAAATACATTTTGGTTTCCGGATAACTACCGCACCATTAGAACCTACATGAAACAAAAAGGCGTTGAGTGGAAAGATGTAAACCCGCAGGATATACTTGGAGAAGACTATTCGAGCGCCTCCGGATATGCGCGCATTGCATCGCAAGTAAATTCAGAAGGGAATGAGCCGAGTGGAAGCGAATGCGGCGTTGATACAGGAGAACCAGCGCCAACACAAAAACAACAAAGCGGATGCGGGATATAAAAATGGTAGAATGAGCATATGGACATTCAAAACACAAATGATACTCAAGCATCTCAATCGTCGCAACTCACTAAGCAGGAACGCCATCTATTGCGGCGACAACAAAAACAAGAACTGCGGGAAAATAGTGAGAGAAAAAAATGGATGAAAAAAGTTGTGATCTGGACTGCTGCTAGCCTCATTCTAGGCGGGTCAGGATACGGCTTGTATTATTTTTTGAATCAGCCGGAGAAGCCGCGATCCGGCACAGCGATTCCGATATTAGGACAAGATCATATTGCTGTTGGAGCATTTCACCCGCCATATAATTCAGATCCACCGACATCAGGATGGCACTATGAAGAATCGGCGCCATGGGGAGTACATCAGAATGAACTACCTGACGAGCAACTGATACATAATCTCGAGCATGGCGGCATTTGGATTTCGTACACCGGCGTCGATGATGCAGCTAAATCTGCGCTTGAAAAAATTGCGCGATCCGAAGCAAAGGTTATAGTTGAACCCCGCGCAAAAAATAATGCGCCGATTATTTTAGCGTCATGGGGACGATTGTTGAAACTTGATACCTTTAACGAGCAAGCGGTACTGGACTTTATTAAGACCAATAGAAACCAGGCGCCAGAACCATTTGCGAAGTAGAAGTGCTCCTCCTCGTTATCCACAGGGAGCGCCTCTTGACATATAGGATATAGGGGTATAGCCTATAGAGGATATGGTAAACCAACAGCTAAAAAAACGGGCAATCCACCGGGCAAAAATCATCCGCGGTCAGCTGGACGGCTTAATTAAAGCTATAGAAAAAGAAACATACTGTCCTGACTTATTGGAGCAGTCTCTTTCGATTCAGAGGTCGATAAAAAGCCTTGACAGCTTTCTCTTAGAGAACCATCTGCGGACCCACGTAAAACACCAAATGCGGAGTTTGAGCGATGAGGAAAAGGCGATCAAAGAGCTAATCAAGGTATACACTTTATCAAATAAATAAACGTATTAACTGACGTATGAAGCTCAGCATAATCTTGCAATCAAACAAACCGGAACACGCATGGAATACCTTCCGTCTCGGTATCACCGCGCTCAAAGCGAGCCATCAGGTAGAAATTTTTCTGATGAACGAGGGTTCGGAGCTCGACACCATTCCTGACAGCAAGGATTTTGATATTTCCGCAAAAGTAGCAGAGTTCAAGGAATTGAAGGGCGAAATTTACGCTTGCGGCACTTGTTTGGAATTGCGCGGCAAGGGCGAGAGCAAGGTATGTCCGGTTTCCACTATGTCCGATTTACTCAAAACGATCGAGAGTTCGGACAAAGTTTTAGTTTTCGGCTGATTGAAAAATAACTATTGCGGAATATACAAATTCATTTGGAGAGACGCTAGATAATTGTCCGAGATTTTCAGCTGGAAAAATAAAATTACTAGCCAGAAATGCCGGATTCAAGAGGCTGAAGAAATGTAATCTATCGCCGGGCCTTTTCGCGATAGTGGGTTATAAGAATTAAAATTTTTTACTAGATGGAAAAATTATCACTCAAACTATATGGCTGGAAATGCGTGCTTGGAGGGGAAATTGCTTATGCCATTTGCCTTTTGGTTGGATTTCTGCCGCTTCGGAGCGTCAGAGGCATAGAGCTTCACCACACGCTTTTTGAGACGCTTCCCGGTTTTACGTGGATAAATTTCGGAAGCTTTCTCTTAGGCGCGCTCTATGTATTCGCTTTTGCGTGGGTATTCGCTTGGTACTACGTTTGGATGCATAACTCAAGTCTGATTAAAAAATAATAATCAAAATATATGCACAATCACAATAATAGCAAGGGCGGACATAAAGGAATGATGTGGATGATGATTCCATGCCTCATCCTGTTAGGCGTTCTATTTCTAGGTGGAGGCAAGTTGTCTTCAGGTGGATACCTCTGGCTAATTCTTATCGGCGTCTTTATAGCCGTACATATCTGGATGATGTTTAAGGGTCACGACGGCCATGGCGGTGATACTGATCAAGATCGCCACGAGCACGATCAAACTAAAAAGACCCCATGAGTAAATCTTTCCGGGATCCGGTCTGTGGCATGCACGCAAACGGGAGCATTACCCTTTTGTACAAGGGGCAGACCTATATGTTTTGTAAAGATCCCGAATCTTATATCACAAAGTAATTATGGCTAATAACATCGCGAAATCAGCCTTACTTGGAACGCTCGCAGGTGCAATTCTGCTTGGGGTTTATTTTGTGATACTAACGTTGGTCTCCGGCTGGGGCTTTGCGCAAGATCAATTTGCGAATTATTGGTATTTTATTATCAGTTTAGTAGCAGGCTTCGGAATTCAGATTGCCTTGTACCAATACCTTAAAAGCCTAGTGCACAGCGGACGGGGTATGGGCAAGGTAGTCGGTGTATCGGGAACGACTTCCACGGCCGCCATGGTTTCTTGTTGTGCGCACTATCTTGCCAACCTGCTTCCTGTTCTCGGCACTATCGGCATTGTGACATTTGTGGCACAGTACCAGATTGAGCTTTTCTGGGTTGGTCTTTTGTTTAATCTCGGCGGCATTTTATATATCACAAACAGAATCATTAAATTTAAGCAAGCATGAAATACTTTCTTTACATAGCCATCGGTCTAGCCGCCGTTGCACTTCTTTATTTCGGAGTTTTCAATCGCTACGATCCATCGTCAGCCAATATAGAGCAGCCGAAACAGCAGGTGAGCAAAGCGCAAACCGCATGGGAGACTCAAGCTGATGATCAGCTCCCTGTAACTATCAAAGTAACACCAATAGAATTTGGCAAAAGTGTGAATATATGGAAATTCGATATCGCCTTCGATACTCATACCGGGAGTCTCGACGACGACCTTCTTAGGGTAGTCACCTTATCAGATGACAAGGGCAATGTATATCAGCCTATTTCGTGGGAAGGACCGGGGCCCGGCGGTCATCACCGTGAAGGCATTTTGATATTCAATGCGGTTATTCCAGCACCATCCTATGTGGAACTAAAGATCAAAAAAGTAGGCGGAGTACCCAAGCGTTCATTTAAATGGAATATGGAATAAAAAAGTATGGACCACCCACAGCACAATAACAATGGGACGGGGAAGACGCTCTATTCGTGTCCGGAGTGCGGTTTGCATTATAAGGACAAGAAATGGGCGGAAGAGTGTGAAGCATGGTGCAAGGAGCATAGGAGCTGCAATTTAGAAATTACCAGCCACGCTATTGAGAATAAATCGTTATGAATAACCATAATCACAACTCGCACGAAGATTCAAAGATGGTTTATACCTGCCCGATGCATCCGGAAATAAAACAGGATAAGCCTGGCATGTGTCCGGAGTGCGGGATGAATCTGATCGCGAAGCATGGAGCATGGAGCATGAAGCATGGTTCGAGAGGTGATAAGCATCAGGGGCCCGACTCCGCTAAGGCTTCGGCGGGTAAGCACTCCACCAATATCTTCAAGGTGAAGTTTTGGGTGAGTTTGGTTTTGTCAATTCCCGTAGTCGCATATTCCGATATCGCGCAGAAACTCCTAGAGTATCAAGCGCCGACATTCCCGGGCTCTGCATATCTGCAGTTTGTTCTTGCATCAATCATTTTCTTTTACGGCGGCTGGATTTTTATTGCCTCTGCATACCGTGAGCTCAAGGCGCGCCTGCCTGGTATGATGACCTTGATCGCGCTTGCGATTTCAGTCGCCTATCTCTATAGCGTTGCTGTCACCTTCTTCGGCGGAGGAGATGTTCTTTTTTGGGAGTTAGGAACGCTTATAACCATTATGCTCCTTGGCCATTGGCTTGAGATGCGCGCTGTCGTAGGTGCTAAAGGTGCCTTAAAAGAGCTTTCAAAATTATTGCCGGATCAGGCGGAAGTAATAAGAAACGGAAAGACAGAAATCATTCCTCTCGCGGAGCTGAAAGAAGGCGATGTGGTACTCGTAAAGCCTGGCGCTCGAATTCCAGCTGACGGCATCGTGAGAGAAGGAGTATCAGACGTGAATGAATCCATTGCAACAGGCGAATCGAAACCGGTGCTAAAAAAGGAAGGCAGTGCCGTTATTGCCGGTACCACAAACGGCGACGGCTCGTTACAAGTTACCGTGACCAAAATCGGCGATGAAACATTTCTCGCTGGTGTTATGCGGCTTGTTGCTGAAGCAGAGTCATCAAAATCACGGCTGCAGATACTTTCCGATCGAGCTGCTTATTATTTAACCATCGTCGCAGTCGTAACGGGCGGCATTACGCTTGTGTCCTGGCTTGCTCTAAGTAACGCAGCTATTGCTATAAACCGAATGGTGGCAGTACTTGTGATTGCGTGTCCGCATGCCTTAGGTCTTGCTATTCCGCTTGTTGCCTCCATTTCAACCACCAAAGCTGCACGGAATGGCCTTCTTGTAAAACAGCGTCTTGCGCTTGAAGCAGCGCGGAGTATCGACGTTGTGCTTTTTGATAAAACCGGGACCCTGACAAAAGGAGAATTCGGCATAACGCAGATTTACGCGGATCAAGACGCGGAAAAACGTGGATATAGTGAACAAAAAATTTTACAATACGCTGCTTCTGTGAATGTTCATTCAGAACATCCTCTTGCGAGGGCAATGGTGAATGAGGCAAAGAAAAGAAGCCTAAAGATACTAGAAGTAAAAAATTTCCAAAGAATTCCAGGCAAGGGTGTGCGTGCTGAAGTCGATGGCAAGGAAGTATTGGTTGGCAGCGTGTCACTTGCAGAGGATCGAAAGGTAGCGCTTCAGGATAAATTAAAAACAGAAATCGATACACTTGCAAAACAAGGAAAGACGATCAACGTTGTTACACAAGATGATACCGTGCTTGGCGCGATAGCGCTTGCTGATCAAATCCGCGAAGAGTCGCGCGAAGCCATTCGCACTCTTCACGCTATGGGTGTTAAAACCGCTATGATTACCGGAGATTCCGAGGATGTTGCCAAATGGGTTGCCGGAGAGCTTGGGATTGATGAATATTTTGCAAAAGTCATTCCTGAACAAAAATCTGAGAAGGTAAAATTGCTTCAGGCAAAAGGGCAAAAAGTGGCAATGGTTGGAGACGGCGTAAACGACGCGCCGGCTTTAACGCAGGCTGATCTTGGCATTGCGATTGGCGCAGGAACGAATATCGCCATAGAATCAGCTGGTATTATTCTCGTAAAAAATGATCCTCGCGATATCTCCAAAATTATACGGCTTTCAGAGCTTACGTATAAAAAGATGATTCAAAATCTATTTTGGGCAACAGGATACAATATTATTGCGATTCCCTTAGCAGCAGGGGTTTTAGCATCAAAGGGTATTGTGCTTCAGCCTGCGTTTGCCGCAGTGCTTATGAGCGTGTCAACGGTAATCGTGGCATTGAATGCTGTGCTTCTTCACAGAAAAGAGATATAAAAGAGATATCCCCTGGATACTGCCGAGTGCCATCACTCTTTACAAACAGGCCTATGTGCGCTAGTATTTTTCCTATACGAGAAAGGTAATTTAGAGGAATAACTCTTATACACTACAAAATTAACAATCAAATAAAGGCGCCAGAGCTTCTTGTGATTGATGACGAAAACAAGAATCTGGGAACAATGCCGCTTGAGGCGGCATTACGCTTGGCGGAAGAAAGGGGATTGGATCTGATTGAAATAGCGCCAGGAGCGACCCCACCAGTTGCGCGTATCATAAGTTTCGACAAGTTCAGGTACCAGAAAGAAAAAGAAGCAAAGAAGCAGAAAACCGGACAACGGGTAATTGAATTTAAGCAGATTCGATTGAGTGCCCGCGCGGCATTGAATGATCTGATGATTAAGGCAAAAAAGATTGACGAATTCCTGGAGCAGGGATATAAGATTGAAATTATGCTCACTTTGAAGGGTAGGGAAAAGTATAACAGACCCTGGGCGAGCCAGAAGCTTAATGATTTTTCGAAATTAATCAAAGGAGAGTATAAAGTCACGAGCGAACCAAAATTCGGCGGTAAAGGGATAACGGTGCAGATTGCTAAAAAGTAGTCCGATCCAAAACAACGAATGCATCCGAATCTACGAATACGTATTTGTAGATTAGGATATACTTTGTAGCTTCGGATCGGTCATCATGCGACGAAAAACCATTTCAAAACGATTTAAAATAACGGGAAGTGGAAAGATTCTGCGGCGAGCGATGTCGCAAGGCCACTTTTTGGCTAAAAAGAGCACTACGGTGAAAAGGAGATCAAAACATATGCGGAACGTAAGTGATATAGGAGGAAAGATAGCGAGAAAATTCCTATAAATCAACGAATAGCGAATTCATACGAATATACGAATACGTATTAGTACATTTGTACAGATTCGTTATTAGTTGATCTCTATGACTAGAGTCAAGCGTGGCATCATTGCCCATAAAAAGCGCGAGAAAATCTTAAAATACACCAAAGGATTTCGCTGGGGACGGAAATCTAAAGAGCGGGCTGCCAAAGAAGCCCTGCTTCATGCATGGACGCATGCTTTTCGGGGCAGAAAAGAAAAAAAGCGGGAATATCGGCGCTTGTGGCAGACAGAAATTAACGCTGGCGCTCGCATAAACGGCATGAAATACAGCAGCTTGATTGCCGGACTCAAAAAGAAAAATATTTTACTTGATCGGAAGATTTTGGCTGATCTCGCAAAAAACGAACCGCAGGTGTTCGAAAAAATAGTGGCGAGGGTGAGATAACACGAAGTGGGGTATTTTTTATGCTTCTTTCTGCTCGCCGCGTTTTATAAATTCGTACGCTTGCGTCAGTACTCGTTGGCTATCGCGGTATCTGCCGAGTATTTTTATTGCTTCTTTATAGGTAAACCAGCCAAAGCCATCGTGTTCCTTTGAGAGCCGTATCTCGGCCCGTTTGCCTTCTGCCAGATAAAAAATAACGATTTTAAAGACTTTTTCTTTTTGCCGTTGGAAGATAAATTTTTCGTACGCCTTGAAATTTTTGCGGAATTTTAAATCACTCAGTTTTAGTCCTGTTTCTTCGTGTACTTCCCGCACTGCTGCTTCCCAGCTTTTCTCTTCAGATTCTATTTTGCCCTTAGGAAAATTCCAATACCCGCGCCCGTGATAGAGGATTAAAAATTTAAGCTCCGGACCTCCGCCACGCACTTGAAGATCTTGTCGCGGAGGCCCGCCTGCAACGCTATGCGTAGCATTGCGGGCAGGTGCCCGACGATAAATGATAACACCGGCTGAAATTTCACGCATGCCTTAATTGTATAAGTTTTTAAGCTGAAGCGCAAAACTTATTTACAATTAAGAGCACCGAGCACATAATGCGTTATGTGCTCGGTGAGGGTTTTCTAGATAAAAAATCTTAGGATTTTTTAAGAAAGCCTCTCATTTTTTCCAATGGCCACGCGTTTACAATATCTTTGGCCGTTGCCCAACCGCGCCGTGCCTGTGCCACGCCGTATTCAAGATACACAATATGTTCTTTTGCGTGTGCGTCTGAGTCAATTGCCATTTTAACTCCGGCATTTACGCATTTTCTTATATTTTCGTCATTCAAATCAGTTCTATCCGGAAACGCATCAATTTCTAAGATAGTATTGGTTTTTTTCGCTTCACCTATAATTTCATCTATATCAAGTGCATATGCCTCGCGTTTGCCAATTAATCTCCCGGTTGGGTGAAATAGAATATCCACATTAGGATTTTGCATGGCGCGCTTAATGCGTAGGGTCTGGTCTTTTTGGGGCATCGAAAAGAACGAATGCACTGATGCGCCGCAGATATCGAGCTTGGACAAAATGTTGTCAGGCAAATCCAAGGAGCCATCTTTTAAGATATCGCACTCGCTACCCTTCAAAACACAAAACATGGAACCTGAAGCATGAAGTTTTTTATTGATGCGATCGATTTCTTTCCATTGTTGCACTATCTTTTTTTCATCTAATCCGCCGGTCATTGCAAGGCGCTTCGTGTGGTCCGTTATCAAAATATATTTTAATCCCATAGCCATCGCGGTTTTTGCCATAGTTTCAATCGAGTCCTTTCCATCAGTCCAGTTGGTCTGTATCTGAAGATCGCCTTCTAAGTCGTCGTAGCCGATTATGTCCGGAAGTCCGGGAGTTTTCCCCTGAGCTTGTCGAAGGGCAGCTTCAGTTTCTCCTGTGTTTTCCCTTAGCTCCGGTTCGATGTAATCTAATCCTAATAGTTCATAAATCTTTTCTTCTGTTTCAGCTTCAAGCTGCTTTTTTCCTTTGAATAAGCCGTATTCACTCAATTTATATCCTTTTTTAATCGCCAGCTCGCGCAGTGTCACATTATGTTCTTTTGATCCGGTAAAATAATTTAGTCCTGCGCCGTAAGATTTCTGCGGCAAAACCCGCAAATCAATATTTAATCCCATACTCACTTTTACGCTTGATTTTGTGGAACCTTTGCCGAAGATTTCAATCACTTCAGGCATCTTCACAAAAAATTCCATAACTGGATCGGCGTTATCTGAAATAATCAAAATATCAATGTCGCCGATGGTCTCTTTCCTGCGGCGTACGGACCCGGCAACTACGATTTTTTTCACATACTTTAAGGAGCCAAGCCGTTTTTCGATGGTGTTTATAAATGGCATTGCATATCCCAAAATAGATCTGCCCCCTGATTTTCGTAAAAAGAGAATACCGCGTAAAATTTTCTCTTCACTTTTCTCTCCGAATCCTTCAAGCTCTTTGATTTTATGTGAGCGTGCAGCTTTTTCTAAATCTTTTACGCTGCGCACACCGAGCTCTTTGTAGAGCCTCTTAATGTTCTTTGGTCCCAACCCCTCGATTGCGCTTAGTCCTGTTATATCCACCGGAATTTTCTTCTTCAGTTTTTCATATTCATCAATTGCGCCATTTTCTAAGTACTCAATGATTTTTTCCGCAATGCCACGGCCCACGCCCGGAATTTTAAGAAGGCCCTTTCCACCATCTTTTTTATAAATACTCGAAACGTCCTCGCTTAATATTTCAATACTTGAAGCAGCTCGTTCATATGCCTGGGGCTTGAATGGCACATCGTCCATTTCAAGATAGAGCCCGATTTCACGCAATAGTTTTGCAATAGTTTGGTTTGTCATGCTTCAGATAAAAAATTGCGCTGCGGCTATCGAACAGAGAATAATAATAAACGCAGTAAGCTTTTTCCAATGAAATTTTTCTTTGAGAAATGCGAGTGATGCAAAGTATACGAAAAGAGGATGAAGTAAGAAAAGCAGAGTACTGTATACAACGCCGAAATATTGGTAGCTGAAATATAAAAGAATCCATGCAAGGGCCGAGAGAGTGTTGGTTGTAACTAATAGCGTAAATGTTTTTGGCGAGGTCTTTTTAACCTGCTCGACAAAGAGTGGCCAGAGAAGCAGGGCAACAACGCCGGTGCGGGCAAGCTCAAGGGAAATCGGATGCCATGAAAAGAGCAACATCTTTGCAATTGGCGCCATGAGCGGCGCAAACGTGACAGACCAGAGAAGAAATAACAAGCTTTTTTTCGCAATTTTGAAATGGTGGTGTTCCCAATGAGACCAGATAATAAGGATGGTGGCGATAAGCGCGAATGCGATGATATAGCCATTTCGTTCATCTGCGAAAAAAAGACTCGTGAGGACGATTACAGGAATAGTATGGACAAGATTCAGCATCTGCATTTCTCCCAACGCATCTGTTTTAAGGGCGCGGTAGAAAATTAGGTTGTTGCCGATGGTAATAAAAACAGTGATGGCAAATAGTAGGCCAGTAGCTCCGGTAAAGAGCGTGAAAGAAAATGGTGGGCGGAATATCAGGAATAAGATGAGTGTTACAAGGAAGATTAAGGGAAAGCTCGCGCCAGCATACATCTGGAAGGTAACGCGGCGCGTTCGCAAAATGACCTTATCGATGGTCGAAGAGCTTGCCTGAAGAAGTGCCGAGAGAAGAGGAAGGAGGAACATTGTTTTCTGACCGATCCAAAACTACAAATGAATCCGAATCTACGAATACGTTATTCGTGATATTCGCTTCAGTTTGTAGATTCGTATTATATTTCTTGTGTGAATTGAAATGCGCCGTTTTCGTCGACCGAAACCAGAATGCGGCTGCCTTTATTTATTTCATCCTTCAATATTTTTTCCGCGAGCACGCTTCGCAGATTTTCGGCGATTACTTCGCGCATCGGCCGCGCGCCGGACGACGGATCAAAACCTAATTCTGCTACGCGGCGTACTACTGACTCGTCAAATGACAACGTTGTATTGCTTGCATCCGCCATAGCGTGCGCAAGGAGATCCAGCTGGATACGGGCAATTGCCTCGGTGTCTTCGAGTGACAAAGTTTTAAACATAATGATTTTTGAAAAGCGGTTCAAGAGTTCTGGATGGAAAAAATCCTTTAATTTCTTTTTAAGCTCATTTTCAATGACGTCCATCGGCGTGTGCGCATCAATATGGCTTTTTATAAAGTCGGAATGGGCATTAGAGGTTGCGATAATCATCGTATTCACGAATTCAACAGTGCGGCCGAGGTTATCAGTCAAGCGCCCGTCGTCGAATACTTGGAGGAAAATATTCAGGATATCCGGATGCGCTTTTTCGAATTCATCGAGAAGCAGTAAGCTGTATGGTTTTTGGAGCACTGACTCGGTAAGGTTCCCGGCCATTTTGCCGTCTGAAGAGCCGATCAACTTCTGGATACTTGCTTTATCCTGGTATTCCGACATATCAAAACGAATGAGCATTTTGTCCGACCCAAATTGGATATTCGCCAAAATTTTCGCAAGTTCGGTTTTGCCTACGCCGGTTGGCCCCACAAAAAGAAAAGTGGCAATAGGCCCGGTGCTTCGCGCAAGGCCGCTCCTGTATTCCCGTAATGCTTCGCTTACCGCGTGAACCGCTTCTCCCTGGTCTACTAATCGTTCATGGATTATATCTTCAAGGTGTAATAGCTTATTGGCTTCTTGCTTCCCTGCCCGGTGGATGGGGATAGTAGAGCGCCGTTCCGCAACTGCGATAATAGCATCTGCCTTAACTCGCGCCTCGCCTCTTTGATTGCAGTAATTAACCGCTTCCTTTAGCAGATCTTCTGCTGAAGACGGCAGAGGCCTCTCATGGAAATACGTGCGCGCGATTTTTACCGCTTCCTTCACTGCGCTAAAGGTTATAGTCGTAGCATATAGTTCTTCAAGAACGATACTATCGTAGGTTAATAACTGGATAGCATCATTTTCGGTAATTTCCCCAACTCGTATTTCTTCAAAAGCAGAGGCGAATGCGGTTTGCGTTAGAGCAAGTTCCTTATATTCT
>Ga0209542_10014226_pt1 | contig 13580 bp, 13 predicted proteins | sample RifCSPhighO2_01_FD_184028 | JGI IMG/M metagenome (GOLD analysis project Ga0209542, IMG submission 184028) | Soil microbial communities from Rifle, Colorado - Rifle CSP2_plank highO2_0.1 (SPAdes) (version 2) | ecosystem: Environmental > Terrestrial > Deep subsurface > Rock core/Sediment ... | reverse complement strand
GACTTCTTGGGCGGTGATGAGGTCATTTGCTTTCTTGGTGTTAGTGCCGAGAAGATCGTAGGAGTCCATAATTTCGTCAGCCATTTCTTCGGGAATGGGAGTTGAGAGAATGAGACGTTGGATTTGTTCTGCGACTTTTTGGAGCTGGGTGTTGTCTTCGACGTTTAAGTTGGTTAAGAGTTGTTGGATTTTATCTTTAATTTTTGTGCGCTCGATGAATTCTTTGTAAGTCGGAGCGGTGACACAGAAGCCAGGGGGGACAGGGATGCCCATGCGAAACATTTCACCCAAATTTGCACCCTTACCGCCTGCTATGGCAATAGAATCTCTAGTAATATCTTTAAACCACGCGACATAAGACATTGTATCAAACCTCTTTTAGGGAAGGAAGGAGATTAGTGTTTTTAAAGGTTTGTGATGGGTTGGTGGGGTAGAAAGGGAAACTTAAGAAAAGTTAAAGAAATTAAAAAAAGTTAAACGCAATTCTTATCTTGAGAGACTTTTTTTGAAATTGTTGCGGTCTTCCAATCCCAAAATGATGGATTCTCAGGTATTTTTGTTTGCCCGTCTACGTGTACTTCATCCCATTGCAGTTCATTGGCACGGTAGGCGATGATTTGGGCGGCAAGAAGTCGCTCGGTTCCACTATACCCATTGATGAGCAGATTATATTTGCCAGTTTGTTGTTTTAATAATTTGATGGTACCTCTTCCGAGGGGTTGATTTGTGTCAACGCCTGTTTTTTCAACACAGTTTGATTTGTCTGCGTCGTAGAGCTTGAGAATTTTCTGATTGGTAAATGTACAGGGAGAACCAACAATAATCAAATGTTGAGCTGAGGGGTCGGTGATTTCGGTATCAAGTTTTGCTGCGTCTGCTACTGCAGACACGGCTTTATTTTGGTATTTCATGTTGGTTGCAATATCAGTGATTGCCAAATTGTCAATGGCAGGGGCTTTCTCGCCGACAACCATATAGCCATCAAAAGTAAAGTAATCTTCGCCTTTGTCATTCATGCCCCCATATTTGACAAACATGTCAGGATATTGTGCAAGATCGCCGCAATTGGTGTCTGAACCAAGACATGCGCCTTTGCTACATTGGGAGTTGAGAGGACAATTTAAAAGAGTTTGAGTGGTCACTTTGGCATCGTTGGAACAACTGACTTCCCATACTTTTGCATCGGTATTTGAGGGGCAATTGTCATATTGCATTTTCCAGCCCAACTGGTCGCCATAGACGACGACAACGGCGCCTAGATGGGTGGGATCGCTGATAGGGTCGCTATCAAAACAAATTGCTTGCAGACAATTATTATTACATTGATCGTGATTTATAGTATTGCCATCATCACATTCTTCCCCTTCTTCGACTTGACCATTGCCACAGACGGTTGGATTACCACCGTAGCCATATTCTTCTTCAATTGGTGTGGAATCGTCTTGGATACTGCCCGAACAGATACCGCGAGAGCAAGTTTCCCCACGAGGACAGTCTTGATCAAAATTGCAGGAGTTGTCAATGGCTTTGCCGACGATGCTTTTGCCAGGTTGCAATTGGCAGGCGGTAATGATTAATAGGCTAATGAGAATGATTGTTATTAAGATTAGTTTGGATTTCATTATAGCACCTCTTTGTTGTTTGGAGATAATGAGAAGGTGTTTTTAAAGGTTTTGTGGTTTGGGGTGGAAAAATAAGGATTGTGTTAAATGCACTCATTTGTTAGTTCAATTTAAATTCTTTGAGAACTGTATATTTTGGTCCGATTGGTGTTAGAATGCTTTCATACAAGATGAGTTTATCTACACGCAATGTGCCGAATTCAACGTTCTGCCATGGTTTGATTGCGGTTTGGAGAAGCAAATGGTTCTTTTCTGATTTGATGCGAAGCACGGTGAGGTGAGGGATGATGGTTTGGTGTTCTTCGGGGCGGATTGAATTTAATGCTGTTTGAATGGTTTGGGTTAAGGTGATCATTTCTTTGCTTTCAACGCCGATCCAGATGGTTTGGATTCTGTCTATTGAAGGGAAGACGCCGACGTGTTTGATTGCGGCGGAGAATTTTGGTAGATTGATTATGGTTTGTTCTATTGTTTGACAAATAGAGGAGATGTTCTTTTCGTCGATGTTGCCGAGAAATTTGAGGGTGAGATGGAGATTTTCGGTTTTGACGAAATTGCCATCTAGGTCTATTTTCTTTAATGTGGTTGAGAATTTGTTAATATGGTTGCGAATGGTAGCGGTTAAGGGGATGGCAACGAAAAGGCGTTTCATGTATATGGAAGAAAAAAAGAGAATTTAAAAATTATTCCACGAAAATGCTGAAATTTTAAATATTTTTAATACTTTAAAAATCTTCAGAGTCTTCGTACTGCTGTGTTTGGGTTTCTTCTTTGGAATGAAATTCGTCAGCACTGATGGTTGCAAATTTGGATGCTCGTGGTGGTGGTGCTTCTAATTTCTCAACTACTTCGCCAAACCCAACTTTGGCAAGGACGCGGGTGATTTTGATTTTGACGTAATCGCCTTTCTGGACTTGGGGAACAAAGATGACAAAGCCTTTGACTTTAGCTATACCATCGCCTTTTTCGCCTACGGCGTGGATGCTTACTTCATGTAATTCGCCCACTTTAACTGGGGCAACTTGACCTGATTCATTCATATAGATGTACCTCTTTTGTTGATTGTTTTACTTATTTTTAATTTTGAGAAAGAAACTAATAGTATCATTGCGAAGAAACCTGAATATTTAAGTTGATATTTGAAGTCATGTACAGTATATTTACTGCAATAGGAAGGGGATTTATATAGTTTTTGGCGGGATTTTGGGGAAAATGGTGAGAAAAGAAAGAAGAAAAAGAGATAATTTATCTGCTTTTTAATCTGAGATATAGTCCCGCTTTTGGTATGAAAGGGATCTTTTTCCCATAATCTGCTTCTGCGGCGATGCCACAGGTGAAGTTGCCAATTGTGTAGCCAAGATGGGCGCGGCTGGTGGCTTTGAAAACATTTGAATTAGCGGAAACGATTTGTTCTAATTCTACTGGAATATGTTGGGCAAGAGGAATGGTTGCGAGCATCAGCAGTTCAGGGAGAGCGGGTTGTTGCAGACTTGAGGTGAGGGCGGTGTAGAGACTTCCGTTCTCGCCTTTTACGGAATAGGAGACACCGGTTTGGGGGATTAATGTATCACCGGCTAATCGGGCTTGGGCCAGTAGACGAAACCCTGCTATCGTCCCTAGACTTAATTCATTTTGCATAAAAGAGGTGTTTTTGTTATCGTAGCTGCGAAATCTGCGGATTCTTGTAAAATATTGGGCGTTGGGCTGGTCGCCAATGCTTGCGCTGCCTTTAACTTCGATCAATGCGCCTTTGTTATTCCCGAAGACTTCGCCGGTGATGAAATCGGCTTTGGCGGGTGTTGAGTAGGTCATAATTGTTGCTAGTATTGCTGTGCTAATGATGTTATGTATTTTTTTCATAGTTATTATTCCCTCATTTGTTTTAATTTATTACTACTTTAGAATACTCAATAAATATGGTTCTATTTAAACATTACCTACCCCAAAGGGGGGAGAAATGACACAACATTTATCAATAAGAAGATAATTATCTAAAACATGGCATTCAATACAGAACTGTTAGAGGAGATTGGGCTGACGAAAGCGGAGATTAATGTGTATTTGGCGCTGTTGGAATTGGGTTCTTCTACTACTGGACCGATTGTGGAGAAGTCTCGGGCGTCGTCTTCGAAGATTTATGAAATTTTAGACAAACTCATCCAGAAAGGTTTAGTGAGTTATATCATACAAGAAGGGATTAAGCATTTTGAGGCGGCGGATCCGAAGCGGATTTTGGATTATCTGCAGGAGAAACAATCTAAGCTGCAGGAACAAACGCAAGAAATCAAAGCGATGCTGCCGGAATTGGAGTTGAAGAAAATGCTTTCGAAATATAAAAGCGAAGCGACTATCTATAAAGGGATGAAGGGGATGCAGACGGCGTTTAAAGAATTGCTCAAAGGGCCAAAGAGTACGAATTATGTGTTTGTGGTGGGGGAGATGGATGAGCGGTTGAATGATTTTTTTAAGAAGTTGTATGTGGAACGAGCTTTGAGGGGTATTCGGACGAAAACGATTTTTTCGGAAGCGGGACGAAGTTATTATGAATCACGCAAAGGAACGCCGTTATTTGAAGGGAAAGTGATTGGGACAACGACGTCGCCGGCCACGATTAATATTTATGGAACAAAAGTGAATATGCGGATGGGCACATCCAAAGATGTGTTGTGTGTGATGATTGATAACAAAGAGTTGGCGGAGTCGTTTCTTGAGCAGTTTGATGCGTTGTGGAATCAGCAAATACAGACGTATGAGGGTCAACAAGCGGTAGAGAGAATTTATAGCACACTTGTTGAAAACGCTACACCAAAAGATGATGTAATTGTTTTTGCAGCAAAACCACAATCGGAAAATGCAGCGGATTTTAATTTACAATGGAATGTGAATGTTGCACAGAAAGTTAAACAACATAGATTATTATATCAGGGGAAAACTCTTATAAATCAATTGCGAGCGGAAGAGTTAGAAAAATTACATTGCAAGACAAAAATTATTCCAACAACCCAAATTCTGCCGATTTCCACAGTGGTTTTAGGAAATACAGTTCTTAATTCGATTTGGCAGGATACACCGATTACGTTTAAAATTGAAAATAAGACGCTTGCGGATTCGTATCGGCGAAATTTTGAGATGTTATGGAACCAAAAAGTACATACATTTGAGGGGTTTGAACAGGTTACTTCTTTTTTTACAAATATTTTAACTGATCTGAAAGAGGGGGAAGAATATTTTGTGATTAATGGGAATTATGGAGGGAATCAACAGATTTTGAACTTTTTTAAGACGTACCATCCGCAACGCCGAAACAGAGGAATTCGAGCGAATTTTTTATTTAATCAGAATATTAAACCGTTTTTGTCTAAATTGGCGCTGGCGCCGTGTCGGGTGAAATTTTTGCCAACGGAATTTCAATCGCCGCTACAAATTACGTTTTATAAACAGAAATTGTATATATCAGTGTGGTCGAGTAACCCGATTGGTTTTTTAATTGAGCAGCAAGAAGTGGTCGATGCGTTTAAAGCGTATTATGAGATGTTGTGGAGGCAAGCGAAATAATAAGAAAATAAAAAATTTAAAAAATAGATAAGAAAAAGAAAAAAAATTAAAAAAAGATTTAATCTAAATCTTTCAAGCCGCCTTCGGTGACTTCAAAGCCACATTCTGCGTCAGGTAAGTTGGGGGCATCGATTAATTTTGCTACCCTTGTACCTTTTTTGCCTTTTCTCAAATATATCCGAAATGTACTTGCGTGTGCTACTACGTGGCCACCAATTGCGGCGGTGGGATCACCAAAGAATTGGTCAGGCTTTGCCATGACTTGATTGGTCACATAGACGCAAATGTTATTTGTGTTTGCAATCTTTGATAACGCATGCATGTGGCGGTTCAATTTTTGCTGGCGTTCGGATAATGTACCCCGGCCGATAAATTCGGCACGAAAGTGGGCGGTTAAAGAGTCGACAACGACTAATTTTACTTTCTTTTTTTGTTCGGTGAGCAACGTTTCAATTTTTTCAACTAAGAGCATTTGATGGTCGGAGTTGAAAGCACGGGCGACCATGATGCGACTTAATGCGTCTTCGGCGTCGATACCTGCGCCTTGGGCGAGTTGTTGAATTCGCTCAGGACGGAAAGTGTTTTCAGTGTCAACGTAGACGGCATAAGCATCGGGGTCTGCTTTTAGGATATTCACGGCCAATATATGGCCAATTTGAGTTTTTGCAGAACCAAATTCACCAAAACATTCGGTAATTGCGCCGGTTTCAAAGCCGCCTTCCATCATGGCATCAAAGGCACGGCTTCCAGTTGAAATGCGATAGACTAATTCGCGTTTTTTTAACACATCCATTCCTGTTTCAAAGCCCATCTTCATGCTATCTCTTGCGGCGTTGATCATTTTTCGCGCCACCGCTTCAGAGACACCAGCGGTTTCAACTAATTCGCCGATGTTTGCCACGGCAATAGACATCATGTCACGATAGCCGGCTTGTTCTAATTTTTCTGCGGTTGCAGCCCCTACTCCAGGTAGGTCATGTAAAGTTAATTTTTCCATTTTTAATTCTTGTTTTAATTCTGCCATAAAGTTATTTCCTCCTTTTTAATTACTTGCTTTAAATAAATCTTGCTCTTGCAATACTAAAAATTCATACGCGTGTTGTAAGACTACCGCAGCTTTGGGTAAGTCGCCAATACGATAGGAATTAGTGGTTTGCCATTTGCCCTCTTTATCAGCATACGCTCGTTCTAGAGAAATTGTACGATATTCTGTCTCTCCTCCTTGTTGGTTGTGGCCTTTATTTAACCAGACGGTGGCAGAGATGGCTCCGGCTCTAAATTTTTTCTCGGGCAGATTGCCTTGTTTTTCTGTTTGTTTTTCTTGTGCTTTTTGCACTTGTGCTTTTTGCACTTGCGCTTTTTGCGCTATTCCTATTGTTGTGTTCATTTTTAAACACCTCTTGCTTTTCGCATTTTTTTCAGGCCGACAATATGAACCAAAATTAACAATTTTCGTTGTTTTTATGGTTTTAGCTGTCGGTGAGGGTGCCCACATTGTGTGAGTACAGAAATACTATGGTTCGGGGAGCTATATAAACCCTGTCCGCAGTTGTCCAGTGACCAGTGGCTTTGAGAATTGGGGTTTTAGGGCTTGTAGCGCTGATATTTTGATGGTTGAAGGGGTGTCCAGTGGGTTTGGAAATTAGAACTGATTTTTGTGTTTGATATAGAAAAATCCACTCAGAGAGATACTGAGAATAAATAATAATGCATACTCTTCAAATTCAGGCACAGAACTTGTGCTTAACGAGGAGACGATGTTGATTGTACGAGTGTTTGTGGCGTTTTCAGAGCCAGAGGAATTTTGTGCAGAGGCAGAATATGTATAAGCAGCGTAGCCTAAGATATCGCTGGCGTTTTTACTTTGGTTGACATATACATACCATTGAGTAGAGTTATATTTATGGACATTGGAGGCGTATTGTTGATATATTTGAGTTTGGGTCATGGAAATATTCCATACCTGGACTTCGTCTATTGTTCCATTGAAATATGAACCACTATTATTACGAAATGAACCTATCGAAAGTATTACGGCATTGCTTGCTTTTTCAACAATAGTAGAATCTGATTTATTTGAATTTAATTTTCCATTAATATAAAAATAGGCCATTTTGGCATTAGAGTCCCACACGACCGCAACATGAGACCAGGCGTTATTTGCAGCGGTCATTGAACCGGTATCTAAAATATCTTTGTTTGCGTGATTCCACCACCACAATTTATTATTAGATTGAAACCATAAGCCCCAGCCCCCATAACTTGGGGCACCATGATCAAAATCTTTATCTACAATAGCTTGTTGTTGTGATTTTTTAGGATAAATCCAGGCCATAATTGTTTTATTTGTTAGATCTGCTCCAGTTATGGAGGAAGAGAAATTAAGAGCATCATTGATGCCATCAAAATCATAGGCATTGCCATATTTTCCTGTGACTAAAGTTGGACAATTAAAACATAATCCGGCGTACTGGTTAGGAGAACTGTCTTTGAACCCAGTACTATTTTCATTGAGAGCGGAGTTGTTGTTTAATTCAGTAAATAAAACCAAGTTGGTGCTGAATAACGTAAAATTTGTGCCGTTCCAGTCATATTTAATCTGTTTTAGATTTGATTCCGTAATGCTTACATTGACTATGAATGAGGTTGAGAGGGTTTCGGCGTTATTGCTTGGCGTGGGATCGACAAAGTCAATTAAAGGAATGGCAGATACTATGGATGAAAAAATAAGAGCACTTAAAATAGTAAAAATATATCGTACACTCTTTTTTAACATTGTTTTTGAGAAGAGATTTTGAATTTATATAGTTTTCTGAAAATGAAAAAGGAAATCTAAATGGAGTGTTCTTTTTTTATGTAAAAAAAAACGCCAATAGAAATAATTAAAATGAAAAATAAAGCGTAGTCTTCAAATTCGGGAACAGAACTGCTGCTACTTAGAGAGGAGACAATGTTGATTGTGCGTGTGCTTGTGGCGTTTTCGGAATTTGAAGAGTTCATTGCAGAGGCAGAATAAGTGTAGGCGGCATAGTCCAAGATATCTGTGGCGTTTTTACTTTGGTTGACGTTAAGGTTCCACGTGGTACTGTTCAATTTGGTTAAACTTGTGGCATAGAGTTGGTAGATTTCTGAGGAAGAGAGAGTGTGGTTAAATACCATCACATTATCAATCATTCCGGTAAAATTGTTACCTATGGCATCAAATACCCCGCCACCGCCAATTGAAAAATTATAATTAGAAGTGCCAAAATGAGAAGCGTTGTTGCCTCCTGTCGCACGAGAGATGCCGTTCACATAAAAATTTAGGTTAGGGAGTGTGCTATTTTGACCAACAACTGCGACGTGATTCCAAGAATTTAATGGAAATAGAGTGGAATTAATAGTCCAACTAATGGAACCACCATTTGGAGTCCAGAACATAATTGTATTTGCATCTATAAATCCGAATTCGAGGGCATCATTTTGGCCAAAAAAACCGATACGGGAACCGGTTGCTTCGGCATAGATCCACCCGGCAAAAGTGAAAGAGGGAAGATTGTTTAGAAAAATAGAAGAGGTTGTAATTGAACTATTGCCAAAACGATAGGCTCCTGAATATTTTCCAGTTGCATTCCAAAAGATATTGCCGGAGATAGTTGCATTACGTGAATATGTTGAGATATCAACTGCTCTTGTCGCATTTTCACCTAACGCACTACGATTATCAAAATTCATGGAGAAAAGTAAAGAGTCATTGTATAAAGTATAATTTGTGCCGTCGAAGTTGTATTTTATTTCTTTGAGATTTGGTTCGGTGATACTTACATTAACAGTAAATGAGGTAGACAGAGTTTCGGCGTTGTTGCTTGGAGTGGGATTGACAAAGTCAATTAAAGGGATGGCAGATACAAAGGATGAGAAAATAAGAGCACTCAAAATAATAAAAACATATCGTACACTCTTTTTTAGCATTGTTTTTGAGAAGAGATTTTGAATTTATATAGCTTTCTGAAACCACGCGAATAGAAAGAGAAAAGAGTAGAACATTTAGGGCTTGGCTAAGGCCCACATAAACTTAAAATAGGTTCTGAATGAATCGGCGACTTTCTTATTTTTGACTCTAAACGCTATAGGGTTCTTAATCCATAACGCAATGAAAATAACGTCTTTGTAGATATTAATCGTTGCGGGTGTTTCTTGCTTTAGAAATCTGTTTTCGGTTATGGGAGATGCTTGTTCATACTGAAATGTTTTACGAGCGCTTTCATTGTAAATTATCTTCCATTGCATTTTTTTATGCTCGCATTTCTTAATTATCTTGGTAATCAATTGATCGGTTCTTGACTTATCTTCACCAGCATACGCTCCTAAGACATACCAAATGTCGTTTTTACCCATCGCTTTAATGCCTTCGTTAAAGATGGTTTCCATCCCTTTCCACCCTAGGAAAATCTCGGCTTGAGTTTCGTCGACGCCAAGGTCTTGCATTGCTTTTAATTGAGGAAGAAATTCTTTGATGTTTCTTTCTTGAGTTTCAACTAATTTCTTTTTGTCTTCTAAAAAATCGAGCAAACGTTCGGGATCAACCGCCCTAAAATGTTTGGTATTTGCAATAACCACGTGAGTTACTAATCCTTTATAGGCTAATCTTTCCAAGCCATCGTACACTTTAGAATTATGAATTTTTGTCTGTTTTATGATTGCACCCGTCGTTGTTAAACCTAACTTTAATAAAATCAAATAAATCTTAATTTCATTTTTACTTAAGCCTATCTCTTCTAATAGGGGTTCAATGTCCATACTTTCTTGGTTTTTGTTTGAATATAAAAATCTTGCTGTTTTTCTCCCTTTAGGGGAGAATTAAATTTAAATAGGAGCATAGTTCTACTTGAGAGTAATTAAATTATGAGGGAAAATAAAATGAATGAAACAAATTTTAGATTGGCAAAAATAGAAAGAGGTAAACGAGAAACAGATGAAGTATTATGGGTGCAGGTGTGGTATGATTATGCAAATGGCGTACTTCGAAATAGGATTGCACAATTAGAAGTACAATATGTTTTAGGTAAGAAACCTATAGTTAGATTGATTAGTCTTGATATGTGCTACTTAATACCCACAATAAAAGAGAGAGTCTATTTTAAAAATAATAGACCAATAAAAATAGATGGGTGGAATTCCTATCCTTCAATGGCTGAACCAAAGCATTCATCTCAAAAAGTGGATCAAAACTATCTAAAGAACATTCCAAACTACAAATTGATGGTTGAATTAATTCCTGATAGTGAACCGATTAAACAAGCTTTGGAGGACATTGTAAGATAAACTGTCGAGCCTGAAAAGTAGCTCTCCGTTCATTACTTGCAGGGCAAACTATACTGAAATTCGCAAGAAATCGAACTTATTTGTTGCGAATTTCATATATACTAAATTGCATAAAAATGTTTGATTTCTAAGGCAATTTAGTATATACTGAAATTCTTTAGAATTCGAACAGAATTTCAGATAATAGTTCGCCTATTGTTGAATTTAATTGTTCGAATTCTAAGGAAACTCACTATATAATCATAACAATTTCTGTGAGTAATAAAAACAAAAAACTTACAAACTGAGAATAAGAAGCATTCCCAGAATCAATAGAAATATTCCTAAAAGAACGTATTCTTGCCAACTGCCGACTCTCACTGGGCCGAAGATGCGTTGGTGTGAGAAAGGATAGAGGGGGGCGATGCCCATTCTGGTTAGGCTGTCGGCGCAGATGTGGGAGAGGTAGCCAAGGAAGAATGCTAATCCGTATGGCCAACGAGTAAAGTAACTGAGGAGGGTGCTGAGAGTTATATATGGCCAAAATGAATGGAAGATGCCGCGGTGTTTGGTGAAAAACGTGATTATTTTTCCAAGAAAACCGCTCCATTGATTGATTTTACTGTGTGGTTCGTCGATGTCAGGGAAGATGCTGCCAAGGAAGACAAGGAAGGCGATGAGGAGTGTATATCCATCTTGTGTGAATGAACGTAACAGGAGAAAGAAGATTGCGGCGACGGTTAGATGGGTCCAAAAGAGCATATTTTTTGGAAATAAGATGACTTAATAAAATATACTTTTTACTTTTCGAATACTTTATTGCGTTTTTTCTACTCGTGCTAATTCTTCTTGAGGGTTGGCTTTTTCAACAATCTGGACGTTTAATTCTAGGCGGTCAAACATTTGATTGTGTTGGACGCGGCCAATCATTTTGACTTGTTCGCCGAGTAAGTCTGTTTTAATATCTTCAAATGAAGCGATGTTTTCTTTATACTTTGCCATGTCAGATTCTTGTTTTGTGAGTAAGTGATTTGTTTGGTTTTTCCACAAGACGCTTCTGATAGTGCCAGTGCCATCGTCGAGAACGACGTTCATGACGTAGGAGAGGGATGGTTGGACGATGCCATGTTCGTTGCAAGTGAAACCTGTTTGGGCTTGGGTTACTTTTTTACCACAGTTGCTGCAGACGTTAAAGAAACGTGGATCAAATACTTGAACGATTGTGCCTAAAACTTCAGCGCCGTCTTCACCGCTTTGTAATTCTTGGATAGTTTTACGTTGAAAGGCAACACGTTGACGAGTAACGGTGATGGTTTCGCCTTCGGGGTTGACAGTAATTGTGCTTTTTTCACCGACGTGGACTTCTTTATTGCCGTTATTTTCACGAACATAACCTTGTTTTAACGCAAGGATGTCTTCTTCTTGAAAGGTTTCAGTTAAAGAGACTTGATCGTTCCAGAAAACGACACGCATCGTGCCGGTGTCGTCTCCAACCATGATTGAGCAGACTTTGCCTTTTTTGTCGTTTTTGTTGAATTCGCGCACGTCGTATTTTTTAAGAACTTTTGCGGTGAAAGAAACGTTGCGCATACCGGCGTAGATTTCTTTTAATTTTAATTTTGTTTGTTGAGAGTTAAATAGTTCGATACCTAATTCGTTGGCGATGATGTGAGCCGCACCTTCTTCGCTAATTAAACCGGAGAGTTCGTTGATTTTGGTTTTGATTTTTGCGTCAAGTTCAGCGGCGTTGAGTTTGCCGCTTTGCACAATTTTTTCTTTTGCTTCAGCGATTGGGATTTTATACATAGGGCACCTTTATAGAAGTCCAACTCATTCCATAAAGTTACAGTTGGACTTCTGAATAGTCAAACAAGTGGCGTCTTCCCACCGGAAGACTTTCTTGGTTGACTATAATTGAAAAAATGCTTCTCTTTGTTTATAAGGATTTGGATTATGAAAAATATAGATATAGAAGTCCAAGTTGTTCATTAAGTATTACACTTGGACTTCTAATAAGCAATCCAACAATTTTATACCTAATTATCAGGTTGGATTGCTATATATGGGTGTGAGGTGGTGATTCTGAGCCGTTTATTTAGAATAGAAATAAGTTATTTAGAACTCATATCGACAAAATTGGTGAGAAATGATTCTTCTTTGCCGGTATGGGCAGTGATGCCTGCGATGTAGGAGATGTCTTTTTTGAGTTGGGGGTTAGAGAGGTAATAATTGATTTTATTTTGGCAGAGGTAGGCTTGGTTTGGTTGGGCATCGGCTTGGGCGACGCAGGGTTGAAGATTTGCGGAGGAGATGAGGGTGGTTTCATAAAATCCTAAAGCCGGGTCTTTAGGGACGGAGGAGAAGATATCTTGAGCGTTGCCAGGGGTGTTATCTTTAATAATTAACCAATTGGTGTAATATATTTTATATCCTTGAGCGAGAGGGTTGGGGGAGAATTGGAAGAGGTAGATTTCTTTATCTTTAAGGTAGGTGATGGTTGTATCTTGTACTGGTAAGAGAGATGAAGGGGTGAAGTCTAAGGCGAAGGTGTAGAGAAGGGGATCTTTGATGTTGGCTTGGCCGGTATTGAGAGTGTAGCCATTAGGGCTTTGGATGCAGAAAATAATTTTGCGATCTTGCGTAGAGGGGCCGGTTGGTTTGTTTTTGGTGTTTTCTTTATATTCACAAAAGCCGCTGTGCCAATGGGTTGGTTTGGCGTTGTTGATACAGGTTGTGAATTCTTGCGTATTGTGGCATTTTTCGACGAGAAGTTTAGCTTCGCTTTGAAGTTGAGTGTATTCATCTAATGAATAGGAGAGTTCGATGGCAAAGCTGGGGTCGTAGAAGTAGGTCTGATCTGAGGGGAAGTTGTGTTGTTTTAGGAGCAGGGTGTGAAGAGGTTGCTTTTTTGCTTTGGCATGAAACACTTTTCCAGTATAGGAGATTTCGTTAAATGCAATCGAAAGGATTTTTTGATTTAATTGGGCTGCGGCTAAGGTGGAGAAGTTGTTTTTGGCGTTGGGTACGCACCATTGATTATTGTTGTTCCAGAGGTTGATGTTTTGGAGTGTGCCGCAAGCGGAGAGTTCGTTTTTTTGCAGGCAGCCGTTTTGGGCGAGT
>Ga0209542_10014225_pt1 | contig 13580 bp, 25 predicted proteins | sample RifCSPhighO2_01_FD_184028 | JGI IMG/M metagenome (GOLD analysis project Ga0209542, IMG submission 184028) | Soil microbial communities from Rifle, Colorado - Rifle CSP2_plank highO2_0.1 (SPAdes) (version 2) | ecosystem: Environmental > Terrestrial > Deep subsurface > Rock core/Sediment ... | reverse complement strand
GGCTTATCGTTTTGGAGACTGTTTTCTTCTACGGGACTTTCCGCCCATGCCGACTTTCCGGCGTTCGCGGACTCTATCATCACGGGTAAGAAGTCCTTTTTTCTTAAGAATAGTATGGAATTTTTCGCGGTCTGATTTATCCAAAGCCCGGGCAATGCCTAGAATCGCCGCCTCAAGCTGTCCTTCTTTTCCACCTCCTGAAACCTTGATAGACACCGCAAACTTGTCTTTCGTATTTGTAATCTCTAAAGGCTGTTGACAAACCAATTCTTTATCTTTTCCAAAGTACGAAGAAGCAGGTTTATTGTTAACTACTATCTCTCCTTTATGAACAGTTACCCCTTCAAAAACCACATCTTTCTTGTAAAGACGAACCGTTGCCGTGGCAGACTTTCGTCTCCCGATAGTAAAAATGTAATCCTGTTTTTTTGTATCTTGATCAGCCATATTATTTTTTAATTTTAACTTGAACTTTTGAATTTTGAATTTTGAATTTTTCTGCATATGGGTGTTTTTCACCGGCGAATATAAATAATCTCAATAACATTCTATCTCTTAATTTATTTTGCGGCAGCATTCCCAAAACTGCATATTTAATAATATCCGTTGGATTTCTTTTTCGAAGATCGACTAGAGCCTCTTCTTTGTACCCTCCGGGATATCCGGAAAAACGGGAATATTTTTTCTTTGTTTCTTTATTTCCTGTAACTTTGATCTTCTCCGCATTTATAACAACTGCGTAGTCTCCGCAATCCAAGTTGGAAACAAAGTAAGGCTTTGATTTACCCATCAAAATTTTTGCGATATCAGTTGATACTCTTCCTAAGATTTTGCCCGTAACATCAATTAGATACCATGATCTTTTTATATCTGATAATTTTGTTGAAGCAGTAAAGTCTTTCATTATTTATTTGCAACCTTTCTTTTTGTCTTAGGTTTTGCAGTCTCTTTTTTTACGCTTGCTTTATTCTCTATCTTGCCTGCAGTTAGTTCTTTAACGTCTGAACTTTGAGTTTTGACATTTGAGCTTTGAGCTTTTACCACCCACTCCATTTGGACCATGGCCGCATTGTCTGAAAATCTTCTTCCCAGTTTTGCCATTTTGGTATATCCGCTATTTCTGCCTGAAAACATTGGCGCAATATCTATTATTTTTCTAACTTCGTCTTTATTCAAACTCGTCTGCAATAAATACAATGCTTCTTCTCCTCCCTTTTTGGCTTTGTTGACAATTTTATCAACATCTCCTTTTATTGCTTTTGCTTTCTCCAAGGTTGTCTTGATGCTTCCATTCAAAATCAATGCTGAGATAAGGCTTTTAAACAAAGCTTTTCTTTCATTAGCATCTCTTTTAAATTTTCTCCCAAAAACATTTTTTCTCATAATAAAAATACGAATTCATCCGAATTTTCAAGATTCGAATTAATTCGAATTAATCTAGTATTCGTATAAATTCGTATTAGTTTGCTAACGATATTCCTTTTTCTTTAAGTTTTTCTTCAATTACCGCTATTGATTTACTTCCCATATTCCTCATGGACATCAGGTCTTTTCTTGTTGTAACCAATAGCTGACCTATTGTTTCAATGCCTCCATTGTGAAGGCTGTTATAAATTCTCGTTGGTAAATCCAGCTCGTCAATCGTAAGCTTTGAGACGCTATCCGCAACTTCAGATTTCGCGCCGGAATTTTCAGAACTTTCCAGATATTTTGGCTCATAAACTTGCAGGAAATAAGCGCTCAAAATCTTGGATGCTTCGTCCAATGCATTTTTTGCGCTAATAATTCCATTGGTCCAGATGTTCATTATTAACTTATCCAAATCTGTCTGTCTTCCGACTCGGGTTGCTGACACTTCATAACTTACTCTTTTAACTGGCGTAAATACTGCATCTGTTGAAATTAGACCCAAAGTATCACTGCTTTTCTCTTCTGCAGATGAGAATCCATAACCTTTTTCTATTGTTAATTCCATTTCAAATTTGGCTTTCTTATCGTTAATAGAGGCGATGTAGTGATCTTTATTTATAATTTCTATATTTTCAGGGAGATCAAAATCTCCTCCTGTGATTTTTTTTGGTCCTTTAACCGATAAAGAAACACTTCCTTTATCGCTTGAGTCTGTAAATTTAAAATTCAATCCTTTTATATTGAGTAAAATGTCAACGACATTTTCCTTAACCCCGGCAATAGTTGAAAATTTATGCTTTACACCGGATATTTTAATAGAGGTAACTGCAGCTCCCGGAATAGATGTCAAAAGTATTCTTCTTAGAGCATTACCAAGAGTATGACCATATCCTGGATCCAACGGCTCAATAATAAATATACTATGAGTCCCATTGACTTTCTCTTCTTTTACTTTAAATATAGGATTTGCCATAAATGCTATTTTACCACTATCTGGAATAATATTCAATAATCAATTGTAAATCAAAGAGAACCTGGACATCATCCTTTTTTGGCATTCTTATGAGCTTTCCTGATGCTCCTTCTTTCTTCAAATATGGAAGAATTACGCGATCTTTTTCCGAGATAAGAGGCAATATTTGTACATTTTTTTGCATTTTTGGAGAGATAGAAACAACATCATCCACCATAACTTGATACGAGGGAATACTCACTTTTTTCCCATTTACAAGAATATGCTGATGGGAAACGATCTGACGCGCATGCGCTCTTGTTTTTGCAAAGCCTAATCGATATACGATATTATCCAGTCTTGTCTCCAAAAGAGATATAATCATTTCTCCAGTCTCACCTTTCTTTTTGCCTAATGTCTTGACCAAATTGCCGAATTGTTTCTCCAAGAGCCCATATGTTGCTTTTGCTTTTTGTTTTTCGCGAAGCTGCTGGCCATACTCAGAGGATCTTCTCCTCATCTTTTTCTTCAAACCGCCTGGCGGAACAGTAAGTCTTCTTTTAAGACTTGCCGAATCCTTCTCCAGAATATTTATTCCTTCTCTTCTTGATATTTTGTGTTTTGGTCCGGTATATCTAGCCATAATATCTTATATTCTCCTTTTCTTTTTTGCGCGAGGGCCATTATGAGGAATTGGCGTTATGTCTGCAATCAAAGAGATCGAAAGTCCCCCGCTTTTAATTGCACGAAGAGCCGAGTCTCTTCCTGCGCCTGGTCCTTTGACATAAACTTCAACTGTCTTTAATCCTTTTACGACTGCTTTTCTGGCAACATTTTCAGCAGCGCTTGTTGCAGCAAAAGGAGTTGATTTTCTTGTGCCTTTGAATCCAGATGCCCCAGCTGAACTCCAGCCGATAGTTTCACCCTTGTCATTTGTTATAGTAACTATCGTGTTGTTGAATGTAGAAGTTATATAAGCGCGGCCATTGCTATTTACTTGCACGCTGCTATTTTTCTTTGATTTTTGGGGAACCGATTTAATATCCGTTTTAATATCTGCCATAGAAAATTATTTTTCCTCCTCTTTCGTGTCAATTCCCAACTTTGCTGCAGCCTCTTTTTTAATGGCTCCAATTGTAACCCTTTTACCTCTTTTTGTTCTGGCATTAGATCTTGTACGTTGTCCCCTTACCGGAAGATTTTTACTATGCCTTGAGCCCCTATACGAAGCGATTTCCTTGAGTCTCTTGATGTTACCTGTTACTTCTGCTCGCAAATCCCCTTCAACTTTATATGACTCCAAAACCTTCTGTATTCTTTTTTGCTCATCCTCAGTCAGATCCTTAATTCTTTTGGAGTCCTGGACCTTCGCTTTTTCAAGAATGCCTACCACATTTTTCCTACCAATACCATAAATGTATGTAAGTCCTATATCAACTCTTTTCGCGTCTTGTAAATTATATCCTGCAATTCTCATAGTATTACCCTTGTCTTTGTTTGTGCTTTGGATTTTCGCAAACCACCCTAACAACTCCTTTTCTTCTGATGATTTTGCACTTAACGCATCTTTTATTTACACTCGCCTGAACCTTCATATTACTTATATCTGTATACTATTCTTCCTTTTTCCTTATCGTAGGGAGTCATTTCTATTCGCACTTTGTCTCCCGGCAAAATCTTTATAAAATTCATCCTCATTTTGCCTGAAAGGTGACAAAGTATTATATGGCCATTTGTCAACTCGACTCTAAAAAGAGTATTTGGCAAAGACTCCTTAACAACTCCTTCAATTTCAAAAGAACCCTGATGAGCCATAAAGGAGATTATATCAAACTAAGCTCAAAACCGCAATTATTTCTTTGTTAAGACCAATGGCCCATCTTTTGTGATAGCAACAGTTCTCTCAAACAGCCCGGACAAGCTATTATCTTTGGTCTTTATCGTCCATCCGTCCGTGTTTGAATAAGTTACATCGTGTTTACCCATATTGTAAATAACCTCAATTGCAATTGTCATTCCAATCCTTAGCTTCAGAGTCTTCTCAACTGCAGTATCCAGAAATCCGGGAACCTCCGGCTCTTCATGAAGGCTTTTTCCCACACCATGACCAATTAGGCTTCTCACAACAGAATATCCTCCACTCCTGACAATTCCCTGAATTGCTTTGGAAATATGCCCCACTCTATTGCCAGGTTTTGCCTCATTTATTCCTGTCTGCAAAGCCTGCATCCCCGTTTCCAGAAACTTGTCAATTATTTCGTAGTTTTGAGTTTTGACATTTGAGTTTTGAGTTGAGACCCGTAGGGTCTCTGCCATATCCGTATTAAAACCCTTGTAATATACCCCGCAATCTATCCCCACAACGTCTCCTTCTTTGAATTGATATTCAGTTGGGATCCCATGAACAACAACATCGTTTGTAGAGACACAGATCGTATTGTTGTATCCTTTTACTCTTTTGAAAGCAGGTTCTGCGCCTGCTTTCAAGATCAGCTCTTCCGCAAGCTTGTCAATATCCAACTCCGTTACACCAGGGCTTATTTGTTCCAGAATCTCAGACAGAACTCTGGCAAGAATATCTCCCCCCTGACGCATTATCTCAATTTCCTGATCTGTTTTAATATTAATCATGATTATTTTTCAAAAAATTTAATATCTTTTTCTGAACTACATCAATATCCCCTTCACCATCTAGCTCCTCAAGCGTCCCCAAATTTCTGAAATGATTGATTACTGGAATTCTATCCCTGTCCTGTATTTCTCTTCTCTCCAAGATTATATTAGGATCGTCATCCGGCCGTTTCCTCAAAGAATTCTCAAATCTTTTCCGCATTACATCTTTTGAAATATTAAGATAAAACACTTTATCAACAATTAAGTTTCTTTCTTTTAAATATTGATTGAAAGCATTAAGATCTTCAAGGGTTGCTGGAAAATTACTTAAAATAAAGCCTGTATTAAGACTATCCAGCTTCTTTTTAAGCAGATCAAATTTAATATCTATCGGAACATGTAATCCATGCAACGTATATTTTTTATAGGCATCAGATATAGCCTTATCTCCACTCTCACGCGCCTCACGAATCAACCCGCCCATACTAAAAAGCGGTAAAGATAATGCCTTGGACAAAAGATTTGCTTGCGTATCTTTTCCTGCAAATGGCGGACCGATAAATATGATTATCATAATTAAATAGTATTCAAAAAATCACTTAGTTTGTCTCTAAATTCTTCTATCTTGTCATTACTGTCTATAAATACATCAGACGATGCTATGCAAAAAGCTACTTGAAGGCCTGTTTTTGCTTCTCCAATACCAACATCTCTTTTATCAAGTTTTTCAAATATGTCCCATGTCAACTCTTCGCGCCTTTTAAGATTCTTCAAGCGCTCAAACCTGATTTTTCGATTCGCAACAATTGCTATAAGAATAAAATTGCTATTTTTTTTAAATTCCTCAACTTCGCCAAGATTCCTAATTCCATCTATAACTGTTTTTTTTATCTTTTGGTTCTCAAGGAATCCATTCGCCTTCATCGCTAAGATCCCTGAGCCATATTTCTCTCTTAACTCATTTCCAATATCCTGCAATATCTTTCGAGTAATTACTTTTATTCCTCTTCTCTTTGCTTCTTCTTCAAGGAATGAGGAGAGAACGATCTTTGAAAATCCTTTTTCTTCAAAAAAGCGAGCTGCAGTCGACTTTCCGCTTCCAAATGCACCGGTAATTCCAATGATCAAAGGTTTTCGTTGCGACACATTTAGCTTTTTATCTTTTTTAATACTTCCTTGTGTATTTCCTCAATCGATTTTTCACCATCTACTTCAACTAGCAATCCTTTTTGTCTGTAATAATCCAAAACCGGCTCAGTAAGCTTGTGAAATGATTCAATTCGCTTTCTTATGGCTGATAGCGTATCATCATGGCGTACACCTTTATTATTCTGCCCGCTTAATCGCCATAAAGCCTCTTTGTCTGAAACGTTCAGATAAATTACCTTATCAATATGTGTCGGAAATTTTTCTGCCTGCTCAACAGTTCTTGGAAATCCATCCAGGACAAAACCATTTTCATATTCACGTCTTGCTAAATACTCGGAAGCAATAGGAATCATGATATTATCCGGAATCAAAAGACCTGAATAAGTAGTTTCTTTGATATATCTACCCATCTTTGTTTTCTCTTTTGCCATTTCCCGGATAATATGCCCTGTTGAAAGATAGGGAATTTTAAGCGCTTTCGAAAGAAGATTTCCTTGAGTAGATTTTCCGGCCCCCTGAATACCAATAAGTATTATTTTCATATAAAATTATGTTTTAAATCCTTCGTAATTTCGCATAACCAGCTGAGCTTCGATGGTTTTGATAGTCTCAAGAATAACAGAAACTACTATCAAAATTCCTGTACCACCCAATGCAAGCGTCTGAACATTCGTAAAAGCCCGCGCAATTTCAGGAAAAATCGCGATTATGCCCAAAAAGATTGCTCCGGCCAGTGTTATACGAGTCAAAATGTAATTCAGGTATTTTGCTGTTGGGCTTCCCGGCCTGATTCCCGGAATGAAACCCCCATATTTTTGTATTTCTTCTGATATTTTTTTTGGATTAAAAATAACCGCTGTATAAAAATACGTAAACCCAACAACTAACAAGAAATACAACCCGTTATAAAATGGTCCGGAAGGATCAAATAATGAAGTTATAGTTGTTGCGATATTATATAAAACTTTATTCGGTGATGCAGTCAGATAGTTGGCGACAATTGATGGAAGAAGAATCAAAGAAACCGCGAAAATGATTGGGATAACACCTGCCTGATTAACCCTAAGGGGAAGAAATGTTGATTGTCCGCCATACATTTTGTTTCCCCTGACTCTTTTAGCGTAATAAATTGTGATTTTTCGGGTGCCTTCGTTTATAAAAATAATTGAAGATATTACCAGAAGTCCCATTACCAAAAAGACAGCTAAATTGAAAAAGTTTGCTGCTTGGGCTGTTGAGATTGTCTGACCGAAAATAACAGGAATTCTTCCAACTATTCCCGCGAAAATAAGAAGCGATATTCCATTTCCAACCCCTTTTTGAGAGATCAGCTCGCCCAGCCAAACAAGAAGCATACTTCCGGCAGTCATTGTCGCAACAAATGACACGATATCAATCGGCGCCAAAGAAGAAATAATGCCCTGACTTCGAAGAAGCGCATACATTCCAATTGACTGCAATAAAGCCAGAGGAACTGTCAGGAATCTCGTGTATTGATTGATTTTCTGTCGTCCGGACTCGCCCTCTTTTGACAATGCTTCCAGTTTTGGGAACACCATTGTCAGAAGCTGCAAAATAATAGATGCATTAATATAAGGATTAAGTCCCAGCGCCATGACTGAAAAATTAGCAAGTGTTCCTCCTGAGAAAATATCCAAAAGTCCTAGAAATTGGTTCTCGGAAAAAAGAGTTTTTAATGCAGCCAGATTTACGCCCGCAACCGGAATGTGGGCAAAAATTCTGAAAATAACAAATATGCCGAAGGTAAATAAAAGCTTTCTCCTTATGTCAGGAGCTTTTATACTTCTAGTGAAAATCCCAAAAATATTTTGCATATTCAAAATTATGCTTCTACTTTTCCTCCTGCCTTCTCAATTTTTTTCTTAGCGTTTTTAGAAACAGGCAGCTTTATTATTAAAGGAACAGTTAGTTCTCCATCTCCCAGGATCTTGACTCCATATGTTTTTGCAACATCTGGCACCAAATGATTAGCAATAAGAACTTTTAAATCAACAACGCTATCTTTTTTAAGTATATTTAAATCCTTAACGTTAACAATAAAAGGTTGCTTTTTAAAGGACTTATTTTTTGCTTTTCCTCGCATGAAAGGAAGTCTTTTTATAAGAGGAAGTGCTCCTCCTTCAAAAGATAATGAGATTTTCCCTTTTGCTTTTTGGCCTTTTGTTCCGCGGCCTCCTGTTTTTCCACGCCCGGATCCATGGCCTTGTCCAAGCCTTTTCTTGCCAGTTTTAGTTATTTTTGTTAATGATGAAAGCTGCATAATATTATTTAATTCTAAGCCTTTCTTGCTTGTGATATCTATCAGTCATAAGCCTCAATGCTTCAATTGTCGCGTAAACATTGCTTGCCTGATTTTTTGTCCCCAAAACTTTAGACGAAATATTTTCTATTCCTGCAGCGGCAACAACGCTTCTTACTGCTCCTCCCGCAATAACTCCGCTTCCTCTTGGAGCCGGCTTAATCATTATTCTTGCAGCACCAAGTTTTATATTAAACTCAAAAGGAATAGTTCCGTTAATAATCGGAACATTTATCAAATGTTTCTTCCCGATTGAGACTCCTTTTTTGATTGCCGCAGATATGTCCGGCGCTTTTCCAAGCCCAACCCCAACTTTTCCTTTTTTGTCTCCGACAACTACCAAAACCGAAAAGCCAATTTTGTTTCCGCCCTTAGTCTTTTTAGAAACTCTATTGACTTGAACTATTTTTTCCTCAAACCCATCTGTATTTTTTTCTCTCCCGAATCTGGAATCATTCATTAAAATTCCAAGCCTCCTTCCCTTGCTCCATCCGCAAGAGCGCTGACTCGTCCCTGATAAGCATAACTTCCCTTATCAAATACTGCCTTTTTTATCTTTTTTCCCATAGCTTTTTTTGCCAACAAAACTCCCAATGCTTTTGCCATTTCTTTTTTCGCAAGCTTTGTCTTTTCTGTCAAATGCTTCTCCGATACTCCAATAATTGTCGCGCCTTTCTCATCATTTATCAACTGCGCATAGATAAAACGATTTGATCGAAAAACAGAAAGCCTAGGACGGTCTTTTGTCCCTTTCACTTTTGATCTAACCCTAATTCTTCTTTGTAATTTTCTATCTTTTTTATTCATATTTTAATTTTATTTAAAATTTCAAATTGAAAATTTAAAATTATTTAGTTGTCCCCAATGTTTTTGCTGCTTTACCGGCTTTTCTTCTTATTCTTTCATCTTTATATTTAATTCCTTTACCCTTATAGGGTTCCGGCGGACGTATTCCTCTGATTTTTGCAGCCGTATTTCCAACCAGATCTTTATCTGCTCCCGAAACAGTTATTATATTATCTGCAACTGAAAAGCTTATTCCGGGAATTGCCGCGACCAAAACCGGGTGGGAAAACCCAACAGAAAGAGAAAGATCGCCTCTGTCAGCCTGCGCTCTATAGCCAACTCCTGATAATTCAAGTTTTTTCTCAAATCCTGTATGTGCTCCTGCTACTAAATTTGCTAAGGTTGCCCTTGTCAATCCCAAAACTGGACTTAATTTGTCATTGTTTTTATCTTTCAGAGAAACAATTCCTCGTCCGTCTACAACTTTAACATCAACGCCTGCAGGAATGTTAAAATTAAGATTTCCTTTTGGTCCGCTTACCTTAATAATATTATTCTGTATCGTTACCGTCACTCCTTCTCTTATAATTACTGGCATTTTTGCAAGTTTTGACATAATATATTGAATTACCAAATCTTAAAAAGAACTTCTCCTCCAACTTTTTTCTTCATCGCATCCATACCTGTCATGATACCCTCGTTTGTTGAGAGAATTAAAGTTATTCTTCCTCTTCTTTGAAGACCCGATATTTCATCTGATGTTGCATATATTCTAAGGGATGGTTTAGATACAACTAAAACATCATTCAAAACAGGAACTCTTTTATCATATCTTATCTTAGCTAATAATACTTTCTTTCCGTCTCGTGTTTCATTTTCAACGCTATCCAAAAATCCTGCTTTTACCAAAACTTTACAGATTGACTTGTTGATCTTCAAATCATCCAAAACAACTTCTTTTCTTTTGGACAAAGAAGCGTTTTTAATTCTTATTATTAAATCCGAAACTCTATGATTCATAGTATATTATTCTGCTTTGCAGAATTACCAGCTTGATTTAACTACTCCCGGCAATTGTCCCTTCAATGCAAGATCTCTGAAACAAAGCCTGCACAAACCAAATTTTCTCATATAAGATCTAGATCTTCCGCAAAGGTTACAAATATTTTTGCTCCTGACCTTATATTTTTGCTTTCGCCTCATTTTTATGATATTTGATACTTTAGCCATAATTTTATTTTGTAAACGGCATTCCCAATGCCTTCAAAAGCTCTAATCCTTCTTTGTCATTCGAACACTTGTTAACAATCGTTATTTCAAACCCTTGTATTTTATCAATTTTTCCAGGATCTATCTCCGGGAAAACTGTACTTTCTGAAAATCCTATCGAATAGTTTCCGCGCCCATCAAAACTATTTTTATTCAAGCCATGAAAATCTCTAAGTCTAGGCAAAACAATATTTACCAGTCTCTCAAAAAAATCATACATTCTCTTTCCGCGAAGTGTAACCATCATTCCTATTCTGTCACCCTCTCTTAATTTAAAAGTCGATATAGATTTTTTCGCAGCTGTCCATTTAGGCTTTTGTCCTGTAATCTGCCCCAAAATCGAGCTTCCTCTTTCCAAATTCTTTTTATCCAAAAGCGCATCTTTTACTCCCATATTAACTGTTATTTTTTTAAGACTGGGTACAGCTTCAGGATTTTTAATTCCCAAAGTTTTTTGTAAATCTTTTACAATTTGTTTTTTAAATCTGTCTCTTAAATTATCCATATTAATTTCAGCTTATATCCCTTTACCGCATTTTCTGCAAATTCTAACTTTCTTATTCTTTTCTATTTTGTAGCCAACTCTTGTTTGCAATTTGCAATGCGGACAAATAATTGCAACATTTTGTACAGGCAAAGGTTTTATAATTGTAATTATCTCTGAAGGCTGGCCTTGCGATCTTCCTTTTTGATGCCTCTTGTATTGGTTCGCTCCAGAGACAAGAACTTTGCCAGTCTTTGAAAAGACTTTTTCTACTTTAGATACTTTTCCTTTATCTTTTCCCGAAACTACCTTCACGCTGTCTCCTTTTTTTAATTTCATAGTTTTAATTTATTAAATAACTTCAATTGCCATACTCGCAATCTTTGAGAAACCTTTCTCTTTGACCTCCCGGGCAATAGGGCCAAATATTCTTGTTCCGATTGGATTTTTGTCAGTAGCATTATCGATCAAAACTCCTGCGTTATCAGAAAACCTGATGTATGATCCATCCGCTCTTCTTTTTTCTTTTCTGGTTCTGACAAGAACCACTTTTACCATCTGGCTATCTTTTACCTGTCCGACGCTGCTTGCGCCGCGGACTACACAATTCAATACGTCTCCAACATGCCCAAATCTTCTTTTTGATCCTCCGAAAATATGCACAACCATCATGGTTTTTGCTCCGGAATTATCCGCAACAACAAGCATTGTTCTATGCTGAACCATTTTTTATTACCTCCAAAATCTTAAAATTTTTAGTAGCCGATATTGGTCTTACTTCAACAATTTTTACCATATCTCCAACAACGAGCCGAAGATTCCCTATATCAGCCTTAATTTTCTTATGGCTTTTGATAAGCTTTTTGTACAACGGATGAGGATTTTTCATCGTAATTCTAACAACTGCAGTTTTCTGCATTTTTAGAGAAACGACTACTCCCCCATATATTTTCTTCATATTATAATCCTTTACTTGACTCTAAAATCTCTTTCTCTTTTAAGAGAGTTAACATTTGTGCAATTTCTTTTCTCTTTGTAAAAATCTGCCTTGTATTTTTAAGCTTATTTTGTGTCTTGTCAAGCCTTAGGCCTGAAATTAAATTTCTCGCATCTGATACCAAAGCCATAAGTTCTTTCTGGCTTTTTACTCTTAATCCTTTTTTATCTTTTGTTTTCATAGATTTAATTATTGTAATTTTCTTTGATTACAATTCTTGTTTTGGTATTCAATTTGTATGATGCGAGTCTTAGGGCTGAAAATGCTATGTCTTTTGTAACTCCCCCCATCTCAAATAACATTCGACCTGGTTTAACTTGGGCGACGAACTCAAATACATCCCCTTTGCCTCCGCCCATTCTTGTTTCTGCAGGCTTTTTTGTAATTGGCTTGTGAGGGAAAATTCTTATCCATAGCCTTCCTCCTCTTTGCGTATAATGAGTTATTGCTCGTCTTGCCGCCTCTATTTGCCTGCTGGTTATAAGACCTCTTTCTTCCGCCAAAAGACCAAATTCGCCGAAAGAAATCTTAACTCCTTTATGGGCTCGTCCCCTGACTCTACCTTTCTGTTGTTTTTTGAATTTTGCTCTTTTTGGAACTAGCATATAATTAAAATTTCTAATTACTAATTTCTAATTGACCTAAGTAAATTTTTAGAGACTAGATCAATTAGGTTAATTAGGTCAATTTTTATTGCCCTCCCCTGTATTTATCCATACTTTTACTCCAACATAGCCTTTTTTCGTTAAGGCCGGAACGCTTGCAAAACTTACTCTTTCGCGAATTGTCGATAAAGGAACAGTTCCCTGCTGCATCTTTTCTTTTCTTCCTATTTCGGCTCCGCCCACTCTTCCTGAAATAATAATCCTTACTCCCTTTGCTCCTCCACCCATTACTCTTTCAACTGTTTGGGTCATGATTCTTCTGTGAGGAAGACGTTTGACCAGCTGATCAGCGATATTTTTTGCGACTAAAAAAGCATCTAAATTCGGTTCTTTTATAGACTCAATTCTAATGTCTATTTTTGGCGCTGTTTTAGAATTTTTTTGAACTTTTAAAAACTTATATAGATAATTCTTCACGTCCTCCAATCCTGATCCTCCGCGCCCAATAACCATACCTGGCTTTGAAACATTTACCGTTAACTTCAAACTATTAATAGACCTTTCTATCTCGATTTCAGACACTCCAGCCATTGCAAGTTTTCCCATGAGCGCCTTTCTAAGATTATAGTCCTCAAGGAGAATATCTTTGTATTTTTTGTCATCGAACCAACGGCTACTCCAATTGTAAATTGTTCCCAATCTTAGAATTTTTGGATTAACTTTTTGTCCCATAATTATTAAAATTCGAAATTCGAATATCGAAATTCGAAACTATTTTGAATTTTTGTCATTTGAATTTGTTTCGGATTTCGGATTTTGATATTTGGATCTTTCATTCTTTTCCTTAAGTACTATTTTTATGTGGCTTGTTCTTTTTTTATAAGGATGCACTCTTCCTCTTGTTGAAAAATGAAATCTTTTGATAGCTGGCCCCTCAAAAATCTCTATACTTTTTACAAAAAGATCTCCTTCATTCTTCTTCGCGTTATTTATTG
>Ga0209542_10014224_pt1 | contig 13581 bp, 16 predicted proteins | sample RifCSPhighO2_01_FD_184028 | JGI IMG/M metagenome (GOLD analysis project Ga0209542, IMG submission 184028) | Soil microbial communities from Rifle, Colorado - Rifle CSP2_plank highO2_0.1 (SPAdes) (version 2) | ecosystem: Environmental > Terrestrial > Deep subsurface > Rock core/Sediment ... | reverse complement strand
TTGCGTATGATAATGGGAATTTGGCGCCGGTGGTTAATGGAAAACAGGTAATTAAAATGACGGCGACCGGTTTGCAAGATAGCCCGGATTATTTTTTGGTAAAAGCCGGCATTCCTGTAAGGTGGGAAATTACGGGTAGCGGCCAGCTTGGCTGCAATGGGACCATACTGTCAAATGGATTATTTACGGGTTCTATATATTTAACTCCAAATCAGGTTACTATTAAAGAATTTACGCCGCAAAATCCGGGGAAATACCGATTTAGTTGCCCGATGGGCATGGTTACCGGAAGCATAGAGGTGGTTAATTGATAAATATTATGGCCAAAGACCAATCATCGTTGTCATGGATAATATGGTGCGTCATCGGATTGGCGATAGCAGTTTTAGTAGGGCTTGTTTTCTGGAATGGAAGAAATTTACCCGCATATAAAACAAACCGGGAACTTGCCCTAGCTTGTACTACTGATATGGCTACGCAATTTCACATCCATCCGCATCTGGAAATTTTTATTAACGGCCAGCCGCAGGAGATTCCGGCGGATATCGGCATCATTCAAAATTGTATGAACTCCCTTCACACTCATGAAAATAGCGGTGAAATTCATGTCGAGTCTCCAGAAAAGAGGGATTTTACTTTAGCTGATTTTTTTGCGGTATGGCAAAAAATTTATAATAAAGAACAAATCCTTGATTATAAGGTTGATGCGCGCCATGTAATCCGTCAGACACTTAACGGGCAAGAAACGCAGGAGTATGAAAATATAATACTGCATGACGATGATAAAATTATCATTTATTATGAAGAAATCAAATAAAAATTTATTAAAAAAATTATGGTTTTAGATAAGATCATCATTACGGTGGCAGGTATCATGGGTATCGTTTTTACGTATTGGTTTTTTTTAATGAAAAAAGATAAAGAGGTTATGGTTTCGGAATCTAAGGATTCAACAATCCCGCTGCAAATAGATATTATTGTGGAAGGCGGATATTCTCCAAATGTAATTTCCATTCCTAAAGGGAAAACTACCAGGCTCAATTTTATTCGTAAAGATTCCAATAGCTGTTTAGAAGAAGTGGTATTGGGGGATTTTAAAATCCGCAAGCACTTGCCGCTTAACCAAAAAGTTGCGATTGAAATCACTCCTCAAAAAAGCGGAGAATTTGGATATGCTTGTGGCATGAATATGTTTCACGGTAAAATAATTGTAAAGTAAACAACCATGGAAACTAAAAAAACATTCACCATTAAAGGCATGCATTGCGCTTCTTGCGTGGCATTGCTGGAGGATTCTCTTAGCAAAGTAAATGGCGTTAAAAAGGCGACGGTCAATTTGATTACCGAGAAAGCTGTTGTTACCTACGATTCCCAAAAAGTAACCGACCAGCATCTTGCGGGAGCGGTATCAAACGTCGGGTATAAGGCTCTGATCGGCGGAGAAGAAAGGCATCAGATAGATGAAAAAGCGGAAAAACAAAAGGAACTTTTTGATTTAAAAATAAAAGTAGCGGTGAGCTTGTTTTTGGGAGGGCTTATTTTATGGGGCAGTTTTCCGGGTTTGATGAATACCTCGCCAAGTTTTTTACAAAACTTCATAGTCCAGTTATTATTAGCTACCCCTGTTCAGTTTTGGGCAGGGTGGAGTTTTTATCGGGCAACTATTTTAGCGCTTAAACACAGAACGGCAAACATGGACACGCTCGTAGTGATAGGCACTACCGTGGCCTACGGCTACTCCGCTTTCATTGCGTTATTTCCTGGCGCCATCGCAAGTATTGGCATTGAAGCCGCCCCTTATTTTGATGTGGCTACGATCATCATCGGCCTTATTCTTTTGGGCAGATATTTTGAAGCAAAAGCGAAAGCCGGGACTTCGGAAGCGATTAAAAAACTCATTGGCATGCAGGCAAAAACCGCCCGAGTGATAAAAGATGGAAAAGAACAGGATATTGCAATCGACCAGGTACAAATAGGGGATATTATCCGTGTAAGGCCGGGCGAAAAAATTCCGGTTGATGGGGTGATTGTCGACGGAGAATCTTCTATTGATGAGTCTATGGTTACCGGGGAAAGCATTCCCGTTGATAAATTTAAGGGAGCCGTTGTTATCGGGGCGACAATGAATAAGGCCGGTACGTTTACTTTTAAAGCCACGAAAGTCGGACGGGAAACAATGTTGGCCCAAATTATAAAATTAGTACAGGAAGCACAGGGGAGCAAAGCCCCCATTCAGCGTTTGGCGGATTTGGTTTCTTCTTATTTTGTGCCAGCGGTATTAATGCTTGCCATCGCGACATTTGTCACATGGTATATCTTTGGTCCGTCGCCCGCAGTAACCTTCGCTTTGCTCAATATGATCGCCGTGCTGATTATCGCCTGTCCATGCGCAATGGGGTTGGCAACTCCCACGGCCATTATGGTAGGAACCGGAAAGGGAGCCGAGCACGGTATTTTGATTAAAGATGCGGAGAGTTTGGAGACCGCCCATAAAGTCAATACGATTATTTTTGATAAAACCGGTACTCTTACCAAAGGCCAACCAGAAGTGACAGATATTATCTTAGTTAATTTAACCAGTAAAGATGAATTATTAGCGTTAGCCGGATCAATTGAAAAGGGCTCAGAACACTCTTTGGCGGAAGCAATTGTTAAAGCTGCACAAACAAAAAATCTCGTACTGTCAAAAAGTGAAAAATTCCAAGCGATACCAGGACATGGCGTAAAAGCAATCATTAATGGTAAAAAGGTTGTTTTTGGTAATCGACGGTTAATGGATAAAGAGGATATCGCCATTGATTCTGCCAACGAAGAAATTAAAAAAATGGAGAATAATGGAAAAACGGTAATGATGCTTGCTGTTGAAGAAAAGCTCGCTGGGTTTATTGCAGTCGCCGATGTTATTAAAGAAAGCGCAAAAGAGGGGATTTTAGCGTTGCGTAACCTCGGCATTACAGTAGTAATGATTACTGGAGATAACCAAAGGACGGCAACTGCCATAGGTAGGAGCCTGGGTATTGAAAAAATCCTGGCAGAGGTGCTGCCCGACCAAAAAGAAGCTGAAGTCAGAAAGATTCAGGCGGGAGGTAATGTGGTGGCGATGGTTGGTGATGGTATTAACGATGCGCCGGCGCTCGCTGCTGCAGATGTTGGTATTGCCATGGGAAGCGGAACGGATGTGGCGATTGAAGCTGCTGATATTACGCTTATCAATAAAGATTTAAAATCAGTAGCGGCTGCAATTGTGTTATCCAAAAAAACCATGAGGACCATTAAACAAAACCTCTTTTGGGCATTTGGCTATAATATTATTTTGATTCCGGTTGCCATGGGAGTTTTATATCCATTCTTCCACATTCTTTTAAATCCTATTTTTGCATCAGCAGCCATGGCAACCAGCTCAATATCGGTTGTTGCTAACTCGCTTTTGTTAAAAAGGAAAAATATATATTTTTTGTAAAGGTCGATTGATAGTATTTTTTAACATATATAACCATGAAAAAAGAAACGTTAGTTTCGGGTTTAGTGGGAGTGCTTATCGGAATCGTTTTTACCTTGCTGGCTAACCAGATGTGGGGTGGTATGGTAGTATATACCAACTCCATGATGGGAGCAAATCAAATAATGGGTTCAATAGATTCCCATTTTATTGAACAAATGATTATTCATCATGAAGATGCTATTATTATGGCTGAACTTGCCCTGGAAAAAGCAGAGCACCAGGAGATAAAACAATTGGCGCAGGACATTAAACGAACACAGAGCGAAGAGATCGGAAAAATGCGCCGGTGGTATGGGGATTGGTATGGCAAGGACGTGCCTGATGCTTTTTCTGGGATAACCATGATGGGTTCGCCCATGATGAATATGGGAATGATGGGAGATAAAACAGATATTGAACACTTAAAAACTACGCCTACTTTCGATAAGGATTTTATTGAAGAAATGATTGTGCATCATCAAATGGCAGTCATGATGGCGCAAATGCTTGAGCGCACAACAAAACGCAGTCAAATGCAACAGCTCGCCAAGGATATCATTGAAGGACAGACTAAGGAAATAAATTCTATGCGAAGCTGGTATCGTCAATGGTATAACAGGTAAATTATTATTAAATCAATTTATTATGATTAATACAAAGCATCTGCTAAAAGTTACCGTTGCTTGGGTCAGTATTGTGTATGTGGTTTGTTTTGCCGGAGTGGCAATGTTTCCGGGTATTCGTTCAGGATTTATGATGTACGGACTGCATGCAAATATTAATATGGGAGAAAATATAGCCACATTCGGAACATTTATATCCGGTTTGGTGATATGGAATACAATAGCCTTATTGGCAATCTGGCTTTTCGCTTTCCTTTTCAATACGATAAAAGGGTAAATGATATATCAAAAAATTAAAAGAGGCGACGTTTTTTGATTTTAGATTCAGCAACTTCTCCATATAGTAATTGATTAATGGGCTAATCCGCCCGTTAATGGAGCCATCTTCCGCCCGGCCATAACCCCTTTTATCGGCACACGGTTTGTGCATTATATTTTCTTTTGAAATTTGCTATAATGCAGTCAAGATAGAAATTTTTTATTGAACCAGGTTTTATGAAAAGAATAGTTTTTGTTTTAGGGGTAATCGGAATGTTGTTTGCAGGATACATAAGCATGGTAACGTTTTTGAGTAATGCTTGTGCTTTTGATAAGCCCTGCCCGTATTTTTTGGGATATCCGGCTTGTTATTTCGGTTTTATAATGTTTACTGGGATTGTTTTTGCGTTTATCCTGGATAATTGGAAAGTTATCCGGCAAAATACCGCAGAAATTATTGTGTTAATCGTCTCGCTATCAGGCATTCTTTTTTCAGGATATCTCACCTTGCAAGAATTGCCAGTATTATTTGCCAAGGGTTTAAGCAGTTATTTTTTCGGCCTGCCCACCTGTGCCATCGGACTTGTTTTTTATATCGGTATTTTCATTGCCACGCTGATTATATTTTTGCGTAATCGGGAAAAATAATATGACAGACCAAATATCAGGGGAAATTTTAGGCTGGTATAATGATGAAGGGGTAGTTTTGTGCTCCAAGTGTTTTGCAAAGAAGCACCAGCACCACGATGTAAATTGGACTCCCATCAAAAGGAAAGACAAAGAGGAGGATGTGGATACTTGCAGCGAGTGCAAAAATAAGCTTTTTTAATCATCAAATACCAAGATGAAAGGATACATTGTAAATATTGAAAAACTTTCTTTGGAAAACGAAAATTTCAGGAAGGTTTTGTATACCGCTAAAAATAGCCAGCTAGTTTTGATGAGTTTAAAGCCCAACGAAGAAATCGGCGTGGAAGCGCATCAATTAGACCAATTCATTCGCTGTGAGAGCGGAACCGGAAAGGCCATCTTAGATGGTGTTGAGCATGATATGAGTGATGGTTTTGCGGTCATAGTGCCTGTTGGGGTTAAACACAATATCATTAACACTTCTTTAAACGAACCGCTCAAACTCTATACATTATACTCACCGCCGAATCATAAGGATGGAGTAATTCATTCTACAAAACAGCAGGCTGAGGCCGATGGAAAAGAGCATTTTGACGGAAAAACAACTGAATAATTATTGAACCCGTTGCTTATTGGGCAACAGGTCTATTAATTTAAAAATATATGAAACAAGCGCCAATCCCGAAAGATGAATTAAAAAGGATCGTATCGTTGTATGCTTTGAATTTGCTTGATACTCCGCCCGAAGAACGTTTTGACCAGCTTACCCGCTGTGCCACCCTTATTTTTCATGTCCCCATTTCAATATTGACCCTCATTGATGCTAAAAGAGAATGGTTTAAATCTTGCCAAGGCATTTCAAAAACCGAAGGGGACAGGGCAATCTCATTTTGCGGACATGCATTGGTTGAAGACCAGATATTGGTAGTACCCGATACTAAAAAAGATGAACGATTTGCCGACAATCCCTTGGTAGTAGGCGAGCCCTACATCAGATTTTATGCCGGAGTTCCTGTTATGAGTATTGATGGCGCCCGGATCGGAGTTTTTTGCATCAAAGATACCAAGCCGAGGGAGTTTTCCGAAGATGACAAGGAAATTTTACAGGGGCTGGCAAAGTGGGCCCAGCTTGAAATAAACACCCGCAATTTGAGTTTTTCTTTTGAGGATAAATTTGCTGAAAAATACACCAAACAGAGCAAAAAGAAAAAATAAATGGTGGTTATTAGGAATAGTTTTATAGAACTTCCACGTTGAATATTTTCAATTTTTCCACGAGCAGGCTAAGGGGGAGACCCATGGCGTTAAAAAAATCCCCCTCTATTTTTTTAATGAATATCGCTCCGGTGTCTTGCAGGGCATATGCTCCGGCTTTGTCCATCGGTTCGCCGGTTTTTACATAATTTTCTATTTGGGCGTCAGACATTTTTTTCATGAACACTTTTGTTGTTTGGTGGAAAGATGCTATTTTGCCGTTTTTTGTGTCAATGATAGTGACTCCGGATATAATTTTATTTTGTTTGCCTTGCAGCATCGCCAGCATTTCTTTTGCCTCTTTTTTATTTTTAGGTTTTCCTAATTTCTTATTTCCAAATACCACCAGGGTGTCTGCGGCGATGATAATGGCATTGGGATTATTGACGGCAACTGCTTCTGCTTTTTCCCTTGAAAGATATTTTACTAATTTCTCAGGGGGCATGCGCATACCCATATTTTCTTGATAGCCGCTCGTTTGTATGCTGAAAGACAATCCTGTTTTTGCCAGGATTTCTTTTCTCCGCTGGGAAGTAGAAGCTAATATAATTTTTCTTTGCATTTTAAAAATGATAGCATATTATTAAAATGGTGGAAACATGCTTATTAAAAGTAAAACCATTTACGTGTGTAGCCAGATATTTTTTTAAGATGATGCTTGCCCAGGGGGAGTGGTTAATTAATATAAAAATAGTATAATGGATTCATAAAAAACAGATTCTTGGCGCTCCCTTGGCAATAAAATAAACACTTTTATTGGCTCGATCGCCACAGGATAAAAAATATGGAAAATATGCAAAACAATATGCCTAATTTTACCGAATCCGGCCAAGACACAAAAAATCAAAAATTCAGCGAGCCGTTAAATAAGAATTTAGCGCTCATATGCCTAACGATCGTATTGGTCTGCCTCATAGCCGCCGGCGTGTTTTTATACAACAACCGCAACTCTTCATCTGGCAATGTTGCTAATGGTAATGTCCCTGGCCAGCAAGTTTTAAACCAGCCCCAGGGCCCCGTAAAAGTATCGGTTGATAACGATGCCGTGCTAGGAGATAAAAATGCTCCTGTAACCATGATTGAATTTTCTGACTATGAATGCCCTTTCTGTAAACGGCATTTTACCGACGTATATCCTAAAATCAAAAAAGAATATATAGACACCGGAAAGCTAAAATTGGTATTTAGGGATTTCATTGCCGTGCAGGGACATAATCCATTGGCTACTTTGGAAGCCATGGCCGCCGAATGTGCCAGAGAACAAGGAGGGGATGGAGCGTATTTTAAATACCATGACGAACTTTTTAAAAGGACTACCTCAAATGGAAACGGACTTACTTCAAACCAACTTTTAGCTATTGCAAAAGATACGGGTCTTAACGCCGCTACGCTGCAACTCTGTTTGGATTCCAATAAATTTAAGGAAGAAGTCGCCAAGGATAATGCAGATGCCGCTTCAGTCGGCATTAATGGCACTCCTTCATTTTTCGTTGGAAAATCCAGTCCTGATGGGGTAATCCAGGGGACGGTTATTGTCGGCGCCCAGCCATTTGAAACCTTCAAGGCGCTTATTGATGCAAGTCTTGCATCGGGCAAGTAATACTCATAGCATAAAATATTATAATAAAAAATGACACTTAGCGTGTCATTTTTTATTATTTTAATATTATTGTTGAGTTTTTTTGATAATTTATAAAGAAGTGTAGAAAAAAAATTGACAAATAATACAGTCATACTATAATGGACTCGTACTATTAAAATATAAATCCATGGAAATTATTCCTGTTTTAAAGCAGTTGGGTTTTTCCGAAAAAGAAATTAATGTATATCTTGCCCTTTTAAAAAGCGGGCCTTCTTCGGTGAGGACGCTGGCAAAAGCAAGCAACGTGAATCGCGGCACCACATACGATATTTTAAAATCTTTAAAAAAAGCCGGTTTAGCAAGCTACTACCATAAAGATACCAGGCAATTTTTTACGGCCGAAAATCCCGGTGCTTTGCATAAGGATTTGGAGCAAAAAATAGAAGGACTGCAATTAGCTAAACAGCATTTAGCCAATGTGATACCGGAACTTACATCGCTATTCAATAAGGCGCCCGACAAGCCAGTTATTAAATATTATGAGGATTTTAGCGGGGTGAAAACGGTATTATCTGACGTGTTGGAAATCACCAAAAATTCTTCGCAAAAAATATATTATGTTTTTTCTTCGGCCGCCATCAGGGAATATCTGTATAAAGCATTTCCCCGTTTTACCAAAGAGCGGATTGCAAAAAGAATAAAAGTTAAGGCAATTGGACTGGGGCATAAAGGCACTGATGCACCCTTGTCGGAAAAAAAATCTTTGACGGCTAAAAAAAGTTCCCCGACCTATATTTTAATATATCCTGGCAAAGTGGCTATGATTTCGGTTAATGCATCGGGGCGGCCCCTGGCGCTGATCATTGAGGACAGCGCATTGTCTTTAACCCAGCAGCAATTATTTGAATTTATCTGGCAAGCATTATAAATTTAACATTCAAAATTTAATATATGTGCGGCATTATTGGTTACATTGGTAAAGAACAGGCGCTTCCGATTTTAATTGAGGGGTTGCGCCGTGAAAGTTATCGAGGATACGATTCAAGTGGCGTGGTTGTTTTTGATACCAGCAATATTCATTTTACAAAAGCCGTGGGAAAGTTAGAAATACTGGAAGAAAAAATAAAAAACCAAGATTTTACCGGAAGCATTGGCCTTGGCCACAATCGCTGGGCAACGCATGGAAATGTAACCGAAGCCAATGCCCATCCCCATGTTGATTGCCGGCAAAATATTTTTGTGACCCATAATGGCATTATTGAAAATTACCATATTTTAAAAGAAGCTTTGCAAAAACGCGACCACACATTTACTTCGCAAACCGACACCGAAGTCCTTTCACATTTAATAGAACATTTTTTTAAAGGAAATTTGGAGCAAGCAACCAGCAAGGCATTGCGCTGTGTCAAAGGCGCGTACGCCATCGCCGTAATTTCAAAAGACGATCCGGATAAAATTGTTGCAGCGAGGTTTTCAGCTCCGTTGGTAATTTCTACCAATCGCGTGGGCGGGTTTGTGGCTTCCGATCCAGCAGCGATTTTAGGATATTCGCATAGCATGATTTTTTTGGATGACGGGCAACTGGCTGTGTTAAAAAAAGATTCGCTGGTTATTACTGATTTACAGGGCAACATTCAAGAGCAACCGGTAACCGAAATTGAATGGAATCTGGAAGAGGCAAAAAAAGAAGGATACGCGCATTTTATGTTAAAAGAAATTATCTCGCACCCGGAAAGTTTGGAAAATGTACTGCGGGGAAGATTGCTTGTTGGCGAGGGGGCGGTAAAATTGGGCGGATTGGAAGACATCAAAGATCAACTAAGGGATATTAAAAAAATCCAAATTGTCGCCTGTGGAGGTTCGTCGTACGCGGCTGGCGTGGGAGAATATATTTTGGAAGAATATGGGGGTATTCCCACTAAAGTAGACGTTGGTTCGGAATTTCGTTACAAAAAAATATTGTTTGATAAAGAAACATTATATGTTTTTATCTCGCAATCCGGAGAAACCGCTGACACATTGGCAGCACTACGTGAAGTTAAAAAATACGGGGGATTAACTTTGGGTATTGTGAATGTGGTTGGCTCAACGCTGGCCCGGGAAGTGGGCGCTGGAATTTATACACATTCGGGTCCTGAAATTGCCGTGGCTTCAACCAAAACGTTTACCGGCCAGCTTGGTGCTTTGTATTTACTCGCGCTTTTTTTGGCAAATCAGCGGGGCGCGGTGCAATCAGAAAACCAGAATTTTGCAAAAGAACTTTTAGCGATTCCATCTCTGGCACGGAAAATACTAGAAAAAAAATCAGCCATTGAGGCTGTGGCGAAAAAATATAAAGATGCAGCCGATTTTTGGGTGATTGGCAGAAAATACAGTTACCCAATTGCCCTGGAAGCAGCATTAAAATTAAAAGAAGTTGCCTATATTCATGGTGAGGGAATTGAAGGGGGTGAATTAAAGCACGGATCTCTTTCGCTGATCAGGGAAAATTTTCCCACGATTGCCATTGTGCCATCTGATTCTGTTTATGAAAAAATGGTTTCTAATATCCAGGAAATCAAAGCGCGATCGGGTTCGGTGATTGCAATTGCGACTGAAGGGAATAATCAAATAAAAACCATGGCAGATGATGTAATGTATATTTCGCCATGCGATCAATTATTTACGCCATTATTAAGTGTTGTCGCGTTGCACCTTTTTGCTTATTATATTGCGCTGGCGAGGGGATGTGAAATTGACCAGCCGCGAAATTTAGCCAAAAGTGTCACCGTGGAATGATTATGATTTACATAAGAAATTTACAAAAAAAAGATGCGCCGGAAGTGGCATTGTTAATTGCCCAGTTAACTCAAAATATTGTAGAACCCCGCCAGTTAATAAGAAGAATCGGCGATCTGCCTTTGCAAAAAAATAGTGTTTTTTTGGTGGCAATAATTAATAATGAAATAATTGGTTTTGCCGGTCTTGCCTGGTATATAATCCCTTCTAAGGGTCTTATTGGCTGGATTGAAGAGGTGGTGGTTGATGAAAAATGCCGCGGGCAGGGGATTGCAGGCAAACTAATGAAAAATTTATTACTGCAAGCCAAAAAGAAAAAAATCCGGGTGTTGAAACTAACCGTTTCAAATCCCGTAGCCAAAGAATTATATGAATCTTTGGGTTTTACCAAAAAAGACAGTGAATATTTATTTAAGAATTTATTTTAGCTTTTTTACTACACGTTTTACAAAGTCCATAAAACTCTAGTGAGTGGTGGCGGACTTGGGTGAATTGCTTAGCTTGTTCTAAAATTTGCTGGTGTACAGCTTCTAAATTACAATCTTTGATATCTTCAATTTTTTTGCATCCTGTGCAAATAATATGATGATGATGGGCCATATTAAAAAACTCATAGTGGGCATAGTTCTGGCGTAAATCAATCTGGCGAATAATGCCGCTGTTTTTTAATTTGGCCATGCATCGGTAAACCGTAGTAGAATCAAGTTGTTTGGCAATAGTATCAATAACGTCTTGGCTTGAGATGGGCTTTTTTGATTTAAGAATAATAGAAAGTATTTTTACATGGCCCAAAGTAGCCTTCATGCCGGCTTTTCGTAACAGGGAATGAAGTGTTATTTTTTGAGTATTATTCATACGTTCGTCATATCACAAACGCAAATCATTTGCAACTAATTTGACCTGCTTTTTCTTTAATTGTATGATGTTGATAAATGCTCATGTAATAGATTAGGTTTTTATTATATATCATGATCCTTTGATGTTGAGTTTTAAAAATGTTGGATTTTTAGTCATTTATTTGATAGAGTTAAGAATTAAAATTAATCTATGGTAATAACCTATATATATGCGTTTGCGAGCGTTTTGTTCGTAAGTGTTATTTCTTTGGTCGGGGTCTTTTTTCTTTCTTTGCGGGAAGAATTCCTTAAAAGATATATTTTTATTTTCATCAGTCTGGCTGTGGGCGCCTTGCTCGGGGATGCTTTCATACACCTTATACCAGAAGCCTTTGAAAGCGTTGCCAATCCTCCATTGACAAGTATCCTAGTTATTACGGGTATCTGTATTTTCTTTATTTTGGAAAAATTCCTCCATTGGCATCACCATGGTGAAGACGGGAGCGAACTTTTAATACACCCTGTCGGCAAATTGGTCCTTTTTTCCGATGGCATCCATAATTTGATAGACGGCGTTATTATAGGGATAAGTTTTATGGCAAGCATTCCCGTGGGTATTGCTACCACGATAGCAGTCATATTGCACGAAATCCCCCAGGAGGTTGGTGATTTTACCGTATTGTTACATTCCGGTTACGATAAAAAACGGGCTCTTTGGCTTAATTTCTTGTCAGCGCTTACCGCTATTTTAGGGGTGTTTATTGCCCTTATCCTAAGGGAGGCGGGGAATGGTTTTGTAATGTATATTTTACCGGTCGCCGCTGGCGGATTCATATATATTGCGGTTGCCGATTTGATTCCCGAACTGCATAAAACGAAGGAAATAAAATATTCCCTATTACAGATTATAGCGGTAATTGTCGGAGTCTTAGCAATGCTGGCATTGGTTTTTATTGAATAAACCGAATTGATTTTGTGAAAAATCTAACGTATACTTGGAAAATAAAAATTAAAAAATATGCATAACGATATTATTATAAATAACGACGCCGAGAAATTATTAAAGGAACAGATAAACAAACGAACCGATATCAAGGCAGAAAGGATCAAAAGGGTCTTGGCGTTGCCCGATTTGTCGCGTACCGATGGCAGTCCTTTAAAGGCGATGATTGACAGGGTATTGGCTATCGAAGAATTTAAAGATTTTGACAATATTGTCATTCCTGAAATAATTCCCACGGAAATTTTATTTGATTTATTTGATTTTGCCAAAGACCATCCCGCCCGGAGCGAGGGCGACACCTATTACGCAAATGAAAAAAACGTGTTACGCACCCATGATACCGTCATGTGGTATTACTACTTGAATGACCCGAAAATCCGTCAAAAAATCGCCAACCAGGAGCCGTTAGGGGTTTTTTGTTACGGAAAGGTATATCGTAAAGATGAAATCGACCGGACGCATATGAACGTATTTCATCAATTTGGCGGCTTGTACTTGATGCCTGATTCCCAAAAAACCCTGGTAATTGACGATCTTAAAAATGCTTTATCAAAGATTGTAAAAAGTATTTTTGGCGAGAGCGCGGTATTTCGGTTTAATCCGGATGTATTTCCTTACACCGACCCTTCGCTGGAAGTGGAAATAGATATTAGTGACAAATGGCTGGAATTGTTGGGCGGGGGAATGCCTAAAAAGCTGGTGCTCAAAAATTTTGGCATAGAAGGATATAACGGCTGGGCGTTCGGTTTTGGATTGGAAAGGCTGGCCATTGCTAAAATGGGAATTCCCGATATCCGGATTTTCTGGTCACAAGACTCGCGCATCCGGGAGCAGTTAAAAAATTTAGAAAATAAATATAAAGAAGTCAGCAAGTATCCGCCCATAACCCGCGATATTTCTTTTATCATTGATAAAAAGGTAAGTTTAAATAATTACTATGAATTAGTCCAGGATCTGGCTGAAAATTTAATTGAGGAAGTAAAGATTACCGATACTTACGAAAACGATGAAAAATTCGGAGCTGATAAAAAAAGTTACACCTTCCATATTGTGTACCGGTCTTTGGAAAAAACGCTGACGGATGACGAGGTGAATGCAATTCATGGCAAGATTACGGAAAAGACGAGGGCGGAGTT
>Ga0209542_10014223_pt1 | contig 13582 bp, 14 predicted proteins | sample RifCSPhighO2_01_FD_184028 | JGI IMG/M metagenome (GOLD analysis project Ga0209542, IMG submission 184028) | Soil microbial communities from Rifle, Colorado - Rifle CSP2_plank highO2_0.1 (SPAdes) (version 2) | ecosystem: Environmental > Terrestrial > Deep subsurface > Rock core/Sediment ... | reverse complement strand
AAGCCAAAGAAGTCACCTTTGCCCAATGGGGCAATAGTCTTGCCGTGAGGATCCCTCGGAAAGTGGCTGAGAAGTACAAGTTAACCTCTGGAAAACAAGGGTTGTTGTTGGCGGAGAAGGAAGGGATCCGGATCATTCCTCAAGCTTAGCGCTAGGTTTATAAATAAATTCAGGTTTTAGACCTCCATGGATAAAGCGGAGATTCGGGAAAAAATTACGGAAGGCTACATTCGCGTTAATGTCCTATTTGAAATTATTGGCAACCCTAAAGAACACGTTGAAAACGCCCTAAAAAATTACTTGGAAAACATTAAGCTTACGGCAAATGTTATCGTTCTCAAAGAAGACATGGAAGAAGCCGAAGATTTAGGTAATGGACTGTTCAGCACGTTTGCTGAAGTGGACATGCTGCTAAGAGGGCTTGAGAAGTTGACATGGCTCTGCTTTAATTATTCACCTGCTTCGATTGAAATCATCGACCCTCCAGAATTCAAATTCAAAGAGAAAGAACTCAGCAACTGGCTGAATGATCTATTGGCGAAACTACACGAGATCGGTTCTTTGTCCAAACAAGTCAGCGCCGAAAACAAATTGATTGTCCAGAACATGAACCGACTCATTAAGAATTCCATCTTGTCCTCAATCGATCAAGGATTTCATACTCCGAAAGCGATTGAAGAGCGAACTGGGATTGACTACAAACAACTCAAGCCGTTCTTTGAAGCGATGATCAAAGAAGGAAAGATTCACTTGATGAATGACCAATACAAACGAGTTGGGAATGAGAAGAAAAGCGAAAAGAAAACTAAGAAGAAGTAACTCCTTTTTCTCTTAATACTGGTTCGTAAACCTTTTTTTGGAAAACTGCTGGAAACAGCCTTAAGAACTTTCTTCGTTCATATTCTCGATGCGTTGCCTCTGGAATCGAGATCCGATCCTGAACGTCCTGCAGTGTTAAGATTTGAACCTCTATAGGGATTCTCTCGTAAACTTCTCCTTCTGCATCCAGTGGTTTCACAGGAACGCGCATAACAAACTTAGTAACGCCAAACAAAGAACTCGAATCCTGATTTACCTGATCCCCTTTCTTAATTCTTTTAAATGTCTCTAATTTTGAAGTAGGTCTGGAGCGCCTGAACTGGTCCATTAGGCGCTCTTTATTGTCTTCATCTTCAACCACAAACTCGGCGCCGATGTAATCTGTGATCTCTTCAGGATATAAGCCCCTTAAAAACATCTTAACCAGAATGGAGTCGTACTTTAGCTGGGAAGGATCGTTACCCTTCAAGTACTTTACTCTTGCCTTCACAGGGTCATCGTCTGCTGTGTAGATGGTAATGCCTGACCGAGTTGTATGAGACTTTGAAAATCCCTCTCTACTTATTGCTCGACTCTCATTAACTTGTAACAAGTTTTCTAACCGTTGCACGGCCTGACGAAAGTAACGTAGCGAGTGTAGCACCCATGTGCATTGATCAATCGTTCCGATTCGGTAACCGATGCCCATTGAACGCATCGCTGTATATGCGTTAAGATACCACTTTGGAGGCGGATTTTTTGTTTCATTTGCTCGCTTGCGGTTATCTAATGCTTGCTGTACCCACTCAAAGAGATTTAGGTTTGCATCCACTTCTCTTAGTTTAAATTCGCTAGCTACTTCCTCTTCGAGATGAGAATCACAAAGGCTGTTCACTGTTTGAATGCCTCTATTCATACATCCTTGGAATCGATGGGTCACTTCCTCAGCTGGAAGATCTGGAAAAAGATTTGCGCGGTATATGTCTATGAAGAATGAAGTTTCCTTTTCCCTAATCGCTCTACGAGCATTTCTGCCTAGCAAGGTAATTTTGGGGTGCAGCTCTGGAAATTTATCCCCCATTCTTTTTAGGGTGTTTTCATCGGCTACCGGCCATAATTCCATCATAGAAACAGGTGTTTATTGTTTGGTTAAAAATATGCTTCTTATATATATCATCTATATAGAAAATAATTAAAGATGAAAGCAAACGTATAAATACTATAACTCCCTTTATCGACGACATGAGCCATGCTTCTAAGCAAGTCGAAGCCCTGCTGTTTTCGAGCGGCAAATGGATGACGGAAGACCAACTTGCGGCCTTGATCGGCCTGCCTAAAGATGGCATAAAAGCGGCACTCAATGAGCTCAAACAAGGCTATGAACAAGCCGATAGCTCTTTGACGTTGATGAATGAATCCGATGGCTGGAAGCTGAATGTCCGCGAAAATTACTTGGAATTGGTGCGAAAGATTGTAGCCGAAGCGGAGTTGCCTAGGCCCTTATTGCAAACCCTGGCCGTCATTGCCTGGAAGAGACCCATCCTGCAATCGGAAGTGGCGGACATTCGCAGTGCGTCCTGCTATGAACACATCGCTGAATTAGAAAAAAAAGGATTTGTCGTTAAAGAACCCAATGGAAGAAGCTACTTACTTAAGTTGACACCTAAATTTTTTGAATACTTCGACATCAAGAGCGATGCGGACATCAAGAAAGTCTTTGAAAACGTCCACGTTCCGGAAATACCCTTACAGCCCTTGCAACCCCAAGAACAAGAAAGCAACCATGATGATATTTTACAGAAACTCGAAGAAGTCAAAAAAAGCATTCCCCCACCCGAACCGGTTAAACCAGAAGAAATGCAAGGATTTGACGATGAACTGGATGAGTTACGAAAACGCGTTGATAGTCACTCGGAAGAACTCAAACAATTCAGAAGACTCGACCAGCCAGAACCGCCCGTGCCCGACGAGCATACCCCCGAAGCCCCTCTCCCTGATACAGGCTCGCAAAATTAAAGCGATCTCTTTCACCCACTCTAACTTCTGGAATGGTTATTAATGGGATTCCATACGCCTCACACGAATCTTGATTTAATTTCGAGTCAACCCCTACCAATAAAAAATTTCTTGGGACTGGCCGGAAATGAGCTCTACCCCTCCCTAAATTCCTTATTCTTTTGACCCCCTCAAGCCCGATGTGCGAATCGCCCAAAGCAAAATCAACGTACTCTTCCCAGCCCAGTTCCTTTATTAACTGACCTGCCTGCTCTCGCCTCCACTCTGAAGAAACTACGAATGGTTTTCTTGCTGCGTGGTAATGACCTAAGAACTGTGTGACGCCTCTTCTGGTTACATATTGTTCTTGAAATTTTGTTACCAATGCATGCTCTAAATCCAGAAAAACCAACTCAGCACTTGCTAACGCTTCTAACGATTGTTCACTGCCCCCTCTTAAAGATTGAAACATGAAACACCTATCTGAATGTTAAAACAAGATCTCCGTAAACCCGACTGGAATCATAGGGGGCAGCAGTAGTTAAGCCATTTGCAGAATTAAAATCAATATTTCGATCCAAGAAACCACCGGCAACACCAAGACCCCAAGCGTTTCCTTGCAATACGGTGAAGCGACCATCGATCTTTAATTGACTCCCTTTTATATCTACATCTGTGCCTGAAATAGAACCAAACAACTTTTCATACATCCCTGTTAAAACAAAACGCCCTGTATCCACATGACCCATTCCTCCCAATGTCTTTATTCCATTGGACTCTGGAACAGGCGGCTCTTGGGTGTTGTCTCTTACCTTACCAATCCCTGCCAACGCTCCTAATAAGAACTTGTCACCCATCTGTATTCCTAGCAAGGCTTCTAACGTAGAAGTTCCCCGATTAAAACCCGCAAAAGACTGATCGTCAAATGATTCACTGCTGAGGGCTCCGCGAGCTCCTATGGATATGGGGCCTAACTTTGTTGCGAAAAAACCATCCACTTCAGCTAATTTATACTTTGCATTTAGATTCAACCCCCTATCTTCTACATTACTTTGAGCGTATAAAAGCCGGGCTTCTGCCATGGACTTATGGCTTGCATACGCTGCATCGGCGTAAATCCCCCACTGCCAACCCGTCAATTCAGGATCAATACCACTCAATGGCTGGAAGACTGCCTTTCCTTTTACGATCGCTGGACCCATTGCGGCACTCCAATGACTGCCTTGGGGAGATGAGTCATCCTCTGAGACATCGTAAGGAGACTTTCTGGAAACTGGATGAGATGTTTGAGGCACTTCTGAACTCTCATATTCTTGTGAAACGGGTTTTGGAAGACAAGAAGGACATGGCTCTTGCAAAGGCTTTGGAATGCCCCGATTGATCTCCTGACTGCTTCCTTGAGGAACTTGCGGAGCAGGGGTTGACAGGGAAGGCAAACCCGAACCTCGAACAGCTGGAGCTGGATTATTTTTAACATATTCTCTGAATCGAGAAGCCATACGAAGCTCTTCAACCTCAGAAGGATCCACAAATTGAACAGGAACTGTTCCTATAACTAGGTTTTCATACTTTATTTTTTTCTTTCCACCTTCCTCTACTTGCATAGGGATGGGAAGTACCCAAGCTAATCCAACATCGTTTCCAACCAAGTCACCACACTTCACTGCTTTTCTTATATCTGAAGAAGGTATGAAATGATTTGGCCTAAACTCTTCTTTACCGCATTGGAGCGTTCCCTCAAAAAGACCTCCTGGATTTTGCTTAATCCTTAACTCCAACGGGAGGCAGTTGTTAGTAGAAAAAGGGCCATATGCCAGAATGGCACCATCTATGGGAACTTTTATTACGCGTTTATCTTCTATAGGGTCTCTTAATCCATCTAAGGCATTCCCTTCCCTATCGTATACACTCAGCCAGATCTTTTTCGGGTCGACTGTATATTTTGCTTTGATCTCATTTGGAGTGAGCTTTCCTTCAAGAACTTCCCTTCTTACCTGCTCTGCATTTTCAAATAACCTACCCACACTTGGGCAGCGATCATAATCATCACCAATCATAATATCCAAAAACACCGGACTTAATTTGTGTTCGTCTTTCTTATCAACACCCTTGCTTACTAAATTACTTTTATCCAACCCCTTAAAGAAAGTAGCTTTAACGCTGTTTTGATATGCTTCCGGAGACTCTCTCTCGACTGCTTTCTTAGGCTCTTTTGCGTACGCCGTTACGGTAGTGTACGCTGCGGTGAGCAAGGTTGCAGCGATTCCAGCGGCTGCAGCAGCGACCCTTCCCCAATGTCTTCGCCTTGGTATTTTAGAGGGTTGATTGATTTTGATGACGCGCCCTAAACCCGCATCTTCTCTAGATTCTTCAAGTAACCCCTCACTTTGCCAGTGATCTATATCTTCTTGCACTAAATCTAGAATGGGTTCAACCACAGGAGCAGAAATTTTTTCCCTCTTAGGACGCCAAGATAAGATTCCCATACTGGGTGGATCGCCGCTTTGCTTATAAATCTTAGCCTTAATTACCACTTAGCAATGGGTAATATTTCTAGGGAATTCATTTAAACCACTCGCCTTTCCAAAACTCTATGATTGCGATCATCGGAGCAGGCCCTGCGGGAAGCATGGCCGCCCTGAAACTTGCCAAGAGCCATGACGTGACCTTGTTTGAAGAGCACGACACCGTTGGCAAACCGGTTCAATGCACAGGTATCGTGACGGAAACCATCAACCAAACCCTTCGCCTCAATCCAGATGTTGTGATGAACAAGATCAAAGAAGCCCAGATCATAGGGCCCAATGGAAAAGGATTCTCGGTCTATTTCAAACACCCTGAAAACATCATGGACCGATATAAGTTTGATGAATGGCTTAGCCAGAAAGCTGAAGATGACGGGGCTAAAATACTGAAAGGACACCGATTTTTAGGATTTGAACGAGGAAAAGCTAAAATAGAAGTGGTGAACAAAAAACGAATTAAACTATTTGCGTTTGATCATATCCTCGGCGCAGACGGACCCCAAAGTCGGGTTGCAAAAAGTGCCGAGCTGTTTGGCAAACGAACATTCTTTACCGCCATGCAAGCCACGGTCCGATGCAAAAATGACAACGCTATCTTGTTTTACCCTCATATCGGACAACTCGGATGGGCCGTGCCTGACAGCCCTCACACGATGCGCGTTGGCGTAGCCAGCTATGAAAACTGTCCCACCTACTTTAATCAGATACTCAAGATGCACCCTGGAAAGGTCATTGACCGGCAAGCAGGACTCATTCCTGTTTATGACCCTAACCTAAACACAGAGAAAGGCAATGTTTGCGTTGCGGGTGACGCCGCGACTCAGGTCAAAGCGACGACAGGCGGAGGCATTATTGCAAGCATGGTTGCCGGCTGCGCCTTTGCCGAGCACGTACAGACTGGAAAATCCTATGAGAAGCTCTGGAGGAAGAAAATAGGAACAGGTTTATGGCTGCACCTGAAAATGAGAGCAGTCATGAACCGATTTAATGCAAACGATTGGAATCGATTTGTGAATGCCTTCCAGAAACCGGCGCTGAAAAAAGCCTTGGAAGAGGAGAGCCGAGACGAACCGGTGAAACTATTGATGAAGATTGCGATGCATAAACCGAGCCTTGCGCTGCTTGCTAGAAAACTGTTTTGGTAATGCATTTATATATTAGGGTTACGATCCTCTCGAAATGTCACTCGACAAAAGACAGCAAGCCTCGATTCGAAAGGGGATTCGATTAGGGGCTGTGTTCAAGGAACAGCATCCGGACATTGCGAATGATTATAGATCTGGGAAGGGTCGAAGGCAAATTGTTCGAGAACGAAATTTAGCTGATTTACACGAAGTTCCTGAACAGGTGGCTGTACTTGCCATTACCTACGCTTTGCGGGGATATGATGGCAGGTATCCAATCAAATGTAAATCTTATACAGGTCTCATTGAAGATGGATCTGAACTAGAACGCCTAGCCTCCCAACATCGCGCCCAAGGCCCCTGTTTGAGAGCAGCTTATTTTGTTCAAGGCAAAAAATGCACACCCTGGGATGACAATGAGCTTCTGTATTTGGTGAGACGTTCCAAAGAAAAGACTTCCCCTCAAGACCTTGCGGTTGAGTTGAACCGAAATTTTCACGGGGGTGTGGATGTGAGAACCCCAATCATGGTAGACTCTCAGTTGTATAACTTACGTAGACCCGGCAATCGCCGCTTCGACAAACCTTTCACAGATCTGTCCTAATCTTTTCCCCTGTCTGCTTGAGCAGCTCTGGAGGCGCTTGCCAGGGGTCTGGCAGAATGGTGAAAGGGCGATTTTTGTAGTGAGGATGCAGCGAACATGAGCATGGTCGATTTCCAAGCCCTCTAAGACGAGGCAGGTACGATCGGCACCAAGCGCTTTATCGAGCTGCTTACCTACTTTTCTTGCTACCTTCAAGATCTCGATATAATCCTTTTCTGGCATGTCAAAAACGTAGCTGCCATAGTGCTTCTTTGGAATGACTAACGTCTGGCCTTCTGTACCTGGACGAATGTCGAGAAAGGCGATGAATTTTGCATCTTCGTAAATCTTCTCTGAAGGGGTTTCTCCAGTCGCTATTTTGCAGAAGATGCAAACCATTTTGCTAGAAAAGAAACGAAATTTAAATGCTTTCTGCGTGGTGCTTTCGGGATGGCTGAAAATGATTCGGAAAACCCGCATAAGTTTCTGGTTTTTAGCGATCGAATTTATATTGCCAATTCATTTCCTTCTTTTGATGAATAGAATAAACCCTTACATTGAGAAGACATTTGAAGAATGGTTTAAGAGGGCTGTTACCGCTTTTTTAATATTCGTCTTTTCTGTTGTCCTAATCGTTAGCTTAATAAATCACTGGATCGATAAAGAACTAAGCCTACAAATAGGCTTTATGCTCCTTGGAGCAATATTAGGAGCGTGGCTATCCGATGGGAAAATTTGAGCAAGGCATTTGGGGGATTATAGGAGCCATTGTCCTGGCTTTATTATTTCATAACCTATTTAAAGGCTATTCACTTTTCGGAGCCCTTATTGGTGCACTAGCTGGTTATTATTTCGGAAGAAAGGTGAAATGATGTATGCCTATAAATATAAGGAAAGCGTGGTGTATTCGACTCTGTTTGCACTCCTTATGACATTCTTCATGGCCCTTTTTATTTATCTAAAGATGGTTGGCTAAGAGGGCTGTAGATTTACTTCTAATTGTTTACAATCTGCCGGATCGCATCAAATGTCAAACTGTTCTTCTCGGCACACTGTCCATCGCAGGCCACGAGCTTTTTCCAACTGCCTGAGACCGCTGGCTTGTTTAGCGAAGTGATTTGCTTGTTTGCTTTATCCAGTGATTCTGAGAAACGAATGGTGTTGTCCGAACCCCAATATTTATTGGCGGTTAAGATATTCATGATGAGATTGCCCACTTCATACCCATCTCGGTCGCCCTCGATTGCCACGGTGAGGATGAGCTGCATAAAATCCTTATCTGTGCACGTCCTTGCCAGGCATAAAGCCGTAGTCTCCCATTGCTCCTGAATGTTATCCGAACCGATCTGCTTTATGTCCTGATTGATGATGTTCACCAACTCGACCTGCTTTAAGATATCTTTTCCAACCACTTCTCGCAGATCTAAAATGTGCACGATCAAGCCATGATACGCGGTCTGCGTCTGCTCCGGTGTCAATGAAGATAGGGATGGAGTGGTTGAAGAATCAGAACTATCTGTTCCCCCCTTAGGAATCAAGCTTACGGTATGGCCTATTACAGAGTCATCTTTATTGAAAAAGGCGAGATAACCGCCTAACAGCAATAGTACTATTACCGCCCCTAAAATTAAGCCTTTAATCATTTTACTACTCTAGAAAGAAAGACTATATATGCCTTTTGCTTTACTTAACCATCTTTCTGAAAATACATTGCTTGGCAATCCTGAACCCTGCCAAGAGGCCTTTGCCTCCCTGACCTTTTTCAATCGTGGCATCTGTATAACACACAGTAATGGGAACCTCTACAAAGCGCAGCTGGTGCTTGACAATCTGCTCTAAGATTTCCGTGCAATGCGCCATGCGATCCTGCGTGATCTCGATTGCTCTTGCTGCCTTACGGTTCATCACCCTCAACCCGCTCTGAGAATCTGAAAACCACGTTCGAGTAAACAAAAAATTGAATAACCGCCCCCCCTTCAAGAACCATTGTCGGATGCTGAACATCAACCTGTTTAATGGATTCCTTATACGAACCTCTATCTTTCGCCCTAAATATCGACTCCCCAAAGCAATGTCTGCCCTTCCCTGATTTATAGGTTCCTCTAAGCGCTTCAAATCACCCGCCAAAAACTGGCCGTCTGCATCGAAATGAATGACCCTCCCTGCACCCTGAGACAAAGCAAACTCGTTCCCCGTACGCAACGCTGCTCCCTGGCCCCTATTAATTATATGCTGCAAGACGGTTGCGCCTGTCTTTTTTGCGTTTTCACTTGTAGCGTCTGAAGAACAGTCATCTACCACCACGATATTCTTGTAGCCATGCTTTTTTAGATCGTGAATCGTTGAAGCGATGTTTTTCCCTTCATTGTACGCTGGAACGACTACCCAAGTCTTATTCACAATCTCACCAGAGTGATCCCTAATATAATAAGACAGATACCCAGGATCTTGAACTTATTCATCCGCTCCCCCAACTTCCAAACTGAAAGACTAACGACACCGATGTAAGTTATACTTGTCAATGGATACAAAACAGAAAGCTCCCCGAACCTCAACGCCGTGATGAAAAAAACAGAACTGACCACATACAAACAAATTCCGAATAATAACTTGAAATTGGTAAGTAGACCCAACAAATTACGATGAAGACCGCTCGATCCTTTTTTTAAGTATAAAGCTCCATAACTACCGAAAATCGCTGAAATGAAAACCAAACCGACTGCAAACCAACTAGTCATGGTTCGCCCCCCACCCAATTGAACTCACACCGCCCAAGATGCTGACGATTCCCATCCAATTCAACAAGGTCACTTCTTCGTGCAAAAGATAGATGGAAAGTAAACCCACCCAGACGAAACTCAACGCAATCAATGGATATAACGTGCTGAGCTCACCATACTTCAACGCGACAATTAATAAGATGGCCCCAACTCCATACACAATACAACCCCCTATTAAATAGTAGTTGGTGACCAGCGCCCAAAAACTTAACTCTAATTTACTAGAACCCCATTTCAGTAAGAGCTGACCCAAAGAGGTAAGAAGAGTACAGAACAACGTGATGAATATAGCAAAGGTAGCCGTACGCTTGGGCTTATTCTTCATACCCTTGAGATCCAGGGTGCTTTTTTAAAGGTTTTGTCAGAAACCTTTAAATACAGCCTTTCGATAGGGGAAGTTATGACTTGGTCACGGCACGAACCCTGGATTTTCTTAAGCATTGCACTCGTTGTTTCCCTGGCGGTCTTAAGCCCCCATTTAAAATCCACTGGAAACACTCTCTTGCCCCCACCCAACACCTTAGCTCATGCCCCTCACGTGATTGACCATCGCGACGCCTGGAAACCTGCTTTGGCTGGCGATTCTGCACCTGAAGTAGAAGGCGAGTTGGTTTATGTTCGAAATGGTTACTATGTCTTTGAAGATGACAGCTATGTTGCTGATCGCAATGGAAACCCTCTATCTGTACAGAGTAATTCCATCACCGGAAATGCAGTCTATCGATCTTCTGATAACCCTCCTCAACTTTTGCATGTTCGATATGCGCCTGTGGTTGAAACCTGTCAAGATACGGACCATACAAGAATCAATGCCCTTGATGAAAAACCAACTGGCCAGAATAGTTACTTTCAACCTGGAATGGTAATGGTTGACGTACGCAAACAGTTGATGCTGGGGGATACGATTCTTTCTGAAGAACCCATTCCCAGCGTGACCCTTAAAGACCGCTGCTACAGTGCCCAAGAATTAGGCTATACTAACTTACCAGACTATCGAGGCCTTGTCTTAGAAGCGAGCTGCGCCGCCCTCCGAGGCCTAAAAAATGCGTACATCCAACAAGCCACGGAACGAACCGTTGTGGAAGATTCGCAGCTGGATGGTGATCTAAGTTGGCTGAGTAGATATTATACTGCCCAGTTCTGCCAGAAAAGCGCTCCCTTAATCACCAGTGGAAGCACACAAAACATCATCCAATACGTAGCCTGCGGACGAGCCGGAGAACAAGGTTACTGTCAATAAAACCATTGAGGTATTATAGCAAATCTCCTTAATTTTGGAACAAGAAAGGTAGATTTGCTATGCTCAGCAGCGAAGCTGCTGGCATGCCAGAAACTTATGTTTCTGAGCATACTAACGAATCTCACAATTTGTGCAATTATTTATGAGATTCGCTATTATATCAAATAAAGGGGTGGACTTTATGGAAAACGATATGACTCTGAAAGCCGTTGTTGCGATTCTGATCATTGCGGCGATTGTAGCGCTGATATTGATGCGGTGAACTTATTTTTTCCCGACAATAAACGCCGTTCCATTCTTCAGGTACTTTTGTGCCATAGCTTGAATGTCTGCTGCAGTGACTTTCTTTAGCACTTTTGGAAATTCTTCATCGTATTCAAAGCCAAGTCCAAGGGCTTCGTACCTGGCCAGATAAGCTGCTTGATCCATCAACGACTCGTGATTTAGCAAGAAATTGCCCAAGGTCTTGTTCAGAGCTTGTTCTACTTCTGCCTGAGATGGAGCTTCTATGGACAAGTTTTTTGCTTCCAGCTGAAGGCCCTTTAATGCTTTCTTTGCATTCTCTGGGTGCGTACCGATGTACAAGATGATGTGCCCCTTGTACTCTAATGGAGCGTAACTGCTGCCCACTTGGTACGCCAAGCCTTGCTTGTCCCGCAAATTTGTGAACAATCGAGCCCCCATACTGCCCCCCAACACTGAGTTTAGCAATACCATCTTTACGCGGTCTTCGCTTGTAACATTTGGCGCAGCATACGCGATTCCGATCCAGTGATCCGTGATTTCTTTCTCTCTGCGACCCAACTTTCCTATTAAAGCGGCAGACCCCTCTTGCTTCTTTTGCTCTGGACTCTTTTGGCTAATGCCTTTTGTTCTTTCCCTTATTTCTTTTGTAAGCTCTTCACTATCCACCTCTCCAACTACACTCACAGTCATACGAGGCGTTGCGTAATGCTCTTGATAATAGCTCAGTAAATCCTCACGAGAGATTGCTTTTATACTTTCCTCGCTTCCCAGCACGCTGAAACGATAGGCATGATTTGGATACAATTGGCTGAATAAACCATTCTTCAACAACTGCACTGGATTGTCCTCCTGCGCCTTGATCGCTTCTAAAATCAGAACTCGCTCTTTTTCCACTTCTTCCCTTGGGAAAGTGGCTTCCAGTAAAAACTCTCTCAACAAGTCCAAGGCCTCGCCCAGACGCTCTTTCTCTACCTTGAACTGAAGCTCGAGATAATCCTCACCCGCACTCGCACTGAAACTACCCAACTCGTCTAATATCAACGCCAGCTCTGTGGCATTATGGCTCTTTGTACCTTTGATCAATAACGACTGGATAAAATTTCGAATCCCCGGTTTTGATTCATCTACTAAACCGTCATGAATCAACACATCAATACTCACTAAACCCATCCCTGAAAGAGGCTTCACCAACAATGTAATGCCATTCTCTAGCTCGGACTTTTCGACGTATGAACAGGCCACGAGTAAAAATATCGTTAGCACAAGGAGTTTTCTCATTTAGACCTTACCACTACGGTTGTTGGAAAGGTGAAGTATTTTCTTGCGACGCGCTGGATGTCCTCACTCGAGACGGCACTGATCTTTTCTAAGTAATTGTTCACTAAACTCAGGTCCGAAACGATCATACTGTAACCTAAATTGTCTGCTTGACTCTCTGAGGTTTCCAAACCAAAGATGTGATTTTTCCTTAATAAGCGCTTCACTTTAGCCAACTCTGCACTGGACACAGGCTGCTCTTTTAATTGCTGGAATTCATCCGCAATTGCAGCCTCTACTTCCTGCTCTTTCTCTGGTTTGAAACTGGCGGTGATCGCGAAAACAGAGGCTTCCTTGCGATTGTCAAAAGAGACCCCAATTGAATTGACTAGCTTTTTTTCTTCCTTAATATGTTGATTCAAGCGACTGCTTAGACCGTTGCTCAGAGCGCCTTTGATGACTTCCAATACGTAGTAATCTGGATCAGAAGAAGCAGGGCCGCGGAAACCCGTCATCCAGTAGGTTTGCTCCACATCCTTGATCAAGACTCTCTTCTCTGCGGCTGATCGTTCTGGCTCTGAGGATTTGTTCACTTCTGGCAAGAATCGTGAAGGATATTTTCCATAGATTTCCCCTGCTTTTTTCAACACTTCGGTCTTATCCACGTCTCCCACTACCACTAAAACCATGTTATTCGGAACATAAAAATCATGATAGTACCTTTTTACGATGTCCTGTGGGCTGTTCAGAATGTTCTCCATCGGACCCAAGACTCGCTGATGATAAGGATGAACTTTGAACAAGGTCTCCTGAAAGACATCGTCCAATATACGCTCAGGCAAGTCTTCCGTGCGGTTGATTTCCTGAACTACGACTTCGCGTTCCAAGTCCATGGCCTTTGGGTCAAATATCGGCTCGAACATTAAATACGCTAAGCCTTGCAAGATAGCTACAAGATTTTCTGAAGGAACTGTGCCATAATAATAGGTGAAGTCATAATAGGTACCTCCGTTCGACCGGCCGCCTGAGCTTTC
>Ga0209542_10014220_pt1 | contig 13584 bp, 9 predicted proteins | sample RifCSPhighO2_01_FD_184028 | JGI IMG/M metagenome (GOLD analysis project Ga0209542, IMG submission 184028) | Soil microbial communities from Rifle, Colorado - Rifle CSP2_plank highO2_0.1 (SPAdes) (version 2) | ecosystem: Environmental > Terrestrial > Deep subsurface > Rock core/Sediment ... | reverse complement strand
ATTTTCACCGCGCCGTTCTCGACGGCTGCGCGCATAATTCGTTTTAGTGTAGTTTCCGATTGCGATTCGATTCCGGGGATTTCAGAATAGGGAATCGTGAACTCTTTATTCACGTCCACGAACCACTGCTCTTTTATTTGCGGCTCGATGATGCCGCCGCCCCTGCTGTTTGTGGCCACGTTGTGCTCATAATTTTCTTCCACTTTCACTACAAGTCCTTTTTCCTTGAGGTGTGCGACGATGCGCGACCGCGACTTTTTAATGTGCTCGCCCGCAAATTTTCCCGCAATCGGCAGAAGTATTCCTCTTTCATCAATGATTCGTTCGATATCGAGACCATGTCGAGTAGCTATCTCGAAGTCCGGTCCCGAATGCGCGGGTGTAATTGTCATGACGCCGGAGCCGAAACTCATATCAATCGCAGTGTCTTTAACAACTGTTGCAGTTATCGGTCCGTTTATCCACTCGAGCTCTATCTTTTGTCCATTTTTATATTGCGCGTAGCGCTTATCATCAGGATGCATGACGACATATTTGTCGCCGAATTTTGTTTCTGGCCGCACTGTGCCGATTACGAAAGGTCCATATTGCAGATAGTAAAAGGGATCTTTTTGAGTAACGTATTCAATTTCATCATCGGAAACTGTCGTCTGCATTTTCGGGTCCCAGTTCACGATTCGCGCCCCGCGATAAATCAATCCGGCTTCGTACATTTTTTTGAAAGCAGTGCGCACGGCAAGATTGCGCGCTTCATCCAGTGTGTATGCCTCTCGGCTCCAATCTACCGACGCTCCCATCGCGCGTATCTGACTGACAATCCCGTCATGACTTTCTTTGGCGAATTTTTCGACGCGCTTCAGAAATTCTTCGCGGCCAAGATCGTGGCGAGTTTTTTTCTCCGATTTCAATAAATCTTTTTCGACGACGGATTGTGTGGCAATCGCGGCATGATCTGTCCCAGGAAGCCAAAGCGTTCTATCGCCTCGCATCCGGTGATATCGGATGAGGATATCTTGTATCGCGAGCATTGCTGCATGTCCCATATGAAGAGTGCCCGTGACATTCGGCGGGGGAAGAACTATTGAATAACTGGGCGCATTCTCGCTCGTTACACCTTTCTTTATCGAAATGTCGGGATTGTAATGTCCGCTTTTTTCCCACAATTCCGTCATTGCGGGCTCGCTCCCCTCGGGATCATATGGTTTTAGGAAGACCTCAGGCACGTTTTTTCCAAGCTCCATTTTGCTAATGTAGCACAAAAACAGGACATTTTTGACTTATCGCCGCCAAGTTTGTCTGCTACCCGCGGCTTCGGGCGTTGGGGTGAAAGAGAAACGGTTTCTCAACGTCAGTATAAGCGCGGGCGCGGAGCGTCCGTTATTATTAGCAGTGAAAGAACATTTAATCGAAGTATTTAATAAGAATATATGCGTAAATATAGTGTATTGTTTGTCGCACTTCTTTTCGTTGCGAGCAGTTCGTTTCCTGTACTTGCTAGCGGGCAGAGCTTGACAGACGAGAACCTGAAAAAGATTCAGGAACTTACTAATCAGATTAAGGCCCTGCAGGAGCAAATTAGGGCGCTCCAAGCGCAGCAGCTGCAGCTGCAGGCATCTAGCACGGCGGCAGTAGCGGAGATCGTGCAAAGTTTGCGGCAGGGTTCAGCGGGCGACCAGGTGAAGGTGCTCCAAACTCTGCTTGCGCTCGATGCCGCGATCTATCCGGAGGGAGCCGTTACTGGTTTCTTTGGGCCGGCGACGCGCCGCGCGCTTGAGAGATTCCAGCGCGCAAACGGTCTCGATGTAGTGGGCTTTGCCGGTCCACGCACACGAGCGCTCTTGAACTCATTGATTCGCAAAGAATTCAAAGAGGCAAGCAAAATAGACGACGACATCGCCGAGGATGTGAAAGAGGCGATCGCCTCTATCACGCTGCCGACGCCTCCGGCTTCGGGCTGTGTGATACCGGGACTGCCTGCCGCAACGTCTTCTCCGTTTATCGTGAGAGACGGCAAGGTAAAGATCGTTCAGACAGGAAATGTCTTCATTTACCACGACGGGAAGCACAAGATCGTCATCACTCCTAATACGTATATCGAGAAGGATGGCAAGAAACAGCTTCTCATAACTCCGGGCATGCGCATTGAAAAAGATGGAAAGTTCAAAATGCTGCTCCCCTGTAACGGCGCGACCTCAACGCCGCCTGTCTCGGATACGACACCACCGTCACTCTCTACCATCGCCGCCACGTCAGTTACGCACCAGAGCGCGACTGTTTCGTGGGTGACGAATGAGCAGGCGACCGGAGCGGTGTACTACGGGACTACGACACCTCTATCGCTCTCGAGCGCCGCGACGCTCTCGAATCCTTCACTTCTCACGAATCACTCGTTCAATCTAACAGGGCTTTCGGCTACGACTACTTATAACTACATAGTCGTCTCGAAGGATGCTGCGGGGAATACCGCAACATCATCTCAGCAGTCATTTATGACTGCTGCGACCCCCGATATGACCGCTCCGATCATCTCGGCCTTGAGCACGCTTCCCGCTTCTACGACTGCGCAGGTCACGTGGACGACGAACGAAGCGGCCACGGGGAAGGTCTACTACGCGACGACGACGCCCGTGAGCATCGCCTCGGCGCTCTTCTTGAGCGACACTTCACTGGTCACGAGCCATTCGTTCCCATTAGTCGGCCTCACCGCCTCGACGACGTACTATATGTTCGTCGAATCGAAGGATGCCGCGAACAACACGGCGACCAGTACAGAACAGTCGTTCGTAACGACAAACTAAGTAAGGCATCACGAAAGCCGCCCCTCGACGAGCTCGGGGCGGCTTTTCGCTACGACAACGCGAGCGAGCCCGACGCCACCAAATCCACTGAAGCCGTGAATTCACCCTTCCGCGCACGGAAGTAGCCGGCGAGCGCTATCATGACCGCGTTATCTGTCGTGAAATTTTTTTCAGAAATCAGGCAGAGAACCCCTTCTTTCGCGAGAGCTTCGGTAAATATTCTGCGAATGTGAATATTGGCTGACACACCTCCTCCCAAAACCACAGTTTCAATTGAATGCGTCTCTACCGCCTCAAGTGTTTTGCGCAGCAGCACTTCCGCGACAGTGTCCTCAAATTCGCGGGCGATAATTCTTTTTATGTCGTCAGTAAGTGGTTGATTAGCATCAACAATTTTCTTCACTGCAGTTTTGAGTCCGGCAAAAGAGAAATCAAGGTCACCCGAATGAAGCATCGGGCGCGGCAATTTAATATTCCCCGAACCAAGCTGATTTTTTCGGGCCTCTTCTGCAAGAGCGGAAATATGCGGGCCGCCGGGATAGGGAAGTCCAAGCATGCGCGCAACCTTGTCGAATGCCTCGCCTACCGCATCGTCGCGCGTCTCTCCGATGATCTCGTACTTCATCCACTCACGCGACAGCACTAATTCCGTATGCCCTCCCGAAATCAACAGCCCCAGCATCGGAAATTTGAAATTTGAAATTTGAAATTCTTCATCTCGCTTTTCCAGAAGCGAAACGAGGAAATGTCCCTCCATGTGATTCACCCCGATTATCGGAACGCTCCACGCCGCACAGAGTGCCTTCGCGAAATTTATTCCTGTCCACAATGCTGGCTCAAGTCCTGGTCCCACGGTAACGGCGATCGCATCAATCTCCGGCCGAGCGTTCTTTTCCAGAAACTGAATCAGGAGCTCGAACAGTCCTGATTCCCGCGCCAAAATATTTCTCAAATCTTCTTTAGACGCCGCTATCTCACCGGCTTTTCCACTTCCTTTCGTATTGCGAAGTGCCACTTCTAGCATTGGCACAAGGTTTCTGGCGTGTTCCCGTTTTGCAAGGTTAGGGAATACGCCTCCGTAAAGTGTGTGCACGACCTGCGACTGTTGAGCGTTCCCGAGAATGCGAAATTTGAAGTCGTGCTCAAGCTCTCCCTGAACTTCGGCAAAGCATATAGCCGTGTCGTCGCAACTTGTTTCTATCCCGAGGATTTTCATGATTTATTAGGAGAATAGCTCGAATGATTTTCTTGCGCTAGAGTGAGAAAATGCCGACGATTCAGGAAAAGAAATTCGCAACTGCAGGGCAGGTATTCAGGATCTACTGGCGGCATGTCGCGAAATATCCGCTTTTTATTGTCCTCATAATCCTTGGAGGAATAGGCATACAGGCAGCATCCCTTGCGGCCCCGTGGTATTTGAGGCAGTTCTTCAATTTACTTGCCAGTAATGTCCCGAGCGCGGTTATTGTGTCGCAGCTCCTTACGATCGTGGCGATTATCGCTTTGATATGGCTTGGCCGATGGATATCGCATCGCATTCAGGAATTCAGCAACATGTATTTGGAATCGCGCGTGATGACCGATCTTTTTTCTTCCGCATTCCAATATTTGATTCGACATTCGTACAATTTTTTCATCTCTAATTTTGCCGGCTCTCTCACGCACCGCGTGAGCAAATTCGCCCGCGCGTTCGAGGTTGTCTTTGACGCGTTCATGCTTCAGTTCATTCCTACAGCTTTGTTCGTGACAGGTGCGATCGTCGTCCTTTTTATCCGCAATCCAATACTCGGGAGCGCGCTTTTGGTTTGGACAATATTTTTTATGGCATTTCAGCTCTATGTTGCAAAACTGCGCCGGCCGATTCGTGCCGCCCGATCGGAGGCCGATACAAAAGTAACCGGAGCATTAGCGGATTCCATTTCGAACCATCCGACGATTATGCTCTTCTCCGGGGCCAGGGCCGAACACCAGCGCTTCAATTCAGTTGTTGCGGTTTGGAGCAGGGCCACTCTTCGTTCGTGGTTTACGGACGCCTGGATTTGGTCTGGTCTTGGATTTTTTATGATTGCAATAGAGGTTGTTCTCTTATGGGTCGCGACGATCTATTGGGGTCGCGGTCTGTTGGAGATCGGAGATTTCGTCCTAATACAGGCATACCTGATGACGACTTTTGACCGCCTGATAACGATGAATCGCGAACTGCGCCGATTTTATGATGCTTTCGCAGATTCTAGCGAGATGGCCTACATACTCGAGACGCCCCATGAAATAAGAGATATTCCTGGCGCGTGGCCGCTTTCTGTAAGCGCGGGGAAAATCTCATTCAGCAATATTAATTTTTTGTTTCAGGATGGACGGCCCGTTCTTAAAGATTTTAATCTAACTGTTAGCGGGGGAGAAAGGGTCGCCCTTGTCGGGCCATCGGGCGCGGGAAAGTCGACTATCACAAAACTTCTCTTGCGCATGTTCGATATTGCGGAAGGGAAAATTGAAATTGACGGACAGGATATTTCAAAAATCACGCAGGATAGCTTGCGCGACGCAATATCTTTTGTCCCGCAGGAGCCGATACTTTTCCACCGCTCTCTTATGGAAAACATTCGATACGGAAGGCGAAATGCAACGGACGAGGAAGTTATAGAAGCTGCAAAACAGGCGCACTGCCATGAATTTATTTCCGAACTCCCGCACGGATACGAGACATTTGTGGGCGAGCGCGGCATCAAGCTCTCGGGCGGGGAGCGTCAGCGAGTTGCCATTGCCCGCGCGATCCTTAAGAACGCGCCGATTCTTGTTCTTGACGAGGCAACGTCGAGTCTCGATTCTGAATCTGAAGCTCTTATTCAAGACGCCCTTGAAATTCTGATGCAGGGGAAAACCGTAATCGTAATAGCGCATCGTCTCTCCACGATAATGAAAATGGACAGAATAGTTGTGCTGGAAAATGGAAAAATAATCGCCGAAGGGACGCACAATGAACTTCTAGAGCGCGAGGGGCTTTATAAGAAACTGTGGAGCATTCAAGCAGGCGGTTTCATTCCTGAAGAGGAAGAAATTGATTTGGAGGAAGAAATTGTGGATGACGACGAGAAAGAGCCGATTAAAAATGTGCAGATAAAATAATTTATCTATTTATTGGACAGCGTGAGGGGAATTGGGGTATCTTTTAACAACGCGCGGTTAGCTCCCGCCTGCGCTCAAGCTTGCGCATGAGCTACGGACGGGCAAGGCAGTGAGGACTTCTCACTAACGTTGCCCTTCGTAGCTCCGGCATAAGCCGGAGCAAAGTAGGCGCGGTTAGCTCAGTGGTAGAGCGACCCCTTGACGTGGGGTAGGCCGAGGGTTCGATCCCTTCACCGCGCACACAATGCAAGGCGCACTTTTGGATGCGCTTTTGCATTGGGAGCAGGGATCGAAAGCCGGAGGCGCGAAGGCGCCGAGGCGGGGTCGCGCGAATTTTCAGCAGAAAATTACGCGTGACCGTTCCCTTCACCGCGCACCAATAATGTGGATTACGCGTATTGACGCATATTTGCGTGATACGATGCACGCATGGGGCTATGTTTTTATTGGCGACGTAGAGCGAGAGAAATGCGAGAGCTTGCTATCGCATTTCCGAGCCGAGGAGCCAACACAGGTTCCGAAGAACCTTTATGGGGGCCTCAAGATGGATGAGGATGCGCGGATCCGCATGAGTGCGTTTATTCATTCTAAGATTTATGACACCTGAAGACGCAGCGGCAACGCAAGTTCAATCGCCTTTGGCAGGGGGAGGCGAGAGGAAAACTGTAATGGTCGCTGACGACGACGCGGTTTTTCGCACACTAATCTCTAATAAATTGTCCGACGCCGGATTTGGCGTGATCGAAGCTGCCGACGGCGAACAAACGCTTGTCCTTGCAAAGGAGAAGCGCCCCGATCTCATCATCCTGGACATTCTGATGCCGAAAGTAGGCGGCGTGGAAGCCTTGGAAAAGCTTCGTGCTTCGGGTTCGTGGGGAGCGACAGTTCCGGTGTATATGCTCACGAATATGGACGATATGAAAACAATCGCGAGCACTGTTCAGCATCAAACTGCCGGCTATTTTGTTAAGACAAATTACAGCGTAGCAGATATCGTAAAAATCATTTCCGAGTATTTTAAGAGCCATAATTAATATCTAGTAATACATGCCAATTCAACGAAAATTCCCGACCAGCATCATTGCATTTACAGTTTTGATTGCAGTGGCAGTTTTCGCGCTTTCTATTGTCAGCGCGGTCGCACTCGAATTTCGCAAAGATTATCCGCCGCGGAATCCGAACGTCGCATCCGTGCTCTATGTTTTGTCACCTAATGTTTTTTTGACGCCCGGAGGATCCTCTGTCGAGCAGGCCGTGAAAGGAACGGTCAAGTTAGATTCGGGAAGTTCTGTTAGAACTGCGGATTCTGGGAGCGCCGTTCTTGTATATCCAAACGGCACAATAACAACTCTTGAGGGCGATACGAGCGTTACTGTTGACGAATTGGACAGCACTGGGAATCGCTCGCGTCTCTCGCTTCTTGCGGGCACTATGTGGAGCCGCGTAGATCGCGTTCTTGATACGGGCGACTATTATGAGGTCCGTTCCGCGGGAGTCGTCTCATCGGTTCGCGGTACTTCATTTGAAATGAGTGCGGATGAGAGCGGTGTCTCCGTGACCGTTCTAAGCGACATAGTTTCTGTTGCAAGGGATCCGCAGCAGGCAACAACAACTGATAAATTTACGCAGGCAGATGTCATCGCCGGGGAGAGAATACGCATCGGCGAGGATGAGACGGGCGCCGTAACGAGCGCCTCTGAAGTCATCGGGGAAGATGAATTTGTAGAGAAAATAAAAAAGCAGGAAAGCGTCGAGCAAGCCGTACAAGCATCCGAGATTCTTTTAGAGCTGCAGAATCTCCCGCTTCCTGAAGCTGGCGTTGGACCTGACAGTGTCTTTTATCCGGTTGAGCGACTGACTGAAGCTCTTGCGGCGATGGCGGAAAGGAATCCGGATGCGAAAGCGCAGCGGCTTCTCGGACAGGCCGCCGAGCGTCTCTCTGAAGCGCGAGAGGGAGAAGGCAGCTCTGTAGGAGATTCTCTCGACACGTATGAAGATCTCGTCAGCATGGCGCTTCTTGAAAATAGCGAGTCGAAGACGGCGGAGACTCGCAGTGTCGTCGCCAACGCAACTCTTGCTCACATTGACGTTCTAAAAAATATTCTTTCGACGATTCCTGAAGAAGCGCGCCCGTTTGTAACGAAAACGATTGCGATTTCCGAGCAGGGCCACATTGAAGCTGTAGAGCAGCTTGCCAAGCGCGATCCTGAAAAAGGATTTAAGGAAGGCCTACGTGCGCAGAAACGCTTTCTTGAGAATGCGCAGAAGAGCGCTGTTAAAGGAGATTCTATTGATACTTATGAAGCGCTGCGGCTTTATGATCGTATGACACAAACTCTGAACAATGTTTCAGAGGGCAGTCCCGAGCTTCTTGAGAGGCACAGTGATTCGCTCACACGCTCGCTGCGCACTATCGAAACTCTTGAAACTGTCGAAGATAAACTTCTTCCCGGAATGGCGGTGACAGTTGACGAGGCGCGCGAGAGATCAATCAACAGTCAGCTCTCGACCATTGCCGAGATGGTTGTTGCTGATCCTAATCGAGCTGCTGCTGCATATGACAAAGCTGCAAAAGAATATGCGAAAGACATAGAGAAGGACGCCAAAGACGTAGAGAAAAAAGGAGAGAAAGAGCCGCGCGAATCTTTGGACAGAAAAGGACAGGCGTATCGGGTTTATGAGAATTTTGGCTCAGAGGTGTCCTTTGTTGCGAAGAATTTGCGCACTGGGACAACGACGGTGGCGGAGCAGGTGGATAAAGCGACAGAACAGCACACATCTATTCTGGAGACAGTAGTCAAGCAGGTGCCGCCGCCTGCGAAAGCGCAGGTTGAGCAGGTGCTTAAGGAGATCGAAGAAGAAAAGAAAGAGCGGCCAAAAGAAGATCAGCCAAAGACTCCGGCGGAATTGGTAGAGCAGAAAAAATCCGAGAGGCCAGTTGGCGACTTGCCGCAGCCGCAGTCGATGGAATCCGGGAAATCATCAGACAATCTGAAGACGAATCACAGCGAAAGTTCGGGAGCACTAGTTCCAGCTGATCAATCGGAAAAGGAAGAGATTAAAAAGAAGAAAGACGAAAAGAAGAAAGACGAAAAGAAGCAAATTGAAGTCGCGCCCGCTTCGCAGCAGCAAAAGAACGAGAACACGACGCAATCCAATCAGAGCTCTAGCCAATCGAGCGGGAATTCCGGCCAGAGTGCGCCTGCCGCTCCGCCGCCGCAAAACCAGATTACTCCTGCCGCGCAAAACAATAGCGGCGATGACGAGGAAAAAAAGAAAGACGAAAGCGGATCGAAAGATGATAAATCCTCGGACTCACGAGGGGGATCGGCGGGAGCCGAAGACTGATAAAGTCGCTTGCACGAGCGCGTGCAAGTAAAAATGTCCATGCAAACCATCTTCGAGCTGGAGTGGCGACATGTATATGTTTGGCTGGGAGTGTCGCTTTTGCTTTCGCTTTTGTTCATTGCTGATTTTTTTCCCGGTTTTCGAGCCCGCATTTTGGATAATTTTCTTCCGGATGTTGCTCCCTCCGAGCGGATTATTCTCGTAAAAATAGATGATGCAAGTTTAAATAAAATAGGACAATGGCCGTGGCCTCGCGAGATTTTCGCGGCATTTCTGGGGCGGCTCGACTCGCCGGATGTTGTGGGCATTGACGTCGGGTTCCGAGAGCCGTCTCGCTTGGGCGCGGAAGACGATGCGGCCCTCGCGCGGGCGCTTGAGGACGCGCCTTTCCCCGTAGTGCTTCCTTCTATTTCAGGTACGCGCGAGAAAGAAGGGCCCATCTCGACTTTTGCAATTCACACCACGGAGGGATTTTCGGACATACTTCCAGAAAGTGATGGCGTCATACGCAGGGCTGAGGTTTGGAAAAGTAATGAGCCAAGCTTTGCATATGTAGTGTCCGCGTACGCGCAAAAACTCGAGACAATACCTCTTTCAAGAGACAGCAACATAACTCGCATCGCGTATCGTGGCCAGAACGGCTCTTATAAATCAGTGCCGTTCGTCGATGTCTATTCCGGCGCAACGCCCATCGAAGGATTTAGAAACAAAGTCATACTCGTCGGAGTCACGGCGAGCGATCTGCAGAACTTCAATCGCACGCCGTACGGATTTATGAGCGGGATTGAAATTCAGGCGAATATCGTTGATTCGCTGCTTGCCGGAAGACAATTCCGCGAAAGCCGCGCGGCAACAGTCGCCGCCATCGTTCTCTTATCTTTCATCACGACAACTGCAATAGTACATGCTCGCCGCCTTCTCGCGCTAATCATAATTCTTGCAGTGATAGTCATCGCATATGTATCTATCGTCGCGTTCAGCATGTCGAACTTTTTCACGCTCGATCTTTTCTATCCGCTTCTATCTGTTGTTGCGACGGGGATTTTAGGGACGCTTTCACAGTACATATCGACTCTTGAGCGCGAACGAGCTCTGCGAGAGTCGTTAAATTACCTCGACTCCATGGTCGAGAGCATGAGTGACGGCATTATCATGGTTGATTCTTCTCTTGTCGTACGACTCGCCAACAAATCGTCGCGCTCAATTTTTGGCACGGACGATGACTCGCTGATTCTCGCGAGGTGCGCAAGTGCCTTAGAGAAAAATCTAGATCTAAAATCAGCTCTTCAAAAAAGCATTTTCAGCAGAGAGACTGCTCATGCAGAAGATGTTGTGATTGCCGACCGCTTTTATGTTGTGGGAGTGGCTCCGGTGCAATCTCCTGGCGGGCAGCTGCCGCTCGGGGCAATAGTTTTGCTGCATGACATCACGCATCAAAAGGAAATCGAGCGAATTCGCCAGGACTTCATATCAATGATGGTCCACGATCTGCGCGCTCCACTCGGGGCTATAAGAGATCTTTCTGGCGAGTTGCTTAGTCCGGAATTAAAGGCGGAGGATCGCAGGAGTTTATATTTAAACATGATGAAAGATAACTCCTCGAAAATGCTCGGATTGATCAACGACTTGCTGGACATTGCAAAAATTGAAGCGGGCAAGTTTGAAGTTGCGCTTACCCCTGTCTCGGTTCGATCGGTTATAGAAGATAGAGTGCGATTTTTCGATGTGAGCGCAAAATCAAAGAGCGTCAATCTGAAATCCTGCATTCCGGACGATGTGCCGGAGACGGCGCTTCTTGATGAAAAATATATAGTGCGTGCAATAAATAATGTGTTATCAAACGCTCTTAAGTTCACGCCAGCCGGCGGAAATATTACTCTTCATGCGTTCACTTATGATGGAGGCGATATAGTGAAGGCAGGTGAGTCAAAATGCAGTGTGCCGGCGGACGCTCTTGCTCGCGAATTTGATTCGCAAGTTCGACAGGGACTCGTAATAGCAATTTCAGATACCGGGCCTGGAATTCCTCCGGAAAAAGCGTCGAAGTTATTCGGCAAATATATTCAGCTTCACAGGGGGGAGGGAACTGGGCTGGGGCTTGCGATAGTGAAGGGAATTGTCGAAGCGCATGGCGGCTCTGTTGCGGTTGCCTCAACTGTTGGGAAGGGAACTGTGCTATACCTCTTATTCCCGCAAAAAGCAAAATGAAATGGAGGATTCGACTTAACAAAGAAAATCTCGATGAAGCAGTTGCCGCCGCGAGTGGGATATTAAAGCGGGGAGGTGTAATCATTTATCCTACCGACACTCTTTACGGGCTCGGTGCTGATGCTTTTTCGGATAAAGCCGTTGAAAAGATTTACGAAATAAAAGGACGAGAGGGAGATAAGCCGATCCATGCGGCAGTGAAAGATTTGGGCATGGCGGAGCAGTATGCCGAGATTACTGGTCTTGCGCGTAAGCTAACCGACGCATTTTGGCCGGGGCCTTTAACTTTGGTGCTAAAAAGACATAAGGAGGTTCGAGCAGGCATTGCAAAGAAGATTCCAACTATCGGCATTCGTGTCCCGAATGATAAATTTTGTCTTGCTCTTTGTTCCAAATTCGGCGGCCTTTTTACGGCGACGAGTGCAAATAAGAGCGGTCTACCGCCGCCGCGCTCGATAGGTAAAATCCTTGAGCAGCTGGGTCCGAAAGCTTCGTTGATCGATCTAATTATAGACGCGGGGGAGTTGCCGCCTCGCGCGCCGTCGACAGTTGTCGATGTGAGCGGGGCGCGCCCGATAATCGTTCGCGAAGGCGCGATTCCGAGTGCGGACATTTGGAATGAACTGCGCTCCGAATTATAGCCGTCATCGGCGGACTATCTGTAAAGCAGGTAAAGAAGGGCTTTGGCAACATGAAGCCGGCATTCGGCCTGATCGAAAACAACCGACCATTTTCCGTCGATCACATCTCCCGCGACTTCTTCTTCCCGATGCGCAGGAAGGCAGTGCATGAAGATCGCATCCTTTTTTGCGTATCCCATTAGTTTTGCGTTTATCTGATAGTTCTTGAACGCAGCGGCTCGTTGCTTTCTCTCCGACTCGTTTCCCATGGAAACATAAGTATCCGTATAAATAACATCCGCACCCTCGGCCGCTTTAGACGGCTCGTTAAAGAATTCCGATTTTGATTTGGAGACGGTGGCCAATTGAGCCGCGATCTCTCGGAATTTCTTAGGAATTTCATAGCCGGAAGGGGACGCTATAGAGAAATTAACGCCCATAGTTGCGCATGCGTCCATTAAAGATGTGGCAACGTTATTTCCGTCCCCAATAAAGGCAACTTTTAGTCCTTCAATTTTTCCCTTATGCATTTGTATCGTCATTAAATCAGCAATTGCCTGTGTGGGATGATGCTCGTCGCAAAGCAGATTGATGAGCGGATTTTTTGATACCGCGGCAATGTCTTCAAGAGTTTTATGCTTTATGACACGCGCGGCGATTCCATTGGCAAGCCTGTCGAGATTAAGCGCGATGTCCCCGAGGCTTTCGCGACTTGTGTCGCCCTTTGCCCTGTAGAGGACGTTATCGCCGGCAAGGAAAATAGGGTGGCCGCCAAGATATGAAATTGCGGATTCAAATGCCACGCGTGTCCGCAGGGAATTTTTCTCAAATATGAGAGCAATGGATTTCCCCTCTAAGATCTGGTCTCTGGCCTTCGGGGCACCCTTATATTCTTTGAATCTAAAGGCTTCCGATAGAATTTCCTCAATCTGCAGCTTGTTCAGGTGGGGAATCGTCAATATGTCCTTTGGAAGCTTCATATTGTGTTCATCCTAGCACGGGCTTTAAGTTGCGGGAACAGGCGCTTTTTTGTGCAAATTATGCAGATTTTACGTAGGAATCTCGGAAACTGGTGTATTTAGGAGAATTTTACTTTGAGAATAACTTGAACGATTGAAATCAAGAAGCCGACACTGTTGGTAATTGTTAGTGGCAGGGATCCTTGCAAAACGCCATATCCCAGCCAAAGCACGCAGTTCAGAAAATATAGAATTAGCATGGCCCAAGATATGTCCTCGACTTTCTTGGTTTTGTACATTTTGTATGCCTGCGGCAGCATCAGCGCCATTCCAACAACTGTCGCCGCGTACCCAAAGATATTGGTAAATATTTCTTTCATGACGTGTCCGAACACTACCAAAGATTCTGCCGCCTTGCACAGGAGGGCAAAGCAGTTTGCCTGCTTTACATATTTTGTGACCCTTAGGGCCTTGGAAACCCACGGTTTAGCCAACGCGCTTCGCGCTGCCTTCCTCCACGGGAAACCA
>Ga0209542_10014219_pt1 | contig 13584 bp, 7 predicted proteins | sample RifCSPhighO2_01_FD_184028 | JGI IMG/M metagenome (GOLD analysis project Ga0209542, IMG submission 184028) | Soil microbial communities from Rifle, Colorado - Rifle CSP2_plank highO2_0.1 (SPAdes) (version 2) | ecosystem: Environmental > Terrestrial > Deep subsurface > Rock core/Sediment ... | reverse complement strand
GGCGCAATTTCAACGCTTCCGCGCCACTCATGAATAATCTCGGCGAACACCTCTGGAGATACTGACTCAATTTGTATCAAAATCCGCGAAAATTCTCTCTTAACTAACTCCGCGATATATTCCTGCGGATGTGGAATCATAAGATGGGCTTCAAACAACACCCCCTCCCCCTTCGGGTACTCCCCCTCAACTGAGGGGGAGATTGAAGAGTCAGTAAAATCAATATGCACCGCCTCCGCAGCGCGCGGCAGTGCCGCAAGTTTCTCGGATAGCTCTCGCTCATCGCGCGCCAAAATCGCCGGAATTATTTCAATCATACAAAATCAATCTCTTTAATTCGCCTGATATGTCTTTCATCGCCCGAAAACGGCGTCTCAAGAAAAAACTTCACAGCGGCTTTTGCATCTTCTTTGCTTACAAACCGTGCGCCGAGAGAAAGTATATTCGCATCGTTATGTTCGCGCGCTTTCTTCACAACATCAATATCTCCACTGTAATATACCGCGGCGCGTACACTCTTAACGCGATTTGCACACATTGCTTCGCCCTGTCCAGAGCCGCCGATTATAATACCAAATCCTGTTTCCACCACTCTATTCGCAAGCGGCGTGACATAATCCGGATAATCATCTCCCGCATTATACGAAAATGGCCCTAGGTCTTCCACCTCGTACCCGAGACTCTTCACATACTCCATCAGGTCTTTTTTCAGTTCAAATCCGGCGTGGTCGCCGGCGAAGAAAATTTTCATAGATGTTTGCCTGCTTCAACTACATGTCTCACAAGCGTATTTGCATACCCCGATTCATTGTCGTACCACGCCAGCACCTTTACCAGATTGCCGCCGACCACGCGGGTCATAGAGAGTTCCGCAATCGCACCTTCGAGACGGCCTATGATGTCTGAAGAGACAAGTTCGTCATCACTTGCCGAGAAAATCCCCTGCCAGCGTTTTTCTGTTGCGGCTTTGCGTAAAATGTCATTCACTTCTTCCGCGGTGGTATCGCGCTTCGCGATAAAAGTGATATCGGCGATGGAACCGCAGATAACGGGGACGCGGAGCGAAATGCCGTCAAACTTCCCTTCCAGACTTGAGTATGCTTTCGTCACAGCAATCGCCGCACCCGTGGATGACGGAATGATATTTACCGCCGCCGCGCGCCCGTCTCTCATTCCTTTTTTACCGGCAGGAGAATCTACAAGCGATTGGGTAGCGGTGTAGGCGTGTACCGTGTTAAGGAGCGCTTTTTCAACTCCGATTGTTTCTCCGAGAATTGCGATAATCGGGCTTGCGGCATTGGTAGTACAGGATGCGTTTGATGAAATCTTTGTATTTTTAAATCTGTCTTCATTTATCCCAACCAACACCGTCTCTCCGTCAGTTATCGGTGCGGTTATAACAACTCGCTTTGCTCCCGCGTCAAGATGCGTCTGCGCTTTTTCCGCGCTCGCGAAAAAACCGGTGGATTCAACCACGACATCAATATCCAACTCCTTCCACGGCAGTTTAGCGGGGTCTTTTTCGGAGAAGTAAGTCCAATTCGGTTTAAAAGTTCTGTCGGTCCTATACACAGAATCATAACGCAAGAGATATTCCAGATTCTCCTTGTCCGCCAAATCGTTCACCGCAACGATTTCAATATCTGCGCGCGCAGCCACTGCGCGCGCAAACGCTCTGCCAATTCGCCCAAATCCGTTTATCGCAACTTTTATTTTTTTCATGGCTTTAGTATAGCCCTTACTGCTCACTCCGTTAAGTGTCTTGTAGAAGCCAGACTTCCACAGTGGAAGCCTGGCTTCTACGGACCTTGAGTAATTCTTACAGTAAATCCTCTGGATGTACGATTATTGTTTTAGCGTTTGGATACGATTTCAAAAAAACCGAGAAAGAAGGATTTTCTATGGGATTCCATTTGCACTCATAAGCCGCAATATCTACTCCACTCTTTTCAATGAGGTCTATTTCAAAACCTTTTCTTGTCCTCCAAAACATAAGTTCAGGAGAAAAGATACTGGAATTATTGCCATCTTTAATCCGCTCACTCATAAAATAATTTTCAAAAATAAATCCTTTATCGGAGCGTCCTTCCATGTCTTTTTCAATATCCACGAGAGCATTCCGTACTCCAGTATCAAGGAAAAATACTTTGAAGGCCTTCTTCAATTCCGTTCTGGGATTATTGGAAAAGGAATGAATTATTTTGATAATGAATGATTGTTCAAGCAGGCGTAGATAGCGCTGGATAACCGAGCGGCTGATTCCCAGATGAGTTGATAATTCATTCAAAGAGACAAGAGACCCAATTTGAAGAGCGAGCAATTTTAAGAGGTTCTCAAAAACCTGTGGATTTCTAATGGCCTCAAAAGTAAAAACATCTTTATAGAGATATTGCGTAGCGATATTCTTTAACAATGTCTTTTTTATATCAAGAGAGTCCTCCGCCACAATAGCTGGATACGCGCCGTAAAGCATCAGCCGATACAGGTCATTTTGATTGACTTTTTTAAATTTCTTAATTTCTTGAAGAGAAAGCGGCAATAATATAAATTCAAACACTCTCCCCGTCATTGGCTCATTTATTTTATTTGACAAATCAAATGAAGATGAGCCAGTAGCAATGATTTGAACATCTGGATATGTATCGTGAAAGACCTTTAGAATCGTCCCTATGTCTTGAATAGTTTGCGCCTCGTCAAATACAATTAATTTCTTCCCCGCTGTCAGGGGCAACAGTTGAGCCGGCTCTCCAAGCACAAAGTGCTTGCGAACTTCCGCGAGCTGGCAATCATAATATGCATCTGGCTCATTGTGCTCTCGCAATATCTTTTTTACCAAAGTCGTCTTCCCTGATTGACGAGGTCCAAGAATTGATATCATTCGGTTTTTAAACAGAGATTCGCGAACTCTGGGCTCAATTGTGCGTTCAAAAATAATCATAGTATCGCAAATATAGCAAATTGCTCTTTGAAAAGCAAATGGTGCTTAAGCCATTTTACCTACCCATATTGTAGAGCTGTGGATTTCATTCGCCGACAGCGCGCGGTTGTTCTACTGTGGAAGCCTGGCTTCTACGGACCTTGAGTTAGCGACCGAGGTTATAGAGCTGTGTGATTTCATTTGCCGACAGCACGCGGTTGTAGACGCGGACATCGTCAACAAATCCTGTAAATCCATATGTACTGGGGTTGTTTTGAAGTGCGCCAATGTTTAGACCAGGTGTACCTGCTACCAAAGTGCCGGTATATGGCGTACCGATGAGAACCCCGTCAAGGTAACATTCAGCTGTTGTTGAGTTCCATTTTATTAGGCCAAAATGCCACCTATTGTCGCCTGCTATATTATTATTTGAGGAAATTGCATTTGCGTTGTCAGCAAAACCACACTGAAAATCTTTTGATAAATCCTCTATTAACAAATATATTCTGTCGTTATTACTTCCCGTTCGCTGAGCATATATAAATCTGTCACCCAATACTTGGTTTACAGATTTAAACCAAAGACTAACTGCTCCAGAACTAATATTTTTCAGATTTGAGGTGCTGGTTATATTCACATAATCATCCACCCCGTCAAAGTTTAGCCCCTGACCAATTTTGCCGGGGGCGTAGAAGGTGGAGGTGGCGATGCCGCTCGGTGTACCAGTGGCGAAGTTGCCGCTCTTGTCCAGAGCCACGCCGTTCGCCATATCTTTCCCGTCAAATGTCCAGTAGCCGACGAGACCGCAGGAGAGGCCAGAGCCGGTGGAACAGGGAGTAGTGGAGGCCATGGGGGTGATTTTCGGAGAAACGGCTTGCTTCGTCCCCGAGCCCAGATTGTAGATCTGTTTGATTTCATTGACCGTCAGCGCGCGGTTGTAGACGCGGACGTCGTCGAGAGAACCATTAAAAGCATTTGCACCATACTGGGCACCAATAGAAATAGCACCGCTGTTTTGTATAGTTCCAATAACAGTTGAACTATCCGTGCCTTGATGGATACCGTCTATGTATACTTTTACAGTACCCCCATCATTGAGACCTACAAAATGATGCCATGTCCTATTTTTGATGCTCGCCGAAAGCGGAATATTTACATTATTTGCTGATGTTCCATCATAAAGCCGGAAATTAAAACTGCCGTCGGAACCAATGAAAAATCGGGGATTTTGTTTACTGCTTGCCGCCTTGATAATTAAATCCTTGCTTGTTTGCGAGCTATTGTTATATTTTGCCCAAAATGAATAGGTGAACGAATTTGAAGTTGAGAAATCAAACGCGTTATTATAGCGTACATTCACATAATCATTCACCCCGTCAAAGTTGAGCGCCTGCCCGATTTTGCCCGCCACGTAGAAGGTGGAGGTGGCGATGTTCACGGGAGAGCCGTGATTGTCGTTTCCGCTCTTGTCCAACGCCACGCCGTTCGCCATATCCTTGCCGTCAAAGGTCCAGTAACCGACCAGGCCGCAGGAGAGGCCAGAGCCGGTGGAACAGGGAGTAGTGGAGGCCATGGGGGTGATTTTCGGAGAAACGGCCTGCTTCGTCCCCGCGCCGAGGTTATAGAGCTGTTTGATTTCATTTGCCGACAGCGCGCGGTTGTAGATGCGGATGTCGTCGAGAACTCCATTAGAAAAGTTACCCGCTGCATTTCTCAATGTCCCAATTAAACCAACTGTGGGGGTTACAAGCGAGGTATCAACATCATTGGTCGCCGTGCCGACAAGCGCGCCATTCTTGTAGCACGACTTGACATTACTACTACTGAGCGTACAGGTAACCATAGTCCATGTGTCAAAAGTCATGTTAAAGTTAAAACTGTCACTGTCTCCGGTGGTTCCGTTACCCGTCGCAAATACTAATGATGTAGCACTAACGGGTCTCAAGCTATATTTATCATATTGGGCACCGTTACTTGAGTTATTACTTTGACGAATAAGACCGCCACCAAATCCGGCTAGCCGCACCCACATACTAAGCGTGTAATTGTTCGTAAGATTGAGAGATGCGGGCGCGCCCACATTCACATAATCATTCACCCCATCAAACTTAAGCGCCTGCCCGATTTTGCCCGCCACGTAGAAGGTGGAGGTGGCGATGTTCACGGGAGAGCCGTGATTGTCGTTTCCGCTCTTGTCCAACGCCACGCCGTTCGCCATATCCTTGCCGTCAAAGGTCCAGTAGCCGACGAGACCGCTCCGCAATGAAAGCATATTCGGAGAGACGCCTATTTGGTATGCCGAGGCGGTAGGCGAAAAGGCGAAAAGGCCGAAAAGAATGACCGCTACCGTGCTTATGATTAGTGTGGATTTAGAAAACATGTTTTCTCACTCTATGCCGTTAGTAAATTTCCAAGTGGAAAGGGTTGCGTTCAGTATAGCATCGTAGCGCGCATAGGTTCGTAACTGATAGAAATGCCTGCCGGCGACAAACCAGACCTCTCTGCTTTTTCCGTCAAACGCCGCGTCGTTACTCATAAACGACACTCCCCTACCTCTTTCACCAACAATAATATCTTGCGGAGATTCAATGAGCAGGTTCGGTAAATCTTGCTTGATTCGTTCAACTGTGAGCGCCGGCAGGTCCTCGTCAATTGGCGTAATGCTTATCTGAAAACCTTTTTGTGTATTTACTTCCTGAACAGTGGTAACTTCTCCGCCTTCAATCGCAAATGACGAGACAGTGAACGAGTCGGGATATTCAAAAGAAAAATTGAGGGTAGGATGAGTGTATGTCGTGGCGATAGCGGCAGGCAGAGACGGCGCGTTAGAGGAGATGGCGTTTTGTTTTTCCCCACCAAAGAAGAAAAACGCCGCGCTTGCGAGCGCTATACCAATTACTACGGCAGTAATGAAAATGTGTTTTGTGCGCATATATAAAATCATTTATGCACAATGAAGGTGTTGCTATAATTATAACATACAGATATAATTGTGAGTACAAGACCGTTCTTAAATTATTATTTTAATAAAAATTATATGAACATCTCTTCATGCGCTCTCCGAAGCAGTTGGAGTTTTCGCGTTGGGCTTCGGCTTTTCATCATCGCCGCGCTGTTCGTCCTCGGTGGTTTTTCACCGCAGGTCTTATACGCGGATGACGCCGTTTTAGGCGTTAATCAAATAGAGGGCGTTGCTAATTCCAAGGGCGCCGTCGGAGTCGGCACGGCGGACAACACCTTTGAGAACGGCTGGAAATGGGTATTCAATGTAACTGTCCCCGATAGCGAGTCGTTTGTGAAAATGAAATTTTTGGACTGGTCAGACGATAAAAAAACCAAAACCATTTTAGCCGGAGGCAACATACGATTTTATTCGCCCCAGTCATCAAACATCTTTGATGCGGAGCACGCCATTACACTAGATGGCGCGAATGCCTACGGCGAGACCGCCATGACACTCATTCCTTCCAGCAATGGCGACCTTGATTCGTTCTTAAAAGGAAAACAAATCCAGATAATCGTTCAGGCGCGCATTCCGGAGGATGCGCTCAAGGGTTCATACTCAACTAATTACGGCATCACATCCCTGGGAGATGTTACTCCCCCCGTCCTCACGCTCATCGGCAGTTCAGTCGTAACCATACAGGCCGGCTCTCCGTACAACGATGCGGGAGCGACAGCTGTGGATGATGTGGACGGCAATATATCCTCGTCCATTGTCCGCACTGGCCTCAATATCAATACGAGCATCATCAAAATCAACACAGTTACCTACAATGTAATGGACTCAAACGGCAACAGCGCGACCCCGATTACGCGGACGGTGAAGGTGGTCGCCAATACCTCGGCGCTCTCTTCGGGCATTACCTCGGCGCAAGCACTCCATGACGGCGCGGTGGAAGGAGTAGCGGCGGGACAGTACGCAGTTGGTTCCAAAGCAACACTCCAGACAGCAATTAACACTGCGACAACAGTCAAGACCAGTGCGCTGAATGCCGCCGAAAGCCAAGCACAGGTAGACGCGGCGGTGTCTGCATTAAGTGATGCGGCGACAGCGTTTACGAATGGGAAGGTGGCGGGGGGTATTGTTCCCGCTACTTCAGTACTCTCTTCTGCCATTGCTTCAGCACAGACGCTCCATGATGGCGCACAGGAAGGAAGCGCGGTCGGAGAATACGTGGTTGGTTCAAAAGCGACGCTCCAAACAGCAATTACAACTGCAACAGCGGTCAAGACAGCCGCGCTCGCCGCAGGTGCCACACAGGCGCAGGTGAACGCGGCGGTGTCCACATTGGGGAGCGCCGTAACGACATTCAATGACGGAAAAGTAACGAGTGGAGGAGATACTCTCGATGTCTCTGCCCTAACCACGAGCATCGCTTCGGCGCAGAAATCACTTGATGGCGCGGTGGAAGGAGTAGAAGTCGGACAGTACGCAGTTGATTCAACGAAGACGCTCCAGACGGCGATTGATGACGCGACAACAGTACAGACGGCGGCGCTTGAAGGAAGCGCGACGCAGACGCAGGTTGACGCGGCAGTGTCCGCTCTGAACGAAGCCATTTCGGTATTTCTCAAAGGTAAAGTAACGGATGGTAAAGCAGACGAAACGGCGCCGGTCATCACGCTTCTCGGAATCGCAACCGTAACAGTCCAAATTGACTCTTCGTACACTGACGCCGGAGCGACCGCCTCGGATGATACGGACGGAGATATTACCTCGTCCATTGTCCGCACGGGTGCCGTCAATACTTCTGTAACCGGAACCTACACGCTCACCTACACGGTTATGGACGCGAGCGGCAACTCCGCAGAACCGGTAACGCGAACCGTGCGCGTTGTTTCGGACGGAGTGACGCCGGTCATCACCATTCTCGGAAAAACAACCATGACACTGCAAGTTGGCGCCCCTTCGTACACTGACGCCGGAGCGACTGCCTCGGATGATACGGACGGAGACATTACCGCATCCATCGTATCTGTCGGCAGTGTCAATACTGCGGTGGTGGGCGTCTACACGATTACCTACACGGTGGTTGATGCAAGCGGCAACAGCGCGAGCGCGGTGCGAACGGTGACTATCGCCGTGCCTACCCCCCCAGTCCTCACGCTCATCGGCAGTTCAGTCGTAACCATACAGGCCGGCTCTCCGTACAACGATGCGGGAGCGACAGCTGTGGATGATGTGGACGGCAATATATCCTCGTCCATTGTCCGCACTGGCCTCAATATCAATACGAGCATCATCAAAATCAACACAGTTACCTACAATGTAATGGACTCAAACGGCAACAGCGCGACCCCGATTACGCGGACGGTGAAGGTGGTCGCCAATACCTCGGCGCTCTCTTCGGGCATTACCTCGGCGCAAGCACTCCATGACGGCGCGGTGGAAGGAGTAGCGGCGGGACAGTACGCAGTTGGTTCCAAAGCAACACTCCAGACAGCAATTAACACTGCGACAACAGTCAAGACCAGTGCGCTGAATGCCGCCGAAAGCCAAGCACAGGTAGACGCGGCGGTGTCTGCATTAAGTGATGCGGCGACAGCGTTTACGAATGGGAAGGTGGCAGATGGTGGAGGGGTCGGCGGAGAGATTTAATATAAGAGTAATAACTAAAAAACATGAAAAATACATTGAAAAAAATACTATTTTCGGCCATGATGTTCCTCCTCCTGTTTTCCGGCGGCACCACGGCGTACGCTCGGTCTGAAGTGACCGGAACGCTGGGTGCAGACGCAAATCATGCTCCTCTCGCTCTTAACAAATCTGTCTCCGTGAAAATGAACGGCACTTCGTACTTTACGATTGACGCGACCGATACCGACGGCGACCCGCTCACCTATTCCATTGTGAGCACCCCGAGCCATGGAACCCTTTCTCTTATCTGGCCGACATACCCACGAAGTTATCAGTACACGCCAGCCCTCAATTATCTCGGCAATGACTCATTCACCTTCAAAGCGAACGACGGCAAGTCCGACAGCAATGTCGCTACCATCAGTATCACGGTGGATAATGTAAAACCGATGCTCTCGGCGGTCTCCATCACATCAAACAATCCGAATCCGGCACTTGCCAAAATCGGCGACCTCATAACGATTTCATTTACCGCGTCAGAACCGATATGGCCGAGTGTAACGATTAACGGGTACATCTGGGCGCTCACTTCGCGTGTATCTGAACAAAACTGGACGGCTGCCTACACAATGAAGTCCACCGATACAAGTGGCGAAGTGAAATTCAATATCCGGTTTCAAGACCTTGCCGGAAATATAGGCGATACCGCCACCACAACCTCCGACCATTCAATGGTGCTGTTTGACAAAACCAGTCCGTAGTGCCAGCTAAAATTGTATCTTTGTTTTTTATGGCGTTACCGATGTACTCGTCGCTTCTTCTGTGTCTTGCGCAGTCGATACAACTGTTTCCAGAGCGGGTGCAGGTTCTTCCGTTACTGGTTCAGCAATTGGTTCGGGTGTTGAGATTTCTTCCGCAATGGTGGGCGTACTCGTCGCTTCTTCCGTGCCCATCGGTTCTTCTATTACTGTTTGGGTTGAGGTCGCGGTGCCTAAGCTTTCCAATGCCGATGTTGAACTGTCGCTTGGCGGTTCTTCCACTGCCGATTCTGTTGTCACTGGCGTTGAAGTCGCAGTTTCAGGCTCGGATGCCGAAGACACTACGACAACTTCGGTGTTCCCCGTGCCGACATTGACTACGCGCTGCGCTCTTCCTTCATTCCCCGCGTTATCTATCGCACGATAGTAAATCGTGTATGTAGTTGAAGAAGCGGTAGAAAGTTGCAGGTTGCCAACTTCAATCCATGTCTCGTTGTTCAGCGACGCCTTCACCCCCAAATTATTGTCCACATTATCGCTCACACTTGCGCCGAGGTCGTTGTACACCGCGCCGACTGCGATGTTCGCCGGGTTGTTTCCAGAAAGCATAATTACAGGTGCTTCAGTGTCTCCATTCGTGTTTTGTGTTTCTGTGCTTTGTGCATTTTGGCAAGTTCCTGCTTTTTTGTCCCACTCGCCATTTTTAATGGTAATGCAGTAGATCTCGCCTGTGTTGGAATCTTTTATCTCCAAACCATTTGATATTGCTGCAATACCTATTTCTGCACGCGTAAACACAGCAAGTGTTGCGTATATTTTGGAAACAACCCATTCTCCTACACTGGCGATTAAATCCTTCACTTTATTCGCAGTTTCTACCACAAAAGAATCTGTGACTGTTGGGGTAGAAGATGCGAGGCGCGCCTCAATGTCAGCGAGCGTAGAAGTTGCCAGTGCCAATGTCTGAATTATATTTGCATTTTGTTTTATAAGTTCCCTCACCCCAGCAAACGCCACACTCGCCACGCGCATAGGCGAGAACCCGATAATCTCCCCTTCTGCATTATGCGAAGCCAAAGCAGGGTGCGCTTCATCAAGCACGATGCCGATTTGCGTATCGCCATTTTTTCCTTCAGCAATTATCTTAAACTTTTCTATATTTGTCTGCGACAAAATCTCTAGCATCTCATCGCGCCCTAGCACTTCCCTATCTGTTTTCAACCACGAGAAAGAAGGCGCATCAGTCCACACACCTCCTGCCGTTAGTGTCGCGGTGTTGAATGTTCCAGCATCACCACCTGTGAAAGAAAGCACGCCCGAAGTATTCATAAACATAGAGCGGTAATCGTTGTCGCCATTCGCACCGAGCGTTAATCCTCCCAGTTGCGTATCTGCGCCCTGTTCAATTGCTAATCTTGACATAGGACTCGTCGTCCCGATGCCGATATTACCGGTTGACAGGTTGGTGCCTTCCCCGTTGATGCCCGTTCCGAAGAGCAGGTTTCCGATATTGAGCGTATTCGCACTGTCAACAGCGGGCGTGGCAATACCGTAGCCAATCACAATGTTATTGGAACCAGAGGTGGTGGTGGAAGCGGTATTGTACCCGATGAAGATGTTGTTTGAACCGGTCGTTTCGTTTCCAACTTGGTATCCAAGACCAGTGTTATTGACTCCCGTTGTTAACAAGCTGAACGAAAGTGCTCCGACACTCGTGTTGAAGCCGCCAGAAGTGAGAGCCTGGAGTGCCTGTGCCCCGATGCCTGTGCTACTCCCGCCTGATACGGTGTTGACTGCACTCACTTGATTGCCGAAGAAACTGTTTGAACTTCCGGTTACATTGGCGCCTGCCTGGTAGCCGACGGCGGTATTGGAACCGCCGGTCGTCGTAATTTTCAGCGCCTGATAGCCAACGGCGGTGTTTTGGGTTCCGGTCGTCTGGCTGTTCAGCGCCTGATAGCCGACGGCAACCGCGCCGGATGCGGTTGCTGATGTCGTGGCGTTTTGTCCGCCCGCTTCCAAACCAAAAATCGTGGCGAAATTGGTGCTTGAAGCGTACGCCAACAGTTTCCCCGCTTGCAAGTATCCAGAGAATTGGTCGGTGTTGATGAGACCTGCGACATCAAGCTTGTAGGATGGACTGGTTACACCGATGCCGACATTGCCGCTGTTAAATACTTTCAAGACCGTCGTTGAAGCATTATCTACCAACTCAAATAATCCTTGGGTGCTATCGCCGCTACCGAAGACAGTTAATTTGGAGGTCGGCGTGCTAGTCCCCGTATCCGTACTGCCGATGGAAACACGCGGCCCAGTGTTTTGAAGATACCCCGACCCTTTAGAAATACCGTACACGGAAATAGTGGAACTGCCGTTGAGAAAGGCGGTGTACCCTTGTGGCGTACCGGCGGCCGCGCTAGAGAGCGGGAGGTCTGCCCACGAGACCATGCCGGCATCAGTGTCAAAATTAAGATTACTCGTTTGCAGTGAGCCGATAGAGGTAACGCCACCGGTCGCTTCGTATTCAAAGGTGTTGCCCATCGTTAAACTGCTGTTTAAAGTCGTTGAAGCGTATGGGCTGGCGGTTTGTTGCGTCGTGTTAATAGTGAGAATCGGCATAGCAGTGGTAGAGGTGGCGATTGACCATGCGTAGTTGGTATTTCCCAAAATGGTGCTAGTCGCGCTTTGGAAATAGTTAAAAGTCCCTGCGTTGTAATTCAGAATTGAACTCGCACCGGCACCGAACAAGGCGTTACCGTGCACCGAGAGTTCCTGGCTCGGCGTCGTCGTCCCGATTCCCATCTTGCCATTGGAATCAATAATGAGCGCGGTGGAGGTGGAGGTGAGCGTGGATGTGGAAATAGTAAAGAGAGGAGCAGTATTTGACGACAGAGCGGCGATGGAAAGATTGGCCCACGGAGTCGTCGTCCCGATGCCGATATTCGCGCCAGACAGATTGAGTGTCGTTTGGTCATCTACCGTTGTGCCGTCAGAGGGGTAATAAGCAAAGTACCCCGACACGCCCGTGTTAACCGTGCCTGAACCGCTACCCCCGCCTCCGACACAAGTACCATTAATAGCAAAGCAGCCAGTTCGTATGTTGATACCCGAACCGAATGTGGAAGTTGCGGTCGCGGAAATGTTGATGGTGTCATTCCCAGTGTTGCCGAGCGAGAGAAGCGTACCCGGAGTTGTCGTCCCGATGCCGACATTGCCATTTCCATCAATCACCATTCTGACATTGGTGGTGATGGTTGAGGAAGATGCAATCGCAAACCGATTGTTCGTAACATCATACCCAACCGACCAGACATCCTTTGCGTTGCCGCCCGTGAAGCCCATAGTGGCGGCGGTTGCGCTGTAGACCGAGAGCAAGTTGCTGGGAGATGTCGTCCCGATGCCGACATTGCCGTTATTAAAATAACTCACATCTCCGGTGCCTCCGCGAAGGAATACACCAAGAGTACCGGCAGAATTATAAAGTTGAAGAACACCATCATCGTTGCTACCGACATCTCCAAGTCGTACGAGGTCGCCTGCACCGCCGACCCCTACAGCTGAAACCGCTATATAGGGATTATTCGCCAATGTGTCTGAAACAGTTAATTTCGCAGTCGGACTCGTCGTCCCAATCCCGACATTGCCGCCCTGCGAATTAAGCAAAATATCATTCCCCCCGCCTGCAAAGATGTCTAGGTCTGCGGACGAAGAACGAATAGACCCACCTGCAATCGTGAGCCCGTTCTGTGCAAGGAAACTGTTGGCTCTGATGCCGCCCAATGTTGTGGAAGTTGCTGTGCTGTTCTCAATGTACCACGGAGTGTCAAACACAGTTGAAGTTGCCGCTCCCGCAGTGGTGCGGAAGATGCCGCCTGCAACAGTGAGTCCGCCAGTTGTGATACGGAGGTCTGTCGTTTGCATTCCCCCGCTGAATGTTGAAGTCGCTGTGGCGAGCGAGAGAATCGCTCCGCTGGACGCGGTGATTGTGAGTCCGTTGGAAGTTGAGAGTCCAGCCGTACGCACGCCTCCCGCAAAGGTTGAAGTGGCGTTTGTTCCTGTACCGGTCACATCAAGAAAACCCGCAATCGTGGAAGTGGCGGTTGTTGAAGTTGCGACTAATGAGTTGAATCGTATATCACCGTAAAATGTAGAGGTTGCTGGAGCGAAGTTGCCGACACCCTGTACGGCGAGCGCGGTGCCGGGAGTTGTCGTCCCGATGCCGACATTGCCATTTCCATCAATCACCATTCTGACATTGGTGGTGATGGTTGAGGAAGATGCAATCGCAAACCGATTGTTCGTAACATCATACCCAACCGACCAGACAT
>Ga0209542_10014217_pt1 | contig 13585 bp, 16 predicted proteins | sample RifCSPhighO2_01_FD_184028 | JGI IMG/M metagenome (GOLD analysis project Ga0209542, IMG submission 184028) | Soil microbial communities from Rifle, Colorado - Rifle CSP2_plank highO2_0.1 (SPAdes) (version 2) | ecosystem: Environmental > Terrestrial > Deep subsurface > Rock core/Sediment ... | reverse complement strand
AGCAACCAACAGACCAGACATTCTCGATCCCGCACTGCTCAGGCCAGGAAGATTCGACAGAATCATCCTGACACCAATCCCAGACCAAAAATCGCGACTCAAAATCTTCCACATCCATACTAAGAGCATACCTCTCTCAAAAGACGTCAATCTCGAAATCCTCGCAGAAAAAACGCCAGACTATGTTGGATCAGACATCGAAGCGCTCTGCAGAGAAGCAGTAATCCTCGCGCTGAGGAAAGACAAAGAGACAAAACAAATCACCATGAAAAACTTCAACGAAGCACTCAAAAAAATCAAACCCTCCATCACCGAGGATGACGCCAAGAGGTATGAAGAGATTGAAGAAACCTACCTCCGCACAGCACGCGGCGCAGCAATCAGAGACAAAGACCTCCCAAGTTATATGGGCTAAACTTTTGATATTTGCGTTCAGTTAATCTTTATTCCCCTGCGTCTCTGCCGTGAAGTTCATCATCAGGCGAACGAGGGGATAGCCGCGGAACTCAATTTAATTTACAGTGGCTAACGCGATCAAGGAGGATAGTACAATCATAATGTTCCTCTAAGCCGGGGGGGAGAGATCCTATTCGTTTGACTCCGAAATTGAAGAATGTTCCTTTAAGCGGCCAAAGATTCACAGTTAGCATTTTTGATTTCAGTTTTTTTGCAAGAACAAACCCTGCAGGCCGAATTTTAAGACTCTGAAACAGAATTTCTTTTTTAGAAGCATGAACATTCCCCAAGAGCGCAAATGTTTGATTTTTAGAAAGCGATTTTAGCATATTTTCCGCAAGAATCCCTTCTCGCTGGTTGGTATCAGTTGGCGGAATCGAAGTATCAACACATTTAATAAGAATATTTTTGTTTTTTTTATGCAGCTTAAAGACGTTTTTGATAAGGAATAAGAATTCTTTACTGTTTCTTCCGTCACCTTTTTCAGGATTTTGAAAGAAAGGCATACTTTTTAAGAGGGATTCTTTTCCAGTCTCAAAATAGCGATCTATGAGTTCTTGCTGATCATGAGGAATTTCAAGACAAAGAGTAAAAGGTTGAGTTCTGGCGTATCTCTTAAAAAACCGTAAAACAAGTGAAGGAATTTCACGAGTTCCATGCATTTCACCAAAAAGAATAAGCCGCTTTCCCTTAATCCGATCCTTTAAGAAAATGTAGATGTCTTCCATTACAAGAGATTCTCCGTAACATCCTCCGTAAGATGATATCCCGATTTAAGTTCTAACCAAAGCCATTGTCCATTCGGATTTAACTCTAAAAAGACATATTCTCCTTGCGGAGTGCGGATCTGGGTGTCCTGTTTCAGTGTAACAGAGTTGCAGATGTGGTTTTGTTGTTCTATAGCTGTTTCTAAGAGTCTTTTGCAGCGGACCCATAAGAGGGTCATGGGTGAGTGGCGAGTTTTGTTTTTTTGGCGCAGGGGGTGAGGCGGTAGACTTCTTCTTTAGTGAGGATGTTGTCGCGGTTGATATCCGCGTTTTGCGCCGCTCGCTCGAAGAGTTCTGGGCGGCGGGCTTGGCTGTAAGTCGCGGTTAAGGGACATTTGGCGGGGACGCCGTATTGGTAGGTCGCCGCGATGACGCGGAGGTGGGCATCTACGAGGTCGTGTTCTTCGCGTCTGACAGCGTAGCTTGGAAGCTGGTTGAGCTGGACAAGGCCGGGTTGTCTTGGAAGGTCTGCGCACGCGTAGTTGAGGCTTACGAGCGCTGCGAGGCTGAGAGCTTTTTTTAGGATGTGTTTTTGTATTGCGGGACTCATGGTTGTTTTTTGTTTACCTTTTTGGTGTTGTTTTTCACCCCTTCATAATATACTAACTCTTTAGCGCGTATATAAAGGTAGTATATATATTGAATATGATTTATATTAGTTGAAATTATATAACGTCTTTCCCCTGTTCCTTTAACAATAGTTAGAAAAGCGATAATTAGAAGTTTTTATAGATTATGCTACTCTAAACTTAGTACAATGGGGGATGGGCGTATTGAGGATGATTTCTCTTCAGATCCTAATCTAGGGGTAGCGCTTCTTGATTTTTTAAACGTTAAATCTTATCAAAAAGTATTTATTCTTAGAATGAAATTAAAAAAAGATGATTCCGAAAATAAATTTTAAATTCTTTTTAAAACGAGAATCATTTTCTGAGAGTTCGGATCATTTATTGTGCTATTCAGACTAAAATCACCAAAAATTTTTATAATTTCAAAGTTCTGCTTAATAATTGAAAATAAATGTACATCGGTAGGAGTTATTCTTCTGATAGGCGAATTATCCTCCAAAGAAATTTTATTATCGTCATCCTCTATTTCTAATATCATTTTATTTGATTCCAAAAAAGAGGTTGTATCGAAACCTAATTGAGTATACTTTATTTTTATCTTTATTTTATCTTTAGCAAATTCCTTTTCATACGTCTTTGGAAATTCATTTGTATTGTTAAATGTGATAGTTGGATTGTCCAATTCAATTATATAGAGCCCACCCTTCTTCAAACAGTTTGCAACAGATTGAAAATGTGAAATGAATTGGCTATTTTGTGTAAGAATCTCCAGTGAGTTGATCATGCAAATACATGCATCAAAATGTTCGGGCAGACTAAAGTTAGACATATCTTTATTATACCAACTAATAAGTTTTCCCCCTCCCATTAATTTTTTATTAGCAAACTTAAGCATTTTAGCTGAGTTGTCTAGCCCAGCGACTTTAAAACCGAGTTTTATTAACTCTTGCATATGCACTCCTGTACCACATGCAATATCCAAGATTTTATGAACTTTTAACTTGGAAAAAGATTTGAAAAGTTGTAGAAGAAAAGTACATTCTTTTTGGATATTTCTTTCATTAAAAAGAATTTCATAATACTCCGGATAATCATAGAGACCTAGCATGAACTTTCTCCTTAGTTAGTTTATATAAATCCTTAAGCATCCATTCAGTTATTGTTTTAGCATAACCGCAATAAAATTCATCTAATGCATATATATCTTTATGGTTTTTATGTGAATTAAAGGCGCAGCCCCCTCCACAAACACCTAGAGCAATACACCCATAACATTTTTTATTTAATAATGGTGACCGTAGTGTCCATCTTTTAAATTCCTCTTCTTGCTCCAGAGCCGGATTTTCCGACATATTAAATGGAAACATCTCTGTATTAAGAAATGCTGGGCAAGTTGCTAAATTACCTTCAGGGTCTATCGAGATCTCTCTGCCTGTAGCTGCACAATAATAAATATTTGGTTTTTCATTAACAAAAGATTTGATTTGCCTTAATATCGTATCTTCATAAATTCCATATTTCCTGCAAATTTCAAAAACCTTAATTATTTCTCTTGCGCTATTGCTACTTAATTTTTTAATAACCTTATTACTACAATCCCCCCCAGCAAATAGATTCAAGCCAAGAGAGTCTATATTGAATTTTTTGATCATCCAGGGAATTATCTTTTTTAATTTAGAAACATTTTCAGAATTAATTGTGCATGAAATTGTTGGTTTTAAACCATATTTGTTTAAGAGATTTATAGCACTTACAGTATTATCATAAGTTCCTGCCCCATTTGCGTAAAGTCTGTTTGCATTGTTGATTTCTTTTGGGCCATCTAGCGAAATAGCAACCAAGACCTGATTTAATTTTAGGAATTCGGCAATTTCTTCTGTCAACAAAGATCCATTTGTAATAAGGATTATATTAATGAAAGGTAGTCTGCCGCTTGCAATGTTCTTCCTAATATCATAAACTAGAAATTTTACAACCTCTTGATTTAATAATGGTTCTCCGCCATAAATTACCAGCTTTGGAATTTCATCCTTTACTTTTGAAATATACCTATAAAAATATTCCAATGCTCGCCCAGCAGTTTCTTTGTTCATAATTCTAGGAGTATAACTCACTAAAGAGGATAAGTAGCAGTATTTGCACCGAAAATTACACCCAGTTGTTACAATTACATAGAATATTTTAAAAAATGGTTGCTTGAAATTAATGTTCTCTTTTTTTAATAATAATTCAACCTCATCCTTTTCTTGCAGATCCAGATCTATAAGGAAACGTTCTTGATAGAGATAATTAGACGGGGGCTTGTCATTCTCCAAATCCAACTTCTTAATCTTATTTACAGTATCTTTATTACAGAAGAATTTTTTAATAAGTAATGAGTTATAAACAACATAACTCTCTTTGTCTAATTTTAAAAAAAATAAAAAAGGAGATAATTTTAGTTTTTCTGCCATATCAATCAATGACAACACATGCAACACTTAGCAGATGCAAATGATTTCTCTTTTGCATAAATATCAATTTCTCCATACATCTTTTCCGAGTCAGCTACAGATGGAATATAAATCTGATCCTGCGCTGATTTTTTAGGGATAATTTTAGCCACTCTTTCTTCAAGGATGTCCATTGTTTAGCCTCCTCCAAAAGCTTAGAGTAGAGATGTTTCAATTATATATAAAATTGATTGTAATAAAATAGCACCTTAAATTTAACTTTTAAAGATTCATAAATATTGTATAGATACAATAGGGATCGTTCTTTTATATGTTAAAGGTTAAATTATACCATGGATGTCGTAATCGGAAGCTTTTTATAGTGTTTACTACCTTCGGGTTACAGAGAGTGAATGGGAAGATGTTGGAGCGTTTGGTTGGAAAGAGACGGTTATCTGGGCTTGCCTTAGCGCTCGCTCTTGGTGGTTCTGGGCTTTCTTGTGGCTCTGAGCCTGTGAAGACTCCTCCTGAAATAGGGGTTGTTGATTCTGATAACGACGGCATGCCTGACGAGGCAGAACGCAGAATGGGCACGAACCCGCTGAACAAAGATTCTGATAACGACGGCTTCGACGACCTCTACGAAGTACAACATGGCACTGACCCGATGAATCCTGATGATCCAACCAAAAACAACCCAGACGCGGGCTCTTTGGACGCGATGGTTGAGGAGTATGATAGCGGAAGACATCCTGACGCTCACATTTCTGATAACGGTTACGACGCTGGCGTACGACCTGACGCTGGGTTTCAGGATAGTGGAGAAAGGGATGCTGGTGCTTCGATGTACCCTATTTGCAGGATCGGCGGACCTTATGAGGTAAGTGTTAGACAGATACTACGATTTAATATGAATTCTCTGGGAAGCGAAGATCCTAATGGAATGGCCAGTTATCGAGTTGATTGGGGTGATGGAGTCGAAAATATCAGTCATGGCGATTTAGGAGGATTTAGCCACTCCTACGCACAACAAGGACAGCACTTAATTATTGGTGAGTGTACAAATAATAGGGATCAAGTGAATACAACTAATACAACTGTTACTGTGCATTAGTTTTAAATAGTTCGCCTATAGCTTAGGTCGTTAATTTTTATCCAAAGAGCTTCTCATAATTGCTTTAAAATGTCATTTAAACATTTTTTAAAAGATGTGTTGGTTAAATATTTAGGACTTTAGTTATGTCTATTGCTTTTATTGTGTACCAAAAACCAATAAAAAAGTTCTTTTTTCTGACTATTTTTATACTTCTTTCTTATAAATTTCCAAAACTTTTCATTATGTTTTCTTTCTATAAGATGAATTATTTCGTGATAGACAACGTATTCTATTAAGGATAAGGGTAGATACTTGATGAGAGTATTGATCGTTAGGTTCTTCCTTGAGCTACAACTTGCCTATTTTCAAGGCTCTCTTAAGAAAAATATTTATTTAAAGCTGCCTAAAAAATGAGCTGTTAAGTAAACGTCTGGAATCTCGAACAAAAAATTAAGATTTTTTCACAATCAGCTTACTTTCTTTAATTTCAGAAGCAAGACTCTAGACAAATCTTGACTAAACACATAAAGAACAGTACCCAAACCCAATCTTTTTTCATCCATTTTGAACTCCATTATTTTCAGCTATCCATCTGCTTAAATTATTTCTAGCACTTGTATATAAATCATTAATCAAAACAAATGACTGTTTATTAACTTCTTGAAGATAAGACTCGTAACCTCGGCGATTAAATTCAATTTCTTGCATAATATAAAATGGATTAATTACTCTCTTCTTTGGATCATTCCTTCTCCTTTGCTCAAGTTCGCAAAGAGGAACCTCAACAAGACAAGGAAAAATGTTGAATTTCTCTAATAATCTTCTTAAATCTTCAGGTTCAAGTCCTCTTCTAAATTGCTTATTAGGCTCTTCTTTGTCAGAGTATCTAGCATAATGGGTGTCCAAAATTAAATCCATGTCTTGAGAAAGTATTTCTTCAGTAATATACTCAGTTAATCCCTCTAAAGGCAATCTCTGAAAAATGTAATCGAATACAACCTTCCCAGTTTCTATTCTTGCTAATCTTAAATCAGAAGATACGTCTAACGTTAATCTTGTTTTTCCAACTCCCTTAGCACCACCAACCATAAATAAATTAGATTTTGCCATTTTGTTTCATTTTAAAGTTTATAATTCATAATCACAATCTCTTCTTTTTTTGGTGGCCTGTTAGGTAAGTTAGAAATTGTAATATGTTCACCCCAAGAATACATTATTCTTAATTCATCATTTTCATTATAAGTCACTAAGAATTTTACTTTTTCATCTATTAATCTTAATGCATTTGCTAACCTAAAGTGTGCTTCTCTTTCAAAAGGGTATTTATGTAACCTATTCTGAGCTGAAGAATGATGTATTGAATAGGGTGGTGCAATAAATAAAAATGCATCTTCAGGAGCTTCATTTACAACTTTCTCAAAATCTCCATGAGTTAATCTTACACCCTGCAATTTTTTAGAGCATTCAAGAATACTGTTCTTCCAATCAGCATGTTCTGAATTTATTTCATCATCACGCTCCCAAAATCGGCTCATTGTTTCTATTCGAGAAGCTCTATTTAAATAAAACCATCTAAGTGCTGTCTCAAAACTATTTTTTGGAGTAAATTCTGACTTAAAATAATTATATCTTTGTATAGAAGTGTTCTCTTTAAGTAAAGCAGCAATAAGCTCTTCTGGATGATTCCTTATAACTTTATAAGTCTCTATTAGCTCTCCGTCTACATCATTTAGCCAGTTACTCTCTGCTTTTTTCTTTCCAAAAAACATTGAACCCCCTCCACAAAAAGGCTCAATATAAAACCGATGTCTAGGAATGATGGATAAAAGAGTATCAAGAGCATACATTTGATGACCTGGATATCTAAAAGGAGAATGAACAAAATCAGTTCTATCTGTTCCTTTTAAATCTTCAGTTTTCATCTTCTAAAAACTTCTTTTTCGCTGCAATGCTTAGTTTAATTAAATCCTCTTTGGAATCCAATGTCCTTTCTGGTAACTCATTCAAATCAAACCACGCATAATCCTCTGATTCTTCATTTAAAGTTATTTCTTTAATTTTATCTAGCTTTGTAGCATAAATAAATTGTAAAAAATGAACCGTCGGAGCAATTGTGTTTTCTGTTGTTTCCTTAATATCCAGGAGTTTTAGCTGTTCAGGGTTCAGGTCAATTCCAATTTCTTCTTTTGTTTCTCTTACACAGGCATTAACTAATCTTTCTCCCAATTCGACTCTTCCTCCAGCATTTCCCCAATCTGCTTTATTCAATTTTCTTTTTTCTTTATTTCTCTTTAGAAGAAGCATCTTAGAAAAGTCTCTATTAAAAATGCATACTATTACTCCGAGTCCAAATTTTCTATTTTCCATTTTCTATATATTCTAGAGCAAAACTAGGATTTTTATATCTTTTCATTTTGGTTTCAATATCATTAAACATATCATTTTCATAAATACAAGCACAATCTAAACAATGCTGGGGGTTATTCATAGTATCTTCTTTTCTAAATCCCTGTAAGGCTAAAATGTGTTGAGTATAGCAAGGATAAAGATTATCTCCCTTTAAAACTAACCTATATTTCGAAAAATCACAAGAAGAAACGTTCCCTAATCTAGGAGTTATTATAAATCGTTTTGCAAACATTTGTTCTAATGAAGAAGGAGTTATAACCCTAAATTGATTAGATTCAAGTTCGTGCAATTTTAATATTTTATCTCTTTCATCTTCAGGAATTCCCGGATTCTCACTGTTAGTTATAAGCCTCTTAGCAACATGAAGAAAATCAAAGCCCATCCCCCGAGTTTGCAATGCGATATCTCTATAATCGCAGCCATCTCCAACATATAATTTAATACAAGACAAGATATGATCCTTGGGTAAACCAGATAATAATCTTAAATCATTAGGTGGGTTATTAATTCTAATTCTAACAAAATCTGAGGCAGATAATGCTTCAAGTTGTTCAGCAGAAATATCTTCAAAATCGCAGATTACAGAAACCTTGTGTCCTCTTTCTTTTGCAAATTTAATTAAATATTTATCTGGAGTTTCAAAATGAACTTTTCCATTTTCTAAATTGTTTATCTCTTTTTCAGCGGGTCCTAAAGAGACATCCTGAATGTATAGTTCTCTAATTCTGTTTCTTCCCAAATAATCTAACCAACTAAACGGATAAAAATATAATGGTTGAGTGTTAGTCCAACTTTCTACTTCTTTTCCTTCTGAGAACATCACCAATCTTGGTTTTTGAAATGCTCTTAATTTATCTTCTGGAGTTTCAAAAAAAAGTTGTCTATTCATTTTCTTGGCAATCTTTAAAGACCTCCTTGCAAAGCATACATTCTCCTAAATCTTCAGCCACTTTTAATAAATAAGGATTTGTTGCTAAAAATCTCACATCTCCAGAAAGTAATTTCCTCTGCATTTCATCCATATTATTATACATGTCTCCAAGTCTTGATTGAAGTAAATTTCCTATTGGGGGAATTAGCCTCCAGCAACAAGTGTATAAATTCCCTTCTATGTCTGTAAAAAAATAAGGATTATCTAAGCATCCTAGATGATTCATGCAATTTCTTCTTTCCTTTTGTTCTTCAGGCAAATCTTCTGCAGTACCTATTGCTAAAGCTTGTGTTAAAGACATATATTTCACATCTAATGGATGTTTTATTTCTTCCAAAATATTTTTTATGGAAGCTACTTTTTCAAGATCTGCCCCGCCATCTTCATGAAATTTATCTAAAGATATCCTCAACCTTTTAACCCCTAAAGAATAAAGTTTGTCAGCTTCTCGTATAATTGTATCTCTATCTTTATAAAAAGCTACACCATTTGAATTTGCTCTTATCTCAGCTTCTGGAAATCGTTGCCTAAATTGTTGAATAGTATAATAAAAAAGCTCTCTTTCAGAATAAGGTTCTCCGCCTTCTATTTTTACTCTGGTCAATCCATCTTCTAAATTGCCAATTATAGTATCTACCCCTCTGGGAGTTAAAGAGCCCTTTTTATTCCGAGTATAACAATGAGGGCAACGTAAATTGCATTTTTCAGTAATACTTATATTAAATTTATACTCTTTCATTTGATAATCTCGTAAAAGTTTAATTTTTGATTATTTGCCCTAAATAAATTTTGTAATGAAGATAGCAGCATATTGTCATATATATTTGAACAGCTTTTACATTGATAGGGTATTCCTTTTGTAACTCTTCCTAAGTTCTCTTCAGATAAAAACCTTTCTAACTCTCCATCCTCACTTGCAAAGGTACCGAGCCTTAGGTTATGGGAATACATTATATCACTAATAGTACATACAAATAAACTTCTACCAGCTAAAACTGGTTGAAACCTTGCACTAAAACATTGTGTTGAAAATTCTGCCCTATTTTCTATTTCTCTTGAATAAACCATAGAATCTAATCCATGAGGTATACTAACATTAAAGTTAATGTCCTCTAAAGTTTCAGTTTTCTCCAAATCCCGAACATCTTTTGAATTTAATGGAAAATCAGATGGACTCTTACCTTCAGGTACCAGTATTTTTACAATTTGTAAAGAATCAATTCCTAAATCTTTTAGCCTATTAGCAAAATTAAAATAAGTATCACTATGTTCAGCACGTAGTGCTGCTCTTGCACCAATCATTAACTCTCTTTCTCTTCTTTGTTTAACTCTTTCCTTAAGGATTCTATCAAGCCCATTTAGTGCATCTGTAAATGCAAATTCACTTTGTCCAGAATAATGTTTATACGCTTCTCCAATACCTGGAAAACTAATTCGTATAAAAGAAGAGTTTTCAACCAATGCTTTTCTTAAATTATCGTCTATTTTACTCCCAGTACTAACATAAACGCTTTGCATTCCTAATTCTCTTGCATATTTTAGTATCTCTCCTCTATGTTCATAATAATCTGGGTTCCCCTCTCCCGATTGTTCAAATCTTACTCCCCTAAAGCCTCTTTTTTCAGAATAGTCTGCAATTGCTTTTAACATTTGTTTATATGTTTCCAAGTCCATTCTAAAATTGCCTTTAGGAAATTTTTTTACAGGAAAATTTGTTCCATAAGCAGACAAACAGTCTTGGCATCTGAAATCGCATCTCAAAACATCGTGGCTATCTATAGAAAGAATTGGAATTGGTTGGTTATGTCTTTCAAAATTGTATATTGCTTTTGCATAATCTATAACTGATAATGGAAAAAAATGCTGGGCATATCTTTTTCTATCTTCAAATACTATCTTTCCTTGTTCATCAGTTATCACAAATCCATTAAAACGAAGTGCACGTTCTTTATTTGAGAGATTTTCAATGTTTTCTATTTCTTTTTTTTGTAAGGGAGCTACTCTTCCTTCCCGAGTAAACCCCATTATTCTTTCACCCACTAAGTATTCCTTAGTCTGTTCGAGCCCCATAAAATTTATAATATCTTTAAATATAAAAATCTTTGCATAGGTAGTAATTCTTAAGTGGTAAAACAAATTGTAGAAAGAACGGGTCTAATACCTGACGTTTACTTTACAACTCACGAAAAAATTAATTCCGGCGGATAATACGGGACGCCGTCCCACAATTCTTTTTTGAACTCTGAAATCCGCAAATAAAAAATAAATTCCCTGCTTTAAGCAGTGGTCCCTTTTGTCATCCCCTAAATCTTCCCCAAATTATGTGCTATACCCATCAAATTAATCTTAATCTTCACTTTATCCAAACCATGAAGCAAAAACTCCCGGAATCCGAGATTCTGTTTGATATTTCCGATTACTGGTTCGACAGCACATTTTCTCAGACGATAAACTATTCGTTTAGGGTTAACCCCCCGGCTCTGCTGTGAAGTTCGCCCATCAGGCGAACGATGGGATAGCCGCAGAACCCAATCTACTTTAAATTGATCTAATCCTGACTGTTTCTCCTGAACGCGCAGTAAGCTGGCCTGCAGGACCGCCTCTCTCTAAGTCCGCCCTCCTTAAGTTGATCTCCTGGCCGTCTATATTAAGGACTATCTCTTCAGCCCCCCTTACATTAGTCTGGCTTATTTGGCCGTAGGCGGTGATGGGTACTGAGACTGTTGTTCTTGTTGTGAAGGTTCCGATGTTCAGGGTGAGTGTTCCTTGGGATTCGTCGGTGCTGGAGAGGAGTCGCAGTGTTGATTCTCCTGAGGGAAAGGCAACAGCGTTTCCTGCTGTATCAACCGCGGAGAGTTCTATTGACCTTCCGCCCGCCAGAAAGTTTCGGATAGTGATGGTGCTTCCGTCTGGGCTGAGAATGGCGTAGAATCCTCCGAATTCTGGCTGTCTTTCTGAGGTGTAGTCCATGAACCTGTCCGTGAACCTGGCGAGCTCCGCTTCTGGGCTGTCTCCGCCAAACAACGCCTCGTTGATGACGATGGGTTGTTCTGACGCGTATTGCTCATTGAGTTCATCAAAGTCTTCCAAGGCTACCTGGACTTTAATGGTGTTGTACTGCGCGACGACGGTGAAGAAAACCATGATGACGATGACCGCCGCTACTAAGAAGAATTGTCCTTTCTTCGCGCATTCCTGAAAGAAGAGTGTTTTCGGATGCCTTACTCCATACATCACCCCTACATAAGCGCGCTTCATCCACTGAAGATTATCATCCTCTCGTTTCTTCCTCTTTCTCATCGCAAAGAAATCCTGCCCTCCCACTTTTATAAACCTGTTGCTTGGAACGGCTCTGTCCTAATAGCCTAAGGGTTTTTATAGGAATTTATAGAAGTAAGAGTATAGCTATGTTGTATAAAGAATGGATTTGATATTTATTGGGAAGTATCCTTTCATTTAAAATTGGGAGAGCAATAAAGCGTATTGGTTGTCGAGAGAATTAGGAGAGTTCCATCACTGAAGGTTTACAAGCTCTTTCATAATCTTTATAAAAAATCTGTTTTCTTCTGTCGAGCTTACTGCTATTCTTATGTATTTATTTTCTGGAACTTTGAAAAAACTTGCATCTGTTACCAGAATCTTATTTTGTTGTAATTTTTCTATTACATTTTTAACAGAACCTATTCTACTGACATTAACAAGAAAATTAGTGGTTGTCGACTTCGTGCAGGGCAATCCAATTTTTTCTAATTCGGAAATAAGATAATCCCTTTCTTCGTTTAAAAAATCTATAGATTTTTTAATATGCTCTTTATCTTGTATTGCTTCGATAGCAAGCTCTTGGGCAAATCCGTTAACTTTGAATGGGGATGAAACTTTTCTAATAACGCGTATTAAGTTTTGATTAGCTGCAATATAACCTATCCTTAGCGACGCTAATCCGAATGATTTTGAAAATGACCTCACAACAATAAGATTGTTATTTTTTTTAATAAGATGAGAGCCATTTATTGAGGTAATATCTGCTAGCGCTTCATCAACAACAACTATGCCTGGAAAATTTTCAACGAGTTTTATTTTTTCTCTTTTATCTATCTCTAATCCGGTCGGATTGTTTGGATTGCAGAGAAATATCATTTTAGCATTATATTTTTTTGCTTTTTCCAGTATCAAATCTGCATCAAATAAAAATTTTTTCATTGGAACAAGAATGCAATTTCCGCCCATAAGTTTTGTATGAAATTCGTATCTGTGAAAAGTAGGAATCGGAATAACAACGTTATCATTTTTTGCTATAAAAGTTTTAGCTATCATTTCTAGACATCCATCGCAACCGTCGCCAATAAGAATGTTTTCTGGGTTTACTTTGACATAATCAGCAATTAATTTTATAAGTTTTTTATTTTCAGAATAATAGTGGTAAATTTTTGTAGCTTCTATTTCTTTTAGCTTCTTCATTACCCGCCTTGAAACTCCAAAAGGATTAATGTTAAGACTAAGATTTGCTTTAACGTCATCTGGTTTGCTCTCTAGAGCATACTCTTCGGTTGGGATTGTTTTAATCTCCTCCCGTACATTTTGCGAAGCATTTTTTATCATTTTGTAACATCCTCCATGAAAGTTAGTTTATATCAATAGAGGTGGATCTACCACCAAGCCCATGTCAATAGGGAATCAAGAAATATACCCTTAGAAATACTAAAATCTTGAAAAATTCTGTTTCTCGATATCGTTTTAACTAAATCAGCCATACATTAATTAAAATCATAGAAGGTTATATAAAGTTTTCTACTGAGCCTTTATTTAAATTAAAATGAAAATTACAATAACATGTCCTAGGTCAGTTGGGAAAACAACAGTTGCAAAAATAATTGCAAAGAAGTTAAAACTAAAATGAGACAAAAACCAGAAAAAATAGTATATGG
>Ga0209542_10014216_pt1 | contig 13586 bp, 14 predicted proteins | sample RifCSPhighO2_01_FD_184028 | JGI IMG/M metagenome (GOLD analysis project Ga0209542, IMG submission 184028) | Soil microbial communities from Rifle, Colorado - Rifle CSP2_plank highO2_0.1 (SPAdes) (version 2) | ecosystem: Environmental > Terrestrial > Deep subsurface > Rock core/Sediment ... | reverse complement strand
GATACTTGGCAGTGCGCAGGAGCAGGCAAAGCAGTTTTTAGCGGAAGCCAGAAAAGAAGCAAACAGAGTTTCGAAGGAAGCAGAGAAAAAGCTCGACGAGTTCCGAGAAAAAAGCGATGCAGCCGCGAAAAAATCAATTGAAACCATAAAAAGGCAGGAGATTGCAGCAGGAGAACTGGAGAGCAAGAAAATGCTGCTCGAAACAAAAAAGCAGGTGATAGATGCGGCTTTTGCGGAAGCAAAAAAACAGATTGAAAACTTTGGCGACAAAGCCAGAGAAACAATGCTCAAGAAGCTATTTGAAAAGACGCAGAAGGAAATTGACATTGCAACTGTTTACTGCAGCAAAAAGGATGCGAAGTTTTTCAGGGAAATGAACACGATCCCAACGGAAATGCTGGGCGGATTCATTGCAGAGAACAGGGAAAAAACAATAAGAGTGGACTGCAGCTTTGACTCACTGATTCAGCTTGTTAGAGACAACGAGATGCAGAACCTGAACAACATGCTTTTTGCATAAAACTATGCTAAGACTTGAAGGGAAAAGGAAATTGAACTTGGGAAGATACCCTTACACTTACGTACGGACAAGTGTGATGAAATCCCTGCTCTTCAAGAAGGAAGACTATCAAAAAATGATGAAGATGGGATTTTCAGAAATTGCGAAGTACATGCAGGATTCAAATTACAAAAAAGAAATCAACGAGCTTGCAACAAGTCATTCTGGGTCTGATCTTTTGGAGCTCGCATTAAACAGAAATCTTGCAAACTCGTACAAGAAGCTGCTGAGAATATCGCCAAACACGCTTGGAATGCTTGTTAAAGCGTATGTCAAGAGAAAAGATGTTGAGGACATAAAAACAATCATAAGGGGGAAGCTGACAAACGCAAGCCAGGCTGAAATTTTGAATTCAATAACGGAAGCAGGCCTGCTTGACCATGCTTTCCTTATGTCATTGCTGAAAAAAGATTCAATAGAAGAGGTATTGAAGGCAAACAGGATGATTGAGCTTTCGGCTTTTAAAGACGGATTAAAAGAGCTGAAGGAAAAGAACAGCATTGTGGCAATTGAAAATGCAATGGACAAATATTATTACAGCTCGCTTGCGGAATTTTCAAAAACCATTCCGAAACAGGGAAACTTGTTCAGGAATTTCATACAGAAAGAGATTGATGCAATGAATATGCTGACTCTGTTCAGGCTGAAGAAAGCAAAATTCAACAAGGAGAGGATAAAAACATTCATGGTATCACCATCAGGAAAAATAAAGATGTCAAAGCTTGCAGACCTTGCAAATGTCGAGGACTTTGGAGAGCTTGCAAAAGCATTTTCGAAAACAGAATACGGCAATGTTGTTTCTGAAGGCATTGAGGAATACAAAAAAACAGGGTCATTGATAAAATTAGAGACTGGATTGTACAAGCACGTGTTAAGGCAGTCAATGCTTATGCTGCATCAGCATCCGCTTTCGGTGGATGTCATACTTGGGTACATGTTCGCAAAGGAAATTGAAATCAGGAACTTAAAAATAATCATAAAAGGAAAACAGCTTGGATTAAAAGAAGATTTTATAGAAAATCAGCTGGTGTTTTAAATGGTGAATATAGCCGCAGCAGGATCAAGCGAATTCATTGTCGGGTTTCAGCTAGCTGGCGTTCGTCATATTTTCGAGATGAACGGAGATTATTTCAAAAAATTAAAAGAATTAAGAAGTGACAAGGAGCTCGGAGTTGTTGTCGTCGAAGAAAAGGTGATGGAGTCGCTTGAGCTTCATCAAAGAAGCGAAATAGAAGGGTCTGTGGAGCCTGTTTTTATAACACTGTCAACAAAAGTCGAGCAGGACAGCCTGAAGAGACTGATAAAAAAATCAATAGGCGTTGATTTATGGAAATAAAAATTGAAATTTGCGGGTGAAAAAATATGGACAAAGGAGTATTATCTAGAATTGCAGGACCGGTTGTTGTTGCCAAAGGCATCAAGCCGAGAATGTACGATGTTTGCAGAGTTGGAAATGAAAAATTAATGGGCGAGGTTATTCAGATAGACGGGGACAAGGTTATAATTCAGGTTTATGAAGACACTTCCGGGATGAAGCCGGGCGAGCCTGTTATCAACACCGGCGAGCCGCTAAAAGTTGAGCTCGGTCCAGGATTGCTGAACAGCATCTACGACGGAATTCAAAGGCCGCTGCCGGTTCTTATAAAACAGATGGGGGACTTCATCAAAAGAGGAGTTGACGCACCCGGGCTTGATTACGCAAGGAAATGGGATTTCAAGGCGACTGCAAAAGTTGGAGATAATGTTACAGGCGGAGCAATACTTGGAGAAGTTGAGGAAAATCCGGGAATTATCCACAGGATAATGGTTCCACCGAATCAAAGCGGAAAAATAAATGATTTGAAATCAGGAAAATACACGGTGAATGATGTTATCGGAACGCTTGACAACGGATTTGAATTAAGATTAAAGCACAACTGGCCTGTAAGAATTCCAAGACCTGTTTCACGCAAATTAAAGCCGAATGCGCCATTAATAACAGGACAGAGAATTTTTGATGCGCTATTTCCTTTGGCAAAAGGCGGAGTTGCAGCAATCCCAGGTCCTTTTGGCGCGGGAAAAACAGTTTCGCAGCAGCAGCTTGCAAAATGGTCGGACGCGGACATGATTGTTTACGTCGGATGCGGCGAAAGAGGAAACGAAATGACAGAAGTTCTTACAGAATTTCCTGCATTGATTGATCCGAGAAGCGGAAGACCGCTGATGAACAGGACTGTTTTGATTGCAAACACATCAAACATGCCGGTTGCAGCTAGAGAAGCTTCAATCTATACTGGCATAACAATTGCAGAGTACTACAGAGACATGGGATATTCTGTTGCTTTGATGGCAGATTCTACATCAAGATGGGCAGAGGCAATGAGAGAAATTTCTTCAAGGCTTGAGGAGATGCCCGGGGAAGAAGGCTATCCTGCGTATTTGTCAACAAGGCTTGCGCAGTTTTATGAAAGAGCCGGAAGAGTAACGCCTTTAGGAACAAAAAAAGAAGGTTCTGTTTCAGTAATCGGCGCAGTTTCGCCGCCTGGTGGGGATTTTTCAGAGCCGGTAACACAATCAACACTGAGAGTTACAAAATGCTTCTGGGCTTTGGATGCAAAATTGGCGCAGAGAAGACATTTTCCGTCAATAAACTGGCTGACATCTTATTCACTTTATCTTGGAACTTTAGAGCCGTGGTTTGCGAAGAATGTTGAATCTGATTGGGGATTATTGGTTGGGCAGATGATGAACATTTTGCAGGAAGAAGAAAAGCTGCTTGAGATTGTTCAGTTAGTCGGATCAGATGCACTGCCGGACAGGCAGCAGGTTTCTCTGATTACATCAAGGCTGATAAGAGAAGTGCTTTTGCAGCAGAACGCATTCCACGAAATCGACACGTTTTGCGAGCTGAAAAAAACGTACATGATAATGAAAGCAATTATCAACTTTTCAAAGCTTGCGAACAATGCAATTGACAACGGATTACGCGTCCAGCAAATTGCAGCGACAAAATCCAAAGACAGATTGTCTGAAGTTAAGTTCGTGAAAGATTATGAAAAGCTTCTGTTTGAGATAGCAGGGCAGATGGAAAAGGAGTTGAGGTCACAATGAAAGAATATAAAACTATAACCAAAATCAAAGGACCGCTGGTTTTTGTAGCAAAAACAGAACCGGTCGGATACGCGGACATTGTAAAGATAGCATTGCCGAGCGGAGAAATAAAAAACGGACAGGTGCTTGATACAAGCGATGACATTGTCGTTGTTCAGGTTTTTGAAGGAACATCGGGGATTGATGTTGAATCAAGGGTAAAATTTTTGGGAGACACTTTGAAATTGAATGTTTCAAAAGACATGCTTGGAAGAGTATTATCGGGATCAGGAAAGCCAATCGACAATGGTCCGGAAGTAATTCCTGAAAAGAAAATCGATATCATTGGAGCGGCAATTAACCCATTCTCAAGGGCGCCACCGCACGATTTCATCCAGACAGGAATTTCAACAATTGATGCGATGAACACGCTTGTTAGAGGGCAGAAGTTGCCATTGTTTTCAGGTTCTGGATTGCCGCACAGCGAGCTTGCTTTGCAGATTGCCAGACAGGCAAAAGTTGTCGGAAAACAGGAAAATTTCGTTGTTGTTTTCGCAGCAATGGGAATCACAAACGAAGAAGCGCAGTATTTCATGAGTGATTTTGAGCAGACAGGAGCACTTGAAAGAAGCGTTGTGTTTTTGAACCTTGCAAATGATCCGGCTGTTGAAAGGCTTGTTACACCAAGAATGGCTTTGACAGCAGCAGAATATTTTGCTTATGAGCATGATGCGCATGTTTTAGTTATATTAACCGATATGACAAACTATTGTGAATCTCTGAGGGAGATTGGCGCTGCTCGTGAAGAAATTCCGGGAAGAAGGGGATATCCCGGGTACATGTACACTGACCTTGCAATGATTTACGAAAGAGCAGGTGTCATCAAGGGAAAGAAAGGGTCTGTTACGCAGATTCCAATACTTACAATGGTTGGAGATGATATAACTCATCCAATTCCGGACTTGACTGGGTACATCACAGAAGGGCAGATTGTTCTTTCAAGGGAACTTCACAGAAGAGGTGTTTATCCTTCAGTCGATGTCTTGCCTTCATTGTCAAGACTAATGAATCTTGGAATCGGAAGCGACAAAACAAGAGATGACCACAAGCAAGTTTCTGACCAGATGTATGCAGCTTATGCAGAAGGAAGAGACTTAAGAGGATTGGTTGCAATCGTTGGAGAAGAAGCTCTTTCAGACAGAGACAAAAGACTCTTGAAGTTTGCAGCAGAATTCGAAGACAAGTTTGTCCGCCAGAGAAGAGACGAGGACAGGAGCATTTCCGAAACTCTTGACCTTGGATGGAAACTGCTTGGAGCAATTCCTGAAAACGAGCTTACAAGAATAAGCCCGGAGCTGAAGAAGAAGTATTACAAATCCCAGTAAATTTATTTTTTGTTTTATTATTAATAGGCGAGCTGGTTATGGTGCCAGCGAGAACAATATTTTGTCCGAAGGACGAAAAAATAAATCACGAAAACAATAAACGAAACTCAATAACGAAACGACTCATTAACGAATAACATTGAGAAAAACATTAACAAATAAAGTTAAATTAATTAAAATAAATTAAAACAATATTAAATTTAAAATTAAAAAACTTAAATAAACTCAATTAAAAATGGCACAGGACGTAAAACCGACAAGAAGCGAATTATTGAAGCTGAAGAAGCAGATTAAGCTGGCTAAATCAGGATATTCGCTTCTGAAGAAGAAAAGAGACGGACTTATTCTGGAGTTCTTTGAGATTTTGAAAAAAGCAAAAACATTGAGGGCAGAGCTTGTTGCAGAATACCTGATTGCTACAGGGAGCATCAACATTGCAAGGGCAATTGAAGGGGATTTAAAAGTTAAATCTGTTGCGATGGCAATCAAGAAAGCGCCTGATATAAAATTAATGACAAAGAACATAATGGGCGTAAAAGTGCCGAAGATTGAATCTGCTGTAATCAAGAAAGGATTCATGGAAAGAGGATACGGAGTTTACAATTCATCTGCAATAGACGAAGCTGCTGCAGCGTACGAGAAGGTTGCTGAAAAAATACTTTTGGCTGCAGAAGTTGAGACTTCAATGAGGAAGCTGCTTAACGAGATAGAGAAGACAAAAAGAAGGGTAAATGCGCTTGAATTTGTCGTGATTCCTCATCTAGATAAACAGAAAGCGTTCATTCAGCTTCGTTTGGAAGAAATGGAAAGGGAGAATGTCTTTAGGATGAAGAGAATCAAGGCGAAAGCTTAGATAAATTTAAATACTTGTTTTACTTGTTTTACTTTATGGGAAAAATACAAGTAACCATAAAGAACATCGATGAGGATTCTTTTAGCGAGCTGAAGGCAGAAGCGGCAAGAAGGAAGCTGAATGTCGGAGCGGCATTATCACTTGCAATAGGAAAATGGCTTTCAGAGACCGGCCAGAAGCTCAAGCTCACTGACTGGAAAACAGTCAAAGGCGGCAAAAAGACAAGACGCCTAAGTGAACAGGCAGATTCGGTCATATACGGGTGATTTTAGTGGCTATTTTTCTGGACGCCAGCTACCTTTTGGCGCTTTACAACGAGGATGATGTCCACCACAAAAAGGCAATGCAGATTGCATCCAGTCTTGATTCAAACAGATATGGCCAGCTGGTCACTTCTGACTACATTTTTGACGAAGTTGTTTCGGTTGCCATGAGGAAAATTGGGAAGAGTGAGGCAAAACTTTACGGAAAGCAGATTATAGGCAGCGTATTCATTGTCCATGCTGACAAGGGGCTTTTTGATGCAGCGCTAAAAATCTTCAACTCCTCCAGCGACCCATTTAGCTTCACAGACTGCATGAGCGCGGCAATCATGGAATTGGCAGAAATGGATTTTATCGCAACTTTCGACAAGCTGTTTGAAAAGCTAGATGTTACAGTTGTCAGCTAGGATAATGAACAAAAAAACAAAAATAAAGATTCTAAAGAAAGTTCCAATAATTCTTCACATAATCAACATTGTTCTTATGATATTTTTCCTTGTTTACCTTTATTTCTGGGTTAAGGCAAGGACGAAGTAAAGCAAAAATTTAAAAGCAAATATTGACTAACGTAAAAAATGCAGAAATTCCTAACATTAAACGATTTGGATGTGAAAGGAAAGAGAGTTCTAGTTCGTGTTGACTTTAATGTTCCTCTGGACAAGAAAACAAACGAGATAACAGATGATAAAAGAATAAAGGAATCATTGCCTACGATAAAATTTCTTATAGAAAGACATGCAAAAGTAATTCTTTGTTCTCATTTAGGAAGACCTGATGGAAAAACTGTTGAAAATTTACGGATGGATAAGATTGCTTTGCGCTTGCAGCAGATGATTAACAGAAAAGTCACGAAATTAAATGACTGTGTTGGGGATTATGTAAAGGAACACGTTATGAAGATGAAAGATTCTGATGTTATTCTGCTTGAAAACTTAAGATTTCATGCAGCAGAAGAGGAGAATGATGCTGATTTTTCAAAACAATTAAGTGAATTGGCCGAAATTTACGTAAATGATGCTTTTGGAACATGCCACAGGGCGCATGCTTCAACCTATGGCGTTGCACAGCATCTTCAATCAGCTGCCGGATTTTTGGTTGAAAAAGAGCTTAAGATAATGGGAAAAGCTATGGAGAATCCTGAACGACCATTTGTCGGCATTCTTGGAGGAGTTAAGATATCTGACAAGATAAAAGTTATTGAGAATCTGCTTTCAAAGGTTGACAAATTATTGTTAGGCGGTGCAATGATTTTTACTTTCTACAAAGCGCAGGGAAAAAATATCGGAGCGTCTAAGTTTGACGAAGCAGGAGTAGAGTTGGCCGGAAAACTATTGCAGAACCCAAAAATTATACTTCCAACAGATGTTGTTGTCGCAGACAAGTTTGATGCAAACGCCGAAGCAAAAATCGTGGATGTTGATTCAATGCCTGATGCATGGCTTGGGCTGGATATCGGGCCCGAAACGATAAAAAATTACAAACAAATACTTTCAACTGCAAAAACAATTGTGTGGAACGGGCCGATGGGCGTGTTTGAATTTGAAAAGTTTGCAGCAGGCACAAAGGAGATTGCAGAATTTATGACAACAATCAAGGCAGTCACAATCATTGGCGGCGGAGATTCAGCTGCGGCTGTTGAAAAATTCGGGTACGCTTCAAAATTAACGCATGTCAGCACAGGCGGAGGCGCATCCTTGGAGTTCTTTGAAGGAAAGAAACTGCCCGGAATAGAAGCGCTGGAAGAGAGTTATAAGAAGAATCAAGCATAATAATACTTACCGGAATCTTTCTGCTCTCTGTCTAAACGGGAATCAAGCTTGTTAACTCTTGGCCTGTTTGTCTCAGGATCTCTTCTTAATGTAATCTTTAGTTCTTTCAGGAATATGTTCATGCCTTCTTCCATGTCAAACGGACCGTGAACATTGCCTTCAACAGCCGGCTTTCCCTCAAACACTGTGATTTTGTCGCTGATGTAATCAATGAACAGCAAATCGTGGTCCACAATCAATGCAGATGCGCCTTTGTGCTCAATGAAATCGCGCACAACTTTTGAAAGAACAAGCCTTTGTTCAGAATCAAGATAAGCTGATGGTTCGTCAAACAAGTACAAATCAGCATCATGCTGCAGGCAATGCACAATCGCAACACGCTGCAATTCTCCTCCGGATAATTCGTTTAATTTCTTCAATGACAACGGAACAATGTTTAATGGTTCTATTAATTGGTTCTCGTATTTTTTGAATGCTGTGTTTAATACATTTACAACCAATTCATCAGATGCTTCAAGATACTGCGGCTTGTAGGAAACTTTTACCTTTTGAGAAATTTCGCCTTTATCCTGTTTTATAACTGATGCTAAGATTTTGATGAACGTCGTTTTTCCTGTCCCATTCTCGCCAAGCATTCCTATGATTTCATTTCTTAATATAGTGCCTTCATCCGCCTTCAATGTGAAATGCCCCAATTTCTTTTCAACATTCTTCCATGATGTTATGGCTTCCTTTGTGTGCTTTTTCTTTATCTGCGGCTTTTCCTCAAATTTTATTTTTGAATCACGGAAACGTACGTTTTCTTCCTTGATGTAGCCTGAAAGATATACATTTATTCCGTTCCTGACCGGCTTTACTCCCGATACAATGCCGTAAGCACCTTCGTTTCCGTACATTAAATGTATTAAATCGCAGATGTAATCTAAGATTATCAAATCGTGCTCGACAACAAGAACTGCTACGTTTTCGTTTATTAGGTTTTTTATGAATTTGCTTATCTTTATTCTTTGCTTTATGTCAAGATAGCTTGTCGGCTCGTCAAAAATGTATAAATTTGCGTCTTTCAGCACAGTTGCGGCTATTGCAACTCTTTGTAATTCGCCGCCTGAAATTTCTGCAATCTCGTTTTCAAGAATTTCGTTTAATTCCAATTCTGTTGCAATCTCTTTTAATTTGTGTTTTTCATCTACCTTTTTTAATAAATCAATTACTTTTCCTTTTGATGCTTTCGGTATTAACTCGACTTGCTGCGGCTTGTAAGCAATCTTGATTTCGCCTTTTTTTATTTTTTCGAAAAAGCCTTGGGCTTCTGTTCCTTTAAAGAATGAGATTAACTGGTCATAGTTTGTTTCTGTCGCATTCCAGTCCCCGAAATTCGGCTTTAAAACGCCGGCAATTACCCTTACGGCAGTTGATTTTCCAATTCCGTTGACTCCAAGAATGCCTGTAACGTTGCCGAACGTTGGAGTGGGAACGGAGTATAGCACGAATTTGTTCTCTCCGAAGCGATGTATCGGGTTTTCTGTCAGTTCCTCTGGAAGATTTATTATTTTTATAGAGTGAGGGGCCGCTTTTGGGCAGATTCCGCATCCTGTGCATAGTAATTCATCAATCCTAAGCTTTCCATCATCCTGTATGGTGATGCATTCCTTTCCTGTCCTGTTTACAGGGCAAATGCTCTTTATATGCAGCTTCTGGTTCATGTCCTTCAGCTTTTCGTTGTCGACAATAGCTATTCGTGTCATTTTTAGAGGTCAGACTAACTTATACTAGAAAAAATAATTTATATACGTTATATTCAACATTACTCGTAAAAAGGATGCCTTCTTTTTAAATATTTTGAAACAAAAAGCTATATAATCTAGTAAAAATACCTTCTTTTATGAAATGCGAGATATGCTCTAATAAGATTAATACGACTTTCTTAGGCAAGATACTGGGAACGCATGTGAAGGACGCAAAGGGAAAGAAGCACACTGTTTGCTTCGAATGCCAGAAGAAGTTTGATACGAAAGAAAAGATATTGGAAGCGATTAAATAGGCTTACTTCTTGTTTTTATATTCCAGTTTTTTATTTTTTTGAGGCTCAGAAGGGGGGTGGCAATTTGCCCCACCCTTGTGAGAATCCCTCATCTCTCCTACGCATATCTTTTAAGTATCCTGAAGGGTCTTTTGAATCTGTTAATACTTCAACAATGTCTACAGCTACAAACCACCATTCATCATTGAACCATTTTCTTCTTATCTTCTTATCCTGAAAGACAACCAGTGCGTTTTTTTCATCCATGCTTATAGCAGATGCAGAACTCCTTTATAAACTTCACGCGTGGATGTCCAGTGGCACAATATAGGAAAATAAATCAGAATGAGCCAAATTTGGAATATTTTAAAAACAACGGTAATATGCTAAATGTATTGCCTTCGTAGCTCAGCGGTAGAGCGTCGCTTTCGTAAGCATGGATTTTTGGTCAAGCTTTTTCGCTTGCCGAAAAAGGTTGTTTGAAAAAAGCGAAGGTCAGGGGTTCAAATCCCTTCGAAGGCTTTCAACAAAAACGATTACTATTCTGCAGTAATTAAAACAATAAGGTTTATAAATAAACAAATTCGACTAAAAAGCATATGCCAAATCAAACTTTACCTTTCACCAAATCGCAAATAGAGAAGCTGGCAGAACAATTTCCGACGCCTTTCTATTTATACGACGAAGCCGGAATAATTGAAAGCGCTAAAAATCTAACTGCAGCATTTTCATGGGCACCATTGGGATTCAGGAATTATTTTGCTGTAAAAGCAAATCCAAACCCGCGCATACTGGAAATTTTAGCAGATGAAACCGGCGCAGGCGCAGACTGCAGCTCACTCCCAGAATTGCTTCTTTCTAAAGAAGTCGGAATCGTAGGACAAGGAGTTATGTTCACATCCAATAACACTCCGGCTAATGAATTTGCAAAAGCAAGAGAGATGAACGCAATAATAAATCTGGACGACATAACTCATATAGAATTTCTGGAGCGCCATGCAGGAATGCCTGACACCCTAAGCTTCAGGTACAACCCCGGCACAGGAAATAGAATAACAGGAGGCTCTGATGCAAAATTCGGCCTTACAATGGATCAAATGGTGGAAGCTTACAGAATAGCAAAGCAGAAAGATGTTAAAAATTTTGGGCTGCATACAATGGTTGCTTCAAATGAATTAAATCCTCAGCATTTTGCCAAAGTTGCAGATGAAACTTTTAGGATGGCCGCACAAATATCCAAAGAATTGGGAATACAATTCAAATTTGTAAATCTTGGCGGCGGAATAGGAATACCTTACAAACCAAGCCAGCAGCCAGCAGACCTCGATGCAATATCTGCAGGAGTAAAAGAAGCATATACTAAACATATTGAATCTAATGGGCTCAATTCTCTTAGAGTGTATATGGAATGCGGAAGACTGATAACGGGTCCGCATGGATATTTAATAACAACAGTAAGGCACATGATGCAAAAACATAAGAGTTTTGTAGGCGTTGACGCGAATATGTCAAACTTGATGAGGCCGGGAATGTACGGGCCAGAAGGCTATGGTTATCATCACATAACTGTTCTTGGAAAAGAAACCACGCCACGCGATAATGCTTGCGATGTTACAGGATCCCTTTGCGAAAACTCAGACAAGTTTGCAGTTCAAAGACAACTTCCTAAGATAGAGACAGGAGATATTTTAGTTATGCACGATGCAGGTGCACATGGGCATTCTATGGGTTATCAATACAATGGAAAATTGCGCTCAGCAGAAATTTTAATGAGAAAAGACGGGACTTTTGAGCTTATCAGAAGAGCAGAAACTCCGGATGATTATTTTGTAACATTAAACTTCCCGGGAAGCAGGTTTAGGGTTTGATTTTTCTATTCATACCTAAGCGCATCCACCGGCCTTAGCTTAGATGCTCTTCTTGCAGGCAAGTATCCTGCTGCTGCTCCGACAAACAAGGAGAATAAAAGACAGCCGATTATCAAAGACAAAGGAAAAGCAGGCTTCAATAAAGCAAATCCGTTTGCTGCTGCGATTGAACCGCCTGCTGAAGATATCAGGAATCCAAGAAACACTCCAAGCGCTCCGCCAATCAAGCCAATAAGTGCGGATTCAACAACGAAAATCATCAGTATATCATTATTCCTTGCGCCAATTGCCTTCATAACTCCAATTTCTTTTGTTCTTTCAATTATGGAAGTGTACATTGTGTTCATTATGTTGACGAATGCAACAACCATGGATATCAAAGCAATTAAAATAAGCATTCCGTTAATCACATTAATGACTGTGGTAAAAGTAGCAAGCGCGTCTTCAAAAGTCTGCACGAAAAAATCCTCTTTTCCCTTCTCCTGATCTTTGAACTTGCGAAGTTTCTCTCTTATGTCTAAGGCAACTTCTGAAGGCGTTGTATCTTTCTGCGAGCTTGCTATGATAAACCCAAACCTGTCCTTTGAAGCAGGATGCAGGCCTTCAAAGCCCTCTTTTGTTATGTACACGTTTGTATCATCCTGCGGATTGCCGACTTCTTTGTAGAACCCAATGACTTCAAACGTTTTGGAGTCTATTGATATCTTGTCGCCAAGCCTTACAACATTCCTGTAGATTTTGTCCTCAAACTGGTAATTGTATCCCAAAACAACTTTGTCATCATCGCCTTTTTTCAAACTACGGCCTTTTATGGCTTCAGTTGCAAAAGTCTCCTCGATGAAATCCATTTCAGTTGTATCAAGTCCCATCAGGAAAGGATATTTTTTCTGGTCTTTGAACATAACTTCTCCGGCTCTCATGTACATGCCGGTTATCCTGTCAACTCCCTTTATTTTTCTTATAAAATCAACATCTTCTTTTGACAAAAAGAAATTTTCATCTGTGCCAGGCGCTCCAACACCTTTTGCCTGGATAAAAAGTTTATTGCGGCCGGACTGATCTGCAACTGCGTCAACATAGCGCTGTATTCCGATTCCAAAACTAAGCAATGCAAATATCGCAGTTATGCCTATAAGAATAGAAAGTATAGTGAGAAAGCTCCTTAGTTTTCTTTTACGAAGATTCTGCAATGAGTATTTAATTTCGTGAATGTTCATTTTGCAGCCCTCAAAGATTCAACAGGGCTCATTTTTGATGCCTGGTATGCAGGAAGCACTCCAAACAATGTACCAAGAACGAAAGAGAAAATAAGCGCGCCTACAATCAGCAGCGGGCTTACGCTTGCCTGTATCAAATCAGAACCCAAAAATATTCTTCCAAGGAAAGAAACGCCGTATGCTAAAATAATTCCCAAAGTTATTCCAATCACGCCGCCAACCATTCCAAGCAATCCTGATTCGAAGAAGAATATCGTGAAGATTGCAGAATCACGGGCGCCGATTGATTTCATTATCCCAATTTCTTTTGTTCTTTCAAGCACAGAAGTGTACATTGTGTTCATTATCCCGATTCCACCAACTGCCAAAGAAATTCCTGCTATTATGTAAATGAACAGCTGCACAGCAAAAAGAGTTGAATTCAAAGTCTCAAGAGTCTGCTGCGGGCTGTCAACCTGAAAATCTTCCTCGCCTTTGTCAACACCTCTTTCTTTTCTTAAAAGCTTTTCAACATTTTCCTTAACATTTGCAACCTGATTTTGGTCTTTGACTTTTATTGCTATTATGTTGACCTTTTCCCTGT
>Ga0209542_10014214_pt1 | contig 13587 bp, 10 predicted proteins | sample RifCSPhighO2_01_FD_184028 | JGI IMG/M metagenome (GOLD analysis project Ga0209542, IMG submission 184028) | Soil microbial communities from Rifle, Colorado - Rifle CSP2_plank highO2_0.1 (SPAdes) (version 2) | ecosystem: Environmental > Terrestrial > Deep subsurface > Rock core/Sediment ... | reverse complement strand
AGAGACGGCGCGGCTTGGCGGTAGCAAAAAGAGGCCCAAGGACGGGAACTCTCTCCCGTATCTTCCCGCCGCCTCAATTTTACCGGGGATGGCAATGTTCGATGAAAAAAGTAGTCACGATATCGTCGAAAAGGTCGAACGTATTACGGTGGAAAATACCCGCGTGTACGATCTCGACATCGAAGGCACGCATAACTTCATCGCGAACGGCATTGTGACCCACAACTGCATCTACACATGGAGGCAGGCGGAGTTGGAGAACCTACTCTCCTTCGAGCGTGTCTTCCCCAACGTGAAAGTGGTCCGTCTCGAACAAAATTATCGCTCGACGAGGACTATCATCGCGGCGGCGAACGCGGTCATAGAAAAAAACACGAACCGCATCCCAAAAACACTCTTCAGCGAAAATGAAACGGGCGAGCCCATCGTCCTGCACGGAGCTCTCGACGAGCGGTACGAGGCGTGGTTCGTGGCCGAGCAAGCCGCCAATCTCATTGACTCCGGCGTGGCCCCGAATGAAATTGCGGTCCTCTATCGGGAGAACGCGCAATCACGCGTGCTCGAAGAAGCGCTCCTGCATGCGGGACTGCCGTACCGCGTGTTGGGGACGCGCTTCTTCGAGCGCAAAGAGGTGAAGGATGTTCTCTCGTACCTGCGTGCCGCCATAAATCCAAAGGGCAAGAGCGACCTCGTGCGCATCGTGGGCGTCCCGCCGCGCGGTATCGGCAAAATAACCGTTGAAAAGATGCTTAGCGGGCAACCGCTCGGCGCGGCCAGCGCAAAAGTCGCCGCGTTTAGGGAGCTACTTCTGAAAATCCGCCATGCGGTCCATACGTTGCCGACCTCGGAATCGGTGCGTTTCTGTATTGAAGCGAGCGGCATTCAAAAGATGTACGGAGGAAAGACGGAAGAGGACGCGGAGCATCTCGGCAACGTGCGCGAGCTGGCAAACCTTGCGGCAAAGTACGAGAGCGACGAGCCGCCCGCCGGTATCGAGCGGCTTCTGGAGGAAGCGGCCCTTCAAAGCGAGCAAGACGAGCTCGATATCCGTCGCGATAAAGGCGGTATCTCGCTCATGACCGTCCACGCGGCGAAGGGCCTCGAATTCGATGCGGTCTTCGTGGTCGGCATGGAGCAGGGGCTTTTCCCATCGCTCCGCAACGATGAAACCCGCGACCCCGAGGAAGAGCGGCGGCTCTTTTATGTCGCACTGACACGCGCCCGCAAATATTTGTTCCTCAGCTATGCATACGAGCGGTCAAAATACGGTACGCGCGAGAGCGCACTCCCTTCCGAATTCCTCTCCGACATTGATACACGCCTGCTTGCCGGCGCCGAAAGCGCCCCCACGCAGAAAAAGCGCGGCCCCGCCGGGGCGGGGCGCGGGCTTCTCGACGACTATGAGATCCGTTAAAAAAAATAAGGGGGTGCGGCTCGGACAGCATTTTTTGACGGGGCTGTGGGCCGCGCGCAAACTCGCCGAGGCAGTGGACGTACGGCCCGGCGAGACGATCCTCGAGATCGGGCCGGGAAAGGGTGCGCTCACAAAAGAACTGCTCGCAACCGGAGCACGCGTTATTGCAATCGAAAAAGATCCGCCCCTAGTACAACAACTCCATGAGCGATGTACGAAACCAATCATCGAGAAACAGCTCCGTGTTGTCGAGGCCGACATCCGCGACTTCGATGCGATGAGGTCTGACCTCATCGCAGGCACATACGTCGTGGCGGCAAATATTCCGTACTACATCACCGGCGAAATTATCCGGCAATTTTTGGAAACCACGGTACAGCCGCGTGCCATGGCGCTCCTCATACAGAAAGAGGTTGCCGACCGCATCATTGCGCGAGACGGCAAAGAATCTATTCTTTCCCTTTCGGTCAAGGCATATGGAATACCGAAGATAGTCGCCAAAGTCTCACGGGGGAATTTCTCTCCGCCGCCGTCGGTGGATTCCGCGATATTGCTCATCGGTGATATTTCGAAGAAATTCTTTCAAGGCTTTGATGAAAAAATATTTTTCAAGGTCGTTAAGGCTGGCTTTGCTTCGAAACGGAAATTTCTCGCGAATAATCTCGCGGTCGCATTTGGAAAAGATACGGTCTCGCATGCGTTCGGGGCATGCGATATGAGCGTCAATGTACGCGCGGAAGATGTGCCGCTCGAAACATGGAAATGCCTTACGAAGCAACTACTTGCCGGGAGTCGGTGAGGAGCGGTCGGTCCAATCGGATGCGGCATCGGTATCTTTTGTGAGCGAAGGGCGCGCCATCGAATGACCGTAGGGGACCACGGTGACGCTTGGATTAAAGACGCTGGTGTTCGAGCCCCACGATACCGCGTCGACGATCGTCCCCGAAGCGTTCCGCAGGACCACGCGGTCGCCGCCGCTTCCGAGTCCGTCGCCTATCGGGTTGCCGAGCGAAATGACCTGTACGTTCTGCGGAATGTTCCACAGGGCGCGCGTGGTCGACGTGCCGGTGATGACGACAAATGTCCCCGGAGCGATGGTGGTACCCGCCGGCAGGGTGTCGGAGGCGATCGTGTCGGAAACGCTCCAGCCGGTGAGACTGACCGCACTCGCGCTCCCGTTGTAGAGCTCGATCCATTCATGCAAGGGCTTTGTGCCGTGTGCCGCATCCACTGCGTAGTAGACCTCGCTCACGACAATGTGCCCGATTGTCGTAGGAGTTGGTGTTGGTGTGGGAGTAGGAGTTGGGGTGGGTGATGGGGTAGGGGTAGGGGTCGGCGTTGGACTTGAGATCGGCGGCAGGCTCGGCGCGGCGGTGCCGCTCGATCCCATCATGGAGATGGAAGTTGCGGTGTATACGATGAGCGGATCTCTCGAATAAATACAAAAATACGGCGCGCCGGCAAGACCCAGGAGCCATTGCCCCGCGTACCTCGGCGGGCCGAATTGGTACGTCCTTGTTGCGGTCGTCCAGACGAATTCTCCGCCCCGCGGCGGACCAAGATTCACATAGATGGTCGAGTTATAGATGCACGGTAAGACGATCGAGGCCTGTCCCCCGAAGGGAAAGGCGGTCGCGACGCTCGGAGCGATCACGCATAGCAATGCTGTCGCCACAATGCCACGTCTCCATTTCATCCTTGTAATCCTACCACGCCGCGTATATCAGATAGAAAATATATTCTATGCGCTCATTATTTTTGCTATTTTCTATTTTCTCTTTACTATTGCCTTATGCAGTGGCTCCGCTCCCACCCGTACATTGATGCGCTCCTCGCCGCGATACTTTTGATACTGCTGGGGCTTCTCATCGTCGGACAGAGGACCTCGGTGCGTGATGAGAATACTGCGCCGCTCGCATGGGGAGGAGTCGGTGCGCATCTCTTGGACCCGCTTGCGGCTGTGCCGGGACAGGGCGCGGATACGCGTCAACAAGATCTGTACACGCAGGTGCAGAGCGGTCCGCCGTTCGTTTACAATGCCGCGCCTCCCGCGCAGACCGCGGCAGACGCGTCCGGCGGCACGGATTTTGACTTCGAGGCCTTCATCACCATGATCTCGTCTCCCCGGGGCGGGGCGGCCGCCGACGGAGCGCAAACGGGTACCGACACACTCCCGGACGCGTATTCGTTCATCCCGAGCGGGATGATAAGTACTTCGACTCCGGAAAAGGCGCGCACGGCCGCGCAGGAGGATCTGTACGATTACGGCAACCTCGCGGGTTCGGAGATAACGTCGTTCGAGGATAGTCACCGGAATATGCCGCAAACACTCAAGGATCAATTCGAAGATCCGCGGAATCCGGGGAAGATCGCGGCGGTCGAGGAATTGGGAAATGCGCTCGCCGGCGTCGGGCGCGCACTCGAGGCGATCGGGGATGTTCCGGCGGCTGTCCTCTCCGCGAACTCCTCCGTCGCCGCAAGCTATCGGGAGATGGGGAAACTCCTGGTACAGGTCCCGAAAGCGCAGGCGGACGATGCCCGTGTCACCGCCATGCTCGCGTACAATGCGGCCGTCGAGAAGTATATAAAGAATTACGTCGCGCTCGCGACGCTTTTTTCCGCATACGGCGTCACCTTTGCGTCGAATGAGTCCGGAAGTGTGTTCACGTTCACGCAGGGTAGCTTTTAGTTCCGACTGTCCACTTCTTGTCCCCGCGAAATCCCCAATTGGCGGGTATACTTACATCCGTGAGCAACGGATCCTGGGATGTCGGGAGTTTTTCTGGTATGGCAATCGCCGCCGGTCTCTCCGTTGTGGCACTCGTCGGCGTCGGCGGGTGGCAAATATGGGGTGCACTCCATAATGGAGCGACGCTCCAAGCGGAAAATACAAGTCTTGCTCCTCTGCCGGAGCGCGCGAAGACTCCGTTCAGCGGGCTCGACTGGCAAAGTGAACTTGTTGCGGAGGCGCCCGCCTCCGCTGACCTGCCCGCCGAAGCCTCGGCGCAGGCGGGAAGCTCCGGCGCGGCGAGGGGGGACGTGGACGGTCTTTCGAATATCGCCGGGAATGTGACCGGTGTACTCCTCGAGTCGTACGCGACGCTCGCGGAAGGCGGCGAATACACGCCGGAGGCGGGAGAGAGGATCGCGGGAGACGTCGCCGAGAGCCTGCGCGCGCGCGTTTCGTACAAGATATATGGCGCAGGCGATATCACGACGACTTCCGACACCTCATACGGACGGATGCTCGCGTACCGGGGGGACATGCAGATAGCGCTCGGGCCGCTTCTCAAGAACACCGACTATGAATTGAATATTTTTGCGCGCTATATCGAGTCGGGCGACGCGGAACATCTTGTGCAATTGGAGCGCACGGCGGAAAACTACCGTGCCGCGGTGGAGAATGCCGCACAGCTCACGGTCCCCGTTGATGCGCTCCCGCATCACATCCGCGTATTGAACGCGCTCTCCGAATTCGCGGCGACGCTTGATGGTCTGAAGGATAATGCCGGCGACCCGTTCGCCTCGGTCGCACTCCTCCGCACGTACAATACCGCCGAACAGAACGTGTACCTCTCGTTCGACGCGCTCGCGCGATACGCGCGGAACAAACAGTCATGACACGCGCAACGTACATGAGAAACATTCTCACCGCGGTCATCGTGATGTACTGCATGGTACCGCTCCTCGCTTTCGCGGAAGGGGAGGCGACCGAGACGACTCCGCCAGCGGAGACAACACCCGCGGAGACCACCGATCCGACGGATAAGCCCGTCTCGGAACCGTACCAGTTCAAGAATGAGGGAATATTCGGCTGTAGCCAAGTCGCCGGAGCCGCCATGAGCGCGGGAACACTCTCTGCTATAGGCGGCGTGTACGTACCCGTGAACGACGCCGCAGTCACCCTGAACACGGGGGTCTTGATCTACAAAGAATGCGTCCTGCGGCCCCTGACCGACCGTCTGCGCGAAGGTGCGACGGCGGGCTTGTTCAAGAAAGGGGTGACGGGAATACAGACGGGGCGTGAGGGAGACCCGCTGTATTCCGTGAACCCCGCACGAGAGGATACCGATATTGATCTTAAGGAGCGCGTCCGTATCTTCACGGATGGCACCACCGATAGCATTGACCCGAAATTCAGGAGCGCCGTCGTGACCGCGGTCGCACGCGCCATACGACAGGAAGCCTACGCGCCGGAACAAGACCTGGTATGTCCTTTCAAAGGTAGTGCGAGCGAGGACGTGTGGGGGGCGATCCTGTCTCTGCAATATCCCCAATGCAACGCTCTCGGAACATCCAATATTTTGTACGATAAGGCCAGTGCGCGGGGATCGAGTGCGCGCGCATACAATCAGGAGCAACGATGGATTGGAAGGGGCGTCTACGCCGTTACCGACAATCCCGACGACCCTCTGCGGCAAAACATTCTGACGCCCGCATCGATAGTACAGGAATCGTTCCAGCAGTTGCTCAACTCCCCCTTGACGCAACTTCAGAGCGCCAACGACATCGGGCAAATGATCGGCGCGCTTTTCAGCGGTGCCACAACCCAGATAATTACGGACAACAAGGGGCTCGCGGGGCTCACGCGAAGCATTGGCAGTCAGCCTTCATATCTCGACCAGGTCGCTAAAGAATCTTCGCAGGGTATCGTCGGTGCCGCGGTCAATGCCGCGCTCACCATTCTGAACGCGGCGCGGCAGAACGAAGCGAGCTACCTCGCCTCGATGAACGCCATCGCGTCTTCCCTCACGCAGACCATCGCGCGCTTGCGGAGCGCCGAGAACCAGTGCTGGAATCTTGTCATCGCGAATCCGGGCGGACCGCATGTGTGCGCCACCCCGCTCGCCGCCAACAACACCTGCAAGGCTGTCGTCGAGTGTACGACCGACTCTACGACCGGCGAGCAAACATGTCCGACCGCGCCGACACTGCAGGTCGCGACCTCGACCGCATTCTCACAGGGCGTCATCGACTCGCAGATCCGTCCGCTCGCGGACGTATCGGTCGCCAACGTCGAAGCGTCGAAGAAAGCGCTCAAGCTCATCGACCAGCTTATCGGGGGCGTAACCAACACAAGCTCGCTCAACGCCCAGCGCATCTCACTCCAACAACTCGACTCGCTGGTAGCGCAAAAAGCCCTGCACAATCAGTATGACGCGATACGGGCCGCCGAGCAGTTGAAAGACGTACAGACCGCGATGGCGAATCTCATCGAAGACACCGTGAAGGCGTGGGCGGATTCGACCGACCCCACGGTCGGCTGGTGCAACGTCAATAATCCGAGCGTCATCCAGGGGTGGATAGATAGGTGGAAGAAATGAGTATGAATAATAAAATACTCCTCAACAGATGCCTTCCGATCCTTCTGGTCCTGATACTTTTTACGATGGTGATTGTTGGATTGCCGCAAAAAACAAGCGCGGCCATAACCTGTCCGGCAGGAGATACCCCCGACAAGAGATTCGTATCGCTAGGCGAGGTTTGTTCTCATCCGCTCAAGTCCGGTCAATGTGAGGCGGGCTACAGCGACAAGGCACTTATAACCTTTACTGGCGTAGAAAACTATTGTATTCGAATCGACCCCAACAACCCTGCAACGCTGACAAATAGCTGTAGCGTCTCATTGTACAACTTAGGTCCCATATTCAGCCCGACATGCTGGGGAAGAACAGCGAGCTTCCTTGTCGGCACCGCGCTCATATCGATCACCGCATGGCTTCTAGCCGCAGTGGGGCTACTCTTCAACGTACTCGTAGACAATACCATCATCACATTCGGATATCTTTTCAATAATGCAGAAGTGGGGAAAGCAATCGGGACCGCGTGGGGCGCTTTTCGCGATATCGCGAATATCGTCATTATCGGTATGTTCGTCTTCATCGCCATCAACATGATTCTCGGTGTCAAGGAATTCGGCGAGAAGAAGAAGGTCGCGCAGGTGCTCATCATCGCTGTCCTCCTCAATTTCAGCTTGCTCTTCACCAAGGTCATCATTGATGCTTCCAATTTCACCGCTGTGCAATTCTATAAGATGAGCCAGCTTTCGGGGGGGGCGGAGAGCGCCGCGGACTTCGGCTTTAACGATAAGTTCCCAAAAAAAGGTATATCCGGCCAATTCATTGACCTCTTGGGACTTGGGAGCCTCAGCGAAGTATCCAATGCGCTCTCGAGTGCGTCGTACGGAAACGCGAAAAATCAGTACGCGACCGCGAACGGATGGATGGCTCTTCTCCACGGACTGGTTTCTGCGACACTTTTGCTTGTCGCCGCCCTCGTGCTCTTGTACGGATGCATACTTCTGGTCACCCGCGCCGTCTTGCTCATAATCCTCATGGCAACTTCCGCACTCGCATTCGCAAGTTGGCTCATACCGCATCATTTCATCGAGCAAGGGTGGGATACGTGGTGGCGAGCCCTCCTCAAAGCCGCTTTTTTTGCTCCTATCCTCATGGCGATGCTGTGGGCGACGCTTCTCGTCGCACAAGCCATCAAGCCGAAAGAGGGCGCGCTCGGCCACCTCATTGCAAATCCGACGGGAGCGCTCGACCTGAACGTGCTTTTCTCGTACCTGATCGTCATCGGCCTTCTCTACGCATCATTCAGGGCCGCGGGTGATCTCTCGGAGGGTATTTCCGGATTCAATATGACCAAATTGGCGCTCGGTGCCGCGGCATTCACACCCCTCGCGCTTGCGTCGCGCTTTGCCGTGGCTCCCCTGTGGCGAAAGACCGGCGGACGCATCGCCGCCGGACTGGAAGAACGGAAATCGCGGGAGATTAAGAAAGCGCGGCTGTCGTTGAATGCACAGTCCGGCCTCAGGGATTACATGAAGATAGCGAAGTTGACGCGCCAGAAGGAGCGGCGGGGAGCCGTCGCGGGGATGGATATGGACATCACTAACACCGCGGGTGCGCAGGCTCTCGCGCAGGCGGTCGGTATGGGCGGCATTCTACGGAAAACTCCGGTCGGCGGCTACGCGGCCGGCGTCAAGGAAAAATCCGACAGGTTCGCGAAGGAGGCGGAGGTCTTCCAGCTCAAATCCAAAGAAAAGAAGCGGATACGGGAACAGGCCGAGCTGGAAAAACAAGCCGACCTCGACAAGGAGCAGGCGCGGCGTACGACCGAAAGAGACGCGGCGAAGACAAAAGTCGATACGATGAAGGGTGACGCCAACACGGTCGTCAAACCGCTACAAGAGCAGCAGAAGGCTCTCATGGGTGAACTGACGGACGCCCAAGCGAAGCAAGACGCGAAAAAACAGGACCACGACGCCATCATTAAGGAACTCCAAAAGGAAGTGGCCCGCGCCAAGACTCCCGATGAACAAACTGAGGCGACGGGCAGGCTGTCGAAGGCGCGAGAGGCACAGGAAGAGTTCCTCAAGACGGGCGCGGAGACGCTGAAGATCAAGGAGGTTCAGGACCGCATCAAAGCCCCGCTCGCCGACATTGAGAAAAAGATCGCGGATGCGAACGCGCCGGTCAAAGTGGAAGAGGACAAACTGAGTGCTCTGGATGCTGAACTCCAGAAATTTGAAAGTGGCATGGCGCGCGCGGTCAGAGAACACGGAGCCGACGTCATTGAGAAGGTCGAGGAGGATACCCAGAAAACGGCCGCAGAATACGCCCATCGCCGCTGGCAGACTTTGTGGGGGACCATCGGCTCGGTCGATGACGACCTCGTCGCAAGCGCCACAAGGAAGAAGTTCGAGAAGAAGGGCGGGGCAGCTTCCCGCCTCAGCGAAGCCTTGAGGCTCGACGGGGATATCGGCGGTGGAGGTGGAGGCGGCGGGGAGGACAAAGGAGAAAAACACTAAGATCATATATGGATCCTAACAACGAGGACAAAGAACTGAACAATCGGCTACAGGAGCGGCTGAAGCAATTGCCCAAGGTCGTACAAGAGGCCATAAAGTCCGCCGATGTCGAGAAGCGCTTGCGCGGTCTTGCTGATACGCACAAATTGCACCTCGATCAATGGCAGATGCTTGAGAACGAAGTCATGTTAACGCTCCTCGGATTCCAACCCGTCGAGGATCTGCAACAAAATATCAAAAGCGAGGTCGGGGTATCCGATGAGGTCGCCACGGCGCTCGCGACCGATATCTCAAAGGGTGTGTTCGAACCGATACGGCAAGAGCTTGAGCGCGAGCTCGAGCATCCGGATGCGAAAGCGAAAGGGGAGAGTGCGGTCGAGGGGGTGCGCACGCAGATGTTGGCGGGAGACAAGGCACAAGGCAATAGGCAGGAGGCAAAAGAGGGAGAGGCAACAGGCAGTGGGCAACAGGCAGTAGTAGGGGCCAAGATACCAACAATACCATCGGCACCGCCGGTCATAGCAGCCACGCCACCTGCGGCGTTGCCAACTGAAAAGGCGATCCGTATGCCGGCGAGCGGTGCATATAAGCCCGGCGAAGCCTCGGCAACACGAAAAGATGTTCATGATGATCCATACCGCGAGCCGCCGCAGTAGCGGCGGCGAGGCGTTCGGCAATAGGCAGAAGGCAAGAGGAGGGCGATGGGCAAAAGATAAATGAAACATGAGCGACGAAAAGGTCATCAAGATCAACTCTTACAAAGACCTCGTGGTCTGGCAAAAGAGCGTTGAGCTTGTCGTGGAGGTCTATCGGATCACAAAGAAGTTTCCTCGAAGCGAGCAATTCGCGATTACATCCCAAATACAACGGGCGGCAGTATCCGTTCCGGCGAATATTGCAGAGGGATATGGAAGAAATACTCGGAATGAATATGTTCATTTTCTCCGAATTGCCGGCGGATCACTTTTAGAACTGGAAATATTGCTCACAATAGCCAAGAAGATTTCGTACGTTAGCCCTGAAGAATGTAGTACACTTGAGAAGCAACTGGGCGATGTAGCAAGAATGCTCTACGCTCTCCGCAAAAGCATTTCCAATGCCTAGTGTTTGTCGTTAGGCAAAAGGCGATAGTAAAACAAACTATGAAAACAATTGTCTTCTCGAACCTCACTTCTGCCTAGTGCCTAGTGCCTATTTCCTACCCTATGCAATTCCAAGTTCCCCAATTCATCGAGGTCGAGGACAAGATATTCGGCCCTCTCACATTTAAACAATTCGTGTACGTCGCGGGCGGCGCGGGTGCGGCGTACCTTTTTTGGCGCATCCTCCCCGTGTATCTCTCCCTGCCCTTCATCGCATGCGTCGGCGGCCTCGCGGCGGCGCTCGCCTTTTACCAATTCAACGGCCGGCCCTTCATCCTCGCCCTCGAAAATGCCGTGTATTTCTTCCTGCGCACCAAACTCTATCTCTGGAACAACTCCGCCAGAAAACCCGTCCTGCGCGCCGCGGCGGTGAACTCAAAAGCTTCGTCGGAGGTCTACATACCGAAACTGTCCGATAGCCGTTTGCATGAGCTCGCGTGGAGCCTCGACATCAAGGAGCGCATCGCGGCGGGGGTGGCCGAGGACGAAGAACGGGAGGGCGGCGTGGTCTCGCCCATACGGACAGCGCGGGAAGCACGAGTATGAACGAGGCAAAAGGCAAAAGGCAAAAGGCAAAAGTTGGGCATCCCCTAGTGCCTAATGCCCAGTGCCTATTCCAGTGCCTATTGCCTATTTTCTAGTGCCTATTATCCTATGCCCCCCAGACTCAAAAACCTCGGTCAGAGCAAAAAGTCGACACAGGAATTCGTGCCGGTGAAAGAGGTGCGCGACGGTATCGTGGTCCTGAAGGGCGGGGGCATGCGCGCGATACTCCTCGCGTCGTCGCTGAACTTCGCGCTCAAGTCCGAAGACGAGCAGACCGCCTTTATCGTGCAGTTCCAGAATTTTCTCAACTCGCTCGATTTTTCCGTGCAGATATTCGTGCAATCGCGCATGCTCGATATCCGCCCCTACGTCGCGACTCTCGAAGCGGCGTACAAGGAACAGCTCGACGACCTCATGCGCATCCAGATACGCGAGTACATCGAGTTTATCAAGAGTTTCACCGAGGCCGCCAACATCATGACGAAAAACTTCTTCGTCGTCGTACCGTATTCTCCGACCGCCGCGCCGATAGGCTCCGGCGGCACCGGGTCGGTCCTGCCGTGGAACAGATCGAAGAGAACCGCCGCAGAGGTCGACAAGACGTTCGGTGAGCAAGTCTCCCAACTCGAACAGCGCATCAGTATCGTGCAACAGGGCCTCATCCGCACGGGCGTACGCACCGTACAATTGGGAACCGAGGAGGCTATAGAGCTTCTCTACAAAATGTTCAACCCCGGAGAAGAAGGAAAACCGATGCCGTTGAATAGTGAACCGGCAATAGGCAATAGGCAATAGTATGAAATCCAAAAAACGCAATCCTGTTTTTACTCCTGCCTCCTGCCTATTGCCTTCTGCCTAATTCCTATGGCCTTCTTCGACCTCTTCAGCAAAAAAAGCAACGTGCCCGCGGCGCGGGTCCTCCCCGTATTGCCCGAGGAGATCTACGAGACCGGTGTCCTCGACCTGCAGGATGTCATCGCGCCGCATGCGCTCAAGGTCAACTCGCGCGAGCTCGATCTTGGCGAAAAAATAGCCCGCACGTTCTTCGTCATCTCATACCCGCGGTTCCTCACGACGGGATGGTTCGCGCCCATCATCAACATGGACAAGGTGCTCGACATCGCTATCTTCATTCACCCGATGGATACCAATGAAATGCTCCGCAAATTCCAGAAAAAAGTCGCCGAGGTGCAGAGCCAGATATCGACCCGCGAGCAGAAGGGGATGGTCCGCGACCCGATGCTTGATACCGCCTATTCCGACCTCGAACAATTGCGCGACTCCCTGCAACAGGCGCAGGAGCGCATCTTCGAGGTCGGGCTCTATCTCACCATCTACGGCAACACCCGCGAAGAGATCGACAAGGTGGAGAGCGAGGTACGCTCCATCCTCGAGTCGCGCTTGGTCTACATCCGCCCCGCACTTTTCCAGCAGGAGCAGGGGTTCCGCTCCGTCCTACCTTTGGCGACCGATGAATTAGAGGTCCACACCAAGCTCAATTCCGCGCCGCTCTCCTCGATATTCCCGTTCATCTCCTTCGACCTCACGAGTGACCGCGGCATCCTCTACGGCATCAACCGCCATAATTCCTCGCTCATTCTTTTCGACCGGTTCAGCCTGGAAAACTATAATTCGGTCACTTTCGCGAAGTCGGGAGCCGGAAAGAGCGTAGAAAAAAACGAGGTCGTGCTCTACAGAGACCATGGCGTTGTACGGCGAGATAAGATCGGATCCGTCGTCGATCGCCTCATACGCAAGCGCGGATGTACAAAAATTGACGACGAGCTTGAGGGTGTGATCGATCCCGATATCGAGGTGTTTAGTTTCAACAAGGAAATGAAGGGCCGATGGAGCAAAGTGACAGTCGCCGCGCGAAAAGATGCCCCGGACACTTTTTATACATTCCGGACAAAAAGCGGGCGCGAGGTAACGACGACGACCGACCACAACATGCTCGTGTTGCGCGAAGGCAAAGTAGTCGCCGCAAAGAGCGAGGACGTACGGGCTGGCGAGTATGTTCCCCTGCCGCGCTCGGTGCGATTGCACGATAACCCGGCAACGGAAGCGGGCGGGATTCCTGTCACAGAGGATTTCGGTGCTCTCCTCGGATGGATCGCGTCCGAGGGTGCGTCCACGAAACGCTCTGTCGTCATTAGTAATACCGACGGAGAATGTCTCGATCACATTGAGCGCACGTGCCACGCCATGAACCTTAGTTGCGGCCGCAACCCGCGCTGGATTGCGGTATACGGGACGAGGTTCGTGAGAACACTCAAGTCCCTCGGTGCGTGTGGCACGTCCGGTTCCAAGCGCGTCGCTGATTTTCTATTCAATGCACCACAAAATGTGACTGCCGCGTATCTGCGCGCATATTTTGAAGGTGATGGGGGTGTGGAAAGTCATGAGATCACGGCGCTCTCGAAATCAAAAGATCTTATCTCTGGTCTTTCGTACCTCCTCTATTACTTCGGCATCATCACACGTGTGCAGAAAAGACGAAAACGGTATGCAAAGACGGGCGGCACAAGAACGTTCTGGCAATTGCGAATTTCGGGGCAAGAAAATATTCGCCGCTTCCGGCAGGATATCGGATTCATTTCAACAAGAAAGAAAGCCGCCCTCGCGAACATTGCGCTGAAGAATGGTAATACAAACGTCGACGTTGT
>Ga0209542_10014213_pt1 | contig 13588 bp, 19 predicted proteins | sample RifCSPhighO2_01_FD_184028 | JGI IMG/M metagenome (GOLD analysis project Ga0209542, IMG submission 184028) | Soil microbial communities from Rifle, Colorado - Rifle CSP2_plank highO2_0.1 (SPAdes) (version 2) | ecosystem: Environmental > Terrestrial > Deep subsurface > Rock core/Sediment ... | reverse complement strand
GAGAAATTTAGATTACTTAAAAAACTTGCTATCTAATACATATATAGGTTATATCTTTTTTAGTTGTAAAATTTTTTGCTTCGCAAATCTTTATTGCTACGAGCCAGACTTTGTCAAGGCTCTTCGCTGAGAAAAATTATTAATGGGGTAAATTTTATCGGTTTATTTAATTTCTCGACGGAGAAATTTATCATGGACGATTTTGAAGTTATATTATTTTCAAATGAAGTGAGAAGTAGTTTTTCGGTTTTGTATAGGACATATTCCGTTGCTTGCACATTATTTAATTAATTTAGAATTATTTATATTCAATATTTGCTTCGGCTCTTAAGTCGCCAATTAATTTTGAAATTTCTTTTTGTTGTTCAATTAAGGTTAGATATCCTATTATTTGGTTTTTCATCTCTTCATAAGAAAGAGCTTTATCTCCACCAAGTTGCTCTTTATTTTTGTCATAGAATTTTTTTGCTTCGGATTCATTTATTTCAGGAAGTTTGATAGTTTCATTTAGGTATTTTTGCATTTCTAATTGGTTTTTGTAAATTTCTATTGCCTCTTCATAAGATGATCCCTCTTTTTTTAAGTCTTCTTTTAGCTGATTCAAATTTGATCCTTCTTCAGAAAGTTTGAAAGATAATTTTTCTTCAGCTTGTTCTTTCGTAATAACATATCCCTGGGACTCTGCTTTTTGAACTAATAATTCTTCGTAGATTGCTTGTTCAACTGCTTGTTGTTGGGTTAGTTCTTGTCCTCTAATTAACGCAAACTTTTGAATAGAATCTATAGACGATTGTTTTATTTTTTCTCCATTAACTGTTACAACAACCTTGTCTTGTTTGAATATTGAAGGGTTTTGTGAATAAAGAATTATTCCTATAATTACCCCTGCTAAAATTATTGAAATTATGATTAAATTTTTTTTACTTATATTTATGGTGTCTTTTTTATTAACCATATTAGATTTTAATAGATAGATTATTTAAACGTTTTTGTTTTGAAAATATGTGTTTTGAATTCTAAATAATTTTGAAATTATTTTATTATTAATTTAATCATACTTTTCTCGAAATGATTCGAGATATTCATATAACATTTTTCTAGGATTCATTGCGAAATGATTTGCAGTTTCTTCATTATAACCCCTATACATTAACATGGAAGCCATTTTAGCTTCTTGATCTTCAGAATTTTGTATTTCCTTGAAAGATTCTCTATTGTTTTTTTTGTTTAGTCCTAAAAGATTTACAATATATTTTTTTATCCTTGTAAATGGATGATTTTCTAATTTTTCATCTTTTCTTAACATTTCAATCATTTTTTGATCTTGTTGTACTATTCTTTCTAAACCCCTTTTTATGTTGAGTATCATAGGCATGTCTTCTTCACTTGCTATCTTTGTTAGTTGATAGCTTAAATTCAAGTAATGCTTATCTTCTCTTAACCTTGTTTGATATTTTTCTAGGTCCATCTTTAATTTTAATTATCTCTATTAATAAGAACTAATGCAATTAAAGTTGCAACTAATAAAATAAATAATATCAAAAATAAACTTAAAATAAAGAATAACATTCCTTCATTTGATTTTGTTTTGCTAATTTCGAATCCACACACTTGGCCATATTCATAATCAACATGATTTAGGGAACTAATTGTTCTCTGCAAACGATTATTAATACAAGACCATTCTGAATATTTCACTTCCCGAAGGTTTTTTTCAAATTCTTCGTCTTCGTTTTTAATTATATTGTGTTTATTTGGAGTTTGAGGATTTTCATTTTCTTCTCCAGATTCTACAATTGTTAAAGTGATTATTGTAGGTTCCGATTCTGCTTCTCCTATGTAAATTGCTGAAGTTAAAGGTGTTACTAAAAAAATAATCATCATACTTATTGTTAAAATTTTAGAAATCATTTTATGCTACATAGTTTAACTCTTCACTGAGAGTGTAATTATTTATATCTGAAGCATATTTTGTAAAAATTTCCATTAACTTTTGAGCTTCAGTTAATTGAACTTCTTCATCAGGAGTTATTTTATTTTCTTTTACAAAATAAATTGGTCTTGGTTTCATAAATTTTTGATTGAGAAAGAATATATAAACTTTTCGGTATGTTGTCTTTTTATGGTAGTAACTAATTCAAGAATTCTATTTTATGGCCTTGGCTTTCTTTTTTTCTAATTCACTTATTTTCATTTTTTCTTCAAGTCCGAGTTTTTCGATTAATTCTTTATATCGATTTCTGATTGTAACTTCTGTAATTCCTGCAACATCTGCAACTTCTCTTTGAGTTTTCTTTTCATCATTTAGCAACGCTGCGACATATAATGCTGCAGCTGCTATTCCTGCTGGACCTCTTCCAGAGGTTAACTCTTCATCACTTGCTTTTTTTAAAATTCTTAAAGCGTGGTTTTGAGTTTTTGGCGAGAGATTTAATATTGAAGAAAATCTAGAAATATAATCATTTGGCGAACTCGGAGTTACTTTTATTGTCATTCTTCTTATGATAAATCTGTATGTTCTTCCGATTTCTTTTCTTTCAATGTCAGAAGCTTGGGCAATTTCGTCTAATGTTCTTGGAATGTTGTATGATCTACACGCTGCGTAAATACATGCTGCGATTACAGATTCCATACTTCGTCCACGAACAAATCCTCTTTGTAAAACGTAATTATAAATTCTTGCTGCTTCATCTCCGACGACATTTGGTAAATTTAAGAAACTCGATACTCTTCTAAGTTCAGCCATCGCCAATCTTAAATTTCTTTCAATGCTTGTAGAAACTCTTTCTTGCCATTTTTTTAATCTTAAGAACTTTCTTGTTTGTTTTGTGTCTAATTTGTAAATATCCGAAATTTCTCCGACATTTGTAGTAAGTCCTTTGTCGAATTTTTGCATTGACATTGGCGCTCCACTACGCCCTTTTTTCTCTGATTTATCAAATTTTCCAGAAAGATCAATTCCCGTGTCAACCATTTTTTCTTCAATTAACAAACCACAATCATTACATATTAATTCCCCCTTTTCTTCGTCGTGGGTTAAATTAACACTATTACATTCAGGACATCTTTGAATATTTGCCATTTTAGTAAGCTTTTTAAAGTTAACTAAGAAAGGTTTTTAAATGTTTGGGAAAATTTTGGGCCGTTAAATCAATTGGTTTGTTTAAATTAAATTTTGCACAAAATTATCCCTTATGCAAATTGCAATATCTATGAGTTATTTGTCCATTTTTGATTGTAGTTTTTCCACCTTCGCTAAATCTCTCTATGTGGTCTACATGTGCATCATCTATTGAAGATATTTTATTTTTACAAAGTTGACAAACACCCTCAAATTTATCAAACAAAAATTTCTTTTCTTCATATGTATAAATCCTTCTATCATTTTTAGGATAACCAATTATATCTCTTAAAATTCTAAACCACATTTCTGTTCTTTTTTTAACTTGATTTGTGCTGTAAGTTCCTATTTCAATAGTCTCAATAAATTCTTTATTTCCAGCTACTAAATCTATAAATGCATCTTTAATTACTTGTTCTTTACCAAGAATGTCTCTTTTATCATATTCAAAAAATCCATAAAGTTGAATATCTAAAATACCTTCATTTATTTTTGAATCTTTATATCCTTCCTTTGAATCCGAGTCACCAAAATAATATCTTCTAAAAGCTAAATCTCCAAAAACCTGTTGACATAATTCTACACATTTCTTAAATAGAATTTTCTTTTCTTCAATTTCTTTTTCATTGAGATGTCTTTTTGATTCTATATAATTATTTAGAAATTGTTTAGAAGGACTTTTATAGTTTCTTTCTCCTTTATCACAAAAAGCAAAAAATCTTAAAATTCTTTCAACATCCACCATTCTTTTATGGAATTCTTTTAATCCTTGCAATCTAAGAAAATCTGGATTTTTAACAAGTATTTTCAACAAGTCGTTAAAATTCCCTCGATAAATGCAATTCCGTAATTCTTGTTCATTCAATTTTACAGAACCTCTATTTAATCTCTGAAAAATTTCAAATTTTATATCCTTTTGAGACTCTTTAAGAATTCTTATTACTGACAACCCTCTATTAAGAATTTTATCTTGTAAATCTTCAGACAAATCTTGAAACTTTTTTCCATTAAGTTCTTTTAAAATAGATAATCTGTTAAGAGGAAATTTGTTATTTTTGAATCCATAAAAAGTTAAAATTCTTTGTTGTCCATCTATTACTTCTTCTTTTTCTTCTTCTATTTGTGCAGTATAAATAACTGGAATTGGAATATTAAGCAAAACAGATTCTATAAGTTTACTTTTTATTTCTGGTTTAGATTCCCACACATAATTTCTCTGAAAATCTGCTCTCGCAATTAACTTTCCTTTATCAATTCTTCTACATATATCATCTATATTTGGGTCGGTTTTATCAACAATAACTTTTCTTTCGTTTATTGGTATTTCATATTCTCCAATCTCGAGTTCATCGTCATTTCCATTTTGAATTTCTGAAACTATCACCTTTCCGTTTTCATCAAATTGTATCTTATTTGCCATCGTACCATTCACATAATTTAGTTGGACAATTAGAGTTTAATAATTTTATTGCACTCTTCCACATATTCTCTGCTTGTTTAATATCAACTTTCATTTTAACTAATTCTATATCAAAGATTACTTCTCCAGTTTCAGTAACTTCATTAGGAACATAAAATAATAAGAAAAAATAATCTTTTAGAATTTTATAAATTTATTCAATTAAAACCCCTTGAACATTTCCTTCTTGACTTGGACGATTAGTAATTTTTGCTTTTCCTTTTTCTGTTTCGATTATTGATCCTTTTGTTAAAATATTTTGTCTTGCAAGAAAATGATTTGAAGGAGTTTCAGTTACTGTAATAATTTTTACTTTTGTAGCTTTTTTTGTTTTTTTATCTATTAAATTAATTTCATTTGATTTTAATAGAACTACTTTTTCGTTTCCACCTCTAACTCTAAGAACCTTTCTTTTTGTTTCTCCTAATTTCACAACTCTTGGAGCCTTACCTAAAGTATATTTTCTTTTCTTTTTCTCTCTCTTATATAATCCACCTGAGATTTTTCTACCCGGCGATTTTCTTCGAGATTTCTTTTTGGTTTCTGCCATATTCTATTTTATTAAGAAGTTGGTTTAAATAGTTTTTTGTTTAGTATTTTTTAAATTAATTTAATTTTTGAAAAAATTGTTTATCATAAAGTTTAAAAACTTGATTGTAGAAAATTGTTTATGGCAAATGGCATTGAACGTCCTTTGGATTTGTTAAATCAATCTAAAGGGAAAGAGATTTTAGTGCAGTTAAAGAGTGACCGACAATTAGTTGGAACACTTGTGGCATTTGATATACACATAAACGTTGTATTAGATAATGCAAAAGAAATGCAAAACAATGAATTGAAACGAAACATTGGTTTGACTTTTTTGAGAGGAGACACAATTGTTTTTATCTCACCTGCATCTGCCGTCTCTAATAAATAGTCCAGTTTTTTTATTTTTCATGGACACCTGTTTCTAGGTGTCGTTGAAGGTACTGGTAAGTTTCTTTAATTAATTCAGAAATGGCAAAGTTTTTAAACCGATTTTTTAATCATTTTTTATGAATAGAAAATATCTTTTAGGAGTAGCGCATACAGATGGAGAAGAAAATAAAACCCTTGGAGTTCTTAGAGAATACTTTAGCCCTGGAGATATAGTTGCTATTGAACTTGAACCACTAGTTGCAAAGGTTGTTCAATCTACGATTAGAGAAACATTGAATAATCCTGAAAAACTTAAAGAAATATTGACTGATTGCGGAGTTCCATTTAATTTCTATTAGGGAAATTTGATGAGATTAAGCGTTCTTAATAATCTTCAAATAAAATTTCTTCCCCTTGAAAATAGGCAACTTATTGATAAAGCTACCCCTCTCTTGAATGAATATTTAGAAAAAGGATTAGAAACTCTTGGAAAAAAGAAAATCGATATATTCATTCAAAATTATGTTCTTGATAGAGAAAAATATTTTGGATCTATGATTAAATCAAGAAAACCTGCAGGAATAATTGTTGGGTCAAATCATGTAGACTATTTTTTGTCTAACTTCCCAGAATATAATTTAATTTATAATTGTGAAAAAGATTTTTCGTTTGAAGATTCTTTAGGACAAAGAATAAACGTTTTAAGACAAAAAGAGTTTAATTCAGAAACTTTATAACTTCTTATTTCTTTTCTAATAGATGGCAAATGCAATTGAAATTACGATGCTTGGAAGTGGGAGTTCAGTTCCGACGGCAAAAAGAAATCATCCTGGGATTTTAATCGATTACAAATCAGAGCATATGCTTTTTGATTGTGGCGAGGGAATTCAGAGACAATTTCGTAAGGCAAAAATGAACCCATGTAAACTTACTCGACTTTTTATTAGTCATTGGCATGGAGACCATGTTTTAGGAATTCCAGGACTTTTACAAACTTTGTATTTGAATGATTATGGTAAGACTCTAGAAATTTATGGACCGTCTGGAACTAAAAAATTTATGGAACGAATTTTAGAATTGTTTGCTTACAAACGAAGAATTAATTTTAAAATTCATGAAATTTCTAAAGGAAAAATTATTGATGAAGATGATTTTTATGTTGAGGTCTTTGAGATGGATCATGGGACACCGAGTGTTGCCTATAGTTTTGTTGTTAAAGATGAATTAAGAATTGATAAAATCAAATTGAAAAAATTGAAAATTGTTGGAAAAGATTTATTGAAATTAAAAAATTTGAAAGAAGGAAAAGATATTTTTATCGAGGGTAAAAAAATAAAATCTAAAGATTTTACATATATGCAGAAAGGAAAAAAAGTTTCTTTAGTTTTTGATACTGAGGATAATGCTAATATTTATAAAATTGCTAAAAATTCTAATTTATTTTTTTGCGAGAGCACTTATCTTGATGAAAAAGAATTGGCCAAAGATCATAAACATCTTACAGTTAGTCAAGTTTCAAGTTCTGCTAAAAAAGCAAATGTTGAGAAATTGGTTTTATTTCATTTAAGTCAGAGATATGAATTTAGAGAAAAAGATTTTTTGGAAGAAGCTAAGAAGAAATTTAAAAATGTTGTTGTTGGAGAAGATTTGATGAGATTTGAAGTGCAATAATTTTTTCTATAATTCTGAATTGCATAATTTTTTAAACTAATATTCTTTCTTGATTCTAAGGACTCGTAGCTCAGCTTGGATAGAGCACTAGCCTTCTAAGCTAGGGGTCGCAGGTTCAAATCCTGTCGGGTCCATCACCTGATTGCTTTGTGAATAAAATTTAATTAAAGAAATGGAAAAAATAAATTTGAATAACAAAACAATATATTTAATAATTGGAACTTTGATTTTAATTGGAATGGTTCTATTTTTTAATAGAGCTTTCACAGAAAAAGTTATTCAAGAAAATATGGTAAAAGTAAAATTTGAAACAAATAGGGGAGATATAGTTATTCAACTTTATGATGAAATGCCGATAACTTCTGGAAATTTTAAATCATTAGTTGAAAAAGGAACTTATGATGGAGTTGTCTTTCATAGAGTTATTGAGGAATTTATGATTCAGGGAGGAGACCCTACTGGAACAGGTTATGGAGATTCAAATATTCCTAACATTAAAGACGAATTTACTAAAACAGATTTAGATAAAAATAATCGCGGGACAATTTCAATGGCAAATGCTGGACCGAATACTGGTAGCAGTCAATTTTTTATTAATTTAGTTGATAATAATTTTCTCGACGGGAAACATCCTGTTTTTGGAAAAGTTATTGAAGGAATGGATATTGTTGATGATATTTCAAAAGTTGAAACTGATGCAAATGATAAACCCTTAGAAAAAGTTGTAATTTTAAAAGCGAGTTTAATTAATTGAAAGAATTAATGCTTGAATTAATCCGATGATAAATCCAAGAACAGCTCCAGAAGTTTCTATGAATCTGAGTTCTTTTTTTGCTACTTGTTTTATTATTCTTTCTATTTCTTTATTATCTGTTTCATTAACTCTTTCGGATATTTCTTTTTTTAGATAATTAATTATTTGATTTCCGATGAATGGAATTTTTGTTAGATTTTCTATTTTTTTTGGTAGAAAATTTAAACTTGCTTCGGCTATTTTTTCAGAAAGTATTTTTTTCCTTTTTGGTATTACTCCTTGAATTCCTAATATTTTTTTATTTGGACGAAATAAAAAATTAATCGCTATTAAATTTGTAAGCCAACCAATGAGTGCGCCGGTTATTGATAATACTATAAAGGGATTTAATTCCATATATAATTTAATGTAAATACATTTAAAAGTTCTATGTTTATCTTATTATATTCGGATAAACAACTTGGTTGTTGTTCCGTGAAAAACTCTTTGAGTTATCTGTCGCGGGGATGGCACAGCGGCTACTGCGTTCGCCTGCAGAGCGAATTTTCCCGGGTTCGAGTCCCGGTCCCCGCTTTTGAAAATTAAATTGACAATAACTAAAATTTCCTATCGGAAATTTTAAAAACTAATTGTAGTTACTAAATTAATGATAGTTGAAAAAAAAATTTGGCCTGAATTTTTTCAAGCAATTATTGATGGAAATAAAAAATTTGAGTTAAGATTGGCAGATTTTGTTATTAATTTGGGAGATGATTTAAAATTGAGAGAATGGGATCCGAATAAAAAAATTTATACAGGAAGGGAATTGATAAAACAAGTTAAGTATGTTTCCAAAACGAAGGATGTTGCTTTTTGGAGTAAAGAAGAAATAGATAAATTTGGATTTCAAATAATTTCATTTAATTAAAATGTATATTGCTAAACAAAATATTAACGGTAAGGATTATTTTTATATTCGGAAATCAGTGAGGAAAGGGGAGAAAGTGATTTCACAGAATATTGCTTATGGAGGAAAGACAAGAGAAGATGCTGAAATAAAAATGGCTGAGATAGAAAATAAAAAGGTAGTTGAAAAAAATTCAAATGAAAAAATTTCAGAAGATAATTCTTTAGAGAAAACAAATTTGACAATTGAAGAGCTCGCGACTTTTTGCAAGGCGAAAGGATTTGTTTTTAGGAGTAGCGATATTTATGGAGGGTTAGCTGGTTTCTGGGATTTTGGACCTTTAGGTGTTGAACTTTTTAATAATATTAAAAAAGATTGGTGGAATTTTTTTGTAAGAAAAAGAGAAAATATGGTCGGGATGGAAGGAAGCATAATTAGTCATCCTTTAACTTGGAAAGCGTCCGGACATTTAGAAAATTTTAGTGATGTTTCTGTTGTTTGTAAAAAATGTGGTAAAGCAAATAAAATAGATAAATCTGAAATTGGAAAAGTAAAATGCGACGATTGTTCAGGAGAATATGAAGTTAAAGGGGAATTTAATTTGATGTTTAAGACATCTATTGGAGCGCTAAATCCTGTTGATGCTTATCTTCGAGGAGAAACAGCGCAAGGAATGTTTTTAGATTTTAAAAATATAGTTCAAACTTCGAGAATGCAATTACCTTTTGGAATTGCACAAATTGGAAGATGTTTTAGAAATGAAATAGCTCCGCGAGATTTTTTATTCAGAAGTCGAGAATTTCACATTGGAGAGTTTGAATTTTTTATTCATCCTGATGAAGAGAAATGTAATTTATTGAATGAGAATCATAAAAAATTAAAATTAAGATTTCTCGACGAAGAAACTCAAAAAGAGAATAAAGTTGATTTGAAAAATGTAACTATTGGAGATATTTTAAATCAAAGACGTTTAGGAGAATGGCACGCTTATTGGTTGGCCGAGCAAATAAAATGGTTTAATTCTATAGAGTTATATGAAATAAAAATAAGAGAGCATACTAAAGAGGAACTTTCGCACTATTCTTCTGCAACTTTTGATATTGATTATGAATATCCTTTTGGGTCTAAAGAAGTTGCAGGAAATGCTAATCGTGGACAGTATGATTTGACACAACATCAAAATGCGTCGAAGGAAAAAATGGAAATTTTTGATGAAGCTACAAAAACTAAAATTATTCCCAGAGTTATAGAACCTACTTTTGGAATGGAAAGAGTTTTCCTTGCTGTTTTGACAAAGGCATATAATTATTCAAAGAATAGAGAAAATGTTGTTTTAAAAATTCCAGCGAAAATTGCTCCGATAAAAGTGGCTATTTTTCCTATAATTAAAAATTCAGAATATGAAGAAATTTGTAAAAAGATATTTGATGAATTAAATGAAGAATGGAATGTTGTCTATGATAAAAGTGGAAGTATTGGAAAAAGGTATGCAAGGAATGATGAAATTGGAACTCCTATGTGTATTACTATCGACGATAAAACTAAAGAAGATCAAAGCGTAACTATTAGGGATAGAGATACAACTCAACAAGTGAGAGTTAAAATTAAAAATTTGAAAGAAGTTGTTTCTAAAGTTGTTTCTGGAAAAAACTTATTAGATTTTGGAAAGATTGTTAAAACGAGAGTAAAAAAATCTTTATAAATTGTTATAAAAAAGTTACAATAAATTATTTTAATTCCAATACTTGAGGATACTCTTCATCTCTTAGTTTAATGGAGTATTTCTAAGATATTCCTCTTTGTTTTTCCTGTAATGCTCTAAAGAAATAAACTCCATTAATTTATCTTTCCATCCAAGGACAGTAATCGGATTATCTTGGGGTATTGGAAAAACAGATGTTCTTTGAAGTTAATTACAGCCATTGGAGAAAGAATTAAAATTTTGCAGGGATCATCATGAATTTAGAATGAGATACAATCATTTTAGGCCACATACGAGTCTTCAGCGACGAACTCCCGCGGAAGTTTATTTTGATTTTAAGAAATTATTTTAGGGGGTGACATATGTCACTTGGTCGCACACTTGGTCGCACAACCAGATATTGTTACTTTAACGTCACATTTATATATTAGTCTCACCAAGTGTTAACGAAAGGAGGTGAGAAAATGGTTCAATTTTGTCCGAAATGTAAATCTAAAAATATTTGGAAAAGAGGTTTTAGATACAACCGGGCTAGTAAAAAACAAAAATATCATTGCAAAGATTGTGACTTTTGGTTTGTAGATGATGATGGCTTTAAAAGAATGAGATTCAAGAAAGAAATTATTGCGAAAGCCATCCATCAGCATATTGATGGTTTCTCGCTTTTCAAAGTTCAATATCATTTATGGCAACATGAAGGAATAAAAGTTTCACGAAAGACTATTTTGCTTTGGGAAAGAAAATATTCAAATTTTTTAAAATCCAATAAATGAAGAAGTTAAACCTGAAATAAAAGGAAACATTCATTATGATGAAAAATATGTTCAAGTCAAAGATGATTGGAATTTTGACTTGAATGCTATTGACAATGTTACCAAATTTATTTTAGCTCATTTATTCGTCGATAAAAGAACAAAAGAAAAATGTACACAATTTTTAAAGCAAATCAAAGATAATTGTTATGAGCAGATTCTAGAAAGATATTTTTCGGAGAAACATAAACAAACGAAAGATAGACTATTGTTTGAATTTATTTGTGACGGGTTTGAGAATTATAAATCTGCATTTAACAAGCTGTTCAGAAGAACAGCCAAATTAGTTTTTGGAGTTCCAATTGCAAATAAGAAACATGGATTATTGCATAACAATAATCCTGCTGAAAGATATAATGGAAAACTTGATGACAGATTGAAAATAATTCACGGAGGTTTTGGAAGTTTTGAAGGAGCAGAAGATTTTATGAATTTGCAGAGAATTATGAATAACTTTGTGAACCCTCATCAAGAATTGAAAGGAAAAACACCTGCGGAGATGGCTAAGATAGATTTGAAACTTGGAAGGAATAAGTTATTGAACCTTATCAGATTCCTTGCAAAATCGAGGAGATGACGATAAGGTTACAGTATCGCACAACCAAAAAATATTTAAATACGACTATAAATATTGTTAAAATGTGTAATGACTTTATAGACGAAACACCATTGGATGCACTTAACCATTTTATCGATTGTAAAGAAGAAATTTTAAGGAGTCATAGAGGACAGTATGTTGCTATCATGCCTAGAAAGAATTTAATTTATGCCGATACTATACGAAAGTTATTAGATAGGGAAGAAGTTAAAGGTTGTTCTTCCCCTCTTACTATCCGTTATGTTCAAGAAAACGAATTTTATTTATATCTTGATGAAACTATTTTTTAAACAAGAATTTATTAATCTGCTTTTCATCTGCTTTTCTCTTTTTCTGATGCTCTTTTAGAAAATTATTAATTTTTTCTATAGTGTAATTTTTTTTAACTTTCTTGTTGTTATTTTTCTAGACAATCCCTTGACCCTTACATTTATTATTTTATGATCTATTTCGTGCTACTTTTAAAAATTTATCTAGTTAATTTATCCTAAACTTCTACTAACATTCTAACAATTTATTATTAAAACGAGAGTAAAAAAATCTTTATAAATATGAAATTTTTTTAGACTAAATGGTTGAAAAGAAGATGGTTAATCTAATTATGGAAGGGGCTAACCATAATTCTCCTTCTGGTTTGTATTATGCAAAATTACCTTCAACTTTAGTTAGTATAGATGAAAATGTGAATGCTTTTATTTATCAAAGAAATAAATTTTTATTGTATGGGGAGACTAAGGATTTTCTTGATATTAATTTAAGAGAGGTGAATTTTGAAATTGTAGGAGGATTTGATTTAGATCGCAAAGGTAAACATCCTTTGTGTTTATGGACTATATTTGAAATGCAAAGATCTTTTATTACGCAAGATGGAAGGATATATGTCAACTCTGGCTTTTTTGAGGGGCATAAGAAGATATTTGAATTCTATACCGAAGGTTATTGAAGATTCGAGGAGATTATTTAATGGAGAAGTCAACGAATATGAACTTAGCTTACACCCGAAAAGTGCATATGATTTATAAAAAATAATAAAAGAGAAATAAAAATAAATAAAATTAAACAAATTATCTTTTCTTTTTCTTAGCAACAGGCTTTATTTGATGTTCACTACACATTCCACAATTCTTACATGAGAGTGCATGAAGTAGTAGTAAAACCGCTACTATTGTTACAATCCATTGTGAATAAGCTGTTGCCCACCATGCAAACACAAGGATTAAAACTCCGAGGATAATTTCCGTCCACTTACAATTACAATTAAACATTTGACACCTCCTTTTATTTTTATTTTAAGTTAACTGTATTTTTAAAACTATTGATAAAATTTAAAAAAAATTAAATATTATTTGAATGAATTACTTTTTCTTTGCTGCCTTTTTTTTCTTTGCTTTTGCCATTTTATAGACCTCCTTTTCTATGAATAATACTTGCTAAGATAATATGTTTAAGAAATAATTTTTTCCTCTTTATTTATTTTAAGTCAAACTTGTATTTAAACTTATCTGATTTTTGTTAAAATTGGGCTTAAAAAAATAATAGTTTACATGATAAACTATTAGATTAATTAAGTATAGAAATAGTTAAAAACTTTTTAATCTTTTATTTTTTATGTATAATTTATTTGGAATAGTTAAACAATTTATATTTGGTTTTGAAGAATTTTCAGAAGAAAAAACTGAAAATTG
>Ga0209542_10014212_pt1 | contig 13588 bp, 11 predicted proteins | sample RifCSPhighO2_01_FD_184028 | JGI IMG/M metagenome (GOLD analysis project Ga0209542, IMG submission 184028) | Soil microbial communities from Rifle, Colorado - Rifle CSP2_plank highO2_0.1 (SPAdes) (version 2) | ecosystem: Environmental > Terrestrial > Deep subsurface > Rock core/Sediment ... | reverse complement strand
ATTTTTTGAAGAAACTGGTGGCTCGTTTATCAAATTTGGGCAGCTATTGGCCCTGCGTTTGGATATTTTACCTAAAAGATACTGTGTTGAACTTCTTGACCTCTTTGACAATCTCAAACCGTTTCCATACCACGAAATTGAGCGAGTTTTTCTCTATGAACTGGGAGACAAGCCTGAGCAGATTTTTGCCAGATTTGATAAAAAACCCCTCGCGGCCGCTTCCTTTGGGCAAGTCCATCGCGCAAGGTTAAAAACTGGTGAAGAGGTAGTGGTAAAGGTTTTGCGCCCAGGAGTGGAACAGCGAGTAGTTATTGATTTTATTGTGGTTGATGTATTGGCATTCTTTGCCGATTTATTTTTTCGAATTGATGCCCTTCCTTGGAGAGAAATCGCCGATGAATTCAAAGAGTGGACTCGGTCTGAGCTTGATTATCGAACTGAAGCTCGGAATATGATCAGTATTAAGGAAAACCTGGCGGATCAAGTACACTTTATAGTTCCAACAGTGTACGTTCATCTCACTACACAACGGATTTTGGTTGAAGATTTTATTGACGGGATTAGTCTTACGAGCGTTTTACGCCAAATAAAACAAGGCACCTTTGACTATGAAAGACTTCTGAGTGTGGGGATTGATATTAAGATAACCCCATCTATAATTGTTCAAGAAATGCTTCGGCAGTTTCTTCTGCATAACTTTTTTCACGCTGATCCGCACCCAGGTAATATTCTCCTTCGTCCCGGTAACCGAATTGGCTTGATTGATTACGGTATTGTTGGTCGTCTGGAGCACATCGATAAAGGCTATTTCGTGCGCTACGCCCACTCCACAGCCAAATTTGAGTTTCGGAAAGCGACACAATACTTTGCCCATGTTGCTGGAGAGACCATGCGCCAAAATATTTTGAGTGCTTTGCCGGCCAGTACTGACCCACAAGTGGCTGATGACATTATTAATATGATGGCCGAGGACTTTGGAGATTACGCCCATGACTATGTCTTGAGTAATGTAGAAAATCTTAAAGAGATGCACTTAGACTACGCCATGATTATTATGCGCTTGCTTAAGGCTGCGCGAAAGTACAATGTAAAGATTCCCTCGGAGCTCGCGATTTTCTTGCGGGCTCTCTCGATGATTGGGTTTCTGTCCAAAGAAATGAATTTCGAATTTATGCTTAGCGAAGAAATAAAAGACTTTTTCATTCTTTACCCAGAGGAGCGGTTCCCACTGAACGCAAAACAAATGCCCCAACGCATAAACAGAGAACTTGCTCTGGAGAAATTGAGTAACTGGTTGTCGCATTTGATAGAAGTCGACCCAAAGTTGTATCAGCTTGTCAAAGGGAAATTAAATCAGTATACTCATGCCGGTATTTAAATGATTGATCGATTTTTAAACTTTTACTCCAAATATCCTTGGACAGCTCTCATTATCGTGATGCAGTGGGTCGCGACGGCGTTCACCCTTACTTATTCTGTAACAGACGAATCCAAAATTCTTCTGATGACTTTTTCAAGCACGGTCCTATTTGCCTTTTTCGGTTTCAAAATCCCCAAAGACTAGCAGACAAAACCAGGGACGGTCCTAGTTTTAATTGACATATTAATCTAATTAAGGCATACTTTTTCTATGCCTCGAAAGCCTAGATTAGCTTTTCAAAATGCTTTCTACCACGTTTTTAACCGAGGTGTTAATAAGCAGCAGATCTTTTTCTCACCAGATGATTACCAATTTTTCCTAGACAAACTTTTTAACCTGAAAAAGAAATACGATCATTCAATCTATGCCTACTGTCTGATGCCTAACCATTTTCACATCTCAATTCAAACCCGGAGAGTCCCAATTTCCAAAATCATGTCCTCGCTAACGACCAGTTATTCGATGCGCTTTAACAACAAGTACAACCACTTTGGGCCTGTTTTTCAAAATAGGTATAAAAGCATTTTAGTGCAGGATGATAATTATTTCTTGCAGCTTTCCCAGTACATTTATCTAAACCCCGTAAAAGATGGTTTGGTCTCCGACCCAATCGCATATCCTTATTCGGGTATACGGGAAGCACTCAGCCTAGACCCTGTTTTTATCTTGGACGAGGATATAATTCGGTTGGTCGGTGATACTACGGAGACAAGAAATAAATATAAACAATTTGTTTATGATGGGTTGACTAAGGATTTGGCAGAAATGTCTGGTTTGTTTCAGGTTGAAGAGGCAGTTGCTGGAAGTATCAGGTTCCGAACATCAGTTCTTAATAAACAATCTAGGACACCTAAAAAATAGGGTTAAAATCGATTACTAAACCAACCACTTTTAGGACCGTCCCTGAAATCTGTGCTTGCAGCGTTATTTTTTGCTTTTATCGGACCATTCTTGCCAGACGACAAGAAGCGGCGAGGCGTTAAAGATTGACGAGTAGGTTCCAGAAACAATACCCACCAAAAGGGCAACCACAAACCATTTTATGGTTTGTCCGCCGAATAGAAGAAGGCTGCTAAGAACTAGCACTACTGTTAGCGAAGTCGCGACTGAGCGGCCAATAGTTTCAATAATTGATTTATTTACGACTTCGGCGAAGCTCAAAGGCAAACGACGTTTCAGGTTTTCCCGTATGCGGTCATAAACAACTATTGTATCGTGGACCGAAAACCCAATTATGGTAAGTAGGGCGGTGACAAATAACGAATCAACCTCAACATTGTAAAGTTTGCCTAGTATTGAAAAAACACCCACCACAAACAAAACATCGTGAAGTAGAGCCGCAATGGCTGTCAGACCAAATTTCCAAGACGAGGCGGGTTTGGGAACTTCCCGAAAGGAAAAGGCAATATAAAATACTATTGCTACTGAAGCTAGAATAAGCGAGATGAGAGAGTTTTGAACTAGCTCTTTACCAATAGTTGGCCCAACCGTTTCGACCCGTTTCTGCTCAACCTGACCAAAATTAGTCTCCAAAGCCGCTTTGACTTCAGTAACCTTTTCTTTATCTAGCACTTTAGTCCTTAGGAGATAGGACTGATCGCTTACTTTGGATATTGAATTGACCTCCACAATATTCTGTAGAGACGAAACGACATTACTTTTTTCTTGGTTCTCTACAGTTGAATCTATGGTTACTCCAGGAGCGGCTTTTTCTAACTTAAGTTCCAAAAGAGTTCCACCTTGGAAGTCTATTCCCAGCCTTAATCCATAAAGAGATAAGGAAATTATTCCAGGAATAATAAGTATTGCCGAGATAGCGAAGTAAATATACTTTTGTCCAATAATGTTCATAGTTATCTTTCAGCAGCGCTTAGAATATCTTCCATTACTTGTTGGTGAACTTCTTCAACAACTGCTTTTAATTTATCTTCAATGTTTACCACTTTAGTTTTGATGTAGTCAACTACCATGAGATGGTTGCCAGAATCAACTAGCTCTATAAAAGTAATTTTTTCCCCCTCAACAAGACCTTCTAGGACTACCGCGAGCAAGCGGTGGTGAAAAATATGATCAACTATTTCAAGAATCTGCTCCTTCTCTGAGTCCTCAAATTCGAACTTATCAAGGTGACTGTGTATTATTTGGGTATCGGCAAGCTGTCTATATAGAGAATCCATTATTGTCCCACCTTTCTTGTGACTGGCCCGAGGGGAATCTTATTATCTTTGTCGTCGAGGAAAAATATTAAGACGTCACCCTTGCGTGGTCCGCCAGCAATTCCTAGGTAGTGCATTACTTCTGGAGAACCACCTGATTGTTTGCCTGTCCATTCGGCAGGCCCAGCGTCTCCGATTACGCCTGTCACTGCTTGACCAGTGTGGGGGTTAATGGCTAAGACCTTACGAAACTTAAACCAATCGTAAGTTGCTTTGGGATTTTCTTTCCAATTAGGAGAAAGAAATGTCTGAACAACCATGTAATACCTTTCATATTCCTCGTTGGGAAAATACCCCCAAGCTCCTCTACCAGGAGCCATGCCTGCAGGACCAAACATTGCCCACTCTGAAGAATTTCTTACGTGTCTGGCTAGGGTATCACCCTGAAATCGCACGAGGTGTTGTTCTCCACCCATGTAACTGTAGTTAGTATTTAGCTTGTATCCATCTAAGACGCCCTTGGCGTCTAACCCGAAGGACTCTTTTACAGTATCTTCCACTTTTTTCATTTCTTCCTCGTTTAGCTGCCGGGGTTTTGAGGGGAGAATCTCGGCTAGCTTAGCCGCAATGACTGCTCCAGGGTCTTCGGTTGATTGAACCTTTGTCTTAGTGGCTGACTCAGAGATGGTTGTCTCACTAGCTGTAATAAAGGAATCTGGCTTGACCGGTAAGCTACTTGAGGATAACAGAAGGATTCCTGTAGCCGCTGAAGTGGCGATTGTTTCCGACAAACCTTTTGAAAGACTACTAACGTCTTTTTCATGATCCTTGAGCCACTCGCCTACTTCCTGGTGTTTTTCTTGTATTTCGTTGGCGAGAGTGTCTTTCCTTTTTGTGAGGTTTTTTGCTATTTTGTTGAGTAGGTTTTTCTTAGACACTTTGACCTCTGAAGACCCTTAGGAAAGTTCGAGTGATCACTATCGCTGTGAACATGGAGGTCATTATTCCCAAAGCTAGAGTAAAAGCAAAACCTTTGACTAGGCCAGTCCCAAACCAGTACAGAATGGCGCAGGTTATGAGTGAGGAAATATTGGAGTCTCTGATAGAGTTCCAAGCTCTTTTGAAACCTACTTCTAGCGCAACAGGAAGCCTTTGGCCGTTTCTTGTCTCTTCCCGGATTCGCTCAAAAGTTAGAATATTGGCATCCACTGCCATGCCTACAGATAGGATAAAGCCCGCTATTCCTGATAAAGTGAGTGTTATAGGAACTAGCTTAAACAGGGCAAGGTTTAGAGCAGTGTAAATAAATAAGGCTCCTACCGCAATCCATCCGAAAATTCCGTAGAATAAAATCATGAACAAGCTAACGCAGATTAGACCAATTATCCCGGCAGCGATGCTTCGATTCACTGACTCTGCACCCAGAGTGGCGCCCACGGTTCTTTCCTCGATAACGCTAACAGGCACGGGAAGAGCTCCGGCGTTTAACTGATTGGCCAGGCTTTTAGCTCTTTCTACGTTGAAGTTGCCACTTATCACCCCACTCCCACCCGAAATTTCCTGTTGGACTGTTGGTGGTGGATTGGAAATGGAAGTATCATCAAGAAAAATAGCCAAAGGTTTACCAATCAGTTTTCTAGTTACCTCCGCCATTTTGGTCGCCCCAGCAGAAGTTGTTTCAAAAGCCACAACTGGTTGGGAGCCTTCACCACTATATTGGACAGAGGCGCTTTTTAGATCGCTGCCAGTTAGTCCCGTGGGATTGGTATTTTCTAGAGTAGGAAGTGAGTAAATATTTTCATCTTTGAGCTCCCGAAAATCTAGCTTGGCTGTTTGCCCAATTAAGTCCTTAGCTTGATTCACGTCTGTCACTCCAGCTAGTTCTACAATAATTCGATACTCGTCTCCTACTTTGGAAGTCTGGATCAGCGGTTCAGAGACCCCAAAGAAATTGATTCGTCTTTCGATCACTTCCTTAGCTGATTCCAGAGCGCTACTTTGACGATCAGCAGGAATATCTTTCATGTCTGTTGACAGTACCACGTGAGTCCCGCCTTGAAGGTCAAGACCGAGTTTGAGGCGCATGTCTCTTTTGAAGTTAAAATTACCTAGTTTCCAGTTTATTTCAGGAGGGGTCAGCAGAGTGTTTATTTGCACGCCGCCGAGGTTTAGGTTGATTGGAGTTGGGGGTAAAGCTAAGTAGCTTGATGTGAGTGCTAGTATAATGATTATCCAAAATAAAAACCTTTTTTTAAAAAATTTCATAGTTTGTTTTTATTCCTCAACTAACTCTCCCTCGTCGCCTATGAGCATGACTCTGGTTTTACTGAGTAATCCTAGGATAAACGGATCGCGCCGACTCTTGCGGAAGTTGAACTCTTCTTCGGTCATGACGGTGTAATTAATTTCTCGGCCGATCCGACTCTCAGCAGCTCTGACAAGCTGTGAAAGCTGAGGTAATACTATACTACCAACCACGAGTAAATCAACGTCATTACTGCCAGGCTCTTTGCCCCTGACGTAACCACCCCACAGACAAGCATATTTAACTTTGCCTAGCTTTACCTTGTCCCTAATGATCGATCCACCTAAGCCCGTACTTTTGGCAACCAGGCGTAGTAACTCGTCAAAGTAAACGTAGTCGGTTCGGAAACCATAATACTTTCTATTCGCTCTGAGCTCGCTTGTGACCATACCGACCTTTTCCATGCGTGATAGCTCAGCCCTAACAGCATTTATTTGTTCGCTGATAGCCCTAACCAGTTCTCGGACATAAAAGATTTTCTCGGGATTTTGAAGAAGTGTTTCTAGAAGTTTGACCCTGGTCTTAGATATAAAAAGATCTTTAAGCATACTGCCTCCATTTCAGGGCAGGCAATTGATTAGCGTTTAGATTACTTGTTAAAAATTTACTCAGTGTACTCGACAGCTGCATTTGTGGGTATAATTTCAACCCAAATCTTACCTCTATTAAATTCGATTTCATTATTGTTAGAGTCATAATAAATTGTTCTCGCACTTGGACTAGCCTTTTCCCATCGGGCTGATGCGGCTTTTCCATCTAGGAATATTCTAGCCTCACCGTTACCTGTGGTAGTGATATTAATTCTATCCTTGTCGTCATTTAGCTCCTGGTGCAGGGTGTACTGGATTACGACGTTTTTGGTGCTGATTGGCTCGTTAGTAACCCGGTCCGTGTCTTCTGCGTAAGGGGAACCTGAAAACCTAATATAGCTGTTGTCCTCTGGGTTGTAATCCCAACGAACATTGTAATCATCCAGCGCTGTAAAACTTAGTTTAATATTTGCAGAGGCTGGTCGGGTGCTTGCTTCTGATTCTTCGTTTTTAAACCGCCAACTTCTTAGGTTTGGTGGGCCATTGAAATCCCGATTCTTAGCCATTTCCCATAAGCCTCTGGTAGAGCTAAAAGCAGTGTGTTCGCGGCTCAAGTTGGAACTTCCTTTTCTAGAGTAGTAGGGTAGCTCTTCGGGCAGAGTTCTAAAATCTTCGACGGCGATTCTGTCTAAGGCTTCGGGGCTACCCCCGATGTGGGCATACAGGGCGTTTAGTTCCTTTACCCAGTCTAGAAAGTGTGTTCTTGCGCTGCGAACAGGCCCGATCTCATCTGTTTCCTCAGCAAGGTAGATAGCCATAAATCTGGTTATTCCCCCTTCAGTCAGTGCTTCGTATACTAGGTCCGCTCTTCCCAAGCCACTTTGAGGTCTCACCTCACTCAAATTTTCTATCATTACTGCCAGAGGAAGCCGGCTTTGCCAGACACTGGCTTGTGTCTTAGTGTACAAAACCCCATTTAAGGGGTTAGGAACTATCCTGATTCCATTGTCCTCGCTGCCTGTTTTAAGGAGGGGTGTGCTGATAATTGTCGCTCCACCGCTTAGAATCAGAATAAGGTAGGTAAGAACACTACCACTTGTGATAATTATGAGTGCTTGCTTCCACTTCGGAAGCAACTTAAACCTCTCTAAAAGAGTTTTTAATTTGGGCAGCATATGAACGAGTAGCTCCTTTACTCAAAAGTATACACAACTAATTTGAGTAGATGCAAGAGCACTTTTGTTAGTGTCCTAGGCTTGACAAGCCTGAGCTTGGTTTGCTAGCATGGCTGCATATGGCTAAACGTAGAACAAAGGAACAAAAAATTCTCACTACCCTACGAAAACTCCAAGATCGAAGCTCACAACCTGCTTTTCAACACCCCTCAAGCCCTCAAATAAAGTTGGTTACCTATCCTGGGACGCAGTTAGCCCAAAGCAGCCCCTATTCACTCAACAGCACTGATTATGATTACGTAAAAAAGGACTTGGCTAAGATTTTGTTGTTAGGGGCTCTTGCAATTGGATTTCAGGTTGTGCTAAGTTTTTTAATTAGTAATACCGGGCTCGCATACAATATTCCTCTGCTCGGAAGGAGGTGAACTTAGTTAATAGTACGTAGTTGGTAGTTTGTAGAAAACAATTTTTAACTATAAACTAAAAGCTATAAGCTAAAAACTTACATATATGGCTTCAATGTATTGTGTTAAGTGTCGCGCTAAGAAAGAAGTTGATAACCCTGAGCGAATCACCATGAAGAATGGTAAACCAGCCCTCCGTGGGACATGTCCAGATTGTGGGACAAGAATGTTCAAAATCGGTGGCTAAGAATTTCTTAGTAAGATAAACCCCGCACATTGTGCGTCCCTCCGTTAATGGATGGGAAATACAGTGTGCGGGGTTTGTGTTGACCCTAATGAACAACCTGGGAGGTTAAACAGCTACGTAACCTCGGTAATAAGAGATAAAAAAACAGATGTTCCTTTAACTTCAAAAATTATCTTTTAGCCGGTATTGTAAGGCTTCAGCCAAGTGGGTGGTCTTAATATTTTCAATTCCTTCCAAATCAGCAATAGTTCTGGCAACTTTAAGTATTCGAAAAAAACTCCTCGCACTTAAGGAAAACTTATCAATAGCTCCTTTGACTAAGTCGAGTGAATCCTTGGTTAGCTTCGCAAACTCTTTGACCTCCTTGTTACTCATTTCGGAGTTGGACGAGACGGGAGTACCCTCAAACCTTTCCCACTGTCTTTCCCGGGCTTTTTGGACCCTACTTCGAATTTGACTAGAAGGTTCGGATTGATAATCAAGAGCTAGCTTTTCCGTTTGCACATCTGGCACATCAATGTGTAAGTCGATGCGATCTAAGATGGGACCAGAGATACGCTTTTTATATTTGACGACTTGACTGGGAGTACAAACGCAGTCTTTGCGAGGGTGGTTGAGGTACCCACACGGACAGGGGTTGGCAGCAGCTAGAAGAATAAATTTGGCGGGAAAAGTGGAGGAGCCTGCAGCACGGGAGACGGTCACAAACCCATCCTCCAGTGGTTGGCGAAGAACTTCTAAAGTATGTCGGGCAAATTCTGGAAACTCATCCAAAAACAAAACTCCTCGATGGGCCAATGAAATTTCGCCTGGTTTGGGATGGGTTCCGCCGCCTACCAACCCGACGTGGCTACTGCTGTGGTGGGGAGAACGAAACGGACGAGCGGTTATCAATTTGTTTTTGAGTAGTCCCACCACGCTGTAGATTTTACTTATCTCAATGGATTCCTCTGGATTTAATCTGGGAAGGATGGAAGGGAAAGTTCTGGCAAGAAGGGTTTTGCCTGATCCTGGAGGTCCTTTTAGAATAACGTTGTGGCCTCCCGCGGCAGCTATTTCTAAGGCACGCTTAGCATTTTCCTGACCTTTGACATCCTTCATATCAAGCCCGTAGTCCTCAGCGCTTTCTAGAGGAAGGCGTTCTTTTTCAGGATTAAGAGGTTGCAGACCGCTTAGGTGTTTGACGAGCTGCCCTAGATTCGTAAGAGAATAAATATTGACGCCGCTTATATAGCGCGCTTCCTCGGCGTTATCAGAAGGGACAAAAATGTTTTCAAAATGATTTTCTTTGGCAAAGATTGCTTTAGGCAGGACGCCGTTGGTTGACCTTAACGAACCGTCTAAAGAAAGCTCTCCAATGAATAAACTTTTCTCAATTTTGGGGGAAATCTGCCCAGAGGCTATCAAAATTCCTAAGGCGATTGCCAGGTCGTAAGAAGGACCTTCTTTGGGAATGTCAGCTGGTGCGAGATTGACGGTGATTCTTTTGGCGGGGAAGTCTGCTCCTGAGTTCTTGATTGCTGAACGAACTCTTTCTTTACTTTCTTCGACCGCTTTGTCGGGTAATCCGACAATAGTAAAGCTGGGGAGTCCTTGAGAAGGAATATCGACTTCAACGTCTACTTTGTACGCGTCCAAACCAATCACCGCAGCTGAGATAACCTTGGCAAGCATTGTCTAAACCATAGTTTAGTTGTGGTGTGGTGTCAATATTGTAGGATGTTTCTTTTTTTCTGCAAAAAGTAATATCATAAAAGTGTGACCAGTTACGAAGATAGTTTGGAAAAGCTAATTCGCGCAATTGATAAAGTTTATCTTAACCCAAGACAGCTGTTTATCCGCTCGTTTCTGAGTGGTTTATTTACAGGTCTTGGAGCCACAGTCGGTCTGACCTTAGTACTGATCCTCGTGGGTTGGATCTTTACTCTTTTGGGTGGTTTACCACTTGTAGGTTTTTGGATTAAGTCGCTTGATCAAATACTGATTGACAAGTGATTTGATTATTGACAATGTCTTTGGTACTATTGCGGCAAGGGAGGATCAAAGATGATTGCTCAGAACAGACCAGTTACTCCGCAGGATCTTATGAATGCCTCATCAGGATTGTATCTTCTAGAGCATCTTGGCGCTCCGGAGTGGGTTATTGAAGACTGGCTGAAAAAGCACCCAAGTCAGAGAAGACCAGTTACTCCGCAGGATCTTATGAATGCCTCAGCAGGATTGTATCTTCTTGAGCATCTCGGGGCTCCCGAATCGGCCATTAAAGAATGGCTGAAAAGGCACCCAAGATATTTGGAACCCTTACCTGATATAACCAGATCGTGGGGATCACGATATTTTGATCAAACTTTCATAATAAAGTAAGACTTAACCCACCCTAATAAAGGTGGGTTTCTTTGTAGCGGTGTTATCAATCCTAGACAACTCTACCTTCTTTAGGTACAATGTCAGCATGCAGAGAACCTCTGTTTCCCAAACTATTGATCAAGTAGAAAAAAACGTCACTCTTTACGGTTGGGTAAATTCTTACCGCGATCACGGTAAGCTTGTTTTCTTCGATCTTAGGGATTATACCGGGTTACTTCAAATAGTTGTTAACCCACAAGTTTCCCAAAAAGCTTTTGAAGAAGCTGGCAAACTTTCTCCTGAGGATGTCGTCAAAGTTAGTGGTTTGGTAAAGAGCCGGGTTGAAAAATACATTAACCCCGATCTTCCCACAGGTAAGGTCGAGGTAGAGGCAACGGAAATAAGTCTTATCAATAAGTCTACTCAAACCCCTTTTGAAATAGACGCCGATGGTCGTGATGTTGATGAATTACTGAGGCTAAAATATCGTTATCTTGATCTGAGACGTCCACGATTGAACTCAAACATACGTTTGAGACACCAGATTATTAGGCACATGCGTGGTTTCTTGGATGATCGGGGGTTTGTGGAAATTGAAACTCCTATTCTGACTAAAGCTACTCCTGAAGGAGCCCGGGACTTTCTGGTCCCCTCCCGGCTTCAGCCAGGTAAGTTTTATGCGTTACCTCAATCTCCCCAGCAATACAAGCAACTTCTGATGGTCGCCGGATTTGAAAAATACTACCAAATTGCGCGCTGTTTTCGCGATGAAGACCCAAGGGCGGATCGGTGCTACGGTGAATTCACTCAACTTGATATGGAGATGTCTTTTGTTGACCAAGAAGAGTTGCTAAATCTTACCGAGGCGTTGATGATTGAAATCACTGAGAAAGTGGTGGGGAAGAAAGTATATAAGAAACCTTTCCCTAGGTTTACCTATCAAGAGGCAATGGAAAAATATGGGAATGACAAATTTGACATACGTGAGGAAAAAGACCCCGATGTATTAGGTTTTGCCTGGGTTTTGGATTTCCCGTTATTCGAAAAAACCCAAACAAGAGCACTCGCCCCATCTCACCACCCCTTCACCGCGCCCAAAAATGAAGACTTGGGTTTATTAGAGAGCGACCCGTTAAAAGTGAGATCCCTGCAGCATGATTTGGTGTGTAATGGTTATGAAGTTGGCGGTGGGAGTATTCGGATTACTGATCCAAAACTTCAGAAAAAGATTTTTGAGATTTTGGGCCACACTTCAGAAGAAGTCCAGGAAAAATTTGGCCATCTGCTGAAAGCATTTGAGTACGGTGTTCCTCCGCACGGTGGTATTGCTCCTGGAATAGAGAGATTGATGATGATATTTGCTAATGAAGAAAATACTCGTGAAGTTATGGCTTTCCCCGCGATTTCAAGCGGCCAAGTCTCGGTTATGGACGCCCCTAGCAAAGTGGACGCTGGTCAGCTTAAAGAATTACACCTCAAAACTGATCTTTAGTCTGCTGAGATTAAGAGTCCTTCACTTTTTTGGTCGAAAGAATACGCTCATTATAACTGTCTTGCTGATGGTTTTTGTAACCTATGGTAGCCGAAATGATGTAACTCAGGGCTATACTTATGCTCCCCAAACACCTCTAATAAAACCCATAGACATCCCGATTCCAGAAAAAGCGCCGTACCCAGAAAAAATTTCAGAGGAGCTGCCTCCTAACCTAAGCAGTGAGGGGGTCGTTTTGCTCGAACCAAAGTCTTTTAAAGTGCTTTACGCTAAAAACGAGAACCAACGTCTCTACCCCGCCTCCATCACCAAATTGCTGACAGCCCTAACTGCTTTGGATTTTTACAACTTAGATCAGGTTCTTAGCGTTCCCGAAGTGGCTTATGAAGGGCAAATTATGGGTCTAGTACCTGGGGAAAAGATCAAAGTTCGCGATTTACTTTACGGCTTACTTATTAAAAGTGGCAATGATGCCGCTATGGTTTTGGCAGGGAGCGACAGCGTTAAATACGACTTGTTTGTTTACGCCATGAACGAAAAGGCGCTAGCTCTAAATATGACTAACACCCATTTCAATAACCCGACTGGTTTGGATGACGACAATCACTATAGCACGCCTAGAGATCTGGCTATTTTAGGCGCAGTCGTGAACAATCACCCGCTCTTATCCGAAATCGTTAAAATCAAAAATACGGTAGTGACTGATGTGGCTAAAACGCACTGGCACGAGCTTGAGAATGTCAACATTTTGATAGGTGACTCGGGTATCAACGGGATGAAAACTGGTTACACACCCAAAGCCAACGAATGTCTTCTTTCTCGTGCCTCTCGTGAGGGAAGGACGCTAATTGGGGTAATACTAGATAGTCAGGATAGATTTGGAGAGACGAAGGCGTTACTTGACTGGGGATACCGTGTTTATAGCTGGTAGAAATGAAACGAACTCTTCTCGGATTCCCTGTTTGTTGATGCCCCGACCTGTGAAAATAAATATTGGTTGGATCATTTCTTGGTACTCCTCAGATGAAAAATATCCTAGCGAAATATCAGTGACGTCTAATTCGGAGTAGTTCTCAGATCCTATAGAGGAGTAAGACTTGTTGTCTTTGAATTCTTGCCAAGCAAGTTCGATAGGTTTTACGGGGTAAGTCCCTTGCTTGGCTGGATCAATTACCCAGTGAGTGTATTTGATTTCGGTGATTGTTTGCACTGGCACATTGCTTTGAGTTGATTTTTGCAAAGTTACCACCGCTCTCACAAGGGACTCTTTGGCGTTTTTGGTAAGAACTGGGTATTTTGTTTCTATTGGCTGGCGAAACAGCTCCACAAGTACGGCGTTAGCGCTAGAACGCGGGGCATTTTTGATTGTTTCCCCAGCTATGCTAACAAATTTTGCACTGGCCGACCCTTCGCTTAGTTCCACTGGTAGGAGATTTCGCTGTGAGAGGAAATTTTTAACATTAGCTATGGCAGCAGCTTCACTGAAGTTAATGGCCAATTTTGGGTTAGAATT
>Ga0209542_10014211_pt1 | contig 13589 bp, 13 predicted proteins | sample RifCSPhighO2_01_FD_184028 | JGI IMG/M metagenome (GOLD analysis project Ga0209542, IMG submission 184028) | Soil microbial communities from Rifle, Colorado - Rifle CSP2_plank highO2_0.1 (SPAdes) (version 2) | ecosystem: Environmental > Terrestrial > Deep subsurface > Rock core/Sediment ... | reverse complement strand
ATTTTCTTCACCGGATTACAGCTCTCCCTCTTCAACGTCGCAATCATCTTCTTCTTTGCGGTCTTGACCGCGCTCGTCTTCGCGCTTGCGGGGCTCGTCAACGGCGTCTACGCGAAATCCATCGACGCCATCAACATCGTCCCGACCTTCGTGCTCACGCCCTTGGTGTACCTCGGCGGCGTCTTCTACTCGGTCCACTCGCTCCCCGCGTGGGCCCAAGGCTTCACCTATGTGAACCCTGTCTTCTACCTCATCAACGGCTTCCGCTACGGCTTCCTGGGGCTAGCCGATATATCGCTCTGGATATCCCTCGCGGTTCTCGCGGCCATGATTGCCGCCCTCATCGCCATCAATTGGTACCTTATCCGCACGGGATTGGGCTTGAAGCAGTGATACCATAGGACCATGGGAGAAGGCGGGGGAAGAGAAAAAATCCCGAACAACGGCGAAGCTGACGAGTAAAGAGGTCGCCGCGGCGGAATACATCGAACGATTCGGGAAAGCGTAGAGACTGACTTTCCGATATAATATAATGTATGCCAAAGAGAAAAGGATTTGAGGGCGGGGGTAACGATAAAAAGGTCGTTGATTTGAGTGGTGAGCCGTTGTCCGAAGAAGCGGCACGTCTGCGTCAACTCGGAGCAACGCGGGTTACGAGACCTGGCCGCGGGACCATGCGCACGCCTGTGGAGCTTCTGGCAACTGGTACACAGATACGGCAGATACAAGCGGGACAACAAGCCTTCGTCCGTTTGCTCAAAACTCTACCGCGCTCCGCAGGTTTGAAACCTGCGGCACGTATATCCGTTTTGAATCTGAAGGAACAGCTTTCGCGCAACACATTGAACGAATTGTGGTCTCTTTTAGGAGAAGAAAACAGTACGCGGCCATGGGCACTGGAGGGAACGCTCGAATCCCATGCCATCACCCAACGGATCATCGAGGAAATCAGGAGACACGAAAGCGGGGGCTATGCTCTCGACATCCCGGCCGACGTGCGCGCAGCGATCATACACTATGCGGTAAACGAGAGAAAGTAATTTCTCTGTCCTACCTCGCGATCTCCGCAGCAAGTCCGATGTAATTCTCCGGTCGTAACTCTTTGAGACGCTTTTTGACGTCGGCGGGGACGTCGAGGCTATCGATGAATGCGGCGAAATCATCGAGCGTGACCTGCTTGCCGCGAGTGAGTTCTTTTATTTTTTCATACGGTGCCTCTACTCCCTCTTTACGCAAGACCGTTTGTATCGCCTCTGCTATCACTTCAGGGTGCTGTTCCAAGGCGGTCAACATCGCTTGCTTGTTCACGTTAATTTTCCCCAACCCTTTCAGAAGCGAACGGTAGCCGATGAGCGAGTGCGCAAATGCGGTGCCGAATACACGCTCAACGGTCGAATCCGAGAGATCGCGCTGCAATCGTGAGACGGGAAGTTTTTGCGAGAAATGCGTGAAGAGCGCGTTTGCGACGCCGAAGTTGCCTTCCGCATTCTCGAAATCGATGGGGTTGACCTTGTGCGGCATCGCCGATGAGCCCACTTCCCCCTCCTTCGGCTTTTGCCCCACCCACCCGTCGGATATGTAGCGCCATATATCTTGCGAGAGGTCGATGAGTATCGTGTTGATGCGACGCATATTGTCGAACATCTCCGCGTAGGTGTCGTGCGGCTCTATCTGTGTGGTGACCTCGTTCAATTCGAGCGGGATTTTGTATCCCACGTTGAGCCCCGCGATGAATTTCTTTGCGAATGCCCGCCAATCCGTTTCGGGTGCGGCAACTGCGTGCGCATTGAAATTGCCCGAGGCACCCGCGAATTTGACGAGGATACTGCGGCCACGCAGTTGTTCGAGCTGCCGTGCGAGCCGAGACTCAAAGACCCGCATCTCTTTTCCAAACGTAGTCGGTGTCGCCGACTGACCATGAGTGCGCGCGAGCATCGGTGTGGCTGCGTGCTCGCGCGCCAGTGCTTCAAGCGTTTTTTGGATTTCCGCGAGTTCGGGCAGAATGACCGCCTGAAGAGCGGAGCGGAGCGCGAGCGCATGCGCCGTCGAGTTCACATCTTCGGAAGTGAGCGCGAAGTGGGTCCACTCGGAAATATCGGCAAGTGAGGTCTTTGCCAGCTTCATCTTAAGAAAATACTCGACGGCCTTCACGTCGTGATTGGTCGCCGGGATTTTCCCGTGTCCCTCCGTTTCTATTTTCTTGATAACGTGCGCCTCTTGCGTCGAGATGTGCGGCTGTTGCTGCAGGAGCGTCTTCTCCTCCTTGGTAAGCTTGCGCATGCCGACTCCTTTCGTCTCCGACAGCGCGATGAGATACTCGCACTCGACAAGCAATCGTTTGCGGATGAGCCCGAATTCGCTGAAGTGTTCGAGCAGCGCCGAGGCGATATCGCGGTAGCGACCGTCGACGGAACTTATTGCGGTGAGTGGTTCAAATGGCATATTGTTTTACATTACGCTCTATCCGTGGAATGACGGGGGTCTCGCCGAGTTTGAACATTTCACCCGTGATCTGCTCATACATCTGAATATAGCGGCGCGACATCTCTTCCACAAGCTCGAGTGGTGCGTCGGGCAGAACCTTGTCCTTGTACGGATCGCAGTTCTCCCTGAACCACAGGCGCAGGAATTCTTTGTCGAAATACTCCGGCTCCTGCTCCGCACCGACGCGCGCTTCGTAGCTTCCCAGCTGCCAGTATCGGGAAGAATCCGGCGTATGTATCTCGTCGATGAGCACGAGATTTCCTTTCTCATCAGTACCAAATTCGTATTTCGTATCAACGAGGATGAGTCCGCGCTTCGCCGTCACCTCCTGCCCGCGCGCAAAGAGCGCGAGCGCCGTTTTCTTCACCTGATGCAACAATGCGGGCGTTATCAATCCTTCCTCGATCATCTGATGCGGTGTGATGGTGCGGTCGTGCCCCTCCTCTTTTGTCGTCGGATCGAAAATGGGCGCGGGCAATTTCCCGTTTTTCTTCATGCCATCGGGGAGTTTCAGGTCGCCGAACTCCCGCTGGCCCGCCGAGTAGCGCGTCCATATCGCGGTGTCGGTAACGCCAGTGAGATATCCGCGCACCACCGCTTCCACGGGCACCATGTTCATCTTCTTCCCCACCGTCACATTAGGGTCGGGTACCGCGAGCACATGATTGGGTACGATATCTTTTGTCTGCTCGAACCACCACGCGCTTATCTGATTCAGGACCTGCCCCTTCCACGGGATATGCGCGATGATGCGGTCGAAGGAGGAGTGCCGGTCGGTCGTCACCAGTATCAGGCGGTCAGGTTGCTCATAGATATCGCGAACCTTTCCGATTTTTTTCTTTCCGAGGAAATCAAAATTTGTTTCGCGAAGGACTTCCATAGTTAATTCCAATTGAGCTGGCCGGTAAATTGGACTGTCTTGTCCCCTTCCGTAATGGTCCCGAGCTCGTACGCTTCGACCCCCTGCGCCTTGATGTGGGCCATCGCCTCTTCAGCAAATTCCTTGTGCACGACGGCGGTGATGCCGACGCCCATGTTGAATGTCCGCAACATGTCCGCATCCTCAAGCCCGCCGAATTTTTTCAGCGTCTGGAATATCGGCAGGATACGGATGTGGGAGAGGTCGATGCTGGCACTCAAGCCCTCGGGCAATATCCTGTTGAGGTTTTCCTGTATGCCGCCGCCGGTGATGTGCGCAAGCCCGACGAGTCCGTCTTGCGGAAAGAGGTCCTTCAGGCAGGGGTAGTAAGCGCGGTGAGGCGTGAGAATAGCTTCGATGAACGGTTTGCCGCCGACTTCCTCCTTGAGAATCTTGGGATTCTCTTCCATTATCTTGCGTACCAGAGAAATGCCGTTGGTGTGGACGCCGCTTGAGGTGAGCGCGATGACCGTATCTCCTTTCTGTATCTTCGAGCCGTCTATGATGCGCTCTTTCTCCACCACGCCGACGATGCTCGCCGTCAGTATGTAGGTCCCTTCGGGGATGACTCCTGGTTGCCACGATGTCTCTCCGCCAGTGAGCGTGCATTCATTTTTCCTCGCCGCTTCCGCAAATGCCTCGACCATACGGAGCACGATAGGCTTCTCGACTTTTCCGCATACGATGCAGTCCTGGATAGAAAGAGGCCGCGCGCCCATCACGATGGCGTCGTTGACGAGATGGTTCACGAGGTCGTGGCAAACGGTCTCGACGCTGTCGTTCTGGAGCGCAAGCAGTTGTTTCGTTCCCGGTTCTTCGGTTTTGAATACCAGGACGGGGTGTTTGTATTCCGGGAACAAACCGTCGAAGAGGGTCGCGAACGCGCCTATTTTGTTGAGTACGCGCGGGTCGGTCGTCTCAAGTGCCTCTACCATTCCTGCCTTCGTCTCATTCTCCGTGTCTCTGTTCACACCCGATCTTGCGTACGCGTTTTCGCTCATATGAGACCTTGGTCTTCCAAGTATTTTTTGAAACCCTTTTCCTGCAATGTTGCATCCTTCGCCGTAATGTCATTCGCCATTTTCTCTTTGAACATTCTAACGTTTTGCAAAACGTTTGAGTCTCCCGCTCCGATTATTTGTGCCGCAAGGATGCCCGCATTTTTCGCGCCGTTGATGGCGACGGTGGCAACGGGGATGCCGGGCGGCATCTGCACGGTCGAGAAGAGCGCGTCCACTCCGGCCGTCGCTTTGTTCATGATGGGTACGCCGATGACGGGAAGTGCCGTGTGCGCGGCCACCACGCCCGCGAGGTGTGCGGCGCCTCCGGCGCCGCAGATAAATACTTTGTATCCTTCCGCTTCGCTCTTCTTCACATACTCGACGACCGCCTCCGGCGTGCGATGCGCGGAGAGCGTATGCACCTCCGAGCCGATGCCGAGTTCCTGCAAGACCTTCGCCGCCTCCGACATGACCGCAAGGTCCGAATCCGAGCCCATGATGATTCCGACGAGTGGTTTGTTCACCCCGTTAGAAGCCATATGATTTCTGAGTATGACTAATAAAGTAGCTATTGGAAGGTATTTTCACGAAGCTTCTAACGGGGTTCATACAAAGTAGTTTACCGCATTTTTAAAGATCTGTAGCCCTGGACCCTCTTTGGGGAGCGGTTTCCCGCTCCGCGCATACTCTTCGCGCAGATTCGTCCAATGCGGAAGCTGGGTGAAGCGTACCGCGCGCTCCGGGTGCGGCATAAGGCCAAGGACGCGGCCGCCGTAGCCAGTGATGCCCGCGATGTTCTCCAGAGAGCCGTTAGGATTCGCCGGAAGGTCAAAATGCTTAGAAATATCTCCTTCCGTATACTTCAGCGCAATCTGACTCGCTTTACTTAGTAAAGCGAGTTGGGACGGAGTTGCATAATATTTTCCTTCCCCGTGCGCGATGGGGACGGAAAGTGTCTTGATGCCTTTGAGCCACGGGCTGTCGCTCTTCACTTCCAAGTCGACCCAGCGGCACAGGTAGCGTGCGGAGTCGTTGGCGATGAGTGCACCCGGCAAAATACCCGCACTCGTGATTATCTGGAAGCCGTTGCAAATGCCGATGAGGAGTGTGTCGCGTGCGAGGAATTTTTCGAGCTCCCCGCCGAGATGCTGCTTCACCCGGTTGCCATACGCTTTGCCGGAGCCCGTGTCGTCGCCGTAAGAAAATCCGCCGGGAAATACAACGATTTGCGCTTTCTTCAAAACCGCGGGTTTCGCGATGATGTCGTTGAGGTGGATGATATCTGCGGTTGCGCCGACCGACTCAAACGCGGCCTTCGTCTCGTCCTCGGTGTTGAGGCCATAGCCGGAGAAAATAATGACGTGTGGTTTCTTTTTCATAGTATTACCATTGTTTGAAGAACGAGCGGTAGCTCTCGGTGAGTTGTGTGAGCGGGATGTCAACGGAATCAAGGCGAAGTGAATTGCCGCCGACACTTCCGAGCTTGGCGAATGGTACGCCTTTGAGGAGGGCGGTGAATTTTTTCTCCGCTTCGGGCCGGACGGAGAGAAGTATGCGGCCCTGTGATTCGGAGAAAAGTTTTGCTTCAGGCGTTTTCGCATTTCCTAGGATATTCTTGAGTTCAACGGTCGTCCCTAATTGGCCCGCAATGGCTGATCTCGCGAGCGCGACCGCGAGACCTCCACGGCCCACGCCGATGGCCGAGGCAACGAGGCCTTTTTGTATCGCCTTTGCAACGGCGTCATACGCTTTCGCATTCTTTTTTGCATTTACAACGGGAACGGCTCCAGCCTTCGAATATTCGGATGAACCGAGCTCGTCGTTGGTCTCGCCGACAATGTAGACGGAGTCGTCCGCACGCTTGAAGTCTATGGTCATCGCTTTCGATACGTCGGGAATGACGCCGAGCGCGGAGACGAGCAGTGTCGGAAGTGCCGCGATGTGGACGGCCTTGCCGTCGGCATCGAAGCCGCGGAAGTCGTTGTACATCGAATCTTTGCCGGAGATAAAGGGCGTGCCGTAGGCAGTCGCGATGTCGTAGCAGGCTTTCGCCGCCATTTTCAATTCATACAAACGTTCCGGCTTCTCTGAAGACGACCAGCAGAAGTTATCGAGAATAGCGAGGTAATCGCGCGAGGCCCCCGCCGCGATGGCGTTGCGGACGGCAGTGTCGATAGAAGCGGCCGCCATCGCGTAGGTATCGAGCTCTGAATACCACGGGGCATATCCGTGCGAGAGCACGACTCCTTTTTTCGAATCAAAAAGTGGTTGCAAGACTGCGGCATCGGCGTTTACCCTCCCCTTTCCCTGCAGAGGCTTCGTGACCGACGAGCCCTGCACTTCGAAGTCGTACTGTTGCGAAATGAACGAGATGGAACCAATATTCGGCCCCGCCAGCATTTTGAGGAGCGCGTCCTTTACATCCGCATCCGGATTTATTCTTGATTCCTGATTCTTAATTCTTAATTCCTGACTTCTTTGCTGTTCGACGGGCCGCCCATTGTGTAGGAATGAAAGCGGGATATCCATCACCTTCTTTTTGTGGTGGCGGACGATGACGCGACCGCTCTTGGTGAACTCTCCGATGCGGGTCGCCTCGACGTCGTGCCGGTCGCATATCTTTTTGAATGCTGCCCACTTCGCCTTGGGCGCGGCGAGCGTCATGCGTTCCTGCGATTCTGAGAGCCATATCTGCCACGGGGCAAGGCCGTGATACTTGAGTGGCACTTTTTCGATATCGACGAGCGCCCCGCCGCTCTCCCGCGCCATCTCCCCCACCGAGCCCGAAAGCCCGCCTGCACCGTTGTCGGTGATGCTCGAATACAGTCCCTTGTCGCGTGCTTCGCGGATGAGCGCGTCGGAGAGTTTCTTCTGCGTGATAGGGTCGCCGATTTGCACTGCCGTCGCGGGAGAGCCGCTTGAGAGCGACTCGGAAGAGAAAGTCGCGCCGTGGACGCCGTCGAGCCCGACACGTCCGCCCACCATCACGATGTAATCGCCTGCCTTGGCACATTTCTCATAAAGTTTGACTGTTTTTTTCGTGCCTCGCCCGCCGAAGCCTTGGCGAAGGCGGGGAATCAGCCCGACCGTCCCGCCGTAGACCAGAGGCTTCCCACGGTAGCTCGGGTCGACGGCGACGAATCCGAGTGGCGTCGGGATGCCGCTCTGGTTGCCGCCCGCATTGATGCCTTTGATGAGACCTTCGAGAATGCGGCGCGCAGGCAAAAGCGGCTGCGTCTTTTTGCGGTTGCGGAAAAGCTGCGTCGCGTCGTTGGGGTCGGCGACGCAAAAGCCGTAGGTATTGGCGATGGGTTTTGCGCCGAGGCCAAAGCCCAAGCAATCGCGATTGACGCCGACGATGGCCGTGATGGAGCCGCCGAAGGGGTCGAGGCCCGACGGCGAGTTGTGCGTTTCCACTTTGTGTGTAATGAGATATTTTTCATCAAAAGTGATCGCACCCGAATTGTCTTTGAATACCGAGACGCAAAAATCTTTTTTGCCTTTCTGTTTGCGTATCTTCCCTGTCGCTCCTTTAATGTAGCGGCGGTAGATACCCTCTCCTACCTCGTCCAAGGGGTCGGCGAAAATAGTGTGCTTACAGTGTTCCGACCAGGCTCCTGCGAGCGATTCGAGCTCGATGTCGGTCGGGTTCCTCCGCTCCTTGTGAAAATGGTCGCGGATCAGTTTGAGCGCCCGTACTGAAAGCGCCAAAGGGCCGCGCCGTGTCCCATCGGCGTTCGCAATTCCCGCCTTGCCTATCTGTGCAAGCTCGGCGTCATCAACGTCGAGGTCTACGACATCGGTCGTCGCGTGTTCGTGCAAATGTACTTTCGGAATGACGAGAGGAAAATCCGCGCCATATTCATAGACGCTCGCGCGTTCGATGAGCGGGTTCGAAAGCTCGCGTGCTATTTTTTGTGCGTCGTCTGCGGATATGGTCCCGGTCAGGAACAAAAAATACGACGAGTACACCGCCTCGTCGTCCGTGAATTTTCTTCCGAGCCCGTCTTCGAGCGTCTCGCGAGCCGTGTGCGCCACATTGTCCGTCACGCCGGGCAGGTACCCTATCTCGATGGCGTACGCGTACTCGGCAGGAGCCGGTACCTCTCCGAAGGAATAGTCTTCAGTAACGGGATTCGCGAGCCGCGCAGCTGCCTGTTCCCATGCCTGGCGAGGAACATCCACATCGACGGTGTATGCGGAAACGACTGCGACCTTGTCGAGCTTGAGAGCGGGAAAGACCCCTTTCAGGGTCTTGCGGTAGTGTTCTGCGCGAGCGTCCGGGATTTTCGTCGAGACGGAAATCCTATATATCATGACGTATTATACTATCGCGCAAGCAAAAATTCAAGCCTGCCCCTCCCTCAACTCGGCGTGCTCGAACGGCGATAAAGTACTAGTTTGAGAGTTGAGTGTGGGGTATTGTGAGCCGTATGAAAGAACGGCGGAAACATAAGAAAGAAAGCCTTCTTCTGGGTGCCCTGCTCAAGCGTATCGCCCCGAAGCTCCTTGCCTCGGTGGAGCTTGAACCCGAGTGGAACGTCGCAGGACAGATAACTTTCAAGAACGGCAAGCGCTCGTACTTCCGTTACAACACGCTCGACCTCAATCCGGTTGGTGCCGCCGACATCGCGAAGGACAAAGATTATGCCACCTACTTCATGCGCAAGATGGGCTATCCCACCATTGAGGGAAAAACATTTTTCCGCAAAGATTTTGCCCGTGAGCTCGGCGTGCGGCGCGACATTGATGCGGGATACCGGTATGCGCGCAGGCTCCGTTTCCCCGTCGTCGTGAAGCCCAATTCGGGAAGCCACGGGAGCGGTGTTTTCGTCGTGCGCGGCAAACGCGAATTTTACCGCGCCATGCGATTCATTTTCCGGAGCGACCGCGTCGCTTTGGTGCAACGCGTGGTGCGCGGACGCGACTACCGCATCGTGGTCTTGGACAAGGATGTCATCTCGGCATACGAGCGCATCCCCCTTTCGGTCGTGGGCGACGGCCGCTCGAGTATTAAAATGCTGCTCAAGAAAAAACAAAAGGGATTTGTCGCATCGAGCCGCGACACCCGCATCCGGCTCGACGACATCCGCATCGCCCACAAGCTCGGTATCCAACAGCTCGCCCTGCGCTCCGTACCCGAACGCGGAAAACAGGTCTTTCTCCTCGACAATGCAAACCTGTCGAGCGGCGGCGATGCGGTAGACGTGACTAAGCCAATCCATCCTGAATTCAAGAAGCTTGCGGTCAAGCTCACTCGCGACATGGGCCTGCGCCTGTGCGGCGTCGACCTTATGGTTGCAGGCGACATCAGGAAGCTGCCGAAAAAATACTGGGTGCTTGAAGTGAACGCCGCTCCCGGCCTCGACCACTACGTCAAACAGGGCAAGGCTCAGCAAAAGATCGTCGAGAATTTGTATCTGAAGGTGCTGAAAAGTCTCGCAAAATCACCTTTGACAATATAAGCGTAGAAAGAGATAAATCAGGCAGGCCGTAACTGTATGCGGTCAGAAACAGTCCGGCTGACGGACTGATTAAGGAGTGCTAATGCGAACACTTGTATCGTTCTTCGCCATGGCGCTGGTCGGCGTTATGGTGGGGTTGGTGTTCACTCTTGCCGTTCAACAGGAGAAGGCACAGACGGTGCCGCAGCAGTCGCCTGCGCAACTGCGAGCCCATGGAATGACGTGGAGCCCGTTCGAGGTGACGCAATACCTTGGGCCGTTCCCGCTTACATCCGCCGGTGTCTGGAAGCTCGGCAATACGCGCCGCGTAACCTTCCAGGCGGACGGCGGACGACACTACGAGGCGCTCGTGACGTGCGATCGTCCTCGCATTGAGAACGGGCGGGTGTACGTCTACTCGCGCACAAGCAAAGTCGCCTGGGACGTACGTAAGCGACAGTGGCAGATAACGTACTATGTCGTGTGCGTCGCTGAAGTGCCGCTCGACAACACCCGGAACACGCCTTCCGGGTGATTTTTTTATTGCGAAGACACAAAAAGTTCAATTATCGTTCCAGATCCACCCACCGGTATTTCAATCCGTTCCATTCGTGGGCCTCTTCGAATACCTTTTTGGTGAACTGACTGGCGTACGGGGGAAAAAATGAATCCGCTTCCGCGCTTGCATCGACGAGCGTGAGGCAGAGCTTGTCGATGTACGGCAGGGCCTGCTCGTATATCTGTGCGCCTCCGCCGATGTGGATTTCCGTATCATCCAGCGTCTTTGCCTTCTCTATCGCCTCTTCGAGCGACGGAACAACAATGACGCCGTCCGCCACCAAGGACCGTCCTTGGGAATCCTTTAAGGACGGTCCTTGGTGGCTAATTACGATGTTGGTGCGGTCGGGTAAGGGTTTGCCCAAATACCCGACGATGGATTCGAAGGTCTTGCGACCCATGATGACAGGGTGCCCCTTCGTGAGCGCTTTGAAGCGCTTGAGGTCGTCGGGAATGTGCCAGAGCAGTTTTCCCTCTTTCCCCAACTCGCGATTTTTTCCTATCGCAACGACGGCACAGATCTTGGCCGTCATACGTTATGCGGGGAAATCTGTTTTTAGTTTCTTGAGGTCGCCGTTGAAGACAAGTTTCATCTCGGCGGCTTTTTCTTTCTTCCCTTTCTCGACGACGTCCTTCTGGTGCCAGCGGCTTTTGCGCGGCTCAACTTTGTGCGTGAGTTCCTCGAAGACTATCTGGCAGAAACGCTCGCCGGGATGGAGCTGGATGACCTGCGAATTCGTGTTGTTGCGTATCGGGAGCGTGAGCGGCCCTTCGTAGCCCGAATCGATGATGCCCGTGAGGTCCACCGAAAGCCCCTTGCGATTGACCGACGAGCGGGGGTACAGAACTGCCATGAGGTCGTTGGGGACCTTTATCGTCTCGAACGTCGAGACGAGCACGTACTCTTGCGGCAGAAGCTCAAAGTGTTGCCCCTGCTCCAGTTCGATGACGTCAAAATATTCGGGGCCGTGGTCTTTAAGCGGGTCAATGCGCAACGCCTCGCGGCCCTTGGGCGTCATCCTCCATGCCTTGGGGATAAGGAACGTGAAGCCGAGGCGGAGGTCGACCGCATGCGTTTGGAGCTGGAACGAGTCGAGACCGGGAGTGAATACGATATTGCCCTTCTTCACACGGGCGAGAATTTCGGCTTTGGTCAGGATGGCCATGGCTCCCCATTATACCCACCCACAGGAACTCGTCGAAGGCGGGCTCTTGGGGGTGTCTCGCAGGCCGACGGGCCGAGAGGCAGCGCTGCGCCAGCAGGCGCAGATAGCGACCCCCAAGAGCCCGCCGAGACGAGTTCTACAACACGATTTGCATTCCTGTAATCGCCGCAAGCGGCTGGTATTGGGCCGCGATGGGGCCTGCAATTTCGTCCACCAGCTTTTTGTCTTTTTTCTCGGCGCGGTCGAAGGTGTTCTTGGGGAGCTCGACATGGATGGCCGCGTGGTCGTTGGTGCGGCGCAGAAGCTCGCGCGCGGCGTCGTACTGGTTGTCCCACACGTGCGCATTTGATATCGAGTGCGAATAGACACCGACGCCACACCCTAGCTTCTGCGCAAGGATGCACTGGAGAAGCGCGAAGCCCGCGACATCGGAGGGAAAGCCGAGCACCATGTCATTGGAGCGGACGATGTTGTGAAGGTGCAGCCGCCCGCCGATGATGTTGACGGTGAAAGAGTACGGGCATGGGACGTTCGCCTTTTTCGTCCCGCCCAAGCCGTCCTCTGCCGGATCCCACGTGACGATGACGCCATGCCGCGAACTCGGATCGTTTTTCAAGAGCTTGATGAGGAGCCCGAGCTGGTCGCGACCAAAATGTTTGCGCCAGCGGTAGCCGTAGGCCACGGTGACGACGCCCGCGGGATTGGTGAAGCTGTCCCAGATCTTGGTGAAGTCTCCCAAAAAATCAGCGGGCTTGCGCACACCCGCGATGAACCATATCTGCTCGGCGACGAACATCCTGACGGGAATTTTTCGGAGCGTGAGGAGCGGAAAGCCATCTTTCTCGATATCTATAGAAAAATGAAGCCCTGGGATGGCCGTCGTCTCATGCTTGTTGCGGCCCGACACGCCCTTAATGCCCTCATCCATTATCCTGCGCAGCATGTCCTGATACAGCGAGTCGAAGCGAGTCATAGGGATTACTATTATACACGTCAGGGCCAGACGCGAGGTAAACCGCAAGGACCGTCCTTACGGGTTCTCAAGGACGGTCCTTGCGGTTTCTATACACTTCATAAACCCGTGGTACATTTTGGCGATATGGTTGAAATCAAGTACCCCTACATCCCCGCCGGTCGGACTGTTTTGTATGTTCCTGCCGACAACCCGTTCATGGCCGAAGCAAAAGAGTTTGCGCGGCAGAACAACACGATACGGCACGTGGGCGCGGCCGTTGTCGTTAAGGACGGTCGCATTATCGGTCGGGGCTCCGCAGGCGCGGGCTACCATGGCGAGATAAATCCGGCAACTGGCAAAAAGCGCGGCTGCACGCGCGAGAAGTTGAATGTCCCGACCGGTACCGGCTATGAACTTTGCGAAGGGTGTTCGTACAAATATCACAGCGAGGCAACGGCAATACACGACGCACAGGAAAGGGGCGAGGATACGCGCGATGCAGACGTGTACCTCTGGGGCCACTGGTGGTGCTGCAAGCCGTGCTGGAAGGCAATGATAGAAGCGGGCATCAAGAACGTGTACCTGCTCGAAGGCAGCGAGCGGCTTTTCAACAAAGAAGTACCAGGCAACGTTATCGGGCGACAATTCGAATAACGTATACTACTGTCATGACCCGCGGGAAGTTCATCATTTTTGAGGGGGGCGAGGGCTCCGGCAAGACGACCATCGTCGACCGGCTCAAGGAAAAATTTCCCGACATCGTCTACACGCAAGACCCCGGCGGGACCAAGCTTGGCGGAGAGGCCCGCAAACTCCTGATGTCGAAAGAAACGGCCGGCATCGACGTGCGTACGGAGCTTCTGCTCTTCCTCGCGGCTCGCGCCCAAATGATAGCCGAGGTCGTGCGGCCCGCGCTTCAAAGCGGCAAGACCGTTATCTCCAACCGCTTCGCGCTCTCCTCCATCGCCTACCAGATATACGGACGGCAAAAACCGGAATTGCTGCCGCTCTACCGTTCCGTCTCCGACGTCATTATGGAAGGATGCATACCGGACGCCTGTA
>Ga0209542_10014208_pt1 | contig 13592 bp, 12 predicted proteins | sample RifCSPhighO2_01_FD_184028 | JGI IMG/M metagenome (GOLD analysis project Ga0209542, IMG submission 184028) | Soil microbial communities from Rifle, Colorado - Rifle CSP2_plank highO2_0.1 (SPAdes) (version 2) | ecosystem: Environmental > Terrestrial > Deep subsurface > Rock core/Sediment ... | reverse complement strand
TTCTCCCCAATTTCTTTTCAATTCTTGATATTGAGAAACTTCTCCCCAGCTCTGAACGTGCGCCCAGGGCATGAGCATAATGGAGAAACCAGTAGTGGGATCAGCAGGGGTTTTAGATTGCAGGGTCGCATACCATCCGTCCTGTGCACTATCTCCTCTTTTTGCGATAACTGCTGCTCCGTATTTACTTACCTGGCCGACTTCCATCTGTCCTTCTTTGCATAAAGAACAATCACCTTTCAAAATTAAATCACTTATTTCTGATCCTGTCATTTTTTCTGTCATGTTCAACAATCCTCCTAATTTCTTCAAATTTTTCTGTAGTTATACCACAATCGCCAGTAGTCACTGGACGGATGCTGCCATGAAAATCAGATCCTCCGGTTATGAACAATTTATACTGCTTAGCTAATTGGCGGGTTAACTCTCGCTTATGTTCTGATACTTCTCTAGTTACTCCTTTGGTATTAGTATGATAAGGATATTCTGCTTCAATGGCTTCTCCGCCGGAGTCTGCGAAATATTTGACTAGTTCTTTGACGTCTTCGTCTTTGTAAAGACAGGGATGCGCGAGGCTGGCAATACCACCAGCAGCCTTGATGACTTCAATAGCTTCTTTGGAGGTAATTTTGTCAAGACGCGGCACATATGCTGGCTTGCCGGTTCCGACTAGTGCGTCAAAAACATCCTGCACTTTGCTGAATTTTTGCGGATATTTTTCCATCAGGATCTGGGCGATATGCGGCCGGCCGAAGGAATCACCTACTTTCTTTTCAACCTCTTCATAGTAGATTTCATATCCTAAGGCTTTGATCTTTTCGATAATCTTCCTGCTTCTTTCTATCCTTTTTTCTTGAAGAGCTTTGGTCCTGGCAATGAGTCCTTTATGATGCGGGTCAATGAATAATCCCAAAATATGCACTTCGTCAAAACCGCGCCTGGTTTCATCGCAGCTGAATTCGATTCCTGAAATAACGGTCACGCCTTTTTCCATGCCATACTCCTGCAGGAATGGATATCCTCCTACCGTGTCGTGGTCAGTGACCGCCATTATCTTTACTTCTCTGGCGGCTGCAAGATCGATAAGCTCTTTCGGACTGAGCGTGCCGTCTGAAACAGTAGTGTGATTATGCAGATCGACTAGGTCTTTATTTGGCAAAGGCGCACTGCTAATTTTTTGCAGATATTCGACGTGTTCTTGTTTATTCATTTTTTGTTTTCTTTTGTTCTTCTTTCATTAACTGGATCAGCTTTTCACTAATGTTCTTGAATCGTTCTTCAGGAATGTTTTTCTTCCTTACCGGCTGCATGCGCACAAATTCCCCTTTTGCATCTGTCTCGATTTCTTTTTTGCCGAAAGTGCTGTCCACTACTGATGGTTGTCCTAATTCGTTGCGGAATTGAAACATTTTGAGATGAAGGTGTTCTTTTTTATCTTTCCAGGTAGTACATTTACCGTAGGTAGCGATAGCGATTCCATCGTTTCTTTTTTCCACAATGGCTTTCATCTTGGGGTTTTCAGCCATGAGATTGGCCATGGCTTTGCTGACCTGAGCGAAAATGAGGCCGTAATTTTTTGCCAGGGCTTCATCTTCAGCTAATTGGCTGAAATGAGTGAGATGATTGAAAGGCATGATCTGGACGGTGAAATCTTCGTCAGCATTCCCTCCGGTCTTAGGAGAGATGGTTGCATACCAACCGTTCTTCTGGTTTCCTATTCTAGAAACAATAACTGCACCATAATCCCCTTTCTCTCCAACTTGCAAAGGAATTTCACGACAAAATGGACAGTTAGGTTGCAATGAAACGTCTTCACATAACAGTTTTTTTATTTCATCGGCGGTGTTATTTTTATCTTCAACTACCTTGATATATTCTCTTTCTCTTCTCTCCGAGATATAAGCGTCAAAATATCCCACTACTAACCTTTGGTATGCTTCCCCTTGCTCCGGAATTACTTCTTCTAATAGGCCGGATGCTTCTATTCTTTCTCCTGGATAAGCAAGCATACAATAATCACGATTGTAAAAGATTATTTTTTTGATGTTATTATTATTATCGCTATTTGTGGGCAGACTTTCGCTGACTTGAGCATCCGTAATTTCATAGCATCCGGGACGAACGACACTGCTGATGTTACTAGTAATTTTTCCAGTGATAGTGGCTGTTCCTAACTGTTTATAACGTTCTGCTCCCCACTTGAACCAGGTCTCTTCTTCTTTTTCTGCAGCGAAGATGACAAATAATTTGTTGTTGAAGTAGCCTTCTGATTTTTTTCTTTTCATCACTTCGATTGCTTTTTCTTTTCCGAATCTGGTAAACCGGTTTCTATTTTCTAAAAAGGTAGCCCATTCTGCTTCTGTTTTCCAACGGAGAGAAGAATGTTCAGTGCTTTCTAAGTACTGCATCAGTTTCCAGTAATTTTCTTTTCCATAGACCACGATGTTGAGATCAGAATATTCTGAAAGGTAATGGCCCATCAAGGTTGAGTAAGTTATTCCCAGATCTTTTAACACTAAACCGCTCTGAAGAAGAAAAGTGACAAATTCATGGACATTTTTTAAGTGCCCATCTAAGGAAGACACGGGCATGCTCATTAATTCTTTTAGGCCGCGGCGAGGATAATATACTCTTTCGATGGAATCGACAGGGATGGCAAAGAATAATCTTTCCGAACTGTGAAGAGGACTTTGATAGATATACTGCGGGTAAGCCTCTTTGAACAAGTGCAAGTATTGCTTTAATGCTTCTTTATCGGCCCATAAATTAAGCCGGTTCATCTTTTTGCTGGAGATGAAACGGTATTGAAGCGCAGCGGATTCAATCTTATCAGTAGGGATGTACTTTGGTTTTACTAAGATCGCTCCAACAGGATGCTCATTCCCATATACCTGGCAATGGAGCCCGTCTTTGGTGGTGATAATGGAAGATTCGTAGAAGTGCATTTTGTACCTCAATTCATACCTCTACTTTGATGTATTCTTTCTCTCTGCGATCCGAAACGTAGGCATCAAAATATCCCACCACTATCCTGTAATATTTTTCTCCTTTCTTGGGTGTCACTAATTCTAAGAGTCCGCAGGCTTTGAGCATTTCTCCGGCAAGCGCTTGTTGTATGAAGGGAATAGAATAGGTGACCACTCTTTTGATAGAAACGTCTTTCAGGATATTTTTCTGATGAGTCCCTTCTAATTCCATGATTTCACCATCAGTGATTTCGTAGTATCCGGGGCGCACATGGCTATGCGTATGATCGACAACTTTTCCTTTTACTGTCGCCACACCAATAGGCTCATATGATTCTTCTCCCCATTTGAACCAGGTTTCCTCTTCAAATTCTGAGATGAAGATAGTAAAAACAGTTTCGCCGAATGTTCCTTCGTATCGTTTCCGGTTCATGTGATAGGCGTATTCATTTTCAGTAAAATGAGCTGATTCTGAAGTTTTATGTTCCTGATAATACTCGCGCCATTCTTTTTCGCTTTTCCAGCGTAAAAGAGGATGTGCTGCATTCTTTAGATACTCCATAATCTTCCAGCCGTTTTCATTTCCGTATACGGTAATGTCTATATCTGATTTTCCAAAGGTATAATTTCCCAGCAGAGTAGAATGGGTGATGCCCATGTTTCCAGCATCGACTCCACTTTTGGAGAGGAAATCAACTAATTCTTGAACTAATGTTAGGTAAGGGTCAAGATCTTTCTTAGGGACCTTGAGTAATTCCTGAAGGCCTTTTTTTGGATCATGGACTTGCTTGATCTTGTCTACTGGAACGACGAAGAACCAGTTTTTGTGGAGGGGACAGTCATAGATATACGACGGGTATTTTTTCCTGAACTGTTCAAGGTATTGAGTAAGCACTTCTTTCTTGGCAAAGAGATTAAAGCGGATTAGCGACTGCTCGAATAGGAATCTATACTTCAATCCCTCGCCAGTGAGCGCGTCAGCAGGAATGTATTTTGGCTTTACAATAATATATCCGGGAGGATGTTCACAAGCATAGGATTTGCATTGGAAACCGTCGACCGTATCTATTAATGTTGATTCTGGAAAATATGCCATATTCTTTGCCTCACTGTTTTTTTAGTTTTGGATTTATTTTCTTCAAATACGGGGAGCGGTTTTACCTTGAGATCTTTAGGAATAGGAACGTCAAGCGCTTGCATAATAGTTGGAGCTACTTCTTGGATATTGATAACCCCCATATTTCCTTTATTGGAGATGCCTTTTCCGGCAATGATGAACAGTCCCTGAGTAGAATGTCCGGCGCTGTCGGCCCCTACCGCGCTTTCCCAGGAATACATTCCTGCGCTGCCAAAATCAGGATTAGAAGCCCAGCGCAGATTGTCGAAGTAGATGGTAAGATCAGGACAGTCAGGATCATTGGAATGCTTGTATACTTCTTCTTTGGTGTAAATATGAGTCTCCAGCTTCCTTCCTTGATCGTCAGGGATGGCCTTTAATTCTTCGATAATTTTTTGTTTAAACGATTCGTAGTTTTTTTCGAGAACTTTCTTGTTGAGGAACACTCGGGCATTGTATGCGCCGCCGCCGTAGGCAAAGGATTTTTCCATATCCACAAAACTGTTGCTAAATTTTTGTTTCTTGCTGGGATCGACTCCTTCTTTTAACACTAAATATCCTTTCTGCAGCAGCCACAGATTGATATTTATTTTACCTTCCTGCTTGACCATCCCGTGATCAGAGGCGATGATCACGACCGTATCGTCATCAAGCAAGGAAAGCACTTCTCCTAGTTTTTGATCAAGATATTGGTAATATTTTGGGATAGCTTCTTTAAAGGGCGAGTCTTTGATATGCCGTCGGTGAGTTTCATCGAAATGCCGCCACAGCATATGCTGCAGGCGATCAGAACCAATCATCACCGACATGGTGAAATCCCATTTCTCTCTAGTAATCAATCGTTTGATCATCTCGATCTGCATCTCCGTCATCGCGTAGCTTCTTTTTACAATAGTACCTTCGTCAAGACTCTTATGTCCAGCCAGCCCCTGAACCACATCAAAGAAATATTCGACATCAGGAAACTGTTTTAGTTCCTCTCTTAGAGAAGAGGGGTAAGTGCATTCGCTTTCGACACCTGGAGTTAAAAAATCAGTGATCATGCAGCCATTCATTGCTTTAGCTGGATAAGAAAGAGGAACATAGAGGGCTAAACTGCGTTTGTTATGCTCTGCCAGAATATCCCACATCAATTTGCATTTTATATTTTTGGAGCTGACTAACTTACTCTGTCCATCTTTATCTTTGAAGGTGTAGCTGAAAACTCCTATCTCGCTGGTGTCTCTTCCGGAGATCATAGAGTTCCAGGCTACGATGGTGTTGGGTGGAATCGCGCTATTCATCCGGGCATAGCATCCTTTTTGCATTAACTTATCTAAGTTGGGAAGATCTTTACGCCAGCGCTCAAATACTAATGATGGCTCCCCGCCGTCAATGCCGAACAGAAGTACTTTAGTCATAGTCAATCAATATATCCTAAGCTTTTCAGCCGTTCTTTTACTTTCTCTTCATCATCTTTCGTATACGCAGCTGGCTTATCTTGGGACGCTTCCATCTCTTTCTGTATGATTTCGAGAAGAAACTCTTCCACATTCTTTCGGTTCTTAGCCGCCTTCTCTTCCAATTGCTGGTGAAGGTGTGCAGGCAACGATAGTGTAATCTGATTCATCTCCATATTCCCACCTGTTTAGAAGTTTGCTTTAAAACGTTTTTAAAGTTTATGTATCGGGAATCGGATAGGTTTCTGTTGACGGATGGTGAAAATGGAGGCGAGATTCTCTTCTGATGACCTGTATTGCTGTTCCTAAAAGTTTATATACTAATTTTTTGGAGAGAGCTGAGGTAAGGAGGATAAAAGAGAAGGTTTATGGTGAAAAAAGTATACGTTCCGATGGCTGCAGATTTATTGCACGACGGCCACATGAATATTCTGCATGAAGCTAGCAAATTAGGCGAAGTTACGGTGGGTCTTTTAACAGATCGGGCTATCGCTAATTACAAACGGCTTCCTTTGCTGACTTTTGAGCAGCGGAAAAAAGTCATAGAGAATATACGTTTTGTAAATAAGATTTACGCTCAAGAAGATGATGACTACATCCCAGCAATACGCGAATTGAAGCCAGATTACTTTGTCCATGGCGATGATTGGAAGACCGGAGTGCAGGCAAAAAAGCGTGAAAAAGTAATAGAAGTGATGAAGGAATGGGGCGGACAAGTGGTCGAGCCGGCTTATACACAAGGGATCTCTTCAACCCAATTGATCACCAAAGTGAAACAACGCGGAGTCACTCCAGATATCCGGCGTAATATGCTGCGCCGCCTGCTTAATGCTAAATCGTTAGTGCGTGTTCTTGAAGCTCATAATGGCCTGACCGGACTTATCGTCGAAAAAACAATGGTGAAAGATGATAATCAGGTACCACAAACGTTTGATGCGACTTGGTTGAGCAGCTTGACTCATGCCACTTCCAAAGGAAAACCGGATATCGAATATGTGGATATCACTTCCATCAGCAACACCGTGAGCGAAATTTTTGAAGTGACTTTCAAGCCGATGATTGTTGATGCGGATAGCGGCGGGTTGATAGAACATTTCCGTTTTACGGTGAAAACTCTGGAACGACTAGGCGCCTCAGCAGTAGTGATTGAAGATAAAGTTGGATCAAAACGGAATTCTCTGTTTGGAACTGAAGTAGAACAGACCCAGGATTCTATAGAGAACTTTTCTCATAAAATTTCAGAAGGCAAGAAAGCTCAGGCTTCTGACGATTTCATGATCATTGCCAGAATCGAAAGCTTGATTTTAGAGAAAGGCATCGCTGACGCGCTGAAACGGGCAAAAGCGTATATTGCCGCCGGCGCTGACGGAATCATGATCCATAGCAAAGAGAAAACTCCTGAAGAAGTATTGCAATTTTGCGAGGAATACAAGAAATTTGAGAATAGGGTGCCATTGATTGCTGTACCAAGCACCTATGCTACGGTGACTGAAGATGAACTCATGAAAGCGGGAGTTAATATTGTCATCTATGCCAATCATTTATTGCGCAGCGCATATCCTTCCATGGTAAAGGCGGCAGAATCTATTTTAAGACATAAGCGATGTCATGAAAGCAGTAAAGAACTTTGCATGCCGATCAAAGATATTATAACCCTTATACCAAATGGAGAGGAGTGATAGAGGTAACAAAATGGACAATTATCTGAGACGAAGCGGACAAAATCTTCAAGGAATTATCAACGATCTCAAGCGGCGGCCAGAAGATGCGGCGCGTGAACTTAATGTTTATCTTCATGATTTTAATTCTTATTTGCGCGGCGAACAAGAGATACCTGCAGATGTGATCAAGCGCGCGGCAGAGATCTGGCCAGTCAATGAACGTGATTTTTATTGTTTACGAGACGATGCCCCTACTGGAGTCAAAATCATGCGGGCAGCAGAATCCGCGCGGACTAGCAGAATCATGGAACGCGCTGGGAAGCCATATTATGAGTATCGGGACACTGCCTGCAGCAGCGTGGGCCAATTCCGTCCGGAATGGATCAAGGAACTTTGCGTGGTTGGAGATAATGCTCAAGACAATCCGGAAGTACAATGGAACAATGGGCACTTCATGCATCAATTTACTTATTTTGTCGGGCCGGTTAATTTCTATTACAAAGGACAAGATGGCGAGAAGAAAGTGGCAGTCATGAATACTGGAGATTCTATGTACATCACTCCTTTTGTACCGCATACCTTCGCCACGCGGAAGAATGATGAAGGTGAGCTTGGGCTTATTTTGGCGTTGACGTATGGAAATAAACTAGCAGGAGAAACACAGCAAGAGTTGTCTGCGCTGGGAAGGGAATTAGCGTCGGAGTATGCTCTGGATTTTTCTACTTCACAGAAAGCATTTGCTTCTTTATTACGTTTTCATAGGGAATCAGTAAGTATGGATTTAGAGGAATTAGCGAAACGAAGCAAACTTCCACTTCATCTTTTAGAAAAGTACGAATCTGGAGAAAAAATGCCTTGGGATGTAAGCTTAGAGTTAATTGCTAGAGCTTTGAATATTGAGGCGCGAGAATTAATGCCTCCGGATTATATTGAGAAAAAGGTTGTGGTGCGCAATTATAAAAATAACCTTGCTTGGAATTTCCCTCATCACGAACCAGCCTATACATCAGTTGAACTGGCAGGAACACATCATTTACCTCATTCAAAGGCGTTGGAAATGAATATATTGAAAGATGAAGGCAGTGGCCGAGAGAGTTTAGATCTTAAAGTAGGTCTTCATCAGTATGTTTATAATGTTGGAAAAACACCCGTAAATGTCAATTGGTATTCTCATGGACAGACCCATCATGATTTTATCCATCCAGACGATTCCCTTTACATAAAGCCGTTTGTGCAGCATAATTTCCGAGGAAAAGATGGAAAGCTATTAGTCTTAAGGATCGGTGGAAGAGCGGCTGGCGAACCGCAACGTGAGCTGTCGTTGATCGGGAAGGAAAATGCTGATCGCGCAATCTCTGAAATGATGCCTTGGTTCAACAAAGAAGGCAGAAATAAATTTTAATCCGCAACTTTTATAAAACAGCTATTAGAATCTATACTTATGGCCTCAACCAATATCCAATTCTTAATACCTTTCCTCTATGATGGAGAAAATATGGCGCAGCGTTCTCCGGGAAGTGATGCATCTGATCTAACCAGGAAAGTACATCATGTTTTTGATGTCATGCGCGACAATCCTTCCAGATTACGACCGCGCGATGTGGCTAAAGTTGTCTATGATACAAATTCGCAGCTTGGCAAGAAAGATGAAAGGATGGCCCATTTTCTCCGCGTGGGCAGTATTACCTCACAATTGGTTCAAGCTCTTTCTGAAAAGAATCACAATATGGAATTGCCGTCTCCTAAAGCAGCGTATGCGATGGGATTAGTCCACGATCTTTCTAATGCTTTTGCAAGATACGGCATACCTTTTGATCAAGAAGAAAAAGAATTGTCTTTTTATCATCTGGCTGTCGAATTAGATGTTCCAGTACTTGCCGATGCGGCTCAGCATAATGCCTATCTGGAAATCGCGAACATGATCGCTAAAAGAACTGGCTTCGCAACCGTGAGAAATTACTCCGTCTGGTCCGAGGCATACAATGATCCAAGTAATCCCCACAATGTTTTGACTATGTTTGAAAAATACGGAAATCCTCATGCAGCTGATGGGAATGATTTTGCCCACGGGAAAGACAAGCTTGGCTTAATGGCGCTGACGGTCGCTGATTGTATTGATGATGGCAAGTCTTATCAGCTTGATTTAAGTGATATGAACAAGCTTAAAGCAAACTTTGATCTGCGCATGTCTGATGTAGTGGCCAGGAGTTACGGCAACAAAATTAAGGCAGGTAAAACGCCTACTGCATTTGGAATAGCTCTGATCGAGAAAGGCGGCCTGCAGAGAATGGAATCATACCTCAAGGTAATTCAAAACCTTCTTTCATCATCTTTATAAAAGCAGATATTTTCTTTTTTTCATGATTTCACCGGCATATTTTTTTGATATGTTAAAGGATAATGGCCTTACTTTCTATACCGGTGTTCCAGATTCCTTGCTCAAAGATTTCTGCGCTTATGTTACCGATAATACTTCGGTTAAAGATCATATCATTGCCGCAAACGAAGGAAATGCCATCGCTTTGGCTTCAGGCTATCATCTGGCGACAGGAAAAATCGGGGTAGTTTATCTACAAAATTCAGGGTTAGGTAATTGTGTAAATCCATTAACATCACTTACTGATAAAGAGATTTATTCTTTGCCTTTGCTGCTGCTGATCGGATGGAGAGCTGAACCAGGGAAAAAAGATGAGCCGCAGCATCGTAAGATGGGCAGAATAACTTTGCCGTTGCTGGGAGTGTTAGAAATTCCGTATGCTATCCTTCCTGAAAGTGAAGAGGAAGTGAAAAGAGAAGTACAAAAGGCAGCTGAACATTTGAACAATACTAAAACTCCTTATGCTATTGTAGTTAGGGAAGGGACTTTCGATTCCTATTCATTGAGAACGAAACAGGAGACTCATTTTCCCTTGATTCGGGAGGAAGCAATTAAATTGGTAGTCTCGCTTCTTGATAAAGATGATATCATCGTTTCTACCACGGGAAAAACCTCACGGGAATTATTTGAGTTTCGGAAAGCAGCAGGACATGGACACCACCAAGATTTCTTAACTGTTGGATCGATGGGACATTCTTCAGCTATCGCTTTAGGCATAGCTTTACAGAAACCGAATCAAAGAGTATATTGTTTTGATGGTGACGGTGCCATGATCATGCATATGGGTGTATTATCAACTATTGGGAAGTTTCAGCCCTTGAATTTCTATCATATTGTTTTCAATAATTTTGCTCATGATTCTGTCGGCGGGCAACCTACTGCTGCCGATGTTATCGATATTCCTGTTTTGGCAAAAGCAAACGGATATAAGGAAGCATTCAGCGCGCAAACTGCAGAAGAGATTAGAAATGCTCTGTTAAAGATGAAAAATGCTGCTGGTCCGGCGTTGATGGAAATCCGCTGCAATAAAGGAGCTCGTAAAGATCTGGGAAGGCCGACACAGTCTCCTCTGGAAAATAAGAAGCAGTTTGCGGGATTCTTAGGTGAGAATTAAGATGCAAACGCGACAAGAAAGACAACAAGAGTATCTTGGTGTAGGTAGTCTGGTTTATCTTGATGAAGTCTTGGATAAAGAAAAGCCGTCTTCCATATTTTTAGTAACTGGGAAGAATTCTTATAACCATTGCGGAGTGCAAACCAGAATTGAGCCTTTTCTTCGACCTTATAGAGTCACATCCTTCTCTGATTTTTCAGTTAATCCGCAAATTGAAGATGTGAAAAAGGGAATATCTTTATTCCGGCAGAATCAATGCGACTTAGTGATTGCAGTTGGCGGAGGGAGCGTGATTGATGTGGCAAAATCGATTAATTTTCTTGCAGCCCAATATGAAGTACCAGAAGATTATATCACAAAGAAGTCGGTTGCAGCCCATAAGCCGAAGCCTTTTGTGGCTATTCCCACTACCGCTGGAACCGGTTCGGAAGCGACGCATTTTGCGGTTGTATACATAAACAAGAAAAAATATTCGCTTGCTCACCAAGAGTGGATGTTGCCCCAGTATGTTTTTCTTGATCCAACTCTGACTTATAATCTGCCTAAATACATAACTGCCTCTACCGGCGCAGATGTTTTATGTCAAGCAGCGGAATCGTATTGGTCAACTCAATCGGATAAAAAATCGAAGCTATATGCACAGCAAGCAATAACTATGGCTCTGCAAAACTTAGCTGGAGCAGTGAATAATCCTACTCCCCAGAACAGGGAAGCAATGCTTAAAGCAGCTAATCTCGGCGGTAAAGCTATCAATATCTCTAAAACCACTGCCTGTCATGCGGTTTCTTATCCTATGACCTCCTATTTCGGCGTTTCCCATGGGCACGCCTGTACTTTAACCTTAGGAGAAATGTTCGTGTATAACAGTAAGGTAATGGATTCTGAGTGTTTAGATAAACGGGGAGTGGAGTATGTCAAAAGAACAATGCTGGAATTGTGTGCGCTCTTTTCAGTTCAGACTGCTGAGGAAGTGCGGCAAAAAATAGATGGATTGATGGATGAAATCGGGCTTGACAGGAAATTACACTTATTGAATATTATTACCCCTGAACATCATGATGTAATTGTCGCCAATGGATTTAATCCGGAACGGGTGAAGAACAATCCTCGCGAGCTTACGGAAGAGGCCTTGCGTGCTATTCTGCAACGCCTAAGCTAAAAACCTTATTCCACAATCTTCTTAAATCGTTTCTGCTTAATTTTGTTTATGGTAGCTGATAAGAAAAGAGAAAAGATGATCATCACCATCGATGGCTCTTCCTGGACGGGGAAGTCTAGTTCTGCGAAAGCTCTGGCAAAGATGTTTGGTTACCAGTATCTGAATACGGGAGCGATGTTCCGCGCAGTAGGATATTTTGCAAAGAAGCAGGGGCTGCTTGCAGAACAAGATATTGCGAATGCGATCAGGGATATTTCTATGGATTTTAAAGTAATACATGGTGAGAGCCGCTTATTTCTGAATGGTGAGGATGTAACTGAACAAATTACTAATAATGAAGTCGTTTACTTGGCTTCAAAGATAGCCAATATTCCGGCCGTTCGGGAAAAACTTCTCCAGCTTCAGCGGCAGATAGCCAAAGAGGGTGGATTTATCGTTGAAGGGCGTGATACCGGAACAACAGTTTTTCCTGATGCGGATTGGAAATTCTTTTTAGATGCTTCTATGGAAATAAAAATAAAACGGTATTTTAAGATGCTTTCTGCAGATGAGAAAACTACAAAAACTCCGGAAGAAGTGCGCAACATCATCGAAGAGATAGATGCGCGCGATAGAAGCAGAACTATTAGTCCATTGGTCAAAGCGAAAGACGCAATATTATATGATAATTCAGAAAGCCCCAGTGGGGAGCAAGACGCGATTGTGATGTGGTATTATATCACTAAAAAGAATGAGATGATAGATAATCTTAATAACCTGCCTCAAAATTAAAAGGCTTCATCATGGTCACGATACAAGAAATCAGAGAGAAATGCAAAAAAGAGTATTGGGGTTTTTCGAACAGGTTAGTTCATGAGATTGGATTTTATTTCACCAAACCGTTCATCAATACGCCTATAACATCGAATCAGGTTACTTTGTTCTGGCTATTTTTAGGTTTGGTCGGCGCAGTTTTGCTGTCGAGCGGTGTCTATAAATGGATGCTTTTAGGGATTATTATCTACCATCTGGGACATTTTTTTGATTGCGTCGATGGGAACTTAGCGCGGTACCGCAATAAACCAAGCCTGAAAGGACAGTACCTGGAGCAGATCGCTCATCACACCACTATCCTGTCAGTTTTGTGTGGGTTAACTGTTGGTACGTACAGAATGAATGGCAATATTCTTTCTTTATATCTAGGGGGCGTAGCAGTTGGAGCTTTCGTATTTGCCAAGCTGTTTAATATTAATTTGATATCTTACAAGGCTGAGTTACGGAACAGAGTCGCACAGATCATAGACCAGCTCAATCCTCGGAAGAGAAGCAAATTAACTATTTTCATATTTGGATTTGTGCGAATAGAGCATCCGCTTAATCTGATGTTTTTTACCATCTTGCTCAACCAGCCGTTTATCGGTTTAGGCTGTTATGCTTTCCTGCATATGGTTGAGATGATAAAAAAGTTGGCAACATCGTTGATAAAGCTGCAGAAAGCTGACGATCAGATAGTGCAGAAATAAGTGCAAAAACTAAAAGCCAAATTTAGAAAAATTACACGCTTCTATTATTGATCATATCCGCTAAGAAACCAAAAAGAACAATCTGGATCCCCACCAGCATAAACAAAGCGCTTAATACTGTGGTGGGAAGCTTGCCGACAATGCCTAAAACCATAAATCTGTACACCAGCCAAATACCGAGAATAACGCCGATGCTGAAAAAAGTCAGTCCAATCTTTCCAAAGAATTGTAAAGGTTCATAATTCCGATAGATCCTA
>Ga0209542_10014205_pt1 | contig 13592 bp, 10 predicted proteins | sample RifCSPhighO2_01_FD_184028 | JGI IMG/M metagenome (GOLD analysis project Ga0209542, IMG submission 184028) | Soil microbial communities from Rifle, Colorado - Rifle CSP2_plank highO2_0.1 (SPAdes) (version 2) | ecosystem: Environmental > Terrestrial > Deep subsurface > Rock core/Sediment ... | reverse complement strand
GTCTGGAGTTGCCGTCCGGTAAAGATGTGGATGATGCTGAAGAAAATAATGCTCCCTCATTATGAGCGAAATCCTCTCCACCATCCGCCGCGCCACACACTCCCGCCCCCTTGCTTCATAGGGTGTACGTCTGTACACTCACTCCATGCTCCTCATGCCAGCTGCCCTCCTCCACAGGCAACGAGTGCTTCTCTCGCTTCTTCAACATATCGGCGGAAAGTGCACGAAGCTTTCACTCCTCAAGCAGATGTTCCTCCTATGCCGGGAAGAGGCGAAGCAGGACATCTACGATTTCCATCCGTATCTCTATGGTCCTTTTTCCCTCACCCTGTACGCCGATCTCCGGGCGCTAGAGCGGCGCGGATATCTTCGACAAACGGAGGAAGCCGTGCTCCTCAAGAAAAACGATGCGAAGGTGGCGGATCGCATGGAACCGGAACTGAACGCCGCTCTTTCCGCTATCGCAAACAAATACGGCAAGCTGAGCGATACGACAATGCTACGACAGGTCTACGCCCGCTATCCGTACTTCGCCATCCGCAATCCGCGGTGCGGCAAGCGCTATGCATCTGCAGATCCCCGACACGATCCGTCGAAACAGAATCCCATGATCTTTTCCATCGGCTATGAAGGGAAGAGCATTGATCGATTCCTCAATCAGCTCATTGAGCATAATATCCATGTTCTTGTGGATATCCGCAACAATCCCGTGAGCATGAAGTATGGTTTTTCTTTTCCAAAATTACGGGAATTATGTGAGGCGCGTGGAATCGGCTATGCGACTATCCCGGCTTTGGGAATTGTGTCCAATAAACGACAATCACTGGAGACGCCGGAAGATTATGCATCTCTTTTTAAAGAATATGAACGAACAACATTAGCGCACGGCGATGTGTATCTGGAACAAATTGCCGAGCTCCTTCGTACAAAGAAACGAATAGCACTGATGTGTTTTGAGAAAGATGTTGCATGTTGCCATCGCAGTAAAACGAGTGAGCGGTTAAAACAATACTGTACAAACAACTATGAACTCATCCACCTCTAAAAAAACTTGGCACGAGAAAATATTGATCACGGTGAAAACCTACCCGCATCCTTCTCAATCGTACGATGAGCTCGTATGCACGGCAGGAATCCGCGAAAACGGCTCCTGGGTGCGTTTGTATCCCGTGAGATTCCGATACCTGCCCTATGCCAGACAGTACGAAAAATATGACTGGATCGAAGTGGAGGTGGAAAAGAATGAGATCAAAGATCCCCGACCAGAAACGTTGCGTCCCGTAAGGACATCGGAGGGGGAAGAGAATATGCATAAGACCGACCATTGGGGAACGGAGGAAGGATGGCTGCTGCGTAAAACTTTGATTGCCAAAACTATCGCGCCCTCAATGTGCGCTCTTATTCGAGAATGCAAGGAACGCGGTACGTCCCTTGGGACAATCCGTCCTGCATTCATCGATGCGTTCATCATTGAAAAATCAGAGCGTGAATGGAAACCAAAATGGATGGCCCTCTTTGAGCAGCAAAATTTATTCGGGGAAGACCGTAAGCCGCTTGCAAAGATTCCCTACACATTCAGCTATCGTTTCCGGTGCGATGCTGCATGCAAAGGACACAAGATGCAGATCACGGATTGGGAAATACATCAATTATATTTGAACTGTGTGCGGGATGCAGACGGCAACGAGGAAATCGCTCTGGAAAAGGTCCGGCAAAGATATGAGAAAGAATTTCTGACCAAGTGCGACATTCATTTCTTCGTAGGAACAACACTGGAGCACCAGATGAAGAATGCACCAAATTCTTTTTTGATTATCGGCGTGTTCTATCCGCCAAAGGATCCCAATTTTACATTGCCATTTGCATAACGATGAATTTGACTGCCTGCTTTGCCATATCCGTCATTTCTCTACCCGATGGGGGCTGTCCGCATTTCTGAATCTTTCAGTCATAAAACCCTCCTCCTTGGCTAGGATTTCATGGTGCATCGTGGAATGATACGCACATGCCACTCTTTACCCTCTCCGGTCGCTTCAGCCGCCTGAAGGAAGCTCCATTCAAGCAGGAGCGGGAGATACAGCGTCTGGTGGAGGGACAGTTACCGGAACTCTTTGGTCTCCAGTTCATCACGAGTGAGTTCGCGCCACATAGCACTCTCCGCATCGACACACTCGCGTACGATACCGAGCAGAAAAGTTTCGTGATCATCGAATACAAGAACGGCGGGAGTTGGTCGGTTGTGGATCAGGGTTTCTCGTATCTATCGCTTCTCCTGAACAACAAAGCGGATTTTGTCCTCAAGTATCAGAAATGCGGCGACAAGAACTGCGACATCGCAGACATCAATTGGGAAGCATCGCGGGTGATCTTCATCGCACCATCATTCAACGTCTATCAGACGCAAGCTGTCGCCTTCCAAAACATGCCCTTTGAGCTATGGGAGATTCGACGATACGAAAAGGGCATCCTCGCAATGAACCGACTTCAAACGGCATCAAGAACGGAACTTCCGCAAATGAACCTCTCGAAAGAAGCAAAGCGGGTACAAAAGGAAGTAAAGAGCTACACTGTGGATGATCATTTCAAGAAAGGTTGGGATGACGGTCGTGCAATCTTCGACGCGCTCCTGCCTCAGCTCATGAAATTGCATCCCAGTTTTGCGGTTAACATAACAAAGAGCCACATAAGCCTGAAAATCGGATGGAGAGTCGTGTTTTACATCCATACGCAGAAACATGGTCTTGTGATTGATGTTGCACGCTCACAACCAAAGGACTTCAAAGACCCCGAGAAGCGAGTGCAGTATTTGCAGAAGAGTATGGATTACTGGAATCAGCATGTTTCCAAAGTTGTACTTCGATCAGAGGATGATATTCCATATGCGATTATGCTTGCGAAACAAGTCATCAAAAAATACGAATAATCAGCCCAAATAGAGGATAGGTACAGTTTCTGGGAGAGCAAAATAATGAAGAACATGGTTCTTGCGTTCACCATAGAGAGCACATATACCGGCTCGGTCTTGTGCGACCACGGGTCGCAAGAACAATTGGAAATCGTCCCGAAATGGGCGGCTTAAGCCGCGGGAGCCGGCGGTAGCTGCGCCCCCCCGAAAATCAGCTACCGCCGGCCGTACAGCCCAAATCCGTTCGAATTTCGTTCAGCAACTGCAGCCAGATAAAAATGGTGTTATAGACCCACGTGCAAGAGGGAATCGAACGTGACCTGCTTACCTCAAGAGGCCATTTCTCTGCTGTCCCGCCACGATTTGTTGAGCGCGGGTTGTGCAAGTTTGTATGCCCATGATGGAAGTGGTGGCACCTGTCCTACTGCACAATTGTAAGCGGTGAAAAGTGCCATGCCATGGTGCTCGGGAACATTACCTGCCTTCAAGGCACCATTGCATTCCGATAGGATCTGCTTTGTCTCCTGTGAGACTGAACGGAACTGCAGCCACATTGCCGCCAGGTCGCCGACAGCCCATGAAGTAATGGTGAGCGTGGCGATTTTTGCGATGATCTCTCTGGTAGCGAGTGTCTCAACTGCTTGGCTTGCAAAGAGAAGAATTGCCAAGGCGACAACGACTAGTATCAGAACAACCGTACCGAGCACCATTGAAACAATATTCGTGACGTTGTAGGTAAAGTGGGCACACTCAGCCGTGATGTCGACGAGGTGACGCCATCCGGGTTTTTCTTGAGAATCATAATACGGCGAGAGAAAAGAGGGCTCCCTATTCTTGCCGATACTTACTGCTGCTGCCGCAAGTTCAATATGCGTAAACGTCTTCCCGAGACCTCCTTGAATCATGGCCATACGACGGATTGTTTCTCCGTCATTCATGCACTTCTGTGACAACTGTCGGGTGACGAAGGCTGCGATCTGGAACAAAAGCGCGAGAATGGCTACGGTAATAAGAAGACCACGGGGGATGGTAAAAATGCTTAGAATGCCGAGTGCGTATACCACGATTCCGAACGGAACCGACAGAAGGTAAAGTAGGCACTTGCTCTTGGAGAACTTCACCTGCATTGCCTGAATCAGATCAAATTGCTTTTCTGTCATGCGTCTGTAGTGAACGACTCGCCGAACACAACGTGCCAATGCTTTGCTGCTTCGTCGATACTTCCGCTCCGCTCTAGCTCCACCGCCTTCTCAGCCGTGTTGTGTGCCACCATGAGGCGGAGGAGATCCCCCGGCGGTACTTCTTCACACTTCACAGGTGGTGCGCCTTTCACGAAGAGCGATTGTTGATCGCCATTGAAGACGGCGGTCTGCAGGGCATCGAAGGCGAGAGCAGTGGCACGGGATGTGCTGCCAAGGGTCGAGAGATCGCTTCGCAGGCGGAAAGCTCTCATAATCGCAAGCTCAACGTAGTAGGAGTTGAGGAGACCGCCGAAGCGCTCCTTGTTCCAGTACTTCACGAGCTTCACGGCTTTCCGGAAGAGTCCGTTAGTCGCTCGGTTCAACTCCTCATTCAGCTGCGTGTCGAAACGCGGATTTGTGTGGATCCAACCGTTCTTGCCGTCCGGCATGAGATAGAAGAAGTTCTCCTGTGGATCGTGCGGGCGGAGCCGGAAACATGGCACGACATCAAAGCCAAGTCCTTTTTCTTCATCTGTCTCTCCCAAAGACATCTGAATGTTTACTGCCTGCTCCGCATCCTTCACTGGCGTATTCGGGTACTTCCTACGAAGTACTTTCTCGAACTCGTGGATCAGCTTCGCTGAGGAAATAAGAGTGCCGTCCATCCATCGTTCAGGGCTTGAAATGAGCGGATTCGTCAAGACATCATCCGTAACAACCGTGTAGGGCTGGGGTACGCCATACCAAAGATAATTGAGACCCAGACCGTCGAGCGGGACAAAGACGTCTATGTCGTTCAGTGGCCAAGTTTTCGTGTGACGCGCGAACGATCCTCCGAGGAAGTCACTGTCCGCGTTCTGCAGTACCCGAGGGAAGGTGGCGTCACGATCTATCTCCGTTGCAAGGAACTCTCGCAGATGCTTTTGGCTTACGCTCGCCTGCCCCCGTACTCCTGGAGAAATCCCGATTTGGCTGGCAATGAATTGCTCAAATGCGGACTCCATCATCCGCCCAGCAATGAGCTGCAGACGGAAATGAACGGTGGGCTGGGATTGCCGCGCATCCCTTATGCCTGCCAATCGGCCTTGTGGCATTGGAGGGGGCTGTTGGCCTCTGATTTTGAATATATCGTCGTTTGCCATACGTTAGAGAGCAGTCATTGCCACGCTAGGCTTCCTCGGGTACACTGTCAACACCTTTCGATTTCATTCGATTTTATGCTCAAGAACCTCACGTCATCTCAACAGCGCATCCTCGAATTTTATCGTTCGCAAATTTCAGAACATGGCCGAGCGCCCAGCTATCCCGAAGCCGGAAAAATACTCGATCTAAGTCCGAGTGTCATTCACTACCATGTGAAACATCTGGAAACACTTGGATATCTCGTAAAAAGTAACCGCAGTAGAGGGGTACAACTTGTTGGAACCGAAACCCAAACAGTTCCCTTGCTTGGTCTAGTTGCGGGAGGAGAACCTATCACGATTTTTGAAGAATGTGATGAATACATTGAGGCTCCAAGATCAATGTTAAAAGATGGAGGGAATTTTTATGCGCTGACAGTTCGTGGTATGAGTATGAAAAATGCTGGAATTGTGGATGGAGATATTGTTTTGCTTCGCAAACAGGATGATGTGAGCGATGGTGACATAGCCGTAGTGGCTATTGGAGAACCTCCTTTTGAGGCGGCAACACTTAAACGTATTTTTCATCAGCCATCATCACTACTTTTAATGCCTGAAAATGATGATTTCCAGCCAACAGTTGTAAAGAAGGGTTCTGTGCGAGGAAAGCTAGTTGGAGTTATTCGTAATTATTAAATCCAATGGAAAAATCGGATGACTATATTCGACTCGAGGCAGCAGCGCTGGAGCAGAAGAGTAGATCCTAATGATGAGAAGGTTATTTATAATCCTGCACACTCATCGTGTATGACCCAAGGGAGTTCGATTCGATATAATACGTGCCAGATTTATAGAAGATATTCTCATCTTTTACTGACCCAGTGGTATTCATGATGAGATCAATATTGAACTGATTATCCGGCTGTTTGAGCCACGCTTGGCAAAGATATCCCTTGCAATCGTACACAATCTTGAATTGTTCCCCCACAATAGTGAACGGCTCCGACTTTTTTGCTCCATTGCCCTTGAAAGTAAATACCTCCTGATAAGATTTTGGCGCCGCATCTTGTGCCTCTATTGATGCTGAGGTCGTACCATTTGCATTCTGCCTGCCAGCAGCCTCCGGCTCAGCGATTGTTGCCAGCGTAACTCCAAACAGCACTGAGACAAGAATGAACTTTACTCCTCCAGAAAGGTGAAAATTTCCTTTTTTCTGAATTAATTCGATAACGGGCGGAAGAAGAATGAGAGATGCGGCAAGCAATGATAATCCGGCAATCGGCTTACTGATGAGCATCGTGATTGCAGTGAGCATGAAGAGTACCCCCAGCATCCATCCAACAAGGAGGCCGAGCGTGATTTTTTGAGGAGCCGATGCTGTTGCCGGAGAAGCCATATAAAGGAGGAAGGAGATTGAAGGTACAGCCAAGGCTACCAAATGGTTTCATAAGTGCAACTATCTTGGATGCACAATGTCAAGTTAGCGTTGTAAGTCAAGTTACTGCGTTAACCATGAAAAACCCCCCAAAAGTGATGGGCATCGGCGATGTTGCTGAGATGCTGAAAGTATCCCGCCAGTACATCAATCGATTGGTACAAGAAGGGCGGCTTCGTTGCCAGCCAACATCTGCCGGCAAGATCTTCCTCGAAAAGGATGTTCTGGCTTTTAAGAAGGATCGTGAAAAGAGGGCAAAAAGAGATCCACGCATTAAGAAAGGACTTTGATGTGAGAACTCCGTTCTTGATGTACCACAGGTGCTTACCATTTTTTGAAATTTAGTCGGTTTCAACACTCAAACCCAGTTGGCTGGCTGCCTCTTTGATCCCTACCTGATCAATTATCAGATGAGGGATTAATGAGCAGACGGGGAAACGTTCCCTGGTGGCTTCTGGCATTTCTTTATTTCATCCGTGATTGCTTGATCCACTATTGCCTGTTCTACGCTCCGACGGTACTGCACAAGCAGTTTGTTTATGTCGAACCAGTACCGCTCTCCCACTGATTGGGTGCTCGTGGAACGCAAATAGAAGGCTGTTCCTTGAGATAAGCCAAAACTACAGTTTACGCTTTCATTCTGGAGTGATATTCAGCCCACGGCTTTTCGTATTCTTCATAATATTTATTCTCAAGATACCCAGGATTTTCTCTCCCAGCCAGAAGCTGTTCTAGACAGGTTCTACTCCCTGAATATGCATAATCTTGAGCACCACTCACAAGAATCATGTTTAGAGTTTTGATGATATCATCGTCTTTCTCGTAAATTGTTTTACGCTTAACTTTAGTAGATCCAATTGGCTCAGTTAACTCAAAAAGAATATCTGGAGTAAGAGCGAAATACTTTTTCCTTTCTAAAAAGGAATGTTCCCCCCAGAAACTGGTTGGTGGTGGATATTTTTCAACAACAGGTGAATCCGATGTAATAAAAACTTCTTTCCCCCGTGCGATGTACGCCTTCCATTTCATGGAAAAAAACAGATTAGCGAATCCTGGACCACCAAAGCCCAATGTTTCGACCATGAATTTGAGATGCGTGATGTTGTCCGTACTTCTCAATTGATTGGCATATTCTGTTCCGTGTAATTTCTTGATCTGCTCGACCATCTGATCTTCCGTTTGTTGTATATCGTTTCTCATACTCGGAGTTCTCAACCAGAGCATGCTCATCAATACAGCGAGAATATACCGGTCATTGTCTTCGATCTGCTGATTATGGAGTATTACATCAATGATTCTCGGTAGTTGCTTGGCAAGATAATCTTCAGTTGGCTTCAGCCATTCCTCGACCTGTTGCGAAGTATCATCAGGCATGCCGGTATTGACTGCGTAGTAGTAATATTCATAACCCAGTCCCTGATATGGTCGTCGTTTTGCCATCCTTTTTTCTTTGATATTGAGCACATCAAGATACCCGTCATTGTCAGCAAAATTTTTAAGATAAAAGCGAGGCACAAAGTGCTGATCTTTAGTGGGATTAGGACTTGCCATGCTACTTACTGGAGCTTTCTACAATTTCAATCTCTTCCGGTGTAAGCCCATAGAGTTTATAGACCATTTTATCTATTTTGTTTTCTAAACTAGAAGTATCGATTCCTAGTCCTTTTTTTTTCATTTGTATAATTTCATTTGCAATGTCTGCGAACTCCTTTTGTTCGTCCATTCCAATTTTCTTTATCGGCAACTTTTTTAAGTTTCCAACTAATACTTGAGGATGTAAATCAGTTCCCTTGAGTCTTAAGGAATTATGATAGAAGTTAATTAGCTTTGAATTAACTAGACCCAGTATATATTCAAGTTCATAGTCATTAACAAATTCTTTTCGCAAAAAAGTTGAATGAATGGAGTTCGAGACAAATAACTGGTCTTCATCAATTGTACCTTTTAACACAGCGCTATTTTGTGCCGTCATAATCTTTCGACTTAAAAAAATACTTTTATCTCGAAGCTGAACTTTTCTCAGCTCAATTGGGTCACTAATGTATTTCATTGCTTCATTTATGTCGTAGCATAAAAATAAACTATCGGAACAAAAAGAATACTTATTTAAGTCATATGTTCCGGCTATGCCTGCAAATTTAACGTACCTGTGGTCTATTTTATTCTCGCTTATCATTTTATCCCTTATATATGGGACTATTCCATCCTTAACGTGACATACGATGTCTAATGCGAATGTATCCTCTTCTATTTTTCTAAGAATTCTTTGATCATATTTGACGAGATTTAAATTAACCTCTTTATTATTTAGAAATACTGATTGATTTATCAGGAATGAATTTGCACTAAAGTTACTTTCTAAATTTGGCTTGAAAAATATTTTTACTTTTTTGTCGGTATATCCCTTTGTTGATAAAAAGATCATAAATTCATCATTTGCAGAGAACCCGACATTACTTCCAAGATAAATAATCTGTTTGAAATCAGAATTCTTTAAAGCAAATATTTGAAATTGACCATGGTTTCTTGCTCTAGAAAAAAGTCTGTATGGTAAGATAAAAGACAGCCTTCCATTTTCTTTTAGAATTCTAAGACCGAGCTCTACAAAAATTGCTGCTGTGTCCTGTCTGCCTTTTGACACAGATTCATATTTATCTTTAAAGAACTCCCTTTCATTCTTCGTAAGTTTTGCATTGTATGGCGGATTGCCGATGATAATATCAAAACCATTACTTATCCCAAACATCCATTCAGGATCGAACCAATCAGTAGCACTATGACTAAAGGGATCCCACGCAGACAATTTTTGAGTAAGGTCATCACCTCCACCGATATTAATCATACGTAGTAACATTTGTTTCTGCGCCTCTTTAAATCCATCTTTTAATTGATGCCGCTCAGAATTGGTTGCAGCAAAAAACTGATCTCTTATGGTTTTTAGCTGATCGATACCGCTTTTATCTTTGAAAAGAGTAAATTGGTTAGTTGGTAATCCAATAAGACTGTTCGCGGTAACAAACTTAAAGTCTAGGTTTGGCAATGGCTTGATGCCCCGATTTTCTTCCTCGTCATCAATGCGTTCATCGACGATAAGAGTGAGGAAACATCGCAACCGTGCGATCTCAGTCGCTATCGGTTGTATGTCTACACCGAAGATGCACTCGCGAATAATTCCCAGTTTTCTAAGAAAATCCAGCTCCCTGTTGGAAAATTTCTTTTCAATATCCCTTCGAAATTCTGGATGTGCATTCTCCAGTTGTTTCTGCAGCCAATGCTTACCATCCGGGTCTATCTGCTGAAGGATGAAAACAATCTTCTGCAGTGCGCCGATAGGAAATGCACCGGAACCACAAGCAGGATCAAGTAGTTTTAGCTTTCCCAGACTTTGAACAACCAGCTTCTTTTCTTCCTCAGTCAGTTTGTACTCCGCATCATCACTCAAATCATAACTGACAACGGCTCGGAGTTTCTCTTCGGGGATTTTCGTGTGTTCCTGCAAATAGAGCAGGAGGCTTTCGTCGACCATATAATCAACGATCACACGCGGTGTGTAGTAGCTTCCTGTGCTTTTGCGGGCAGATTCTCCGGTTTCCGGATTGATCTCTGCAAGGAGATTTTCAAAGATGCGCCCGAGCATTTCAGGGTCTATGGAAAGTTCTTCGTCAAAACTCGTGTTTTCGTCAATAGTGAAGTTGTACGTTTCCAGAATTTCAAAGAGTTCCTTCAGCCAAGCATCGGGGATAACAAGCGTGTTGTGGAAAATCGACTGCTCGCCATTCGGACGTTGGTAGTAGTCATCTTTATGTGGCGAGAATAGCCCTCCGTTTAGATACGGAATCAGTGAGTACGATTCGCTGGAAAATTCCTCCCGGCGTGATCGCTGTTCTTTATTGAGTACTTCAAAAAATATCGGTTCGAGGATCGAATGGTAATAATGAGAGTTTTTCGATATTGCTCCGCTTGAAAGTAATTCCACTGGCATCAGCGAAAGATTGTTTTTGCTTTTCTTCTCACGCAGGAACCAGCAGAAAATAATGCGTCCTATCAGTCGGACGCCAAACTCCATATTTTCCTGACTTTTTGAAGATTGAGAAGGTAATTTGATGAGTGGTTCGTAGGTTTTCTGTTTCTTACCGGTTCCCAATGTACCGCCAACTAACTGTGTGAACTTTTCAGATATTTGTTTATAGAACTCCTTGTTGACCACCTCTAATGAGAACCGACTCTGCAAGTCTGCAAAATCACGTACCGGTCCCTCTTTGATCAAAAAACGATTAGGGGTGTTAATTTTGGCATTCGGCCCTAGAAAGAAGGAGAATCTACGCGGATTGGAAAGCTTGCGTACTACCTTTCCCTTTTCATCGAGATCCGGCGTTGCTGTCATGAGAGAAAAGCGCCAATCTTCGCTATTTTCAGAACGATAGACGATCAGCGCCCGATATGTTGCGCTGGTTTTCATAAGCTTAAAGCCATCCATGGAGAGCGATACACGAGCGTCAGTACTGGATGTATGCGTAAGCTCAAAGACGGACAAGTCCAGTTCTTCCGATTCTCCAAGAAATTGTGCCTCTTGCGTCACAGCTAACTTATCAGCCACTACAGCACGGATATCCTGTTTGAAGCCCGGAACAAATGTTCGGAGGAATTCGAGGTATGTATCCCGATCATATTGTTCTTGTAGATTCATAGTCGTAGTTCTTCACTCAATACGATTGTTTCATATTCACCTTCCAGTCGGGCAACCCGATCATTAATGGCTGCAATATGATGCTCCGGAACAATATGCTTTAACTCTGCATACGACTCATCGATATTTTTCAGCTTTAGCTTGGCAATGGACTTTAGATCGCCTTCGCTGATTCCGTCATACTTCTTGATGACCTGTGACAAATCGCGGCAGTAATCTCTGGCTTTGGGAATTTTTTCTTCAATCACTTTTACGATAGTAAGTGCGTCCGACCGTCTTCCTCTGATGGGCGGGAGTGGGTGCTTCTCAAAGAGTGCATCACGCACAACTTTAAACACCGCATCGTATTGCTTATCCGCTTCCTTACCTCCTTCTGCCTTCTGCGCGACAAAGTGGTATAACGCCAATTCCGCAGCAACTATTGCAGGCTCCAGCCCCTCCTTCAGGGCAAAAACGGCATGTTCACCCTTTTTGCCGAATGCGACAATAACTTCCTTGCTTCTGCCCGTGCGAATAACACGACTACGAGGCTTGATATCCAAGGCCTCCTGGAAGGCCTCTTTATCTTTTTTTGCCTGCTCATACGCCTCTCTATGTACGGCATCCCAAGAAAGAATTTCATTTTCAGACTCCGCCTTTTCGAATTCATCTTTAAAGAAGCTTTGCAGTTCCTCATCATCTGTCAGCGTCTTCGTATCACTGCCGACTACCGAATTTATCAGTCGCATTTTTAAGGTGGAAATCTGCTTTACGCGAATTTCTGATTCTCCTGTTTCGGTTGGAAAGCAGTTGAATACGGATAACTTTTCGAAGACTTTCTTGTTGATACGATTGATGCGCCCGATTCGCTGTATAACCCGGGTAGGGTTGTACGGAATATCATAGTTAATCACCACGCCAGCTCGGTGAAGGTTGTACCCTTCACTTAATGCATCTGTGGCTATCAGTACATCATAGTCATCCGATTGTTCGGACTCGCTAAGACCGGCATCAAAGTCCTTCCTAAGGATTTTCTTCTTTTCTTTACTCGCATCAGCAGCTGTGTATTTCAGAATCCTTCGCATCCCACGTTGCGTTAGCTGGTTGAAAAGGTAATTTACTGTATCGGCATACGAGGAGAAAATTACGATCTTTCTTGAGGGATTGTCATGGATCAGCTCTTCAATTTTGCTTTTCACTTCATCGAGTTTCGGATCGAACTCCTTATGTTCTTCTGCAGACTTCCCAAACCAGTTTTCATGAATGGCTTCCAGAAGCTGCCTGTCGCGGGTTACATCTTCAATATATTGAGGATCAATCAGCTCGCGATCCACTGCAATAAGCCCTTTTGTGATCTTCATATTTTTAATCTCCTCATCATCCGTTTGTTCAAGCAATTCACTTTCAATGTCATCATCAGACGTAAGCAAAACGGAATCCGGATCTGGTATCTTGCCCTTCTTCATAATCGGAACCTTTTTTACTTTGTGCCACCAATCTTCAACCAAAACATGGGATGCAATAATATTGACAAGTGTGGATCGAAAAGCGTCTTTTGAACTTTCAAATCGCATCACAAGCAAACGCTTCACAAATTTGGAAAGGTTGGTCTGAGCAGTCTGCAGGTCACTTTCATCCAAGTCTTTTCCATATAGCTCAATAAATTTCTCTCTATTATTAATGTATGTAGTTGGTTTGTAACGAGCGCCGATAAATCCGCTTTCGTCTTCTTCCGATGTTATTTTCAGAAGAGTGTTTAGATACAGTTCCAAAAGATCCCCCAGATCGTATTTCAGTAACTCAGGTCCCTCCACTTCTGCAAAATCGATATGCTGCCTCTCCAAGTCTTCCCTGTATCGTGTGATTTTTTTCAAATCCAGTCTCGACCTACGTATAACAATGTTTTCGATCAAACGACGAAGTTCGTGCGATATCTCATCTGCTTCCTTATCTATGCCTTCTTGGTCAATCTTACCGCTTCTTCTGTCACGATTGAGCTTCTTATATCTATCAATCAACTCCCTGAATCGAAGGCTTAAATTATCCACTGACCGTATGGTCGATTGGCCCGGAATCTGAAAGAGCTTCACCAGAGCGAACACATCCTTCGGATCGTTATTGAATGGAGTAGCAGTCAGTAAAATAACTTTATTTTCGGAATGACTGTTACAGATATGATGAAGCATCCGATAGTCGTCGGTATCTTCGTTCCGATAGCGATGCGCTTCATCAAGTATGATGAGTAATGGCTGATCGTTGTTCTTAAATTTCTCGTAAACATCCG
>Ga0209542_10014203_pt1 | contig 13593 bp, 14 predicted proteins | sample RifCSPhighO2_01_FD_184028 | JGI IMG/M metagenome (GOLD analysis project Ga0209542, IMG submission 184028) | Soil microbial communities from Rifle, Colorado - Rifle CSP2_plank highO2_0.1 (SPAdes) (version 2) | ecosystem: Environmental > Terrestrial > Deep subsurface > Rock core/Sediment ... | reverse complement strand
ATCTGATTTTACGCAAGCTAATTTATCTAAGGCTAAAAATTTACTTAATTATGAACCTAAGGTTAAAATTGAAGATGGAATAAAGAAATTTGTTTCTTGGTTTTTGGAAAATAAAAAATGAGCCCTCGATATTATAATTTAATTAATTCTTCTTTTAATTCTTCAATTAATTCTTGCGGATCTTTATCTTGTTTGAAAATTGGAGCTAAACCTGGTGTTTCAGTAAACATTTTATCCTGCCATTCTTTTCCAGCAAAATTTCTAGGATCTTTATATCTTGGAATTAAATGAAAGTGTAAATGTCTCATAACATTTCCTAATTGTATATAATTGAATCTGTCTGGATTAAACATTTTTATTAATCTTCTTTCAACATCTTTTTGTACTTCTAATAAATTTTTCATTTCTTCTTCATTTGCATCAGAAAAAGTTTCTATATGTCTTTTCAAACTTATTACAAAACAACCTAATGAATGTTGAATGGGAGTTACTCTAACATTCCAATGTTTATATTCTTTAAAGTAGGAATAATCTCTTTTACTAGATTCATTTAATTCACATAATTTACAATCCATGTTTTTGAAGTTTCTTATATTCTATATAAAAGTTTCTTTAGCTATTTATGAATAATATATATTCTATTTTATATAAAATCTTTTATAGTGTGTTTATACACTTGTTTTTATGACAAATATAGTTGCAGTTATACCTGCGAGAGGCGGTTCAAAAGGATTACCTGGTAAAAATGTTATTGATTTATGCGGTAAACCATTAATAGCTTATTCTATTGAGGTTGCAAAAGCTTCTAAACATATTGATAAAGTTGTAGTTTCTACTGATGATGTTAATATTGCAGAAGTTTCTAGAGAATATGGTGCTGAAATTATTGATAGACCAGAAGAATTAGCTACTGATTTAGCAACTACTGAATCTGCTTTACAACATGCAGTTGAATATTTAGAAGAGAAAATGAATTACAAACCAGATATAGTTGTATTTTTTCAATTAACAGATTTCTTTAAACATACAGAATGGGTTGATGAAGCTATTGAAGCTTTGTTAAAAGATCCTAAAGTTGATAGTGCTTTTGTTGGATGTAAATCTTTTAAAAATTATTGGAAAAAAGAAAATGGAAAATGGGTAAGATCATCTCCATTTAGTGCTTATATGGCTAGACAAAAGAAAGAAGCAATTGGTGAATATGTTGTAAGAGAAGATACAGGATTAGGCTGTGCTACTAGAGCGCATATTATTAAATCTGGTAAAAGAATTGGGGAAAATAATGTTGTTATTGAAAAGAATTATGAATTCTTTGACATACATACTGCTTTTGATCTTAAAATACTAGAACAAGTAATAAAAGAAAAAATGAATTAATTTTTATTTCTTATTTTTTTAACTATTTCTTTATCTAACTTATCGAAAGTTATTATATAAGTTAATCCAAAGTAAATAATTATTGCTGTAATTATTGTTATTATCACATTTACTTCTAATTTATTTAAAAATATTATTATTGCAGCCATTATAGCAGTCACTATTGTTGTTTTTATGAAAAGTTTTATCCAACCTAATCCTCTTATGATATCTTTAGTTTGATATATTGCAATTATAAATACTAAAAATTCTGTTGCAGCTGTTACTGCTGCTGAACCTATTATTCCATATTTTGGTATAAATATTAAGTTCATTATTATATTAAATGCTGCTCCTATTCCAACCATTAGCATTTGATTTTTTTGTTTTCCTGTTGCATACAAATAATTTATTGATGGTAATTTTATAAACACGAAAAATGTAGCAATTATTAATAAAGAAAGCACTGGTGCTGCTGGTAAATATGAAGAACCATAAATTAAGTTTATTATTTTATTTGATATAAGAATTGTTCCTACCATTAATGGTGCTGATAATATAAATAAATAACGAATGCTTAGTCCTAATGCTTTTCTGTCTTCTATTCTTGCTGCAAATATTGGAAACATCGATGTTGTTAATGCAGCTGCTACTAAATTTGGAGTTTCACTTAAACGATATGCTGCTGAATAAAAACCAATTTCTGCAGCTGATCTGAATAAAGAAAGTAACACAACATCTATTCTTATATATATTATAGATAACGAACTTATAAGTAAAAACGGCCAGCTTTCTTTTATTATGTATCTTGCTAGACTTTTATCAAATTTACCTTCTTTATATTCCTTCCATTTTCCTTTTGCAAATACAGCAGTTATTATTAATTTTGAAAGATAAAATCCTATCCATGCAACTATTAACCAAATGAAACCTTTTTTGAAATATAAGATAACTATTAAGGATAAAATTATATAAATTATTTTTGCAAAAACTTCTGCTATTATTGGGATTTTTTGTTCTAATTTAAAGCTGTAAATCTGATCTACCATTTTGTTTAAAGAAATTATTATTATTGTAGATGATGCTAAGAATATTGCTAAATGTGCTCCTTTTGAATAATTGAAGAATAATGATAGTATTATACAAAAAATTGTTGTTATAACTGCAGATATAAATCTTAATGATATTGATGTTTTTAAATAACTTGGAATTATTTTTCCTTGTTTTGAAAAGTCTCTTTGTACTACTTTTTCTATTCCTGATCCTGCAAATGTCAAGAAAAAACTAACAAAAGCAATTACTAATGAAAAATTACCAAATGCTTCCGGCTGTAAATAACGTGCAAAGTAAAATGTTATTATTGCGCCTAAGCCTGATAAAACTATTTTTCCTAGAAGTATCCATAAGCTATTTGCAAATATTTTCTTTGTCAAGCTCATAATATTTTTTATAAGATAACCTTAATAAACTTTAGGATAGATAGTTCGTTCATGAAAGATATTAAAGTATTTTTAAAATACCCTTGGATAGTTCCTGATAGTACTTTTTACAAAAATCTTCTTAAACATCCTCCTAAAAAAGTTGTTTATATAAATGCTAAAAATGACAATTTTAAAGGAGTTTCTTCTACTAGTTATTTTCATTATCTTAAATATTTTAAAAGATATTTGAAGTATGTAATTAATATTTTTAAAATACCTAATTTGGTTAAAGTTAAACCTGGAGATTTTGATTTAATACATTGTGCTCATTGTTTGAATAGAAGCAATTTACCTTGGATTGTTGATTTTGAGGCATTTTGGTCTTTTTCAGTTTCTAGTAATATTTCTAATTCATATTTTGGCAGGACTTTAATTAAAAAATATTTAGCTAGAGATGAATGTAAAAAGATTTTAGCTTGGGATGAAACTGCTAAAAAAGAATTTGAAGCTGCAATAAAAGACAAGAAGATTTTAAATAAACTTGAGATTTTATCTCCTGGTTTTCCAATGCCTAAATACAAAAGAGAAAAGAAAAATAATATTACTTTATTATTTATTGCAAGATATTTTTATCAAAAAGGCGGACAAGTTGCTGTTAAAGTATTTGAGGAATTAACTAAAAAATATGATAATGTAAATGCAATTATTGTTTCAGACACACCTAAAGAATTTATTAAAAAATATGCTAGTGATAAAATTAGATTTCATTATCTAATGCCACAAGAAAAATTGTATAAAGAAATTTATCCTAAATCTGATATTTTTGTTTATCCTGGTTTTTCTGACAGTTTTGGTTTTTCTATGGTTGAAGCTATGTCTTTTGGATTACCAGTAGTTACTGTTGATGGTTATGCAAGAAAAGATGTTGTTACTGATGGAAAAACTGGGTTTGTTGTTGATAGAACTACTGGAATTGACTATGTTAGATTAGAGAGGGATCCTGATTATTATGTTCCTGAAGTAGATTTACTTGTTAATGAATTAGTTAAGAAAACTTCTTTATTGATTGAAAATAAAACTTTACTTACTGAATTTAGAAGAAATGCTATAAAAGAAGTTGATGGTGGAAGATTTTCTTTAGAAGTTAGAAATAAGAAATTGAGAAAAATTTATTTGGAAGCACTTTGAATTTTTATATACAAAAGCTTTAAATATCTTAACATATTAAACATAATTAACATAAAATGTTGGAGGTTAAAAATGGTAAGTATTACTCTTTCAGTTCCAGATGAATTAAAGAGAGAAATGGATTTGTTTTCCGATATTAATTGGAGTGCTGTTGCAAGAGAAGCTATTAAAAATAAAATTAATTTATTAAAAAGATTTAAGGAGTTCGCTAAAAATAGTAGAATGACAGATGAAGATTCTATAGGACTTGGGAAAAAAGTAAATAAAGAATTATCTAAACATTATCAAAAATAAAATGGATTTAATTATTGATGCAAATATACTTTTTGCTGCTTTGATTAAAGATAGTTTAACTATTGATTTAATCTTTAATGAAAATCTTCATTTATTTGCTCCGGAATTTCTATTAGAGGAATTTTATAAACATAAACAAGAAATACTTAATAAAACTAAAAGAACTGAACAAGACTTTGAAGAAATATTTAATATTCTTAAACAAATTATTACAATTATTCCTAAAGAAGAATTTATAGAAAGATTTGAAGATGCTTTTAAAATAAGTCCAGATAAAAATGATTCCTATTATTTTGCTTTAGCACTTAAATTTAATATTGGAATTTGGTCAAATGATAATGACCTTAAGAAACAAAATAAGGTAAAGATTTATACAACTTTTGAAATAAAATATATTATTTCATAGATCTTATTTCTTTTAATAAAATATCTACTATTTTTTTTGATGTATCTCCTGTTCCGTATGGAGATTTTGCGTTTTTTATTGTTTTATTGTAATTACTATTTTTATTGAATGCTTCTTCTAAATATTTTAATGCTTTTTTATAATCTGAATTTACTCTTCTTGCTACACCTACTATTTCTGCTTCTTGTCTTTCTGTTTTGTGTCTGTAAACTAAACAAGGTTTTTTTAAGTAAGTAGATTCTTCTGTTTCTCCACCGCCATCTGTTAAAATTGCAGCTGCATCTCTAAATTCTTTTATAAAATCTAAATATGAAAGGGTTGGTAGAATTTTAATATTTCTTTTATTTTTTATTTCGTTTAGTAAATTAAATCTTTCTAATTGCTTTTTTGTATTTGATGTAAGTATAAAATGAATATTTTCTTTTGTATTTGTTAATATTTTTACAAAGTTTGTTAATCTTTCTTTGGATTTTATATTTTCTTGTCTATGAGTTTTTGCAATTAGATATTTTTCTTTAGATTTTTTCTTACTTATTTTATTTAGAGCAAATATTAAAGAATCTATATTTGTATTTCCAGTAACATAAACTTTTTTCTTGTATCTTATATTTTTTGTAGAATATTCAGTTGGTGCTAGTAAAATATTTGAGAATAAATCTGTTACTTTTCTCATTATTTCTTCAGGATAAGGTTCAAGTAAATCATGACTTCTTATTCCTGCTTCTACATGTACCAGCTTTATTTTTGGCAATGTTGCTAGAACTAGAGAAGTTAAACCTGTTGTCATAGTATCTCCATGGACAATTACTAATTTTGGATTGACTTTTTTTATTGTTTTTCTTAAATTTAAGAATAAATCAAAGAATCCCCATTTTAATGCTTCAGTTAGTGATTGGAATCTTCCTCTTTTTTCTTTTTTCTTTAATATATTAAATTCTTTATCTGGATTTTTTACTTCTAATTGTTTTATCATTTCTTTTAAATCATGCTGGCCTGTATTAAGGAAGAAGTAAGGAATTTTTCTTTTTTGTAACTCCCGCATAACTGGTGCTATTTTAATTAATTCTCCACCAGTACCTATACAAATTAATATTTCTTGCATAATTTGTTTGAATTTTAATTATATTAAAGTCTTATGGTTAATTCACTAATTTTTGTTTAATTAGTGAAGTTAAATTTTCATAACCTTTAAATAATGAATTTATTTTATTTTTTTATGATTGGTTTAGTTATGAATGATTTAGAAAAAGCGATTGTAAATTCTATGCTTGGCTTTGGAGATACATTTAGGGCTAATTTTGGAGCTTTTACTAGAGTTGAAGATAAAGTTGGAAATCAAGATCCTAATGACGTAGTTACAAGCACAGATAGAGAAAGTCAAGAAGCAATTTTACAAGCAATTTTTAAAGTTAATCCTAATATGGCAATTAGTGTTGAGGAATGTTTGAATAAACCAACAGAAGTTCAAGCTGCTTTATATGCCAACGATGGAACCTCTAATGAATTGGTTGGTATAGATGGTGTTGATGGAACCTATGCTTTTGGACATGGCATTAGAGACGATTCAGGTATTATTGCAAATGAAATGAGAAGAGATCCTAACGATAGAAATTCTGGTAGATTTGCTTTTGCAGCTTTTTATTATCCTAAACTTAGACAATTAATTATTGCTAATGAAAATTTAGTATATGCTATTCGTGAAGACGATCTAGCTGTAAAATTTAAATTGAAAGTTTTGCCTTCTAGAAATAAAAGTAAAGTTTACTCTGCAGCTAGAATTATGCATGATAGAGAAAGAGAAATTTTAAGAGAAACTGGAATAAGAGATGAACAATTTGTTCCTGATATTTATTCTTATACACAATTACTTCAAGGATTAATTAATGGAGATGTTAATGGTTGTATTTTGCCTAGAGCTCATGTTTATGATGGCTCTGCTGTTGCATGGACTGCTCAAAAATTAGGATTTGATGTTGAATATTCAGATGGAAGACCATTTGGTTTATTGCCCTTTGGTGATAGAATTGTTGATGGAAAAAGAGTCTGGCCTTATGATGAAAATGGTCTTTTAATTATTGGTCGTAAAAATGACGGCATGTTTAGTAAATATCAAAAGAAAGCTGCTTAATTTTAACCAATAACCTTTTATACTATTTTTCTTTTCGAATTTTTAATGGATAAAAAGTTAAAAATTTGTCATTTTTTTGGCGGAGTTAGATCCATGAAATTAGCTAAATGGCAAAGCCAACATGGATGTGAAGTTCATGCTATTTCTATAGAAGATCCAGAAATTTTCAAAGACTATTGGAAAGATAATTTTCAAGTTCATCAAAATGAAAGAGCAACTAGACTTTATAATAAATTAAAACCAATTCAATTCTTAGCTGTTTTTAAATCATATTGGTTTTTATATTTTTTTTATATGAGAACTTTAGCTAAAGTTGTTAAAAAATATGATATTAAAATTATTCATGCACATAGACATACTGGAACATTTTTTGCTTTTTTAACTAAGAAATTATTTAGTCTTAAAGGTGTTAAAATTGTTTTTGATTACCAAGATCCTTGGTCTGCTGAAGAATTAAAAGAAAGAAATATTGTACAAGATATTGGATTAAAATTATATTTTCTTTTAGAAGGATATATTACTAGAAATGCTGATTTAGTTGTTACACAAGGACAAGAACAAACTGATTTATTAATTAAGAGATATAATGTTAATCCTAAAAGATTTATTTTTACTTGGAATACTTCAGATATTAGTGTATTTAAACCTTTTAAAGAAAGAGACGCATTAAGAAAAAAATATGGTTTGACTGGAAAAGTTGCAATTTTATATTTAGGATCTATAATTGATTATTTTGGAATACATTTAATTCCTGAAGCTGCAAAAGAAGTTGTTAAGAAATATAAAAATGTTAAATTTGTAATTAATGGTGTTGTTAGAGATCAAAAATATTGGGATGATATTAAAGCTAAAATTAAAGAATATAAATTAAATGATTATTTTTTAGAAGTTCAACCTAAAACTAAATCAGAAATACCAAGTCAGATTTCTATGTGTGATGTTGGTTTAGTTACTCATATGAAAGGATCTACTATTTGTGAAGTTGCAATTCCTACTAAATTATTTGAATATATGTCAAGTGGTTTAGCTGTTGTTTGTGCTGATATGAAACATATTACTCAATTTGTTGTTCCATACAAAGCTGGTATTGCTTTTGAACCAAGCAATGCTTCTGATTTAGCTAGGGCTTTAATGGATCTTTTAAAAAATTCTAAACAAATTCCTTTAATGGGAAAAAATGCTAGAAAAGCAACTGAGAAGAAATTTAATTGGGATATAGAAATGAAAAGAGTTTTAGATTCTTATAAATCACTTTGATAGTTAGACTTTTAAGTTTTTTCTTTGTTATTTTTCTATGAAAGAAAAATTATCTGATTATAAAGTTGTTATTATTGGCGGCTCCAGTTTTGTTGGAACTACTTTAATGAGATCTCTTTCTAATTTTGGTTTTAGTACTGTTGGAACTTATTTTAGAAATCCTAGAAATGGTTTAACTTATCTTGATATTACAGATGAAAGAGCAGTTGCTGAATTTATTAGTAGAGAAAAACCAGATGTTGTTGTTAATTCAATGACTTTACCTTTTGCTGATTGTGAGAAAGATCCTGAGTTGGCAGATAGATTAATTGTTGGTGGCGCAAGAAATTTGGTTAGTCCTACTAAAGATTTAGGAGCTATTCTTATTCATGCATCTACTGATTATGTTTATGATGGTGGAAATAGAGTTTGTAAAGAAACTGATGCATTAAAACCTATTAATGTTTATGGAAGTGCTAAAGCAAAATCTGAAGATGTTGTTTTACGTTATGATAAATCTGTTGTTTTTAGATTAAGTTCTATGTATGGCTATAATGGAAGAAACTTAGATAATCGTTTTGTAGGTGCAATACTTAATGCTAGTGGAGATGTTGAATTTGGAGATGTTCAGAAAAAACATGAATTATATATTGGAAATGTTGTTTCAGCAGTAACTTCTTTTTTAGTTAATCCTAGTGGCCTTGGTCTTATTGTTTATAATTTTGGTGGACCAGAAGCAATTTCTAAATATGAGCTTGCTTCAGAATTAAGAGCTTTAAATCCTAAAATAATTTCTATTAGGCCTGGTAATAAAATTGGACCTAATGTACCTCGTAAGATAGAAATGGATTTAAGTAGAATTAGAAGATTACCTCTTCCTTTAGGATTAACTTCTGCAAGAGATTCTGTTGATGGGATTAGAGATACAATAAAAATCTTTGATAAGAATTAATAAAAAATTTAAGCAATTATACCTTCTTTTCTTAATTGTCTATCTGCTGCTTGTATCACACATGCTGATTGAATATCTCTGATTTCTCTATTAACAATATATTCTAATGCTTGTTCTCTTGGAACACTAACCACTTCAATTTTTTCTTCTTCTTTTCTAACTTTTCTTTCACCTTCTTTAACTAAACCTCTTGCTAAATAAGCGTGTAATCTTTGCATTGATGCACCTGGATCTTTATCATAAACCCCAAGTGGATCAAATATTGTTGCTCTGTAACCTGTTTCTTGTCTTAATTCATTTACAGCAGCATGATAAGGTTTTTGTCCTAATTTTTCATCACCAACATAACCAGAAGGAAGTAATAATTGAACATCTCCTCTTGCAAGTCTTGGTTGTTTTATCATTATAAATGAATCTGTGTTTTCATCATAAGGAGCAACCATAGCCCCGTCTTTTTGATCTCTTGCAGTAAACAAAGTCATATCATTTGGATCTCCGGCAGGTATTTCCATTCTTCTTGTTAGTCTTAAAAGTGTTCCTTCCCATCTATCTTTGTAAGCCTTTCCTTCTAAAAATACTTTCCAACTTGGTTGGCCAGGTAACTCTCTATCATTTGGAATTTCAGAATAAATTATTTTAGGAGCTTGCCCAGGCATATAAATTCTCATTCCAGGAACTCCAGAATTTAAATCTGTTAAAAGATCTGCTGTTATTGGTTCCATTCCTGGTAACTCTAGAATATTAACTCTTCTTCTAAATTTCCACAATTTATTATCTACAGCTTCATCTGCTGGTGGATTTTGTAAATCCCAAGGTAATTCTGCCATATTGTTTTCACATTAAAGTAGTAATATATAAAGTTTATGATCTTACAATCTGATTATAATATAGAAATCTATTTATATTATATTTTTTTACCAATTTTGATGGTTAATAGCAAGGAAAGAACTACTTGTAGAGTTTGTGGAAATCCTAAATTAGTGCCTATTTTATCTTTAGGAAATCAATGTGTAACTAATTTTGTTGAATCTACAAATGAAGAACCTCTAAGAGGACCTTTAGATTTAGTTTTATGTTCTATGAAAGATAATGGCTGCGGTTTATTACAATTAAAAGATACAACAGATCAAGATTCTATGTATAGAAAATATTGGTATAAATCTGGAATAAGTACTACAATGGTTAAAGCTCTTAAGAATGTTGTAGAATGTTCTGAAAAATTAGTAAAATTAAATGATAAAGATATTGTTGTTGATATTGGTGCTAATGATGGAACATTATTAAGACATTATGATAATAGGAAAATACAAACAATTGGTTTTGAACCTTCTAATTTATTTCAATTAGGTGAAGAAGGAAATACAAAAATTATTCATGATTATTTTAATGCTGCTTCTTTTGAAAAAGAATTCCCTGGTAAGAAAGCAAAAGTTATTACTGCTGTTGCGATGTTCTATGATTTAGAAGATCCAAATAAATTTGTTGATGATATTAAAAAAGTTTTAGACAAAGACGGTGTTTTTTTAATTCAAATGAATTATTTAGTTGGAATGCTAGAAAATAATACTTTTGATAATATTAGTCATGAACATTTAGAATATTATTCATTATTAGCTTTAGAGAATTTACTTCAAAGACATAATTTAGAAATTTTTGATATTGAATTAAATGATGTTAATGGCGGAAGCATTAGAACTTATGTTAGACATAAAGGAAGTAGTTTAACTGGTTTCCCTGGAGCTGAAGTAAGATTATTTAATCAAAGAGATGTTGAAAGAAAATTAGGTTTAGAAGATATTAAAGTTTATCAAGATTTTTCTAAAAGAATTGAAACTATAAAAACTAAATTAGTTGATACTTTAACTAGATTAAAACAAGAAGGTAAAAAAGTTTACATTTATGGTGCTTCTACAAGAGGTTTAGTTGTTTTACAATATGCAGGAATAGATAATAAATTAATTGACTTTGCAATTGATAAAAATCCAGATAAAGAAGGAAAATATATTGTTGGTACAGGAATTCCAATTATTTCTGTTGATGAATATAGAAATAGAAAACCAGATTACTTATTTGTATTACCTTTCCAATTCTTAACTGAGATTGGAAATCAAGAAATTAATTTTTTAAGAAATGGCGGGAAATTGATTGTTGCTCTACCTGAATTTAAAATAATTGATTATGATAATTTGCCTAATAAAAAGATGAAAGTTCTTTTAACTGGAAATCATGGATTTATTGGCTATATTATGGCTTATGAATTACTTAAGAAAGGTCATGAAGTTACTGGTTGGGATTGTGATTTTTTTCCAGAAGAAGTTTTTGGTAGACAAGATGCTTATCAAGCTTCTAAAATGATTAATCAAATTACAAAAGATCTTAGAGATATTACTGTTGATGATCTTAGAGGTTTTGATGCTGTTATTCATTTAGCTGCTCTTCCTAATGATCCTGCTTGTGATTTAGATCCTAGAGCTACTGAAGATATTAATTATTTGACAACTGTACAAGTTGCAACTGCTGCTAAAAGAGCAGGTGTAAAGAAATTTATTTTTAGTTCTTCTTGTGCTGCTTATGGTGTAAAAGGAGATCAATTAATTGTTGAAGGTCATGTTGGAGTTCCTTTAACTGTTTATGCACATTCTAAAATTAATTCTGAAAATGCATTAAGTGCAATGGATGATGATAGTTTTACTGTTTCATTTATGAGAAATGCAACTGCTTATGGTGTTTCTCCTAGAATGAGATTTGATATGGTTTTGAATAATTTAGTTGGCTTTGCTTATACTGAAGGAAAAGTTAAGATGTTAAGTGATGGAACTTCATGGAGACCAATTGTTCATATTGAAGATATTGCACAAGCTTTTATTTTAGTTTTAGAAGCACCTAGAAGTTTAGTTGCTACTCAAGTGTTTAATGTTTGTTCTGAAAACTTTATTGTTAAACAAATTGCTGAAATTGTTAAGAAAGTTGTTCCTGGTTGTGAAGTTGAAATTGCAGCTGGAGCAACTAAAGATTGGAGATCTTATAATGTTGGTTTTGAGAAGTTGAAAAGAGTTTTAGGCTATAAACCAAAATGGAATGCTGTTGATGGAGCTAAAGAATTATATGAAGCTTATAAGAAATTTGGATTAAATAAAGATAATTTCAAAGGTTCTGATTTCTTAGCTGGAAGTCACTATAAGAAATTGTTAACTGAAGGAAAATTAACTAAAGATTTTAGATTGAAATCACTTTATACTACTACTGATTCTCATAAAGAATTACATGTTGCTCCTGGAAAAGCATTTGAATTAGATGGGACTTTATACGTTCCTGTAAATGATAAGAATGTTATACTGAAATAGAACTATATTATTATATCTTATTTAATAAAAAAAGCAATACTTATTTTATAACAATGAAAAAGTGAATTGATTCATATAACCAATGTAAATTAAAATTCCTTTTTGAAGTAAGTCTCTACCAATTAAACAACCAATATTTTGTCCTTCAAGAGGTGTTGCAATAAATACACCTTCATATGTAATTCCTTGAATCGGAATATGCATCCTCATAAAATATTGAAAACATTCATGGTCTTTGGATGATGGTGTTTGTATTTTTATCTTTCCAACAGGCTGTAATCTAAGTGTTTCAGGTATTGACTTTTGAATCACACAAGTTGTTGCACCTGTGTCTATTAGTGCTTTAACAACAACTGGAGCAGGAAAAGGTATTTTATCTTCATTATATTTTTTCTCTAATTCTGAAGAAATAAGAAAATGAACTTCAAGAATAGGACCGTCTTGAATTAAATCTTGAGAACCTATTGTAACTGAAGGCATAAGTTATTCACCTTAATAAGATTTGAAGTAAAATTTTGCTTTGTTTCAATTTCTTCAATTTTTTTTACTAAAAAAGGAACATTTCCAAATTTTTCTATTCCAAATTTAATAGCATCGTTTTGAGTATCAAAAGTATTTATAATTTCTTTTCCTTTGATTAGAACATATTTACCGAAAGCAGATTTAAGTAAATCTGGCTTATTCTTTTCATAAGTCTCTAATTCTTCGAATAATATATCTTTAATAGTTGTCATGATAAATAATTAATCTAAAGGTTTAAATGTATTTCTAAACTCATTTTTTGACCCAAATAATCTAGATTATCTATATTTTTACTATTAACTGAAGCAAATCCAATAAAAATTATAAAAAGAGCTTTACTTGTTGTTTTCAATTCCTATAATTAGAATATTCTCCTTTTCTTTTTTTCATATTTTTTTTAATGTTCTTTTCTTTTGCCAGTTGATTATAGAATTTCTTATGTATAAATTTTTTATGCACATATTTTATAATTATTTAAAACTTTATATTTAAAGTCTTCCCCACTCATCTAATTTTTTTTCAGCTTCTTCAATATCTTTTAGTGCATTAACACTAACCCATTCTTCACCAGACATTAGATGATAAGGTACCATTTTCTTTTCTTGAGCTAAAGATCTAAATACTTCATTTTCTATAGAACCTCTTTCAGGTATTAATGATAATATTCCTTTATTAAATATATAAATTCCAATACTAATAGGAACTTGTCTTAATGTTTTTCCATATTTGAAACCTACAATTGTTCC
>Ga0209542_10014202_pt1 | contig 13593 bp, 14 predicted proteins | sample RifCSPhighO2_01_FD_184028 | JGI IMG/M metagenome (GOLD analysis project Ga0209542, IMG submission 184028) | Soil microbial communities from Rifle, Colorado - Rifle CSP2_plank highO2_0.1 (SPAdes) (version 2) | ecosystem: Environmental > Terrestrial > Deep subsurface > Rock core/Sediment ... | reverse complement strand
AGTGCATCAATAGCCATCGCCGTGCCTCCTACGGCTTGAGTGCCGTCTGCTAGAATATTACGACACTAGAGTTTTAAAGTCAAGCGACGCCCACGGCCTTGCGGACCTTCACCATCTTGGCCTCGCTAACCGCCCGGGCCTTTGCCCCACCCTTCTCGAGCACCTCGGCCACGATGCCGAGGTCCTGTTCGAGCTCCTCGTACTTGGCGCGGATGGGGGCGAAGTAGCGGTCAAGGTCTTCAATGAGCGCCTCCTTGAGTGCCTTGTAGCTGCCCCTATGCTCCTCGTAGAAAGGTGCGAGCTCTGTCTCGCTCCGGACCAGCTTGTGGATGGCGTATACGTTCTCGGGCCGGCCACCAGAAGAGTCGGTGACGATGCTCATCACGGCCTTGGCGAGCCCCTCTTTAGTCCCAAAGAGAGGGATGACGTTCTTGTAACTCTTGCTCATCTTCTGTCCATCAGTACCAGGCACCACGGCCACCTCCTCTTTGATGTAGGCCTTGGGTAGAGTAAAGACCTCTTCTTTGAACACGCGGTTAAACTTCTCAGCGATGTCACGCGCATACTCGACATGCTGCTTCTGGTCCTGCCCCACGGGCACCACCTCGGCGTCGTAGAGGAGAATATCGGCAGCCATCAGAATGGGATAATTGAATTTACCAACACTAAGCTCTTGGTTCTTGGCCTCGGCATCCTTGAAGGCGTGGGCACGCATCAAGTACGGCATTGTTGTGATGGTGTCGAATATCCAGCAGAGTTCGGTGTGTGCCGGGACATCTGACTGCTTGAAGAGCGTCACCTTTTCCGGATCAAGGCCAACGGCCAGATACGCCATGACGAGTTCACGGGTACGCCGCCGCATTTCTTCTGCGTCCTGCACGGTATTAAGCGCGTGATAGTCCACGACCATCAGATAGGACGTGTAATCGCCCGACTGTGCGAGCTCAACCTGCTGGCGCATTGCGCCAAAATAGTTCCCGATATGTAAATCCCCGGAGGGCTGGATGCCTGAAAGGAGTACGGGCTTGCTCATAGGCGATACGATAGCACAAAAATGCAGCGCGGATTAAACGCCCTTTTTGGTTCGCTTGCCGCTCTTGTTGAAGAAGCTGAACATGGCTGCCAGGCGGCCCTTGCCGCGCTTGATGTCGTTCCGCAGCTCGGCAAGATCGCCACGAATTGTATCACTCTCAAGCGAGACAAAGTCGATTACGAAATCCCGCACAACACCTGGGTCACAATCCCTCGTTAGAAATTTCAGAGAGTCCCGGCTTTTGTAACCGCGCAACGGAAACCCGCCGTGCGCGGTTTTTCATTTTCATTTAAAAACTATCAATCAATTTGTGCGCCGGGTTGGATTCGAACCAACGTAGGACGATGTCCGCGAGATTTACAGTCTCGTGCAATTGACCGCTCTGCCACCGACGCATTACTTTGTCAAGTCCTGACGACACTCCTCTATCCACGCGAGTATCTGTCTCAGTAACTTTTTATCACTGTAACATACATGAACTAAGCCGTGAATCATCCGGGGGCCGCGAGGCCCTGGTACCGCAGCCTTTTTGACGCAGGGCTTGATAAATTGCGGTTCTGGGATTGAGAGCAGCCGACTCCAGTACCGAGTTAATTCAGCCGCATCTTGACCTTCATAACAATAGATATGGCCACGAATCCGCCCTTCATCCACTCGGCACATTTCTGTCAGAAACCTTTTAAAGATTAGTGCTACTTCTGGGTCAGAGTTTGCAAGGTCAACGTTTTGGGAACCCGCCTTCGGATTTATACACAGTGCATGTTTACTTTGATACTAAAATGAGGACACCCTGACGGCCACGGCGGATGAGCGCGTGGCCGCCAGAGAGGCCTGCCTGCCCTGCATCATGCGTAGGCATGGCAGGCAGGTCGCCCGGGTAGAGCTTCTGGTCTGGATCACTGATAGGTAGACCCGAGAGCGTAATACCCTTCCCTTCTATTAGACGGCGCGCGTCGCCCTTGGAGCTCGCCAAGCCACCGCGCACGAGGGCGTCTGCGAGCGGATAACCGCTAGTGAGGTCTGACTTCGCTAGTTCGAGCGAGGGCGCCTCGGCAAGCGCAACCTCGCGGGCCTCGCGCGAGAGCTCGTGGAAAGGCGTCTCGCCATAGAGAGCGTCAGTGGCCGCGGCAGCTTGCGCGGTAGCTGCCGGGCCATGCACCAGCTCGGTAACCTGGCTGGCAAGCGTTTCTTGTGCCTCGCGCTCGGCCGGAGCGGCTTGGTGGCGTCTCATGAGTTCCGCTATCTCTGGAAGGGTCATGAAGGTATAGACCTTGAGATACTTCTCGATGCCCTCGTCAGGGAGCCGCAGCCAGAACTGGTAGAACTCGAAGGGCGAGGTCTTTGCCGGGTCGAGCCACACGGCGTTGCCCTCGCTCTTGCCGAACTTGCGACCGGAGACGTCGGTGACCAGTGGCATCGTGAGCGCGTAGGACTCCTTCCCCGCCTTCTTGCGGATGAGGTCTACGCCCGAGAGGATGTTGGTCCACTGGTCGGAGGCGCCAATCTGGAGATTGCAGCCGTGTGTGCCGTTCAACTCTAGGTAGTCGTAGCCCTGCAGGAGCGCATAGGTGAACTCGGTGTACGAGATACTCTCGTCTGGAGCATCGAGACGCTTCTTAATCAGGTCGCGCTTAATCAAGTCGTTGACCGTGAAATGCTTACCGATATCGCGAAGGAATGGTACAAGCTCGAGCTTCAAGAGCCAATCGGCATTATTCAGCATCTCGAAGCGCTGCGTGCCGAGAATGCCTTTGAGCTGCCGCTCGATCGCACGTGCATTACTGGCCACCGTCTCCTCATCGAGTAAGACGCGCTCTCCCGCCTCGCGCGGGTCACCTATCATACCCGTACCACCCCCAATGAGAAATATGAGCTTGTGCCCGGCGTCTCCCAACCGCTTCATCAGCAGGACGACGGCCAGATTACCTATCTGGAGCGAGTCGGCCGTCGGGTCAATCCCAAGATATACCGTCCGTGGCTCTCCGAGCACCGTCTCGGCCGGGGCCGACTCGTGCTCAATAAGCCCCCGGGCCTTCAAGTCCTCAGCAAGAGTCATGGGCAGATGATACCACTAGTCGTGTAAGCCGACATGGAGTTCGTAGAGGTGGCGGTACACACCGTCAGTGATAGCCAGGAGCTCCGCGTGGGTACCGCGTTCGGCAATGACGCCGTCCTTCAAAACCAAGATGAGGTTGGCCTTGCGCACCGTGGAGAGGCGGTGCGCGATGATGAAGGTCGTCCGTTCGGCCATGAGCTCATCAAGGGAGGCGGTGATGTACTTCTCCGTCTCGGCATCAAGTGCGGAGGTCGGTTCGTCGAGAATCAAGATGCGCGGGTCCCGCAGCATTGCTCGAGCTATCGCCACGCGCTGCTTCTGCCCCACCGAGAGCTTGATGCCTCGCTCCCCCACCATGGTCTCGTATTTTTGCGGAAGTGTCGCGATAAACTCGTCGATGTGGGCGTGTTGGGCCACCTTCGCTACAGCCTCATGTGTAGCGTCAAAGCTGCCGTACTTGATGTTCGCCTCGATGCTCTCGTTGAAGAGGGCGACTTCTTGAGGCACCACAGCGATACGCGAGCGCAGCTCGGTCAAGTCCCAGTCGCTCGTCTTGACGCCGTCTATCGTGACGCCGCCTTCCGTGGGGAAGTAGTAACCCGAGATAAGTTGCGCGATGGTGCTCTTACCGGCACCCGACTCCCCTACAAGCGCGACCGCTGTGCCAGGAGCGGTCTCGAAACTTGCGCCCTTAAGAATCATCGGTTGCCCGTCCTCGTAACGGAAGTTCACATCGCTGAATACGACTGCGCCGGTAGCCGGAGGTGCTTTAAAGTCTGGATGTGGGTGGTAGTTCTCTATCGGCTCGCGGAATATACGCTCAATCTGGCCAGCCGAGGTGAGTCCGTTCTGAATAATCTGCCAGCTATAACCAAGCTGGACGAAGGGGCCGAAGAACATCAGCGCATAACCATTGAGTGCCACCAACTCGCCAATCGTCAGCTCACCGCTTGCGACGAGGTCAACCGACAGAACAAAGACTGTTAGCTGAGTAAGGAAAACGATGACGCGCTGGAATCCGCCTACATTGCTCCACAAGAGCTCCATGTGATACCAGAGTCCGAAAGCGCGCTCCAGGAGCCGACCGCGCGTTTTCTCTATCTCTCGTGCTTCGGCCGTGGCTTGCTTGACCGAAGTAATTTGGTTGACAGCTGCCGCTGCGTCGTTCCAGCTATCGTTCCAAGTCTTATGAGCTACATCATCAGCCTTGGCTGAAGAGCGAAGCATCCTTGCTAGGAGCACAACATAGATGAGTACGCCAAACGCGAGCACGCCTGCGAGCAGTGTACTGATAGTCGCCGCCAGGGTGATGCCGATAAGGACCGACAAAAGTTGTGGAGCGATAGTGACAACGGTCGTGATGATATTGCTAATGCGCCAACCAGCGTTCGAGAACTTGGAAAGAACGGCGTTCATCGGCTCGTTCGCGTGGTACGCGAGTGGGAGCTGGAACAGATGTACAAACCCCTCCGCCTGGATACGTAGGTGTACCTTGGCGCCTATCGCACGCCGTTTGCGATCGTCAACCCAGTCGGTAGCGTTCGCAACGACCTGAACGAGAGCCCATATTCCAAGCAAGAGCCCCCACGTCGGGAGTCCCCAGAGAGCCATTACATCTTGCCCCTGCGAAAGGGCGATAAGGGCATCAAAGAAGCGCCCGGTCACGTACGGGACAGCGCCGTTTGCCGCAGATGAAAGGACACCAAGAACCGCGATAGCGGTTGCCAGGCTCTTGTAAGGAGCTATATGGCGCCACACACCCGCCACCCCTTCTTTGAAGGTTGTCGGCTTCTCAAGTTCTGAATCCATCCACTCAATCTACCACTATTCGTCCGCTCGGATGAAGCCGCCGGCCTGGATGTCCCAGAGCTTCTTGTAGAGATTGCTGCCTTGCGAGAGGAGCTCATCGTGCGTACCGGTGAGGACGACATTGCCGCCCTCCACGACGATGATGCGGTCCATCTTCATGATGGTCGAGAGGCGGTGGGCGATGGCGATGACCGTCTTCCCCACCATAAGCTCGGCGAAGGCGGCTTGGATGAGCGCCTCGCTCTCGGAGTCAAGCGAAGAGGTCGCCTCGTCGAGGATGAGGATGGGGGCATCCTTCAGGATGGCCCGGGCGATAGCCACTCGCTGGCGCTCGCCGCCCGAGAGCTTGATACCGCGCTCGCCGACCAGGGTGTCGTAGCCCATAGGGAGCGCGGAGATGAATTCGTGGCAGTGGGCGCGCTTGGCTGCCTCCATAATCTCTGCTTCAGTGGCGCCAGACTTGCCGTATGCGATATTCTCGGAGAGGGTCCGGTGAAAGAGTGCGGGCTCCTGCGGCACATATGAGATGGCACGGCGCAGGCTCTCTTGCGTCACGCCGCGCAGGTCCTGGCCGTCAATGCGGATGGTCCCCGAGCGCGGGTCGTGGAGGCGCAAGAGGAGCCTCGTGATGGTGGACTTCCCTGCCCCCGAGGGGCCCACGAGTGCGACCTTCTCTCCGCCTTCAATAGCGAGAGAGAAGTTCTGGAGCACGGGTCGGTCGTTCTCGAAGGCGAAGGAGACCTCAGAGAGGTCAATCCTCCCGCTCTGGAGCTCAAGTGGCTTGGCGCCCGGAGCATCCTTGATGGCGACTTGGCGTTCGATAACATCAACCATCTCGGAGGCATCGGCGAAGGCGTCGTAGACGCGACGGAGCGCGTTACCCAGGTTCCAGATGCGATCAATGAGTCCCAAGATGTAGAGCTGGATGAGGATGAAGTCGCCCACGGTCACGAGTCCCTGCTGCCAGAGGAAGACGGCCCCGACCAAGAGACCAATCTGGACCGCGAGCGAGAGGGCGCCTTGGACACTCTGAATCCACGCATCGGCAAACCACGAGCGCTTAGTGACTGCCTGCCAGACTGCGACCAAGGCGGCCATACGCGATTCCTCGCGTGCCTCTGACGCGAAGAGTGTGATAGCGGAGTGATTGCTAATAGCGTCCGACAGACCGCCCGTTACACGACTGTCTTCGAGGGCCCGCGCCACCCGCATCGGGTGGAGCCAGCGGGTCAGGATCACCTGGACAGTGATGAAGGTGACCACCCACGCGAGGAGCCCGAACCCGAGCCAGTGGTGGTTAGAGAAGAGCACGGTGATACTACCAGCTGCGAAGAGGATGGTGGGCAAGAAATTCTGGATGACCGAGTCGAACACCTGCTCATAGGCACGCGAGTAGCGGGTGACGCGCCGGGTGAGCGTACCGGTGAAGTTGGAGGAATAGAAGCCGTAGTCTTGGCGCATCATGGAGGAGAAGGCCTCGCCCTCGAGGTCAGCCATCACGTCCGCCTCGATGCGCATCACGGAGACGGCCTGAATCCTTTGTGCCACCCACCCGACGGCGGCGACGACGGCGAACGCAGTCAGTATCGCCAGCAATGAGCGGACCGCCACGTCTGAGGGCTCGGTAGAAGAGAGCACGTCTATGAACTGGCTCAAATAGAGTGGTGCGATGATGCCGGCCGCCTGTATGCCGATAACACCGACGAGGGTGAGCGCGAGCGTCTTGGGGTAGGTGAGTGACGCATGAGCATAGGCCCGTATCACAGGCCATACGCGAACATCCCTCTTAGGTTCGTGCGGAGGCATAAGGGACTATTATAGCACGATGCACGCCTTATGACAAACCAGACGCCTATTTAGCGAGGAAGAGGAGCCCGACGGCGGGGGCGAGGAACCACCAGAAGAAGTATTGCTTGGCCGCGAAGACCATATTGAGCGCCGGATTAAACTGGTACACCTCCGTAACCGGGAAGACGTGGTACGCAAGCGCGACCAAGAAGGCAGCGCCGAGGAGTGAGAGGAGCCCAAGCCCGAGTATACCGATGTAGAGGAAGTCAGAGACCACCACCCGCCGCAGGATGATGTAGAAGAGGACCACGAGCCCGAGGTAGAGCACGAGCCGTGCGGCGAGCGCGGTAATCGGGGGCGCCGAGGGGAGGATGCCCGTGTAGGGGAAGACGATGTAGACAGCGTAGGCGGCGTAAAGGGCGAGCAGGATGGCGACGAACGGCCCGCGGCCGATATACCAGCCGATGTAGAAGAGGACGAGCGCGGGGACGATGACCACCAAGAACCCGCTGATGACGTCCCACGAGCTCACGACATTGCCCGTAATGAAGGTGCCCACCGGGGCGAAGGTCTCGAGGACTTCCATCCCCCCAGTATGCCGCATACGCCCCTCCCGCGCTCCCCTCCGTGGTGATAACTAGAAAGCAATCTACCGCGATCCCGCGGTAATTCGTACAAGCAGGCTAGAGCCCCTCGGACTGGAGGTCGAGGACGGCGGTGCGGGCCTTGTGGGAGAGTTTGTGTGGGAGCGCCACTTCGAGCCGGATGATGAGGTCGCCCCTCGACTCCGCTCGGGACAAGCCGCCAGCATGGTCAACGGGCACGCCCTTGCCGCGGACGCGCAAGAGCTCCTCCGCGCGCTTCATCGCCGGGACCTTCACCTCCAGTGTCTTCCCTTCCAAGGTCTCGATGGAGATGGTGCTACCAAGGAGGGCGTCGGTCAGCTTGACCGGGAGGGTCATCACGAGGTTGGTGCCCTCGCGGTGGTAGACCGCATGCGCCTTCACATGCAGTTTGACGTAGAGGTCACCGGCCACTCCTGCCTTCATCGCCTCGCCCTGACCGGTGAGCCGTATCATTTCGCCGTTATCAATACCGGGCGGTACGGTGACGCCAATCTCTACCTCGCGACGGCGCACCCCGTGACCCTTGCATTCGTGACACTTCTCCTTAGGCACCTTACCGCTACCCTCGCAGGTATCGCAGACGCGCGTGCTGGTGAACTCACCGAGGATGGAGCGGCGCGTCTCGTGGATGCGGCCGGAGCCGCCACAGGTGCCGCAGGTGTCGAGCTCGGTACCGGGCTTGGCCCCCGAGCCTTGGCAGAGGTCGCAGGTAGAGACTCGGTTCAGTAAGACCGAGCGTTTGGTACCGAAAATCGCGTCTTTGAAAGGTATCTCGAGGTCTATCGAGATATCGCGGCCCCTCGGCGTCTTGGGCGCTCCGCCCCGACCGCCGAAGATGTCTCCAAAGATGTCTCCGATATCAAACTCTACCCCACCGTTACCGAACCCTTGCTGGAAGTGGGAGAAGTCAAACCCGCCAAAGCCGTTACCGCCCGTGCGCGGGCCTGCCGAGCCGGCAAAGGCTTGGCCGTAGGCGTCATACTCACGGCGCTTCTTGTCGTCTGAGAGGATGGCGTAGGCCTCGGTAATCTCCTTGAAGCGCGCCTCGTCACCCCCACCCTTGTCGGGGTGGTGCTTCTGCGCGAGCTTGCGGAAGGCGCGCTTGATATCCTCGCCGCTTGCCTTCTTCTCGACACCCAGGGTTGCGTAGTAGTCCTTCGCCATTATGCTCGATTATACTCCACTATTCAGGTTTTTCTTTGAACTCGGCGTCGGTGGGGCCGGTACCTTCCGGGGGCTTTTCATCGCCTCCCTGCCCTTCCGTAGCCTCTGGCGGAGGTGGGGCTGATTTCATCATGGCCTCTCCAATTTTGGAGAGTGCGGAGGAGAGCGTCTCGGTCGCGCTCTTAATGGTGGCCGGGTCCTCACTGCCCTTCGCGGTATTCACCGCCTCAATGGCGTCCTGCACCTCCTTCACCACTTCGGGACCCGCCTTCTCGCCGTTCTCCTTGACCGCCTTGTCTGCTGCATACACAGCCTGCTCGGCGATGTTGCGCGCCTCCACGAGCTCACGACGCTTGGCGTCCTCTCCCGCGTGCGCCTCGGCATCTTGTTGCATCCGAGCAATATCCTCCTTTGAGAGCCCCGTCGAGCCTTCGATGCGGATAGACTGCTCCTTGCCGGTGGTCTTCTCTTTCGCCTTCACGGTCAAGATGCCGGAGGCGTCTACGTCGAAGGCGACCTCCACCTGCGGCAATCCACGCGGGGCCGGCGGGATGCCGTCGAGCATAAATCGCCCAAGGCTCTTGTTGTCGGCGCTCATTGCACGCTCGCCCTGGGTAATGTGTATCTCCACCGAGGGTTGATTGTCTGAGGCGGTCGAGAAGGTCTGTGAGCGGCTCGTGGGGATAGCGGTATTGCGCTCGATAAGCTTGGTTGCGACCCCACCCATGGTCTCGATAGCGAGCGAGAGAGGAATGACGTCTACGAGCAAGATGTCCTTGACGTCGCCCTGGAGGATGCCTGCCTGGATGGCCGCGCCTATGGCGACCACTTCGTCGGGGTTGACGGTCATATTGGGCTGCCGGCCGAAAAAGTCCGCTACCACCTTCTGGATGGCGGGCATGCGCGTCTGGCCACCCACGAGAATAACCTCATGAATATCAGTAACCTTGAAGGGGGAGGCCTCCATCGCGCGTTTAGTGATGGCCATGGCGCGGTCGATGTCCTCACGCGCGAGCTCCTCGAGCTTGGCACGGCTCATCTTGATGAGCAGGTGCTGGGGCCCCTGGTCGGTCGAGGTGAGGAACGGAATGTTAACCTCGCTCTCCATCGCGCTCGAGAGCTCTATCTTGGCCTTCTCGGCAGCTTCGTCGAGGCGCTGGCGCGCGAGCGCGTCGCCCAAGACATCAATGCCGCTCTCGCGTCTAAATTCGGCTGCGAGCCAGGCAATAATCTTCTGGTCAATGTCCTTGCCACCCAGGTGGGCATCGCCATCGGTACTCTTGACCTCGATCACGTCGTCGCCCACCTCAAGGATGGAAATGTCGAAGGTCCCACCACCGAAGTCGAAGACGGCAATCTTCTCATCCTTCTTTTTATTAAAGCCATAAGCAAGGGCGGCGGCCGTTGGCTCGTTGATGATGCGCTTCACCTCAAGCCCAGCAATCTGCCCCGCAGCCTTGGTCGCGCTCCGCTGGTCGTCGTTGAAGTAGGCCGGGACCGTGATAACCGCCTCGGTAATCTTTTCTCCGAGTCTAGCCTCCGCATCGGCCTTCAGCTTGCCGAGAATCATCGCGGAGACCTCTTCAGGCCGGTACCACTTGTCACTCATCTTAACCTCGATGCCGCCATTGTCGGCCTTGCGCATCTCGAAGGGGACGGCCTCCCTATCCTTCTTGACTGCTGGCTCGTCGAAAGAGTGCCCAATGAAGCGCTTGATCTGGAAGATGGTGTTCAATGGGTTCGTTACTGACTGGCGCTTGGCGAGGGTGCCGACGACGCGTTCGCCGTTTTTGCCTATTGCGACGATAGAGGGGGTCGTGCGCGCGCCCTCCGCGTTCTCAAGGACGCGCGGCTCACCACCCTCGACTATTGCCATTGCGGAGTTCGTGGTGCCCAAATCGATGCCTAGGATTTTTGCCATAGATGTATAAATTAGATTGCTATTTTACTCCCTCTTTCTCACTTTTCAAAATGCGTGATGCGCACTTTGGCGGGGCGAACGAGCGCCTCACCGAGACGCCAGCCCCGCTCCAAGACCGCGCTCACCGTGTCGTCTTGCGCCTCCGACTCTGCCACGTCAGCACCTAAGGTCTCGTGGAGGGCCGGGTCGAAGTGCTCGCCCACCTCCCCCACTGGCGTGAGGCCAAGGGTGACGAAGGCCCCCTCAAGCTGTTTGGCGATGCCTGCGAAGCCCTCAGGCAACTCACCGCCTGCCTGCGCAGGCAGGCTCGCTTTAGCCCGCTCAAGCGAGTCGAAGGCCGGCAGGAGGAGCTCGATGGCCTTCACCACGCCGCGCACGCGCTCGTGTATGCGCTCTTGGTCGAAGCGCTTGAGCGCGTTCACATAGTCGGCCTTGGCCCTCTGCCAGCCGTCCATATACTCCTGCTTCTCGGCACGTAAGCGCGCAATCTCCTCGCGGAGCTTCTTGACCTGTGCATCCCGCCCGTCCTCCTCTTCGTCTGGGGCAATCTCAATATCTTCCTGCTCGTCCCTAAACCCCGCCTCATCAGCGGGGTCGGGCGAACTTCTTCCGGAAGTTGTAGCCATACCTCCTCACTATGCAGCGACGGGTGTACCGGAGGTGATTTCTATGGGAATGCCGGCCACCACGTTTTTTGTGAGCCCTTCTCGCGGGAGTTGATTAGCGGCATCAAGCATCTCAATGCCAAGGAGGTTACCCTTCTTATCAAGGTCAATGATGACTGAGTCGCTCATTTCCACGGTCTTTGCCACCTTGCCCTTGCGCAAGGTCATATAGGCTGCGTTTGCAATTTTGTCGTAGGTGATTTTCATAGATAGTAGGCCGTGATTACGAAATAGTCGTTCTTTCGGTCGCGGAATCCGTCTCGGGAGTATACCACAACATGGATTAACGCTTTGACCACTGTGGAGCTTTGCGGGCTTTTTTGAGGCCTGGCTTATTGCGCTCTTTGGCGCGGGGGTCACGGGTCAAGAGATGCGCGCTCTTAAGAGTGGCGCGGCGGTCGGGCTCCACCGTCTGGATGGCACGCGCAATAGCGTGGCGCACCGCCCCTGCCTGGGCAGAGATACCGCCTCCTTCGACGTGCGCCGCGACAGAGTAGTTGTGAGCGGCCTCTGCAGTGGCGAAGGCCTCAAGTGCGACGCGGGCGCGCTCTTCAGTATGGAAATAGTCTTTCGGGCTCTTGCCGTTGACCATCAAGGTATTCTTGTCGGCCTCGTGCATGCGCACGGTCGCGCGAGCGGTCTTGCGGCGTCCTACGGTGTGTATGAACTGGGTAGCCATACCTATGCTGTAACGACGAGATTTTTCATTCTAGGTGTTCTAAGCCGATTCCGGGGAATCATCCCATCTACCGTCTTCCTGACGACCTCCTCGATACCCTTCTTGGTAATCATCTCCGCCATGCCCACCTCTCGCAGACCGCCCGGATAGCCCGTGTAGTGCGTGTAAACCTTGCCTTTGACCCGGCGGGTCGGCAGGTGGAGCTTGCTCGCGTTCTCGATGGTAACGACGACCGGGTGGGCACGATTCTTGGTCACAAGCGCGGAGCGCTTGCCGAGCAGGGCGTGAGCCGCCTCGCTCGCCACGCGGCCGAGGGTACGGTCGGTCGCGTCAATGGCGTAGGTGGTTGCTTCTGGCTCGTGGTACGTGGTCATAACAGGTGGAAAATACTAGACAAATGCAATGTACGCAAGCTTACGGGCGTCATTGTGCCCTCGCTTCGTGCGCTTGACCACCCGGGTGTAGCCACCAGCACGGCTGGCGTAACGCGGGCCGATGGCGCTGAAGAGCTTCTTCACCGCCGCATCGTCCTGCAGGCGAGCGATGGCGAGCCGGCGACTGGCAAGTGTCCCCTTCTTCCCATAGGTAACGAGTCGCTCAACGAAGGGGCGGAGCTCCTTGGCCTTGGCCTCGGTCGTCGCGATGCGCTCATGGAGGATAAGCGAACGAGCCTGGGCACGCAAAAGCGCCCGGCGCTGATTGGCTGGCCTATTGAAGATACGAGGTCGTGCGCGTTGGCTCATGGTGACTATTCACCGCCCTTGAGGGCGAGGCCGTGGGCGGCAAGCGCCTCACTTATCTCCTCGACCGCCTTCTCCCCGATGCCCTCGAGGTCAAGGATAGAGACTGCGGTGCGACGCGCAAGACCTGCGGCGCTCTTGATACCAGCTTCCTCGAGTGCCGAGACGGTGCGGGTGGAGAGGCCGAGCTCAGCGACCTTCAATTTCGCTGGGTCGATTTCGGAGGCCGCCGCGCGCCTAACGCGCGGCGTGCTCTCCTCCTCGGCAGCTACTGCCTCCTGGAAGCCGACGACGGCCGAGAGCTGGTGAATCATTACCTCGATAGACTGCTCGAGTGCAACCCTCGGAGCTATGGTACCGTTGGTCTCGATAAGGATGCGGAGACGATTAAAGTCAGTCCGGTCGCCGACTCGCATGTTCTCCACCTCATAGTTTACGCGGCGAATGGGGGTGAAGGTGGCGTCAAGCGCGATGGTGCCAATATCCACCTTCTCCTTGGTAAGCATCTCGCGCGCGATGTAGCCCAATCCGCGCTCAATAGTCGCCTCAAGAGTGAGCGAGCCTTTGCCGGCTAAGTCGGCCAGGTGCATCTCGGAGTTCGCAATCTCAACCTGGCTTGGGAGCTTGAAGTCCTTCGCCGTGACCTCCCGTGCGCTACTCACCGAGAGTGCCACTGTCTGCGGCTCATCGCCATGGAGGACGAAGTTAACCCGCTTCAAGTTCAAAAGTAGCTCCATAACAGTCTCCCGCATGCCCTCGATGGTGGCGAACTCATGCTGCACGCCCTCAATCTTGACCTGGGTCACCGAGGCGCCCGGCAAGGAGGAGAGGATGATACGGCGGAGGCTGTTACCGAGCGTGTGGCCATAGCCCGGATAGAGCGAGTCTATCTCGTAGATGCCCTGATTCTCCGCTTCAGAGACGATGCGGGGCTTAGACGGAAGTGTGATGTGGTATTCCATAACTCAATCGGTTACCTTTAAATTTTTAAACATTTCACTAGCGCGTGTAGAACGAGAGCACCGCCCCAAGGTCGCCCGCCGGGTCCGCGGTCTCGGCAGTCGGGCGCGCGGTCACCTTGCCCTCAAGCGCCTTGGTGTCGAGAGCAAGCC
>Ga0209542_10014201_pt1 | contig 13594 bp, 10 predicted proteins | sample RifCSPhighO2_01_FD_184028 | JGI IMG/M metagenome (GOLD analysis project Ga0209542, IMG submission 184028) | Soil microbial communities from Rifle, Colorado - Rifle CSP2_plank highO2_0.1 (SPAdes) (version 2) | ecosystem: Environmental > Terrestrial > Deep subsurface > Rock core/Sediment ... | reverse complement strand
AAGAGCAGGATCAGCAGTCCCAGTCCCGCATAATACGACCAGTGCTGGCGCCGCAGCTCCTGCCGCACAAAGTAGCCGCAGTGACCCAGCCACAAAATAATCAGGAGCCAGGCAAAGAGCAGTGGCGTCAGGTAGTGGTACAAGAACAGCGCTCGCGGCACCCGCATGAGCGGCGCATAGGACACGACGTACCCCACAATCGGCAAGGCGAGGAACCGCAAGCGCCGCTCCCGCCACAGCCGCGGCACGTCAAGCAAAAACAGCACCAGTAACATAGTACTGCCCCACCACACCGCCGGATTACCTAATAAGTATATTCCTGCGACCCGCCCGCTGTCGGCTTGCAAGGACTGCCAGTAAAATACCGACGTTCGCATCAGCGGCCACTCCCACCAGCTGCTGGCATCCGGGTGTCCCGCCGGCAGATTATAATTCGCATCGAGCATGAGGCGATGCAGCGCCACCGTCTCCCGCCAAAAACTACCCAGCAGGTTCCCCTCAAACACAGGCACACGCCAGGCGTCGCCGGACCCAGGCTCAGTTAACAACGCAAAGTGCAGCACCCACCCGCCCAAATACACCACACCAGCTGCAACCACGCCGAGCAGCCCTACCAGGATCCAGCGGCGGACCTGGGCTGCGTGACGCAGCTGCAACAGGTGCCACAACCACAGCAAACTCAGTAACCCCGGCGCCACGAGCCCTGTAAATTTTACGCCGACCGCCAAACCAGCTAAGCAGCCAGCGAACAAGCTCTGCAGCCACCAGCGACGGGACTGGGTAACCACATGCGGCAACCGCACCGCCACCAGCAGGCTGGCAAAAATCGCCAGGAGCAGTAAACCATCGAGCGAGACGATGCGCGTTTGGACCAGCAGAGCATTATCGAAAATAATAATCAGCCCTCCCGCCAGCGCCGCCCCTGGCCGGGCACCCAGCTCGCGCAGGAGCAGAAAGAAGACCACCGGTAGCAGTACCCCCGTCAGTGCCGGGAAAAGTCGCAGCGCCAGCGGGGAGACCTCGCCATACGGCTCGCCAATGGTCTCAAACAGCATGCCGCCCCGAAAACCACCCAGGTAGGCCACTCCCGCGATCAGCAGCTTGGCGTGCGGTGGGTGAATATCAAAAAAGCGCTCGCCCGTACAGCAATACGCCGTCACGAACTTGCCAAAGTGCACTTCATCAAAGACGACTTCCCGCGGGGCCGTCAGCCACACTAGATGTGTTGCCGCACTCAGGACCAGCAGCAGAGCTACAGCAAACTTAGTCGTCATCTTGAATGACTCCGGCCGTCGCCCAGCACGGCGCCACAACAGCATTGCCGGCTAATACTGTCAAGCGAAGACCAAAATATTCTGCTTTTTCGAACAATCCTACCTGGCCTCCCTCGGACTGCTGATCACCATACACCGCCACGTAGGCAGTTAACGTATCCACACCAGGCTCGAAAGTAAAATCCTGGCTCAGACTAACAAAATCATTGCTATCGGCCACATATTGATTCGGCGACCCGGGCGATATGATTTCCGTTGCCAAGTGTACCGTCACCGGCGCAGTCTGGGCTGGTATTAAGCGCAGGATAACCGGCATGGCAACGACCAGCTCATCGCCTTCAACAACAGTGGGATACGACGCACAACCAAAGTTGCCGCAGACACGCTCCTCGGCAGCAATTCCCACAATCGGCCGCTCTTCGTAGCATGCATCTTGCGGCGTCGGATACGCATACGGCGGCGCCGGGTTATTATCGTCATCCCGGAACACGCACGTCGGATCGACAGCTCCCTCCGTAGCATTCGATAGATTGCTTGATCTAATCTCAAACACTTCGGCGTAGGCTGCCGATTGCCCCTCGGGAAAAGTATCACCGTTAATGAGAATAGACGTTCGGTACTCAGTCGGTCCACCCGGCACGAAAGAAAAGGATTCGTCAAGCGCCTGAAAATCACTCTGGTCGGCTGGAGTAAATGCAGCCGGCACCCCCGGATAACTGGCATCGACGAGGCGGGAAAAAATCCGCCCTGTCACCGGCGCTGTAACTGAACCACTCACTCGAACCACGACTGGAATCGGCGTTGTACCGGAATTGCCTTCAAAGACAGTCGGCGTATTTTCGCAGCCATAGGTGATAGTCGGCAAAGCAGGTGCAGGAGGCGTCGGCACCTCGCTCTGCCCAAGCACGTCCGGACACTGCGGCAAGCCAGCCGTGCTGGCGGCACCCGTAATCGCATACGCCTGGCAGCCGCGCGTGTACCCGCCCCAGAAAATGCGGCACTGCTCGCTATCGGGGCAAATCGTCCGGCACTGCTCGCCGTCGCACACCTCGCCGCCTTCACATTGCGAGCTATCGGTGCACTCGTCATTACTCGAAGACACCCCGCACTCTTTGCCGTTCACGCTGCAGTACCCGCCCGCCGGACACGCCTCGGGAATACACTCAAAACCGCTCTGGCAATTACCGCTTTCGTCATACCCGCCACGGCAGGCCGGCGTAGCCCCGCCTGTATTACCGGCTCGGCAATCGGGCACCCACGTTTGCTCTTCACATTGCCAGATAACTTGCACACCATCATCCGTTAGGCACGTCTCCGGACAATCATTCGTCGTCGTACATGAATTTAGGCCGCCTGCCGCCGTATCTTTACACATCATCGCCACCTCGCTCGCCGGCCCGCTCCAGTCGCTGCTCGCAAAGCTGAGCTCGTACCAGTCGGGATCATAACAAAAGTTACTAAAGCACACGCCGTCTTCACTGCACAAGCCGTCGTAGCACGTTTCATTAGGACACACGCCCGACAGCGGACACAGCGACCCGTTTTGGCACGGTAGCCCCGGCGTACACGCTGTTCCGGATTCTGCATCCGGCGCTGGCTCCGCGTCGTCACACGAAGCCGACAGCGGACACAGCGATCCGTTCGGACACTGCAGCCCCGGAATACAGTAGTCACTCTCACCCTCGCTACTGGGCGTCAACTGGTCAATCGCTTCGGCCACACACGCGCCTATCGATGCATCGCAGCTGAGTTCGCCAGGGCACACCGCGCAGCTAAAACTGCGCGGCTCCCGCGCGACGTCCGTGACTGCCTCCGCCTCGCGCGTCACCTCGTTCGCCGTCGTCCAGCTGGCCGTGACAGTCACCCGCTTATAATCCAGCAGATCCTCATCAGCATCATCATCTCCCGTTCCATCAAACGAATCGTCAATCGGCTCAACCACTGTCGTCAGTGTATAGCCCTGGGCATTAGTACCATACGCGATAGCTTCCACTGCCGGGCCAAGAATGCCATCCTGCTCGCTCAGAAAACCAACATCGTGAAACGGCAGCGAGCGAATGTATTCCAAGCGCTCATTCACGATACCGAGCGCCACGGTATGCCGCTTGTTCTCAGCCAGCAGTCGCGTGGTTACCACGGCCACGCCCGTCACGCCGAGCATCAACAGGACGAGCACAACCGTCGCGATCATCACCCCCACCAGTGTTTGTCCTCGCTGATTCATAAGGATTCGCCTCCCCGCGGCGTGACAACTGTCTCCACCGTGGCCGCCCCGGGCGGCTGGTTGACATCAACGTCGATGATCAACCGAATTGCAATACGATCAATCTCAGTGAGGTCGGGGGGAGTGCTCTCCAGCTCCACCGCGCGGCCACCACCCAGGGAGTAGTAGGTAAAAAGCGGCGTGGTGCGACAATCATTACGTATACCCTCCGCCAGCACCTCGCCTCGCCGCCGGCGACCACCTTGATTCAACGTGCCGCGACGATCATTGAACGTCAGGTGAACCTCTTCCGCCTCACTATCACCATCAATGTTCGTCCAAAACTGCAGCTCACATGGCCCCGCTTCACTAATCCAGCCCTCACCCTCGGTCTCCCGAGCATTTCGCAGCCACTCATTCAAGCGCGTGAGTTCCCGCTGTGCCTGATGCACAATTGCCCCTTGCTCACCCGCCTCTCGAGGAATCCGAAATGCCCGGCCGATAAAAAGGCTGATCGCTCCCAGAATAATGGCGATAATGCTTAATGAAACTAACACTTCAACCAGGGTCAGGCCGCGATTGTGCCGGTGTCCCGTCATATTAGCGACCCCTCCCGCCCCGACCACGCGGCGTCGGAGGTGTCGGGCACACCGGGCTCACGACCTGATCAAATGCCGCGATATAATAGACGTTGCTGGCTACCGCGCCCTCAAGCTTGCGCAACGTTGCTTGGATCTCTTGGCACAAGTCAGGGCGTTGCTGGGGGTGACCCTTCGCAGCCACAGTAAGCGCCTCGGCATCCCCGCTAAACGTTAGCTCATACCAACCCGCATCGCCCGTGGGGTGAGTAACAGTCTGTGTTCGCGTCGTGCCGGGCAAATCTTCGCTGACGGCACCCCCTTCGTTCAGCAGCCACAGCGTATAGTCAACGCCCGCCTCCGCCAGTCGAAACGCCATCCCTTCCTGCTCCTTATCAGTCAAAAAAGCTGCCTGCCTGGAAGCGAAGTGCGCAAACGCACCCAACACGACCACAAAAGCAGCCAGCAAGAATAGTGTGACAATTAAGATATCTCCTCGCTGCTTCGACATACCCCTACTATAGCTCACCACCCAAATTTGTCTTCAAGTTACGCAGCTGGACTTGAGAGACCAGCTCCACGGCCGCGGGGTCATTCCCCACATCAGCATCAACGAGCAGGCGAAATTGAATGTATTTAATGTCCGTTAGATCACTTGGTGTCAACGGTGCCGGATCAGCCGGATACTCGCCGCTATAGTACACAAAGATGGGCTCGGCGCCATTGCGAATACCCACCGCCACATCGCTCACTACTTCGTTGGCCACATCATACGTCAGCGGGTCACCGCTCGGCTCAAGGACGCCGCGCTGGAGCGTCGTGCCACTGAGTTCATATCTGAGACGCTCGGTCACGGCATCACTGTCTAAATCAGAATAAAAAATTAAGCGGTGGGAGTCGGCAACCACCAGCGGATATCCTCCGGCATCCGACTCCCGCAATTCGCGCAGTGCTTTCGTGATGCGCTTCAGGTGCACTCGCGCCGTTTCGGTCGCACTTGCCTGCTGCCAGATCGTCCGGGACAGGGGATACGCCGTTGCCAGTGTACGCATTAAAATCACCAGAATAATCGAACTGATCGCCACCACAACCATCAGTTCAACGAGCGTGAACCCGCTAGGTTTTGGTCTCATGGCGTTGGCGTCAACGAAACCACCGTCCGTGTTGTCCCTGCCACTGCTACAATTTGAATATTCTCCATAAAGCCGGGTGCGTTGACCGTGAGAGTATAGTCACCGTCAACCGGCAAATCAGCAAAGAATACCTGTCCGGGCGGGCCCGTCCCGTCTTCCTCCGCGACTCCTGGCCCCGTGAGTTCAACGGTGGCATTATCAACCGGCGCACCGCCCGCCGTGAGCACCGTCACATGCAAAGAAACTGGCGTGTGTGCCACCAGCGACACGTCGACCTCAACCGACTCGCCCGGGTCCAGCACCACCGGTAGCGGCAGGCTCGTCTCTTTGATATCGCAGGCCACAGCCGCATCAAGCGTGAGCTCGTACTGGTCCCAGATCAGGTTCTCATGCTCGGCCTCTCCCTGATTGTCGGAGATACCATCAACCGCCACCCGGTATACGCTTTCGCCGCTGCCGTCTGTCCCGATTGTTTTCGTTCCCTGCAAATGGTAGGCGATATCGCGCAGCGCCTGATTGCCCTGTCCCTGACCCTGGCCAGGGTTGTCATCGCACTGGTTGTCGTCTGCACCGCTTCCACCCTCGACAAAGCTCAGGGTTAAACTACTCACCAGATCAATAAAAAACGTTTTACTGGTTACTTCCTGCAGCAGCATCGACAGGTGCGCATGATCAGTGTCGGGTATAAAGTTGGGCGCGATGGCATACGTTTGCTCAGTCGTGTAGCCTCCTTTGCTCACCGCCAGCTCATACGAATCAGTCGCTACCGGCAGACCCGGCAGCACCAGCCGGCCCTCAATATTCGTCTGCGTCGTCAGATTGACCGGTGGATCAGTTTCCGCATTCACCAGCTGCACCGTCGCTCCTGCCACCGCCTCGCCACCGGCATCAAGCGCCTGAAAATCCAGCGTCCCGCCATCTTCACCCCCCTCAATGCCCGGGGGCGCAACGTAGGTAATCAGCAACACCGGTTTGGCTGCGTTCGGACTCGGCCAGCTGACCTCAACACGCACCTGCTTATAATCCGCGTTATACTCATCTCCGCTCGGCGTGCCTTCGCCCGCACCGCCGCAAGGCCCGGTGGTATCCCCATGCGCCAGGTGAGCATCAAGCGCCGAAGCCGACACTTCCAGCGTCTGCTCCGATGGCGTGCCCGGCCGATGACAAATAATAATTTTCTCCTCTCCCTCAGTACCTCCCCCAACCTGTCCATCATACGCATTATCCACGTAACGAATGTCTACGCGCACCGTGTACGGCAGATTGTTACGGGTAATCACTTCACTCTGGGCAATGGGGCCGCTCGGCACACCGCCAGCGGTGCCCACTTCCTGATACGGCAAATTACGAATCATCTCCATGCGCTCATTCGCCAGCGCTACGGCCACCACCCGGCGCTCGGCTTCCTGGGCCGTGCGCAGAGACAAAATAAACAAGCCAAAAATGCCGACAACGGTCGTCGCCACAATAAACGTGACGATGAGAATCTCAACGAGAGTAAAGCCACGCTGAGGCTGCAAACCCCGCCGCCTCATATGACGTTCACCAGGTCGTAGATAGGCGAGATCACTGAAATCGCCAGCGCGCCAACGGCCAACCCTACGAGCACCATCAACAGCGGCTCCATCACACTGGTCATGTTCTTCATCGTCTGGTCAACTTCCCCCTCGTAGAACAGCGCCGTCTCCGACAACACCTTATCCAGCGAGCCAGTCTCTTCGCCGACCCGCACCACGTTCACCACAATCGGCGGGAACAAGCGCGGCACGGTTGCCAAAAACTGGCTTAACTCCTTACCGCTTTTAACGTGCTCCCGCGCTTCCGTCAGCACCCGCGCATAGCTGGGATGCGGCGTGTTGGCACCTAAAATATCAAGGGCCTTAATAAACGAAACGCCGCTGCGCAGCAGCGAACCTAGATTGCGGGCAAAACGCGCCAGGTTAACGCGCTGCATCACCGGCCCGATAATCGGCACATACAACAGGCCGTGCAGCAGCGCGGCTTTGACTGACGCCACGCGGAGGAGCAGAGTCGCTCCGATGCCGACAACCGCCACACCCAAAAAAATCCAGGGCCAGTAGGCCTGGAAACTATTGCTCAGGAAAATTAAGATCCTAGTCGGCAAGGGTAAGGCCACATCAAATCCCGCAAAAACCTCAACCAGCTTCGGCACCACAAAAAACATCATCGCCACCCCGACAGCGATCAGCAGCAAGACAATAACCAGCGGGTATAAGAGTCCCCCGCGCACCGCCCGGTTCAACTCATGCTCTTTCTGCAGCTGTTCCGCCAGAACTTCCAGTGATTCCTGCAGCCGCCCGGTCTCCTCACCCACCCGAATAAAGCTGACAAACAGCGAGGTAAAGACCCGAGGAAACAAGCGCATCGCATCAGCCAGCGATTTGCCGCGCTCCACATCGTGCTGGACCGATTCGAGCGCCACGCGTAGTGCCCGGCTGCGCGTTTGCTGGCTGAGTGCAATCAGCGAACGCTTCACATCTAACCCTGAGCGCAGCATCAACGCAAAGTAGCGGGCAAAGAGCGCCCGTTCAATAACCGGCACGCGTCCCCAGCTCAGCCACGATCCCCGCGCCGTTCGCTCCGACTGCGCGGCGTAGCGCGTCAGCAGCACACCCTCACTGAGCAAATCCTGCCCCAGGGCCGTCTGGCTAGCGGCCTCCCGCACCCCGCGCACCGCCTCCCCGGTCTTCTCCTGTCGGCCTTCAAATGCAAAGAGCGGCATAGGCTACTCCTGAGCTACACGCAAAACTTCCTCGAGAGTCGTTACCCCCTCAACCACCCGTAAAAAACCATCCTCCACCATAGTAATAAAATTCTGTGATTTTCTCGCTTCCTCCTCTAACTGCGTCGAGGTAGTTTCAGGCAAAATAATGCGCTGCATCTCGGGCGTGACTTCAAACACTTCATAAATACCTGTCCGGCCCTTGTATCCACCTCGACACTGGCGGCACCCTACCGCCTTGTATGTCATAATATCACGCCAGGTCACTTTTGGCTGCACCGCTCCCTCGCGCTGCAAGATGCTGAGAATCCGATCCAAGTCAAATTGAGCAGCGAGCTCTTTCAGCAGCGCCTCATCCAGCTGCCGCTCTTCCCGGCACTTCTCGCACAGGCGCCGTACTAGTCGCTGCGCCATAACCAACACGAGCGTGGAAGCCAACAAAAATGCCTCGACTTTCATGTCACGCAAACGCGGCAGCGCCCCGGCGGCACTATTCGTGTGCAGCGTCGAGAGCACCAGGTGGCCCGTTAAGGCCGCGTTCACGGCCAGCGCCGCCGTCTCTTCATCACGAATTTCTCCTACCATAATCACGTCAGGGTCTTGCCGCACCAGCGAGCGCAAGCCGTTCGCAAACGTGAGGCCAATCTTCGGCTGCACTTGGGTTTGATTAATCCTTGGCATCCGGTACTCAATCGGATCCTCGATCGTACTAATGTTGATATCCGGCGTGCTAATTTCCCGCATAGCCGCGTAGAGCGTCGTCGTCTTGCCTGAACCTGTCGGCCCGGTCACCAGCACCATCCCGTTCGGTTTGCTAATGGCTCGCCGCAGTACCTCCAACATACTCGGCCGAATGCCGATCTCCCCCAGCACCAGCCCGCGGCCCGATTCGTCGAGCAAACGCATGACCACTTTCTCCCCGTCGTACACCGGCAGTGTCGACACACGAAACGCCACCTTGTAATCTTCCGCTTCAATTTTAAACCGCCCATCCTGCGGCAAGCGATGCTCATCAATCTTTAAGTTAGCCAGCACTTTGATGCGGGCCACCAGGCCAGGGAGCACCACGCGAGGCAACACCAACACATCGCGCAGCAACCCATCGACCCGGTAGCGAATAACGACTTCCCTTTCCGTTGGCTCAATGTGAATATCACTCGCCCCCTCCACAATGGCGTGCTTAAACACCGCTTGGGCAATGCGGACAATCGGCAGCTCCCCGGCAGCGTCAGTCAAGCTCTCCTCCCGGCCAGTCACGTTTTTCAACTCCGCCTGCACCAAATCAGCCAGGTCAACCTCCAAGCTCTCTTGATAAAACGTCAGTGCGTGCCGCAGCGATGCCGCACTGGCCAGCGCCACTTCCACCGGCAGCTCCACCTTCTTGTGAATGAATTCGACAATTTGGCGGTCGCTGGGATCAACCATTGCGACATTCAAGAGCTGATCGGTTTGCTCGTAGGCCACGATCATGTGCCCGCGAGCGGTCGATTCCGGCACGATGTCGAGAACGGGACGGGCAATGATTTTCTCACGCAGATCAACGTAGGGAATACCCAGCACCTGCGCCCGCACCTGGGTGAGTGCTTCTTCATCAACGCCGCCCGCTTCGAGCAGCGTTGCCGTCACATCTCCCCCCTCACGCAGCGCCTGCTGCACCACCGCCAGCTTGTCAGGCGCCAGCAGCTTCCGTTCAACCAACGCCTGCAAAACTTTCTGCGCAGTGTCATCTGCCATGGTGCTAGTGTACCATAGGTGCATGGACGCAGTCCCGGCCCTCGCCGTCAAAAATGTAACGGTTGAACTTGGTGGCCACACCATCATTGAAAATATTTCGTTCACCGCGGACGTGGGAAGCACGACCGCCATCATCGGCCCCAATGGCGCCGGCAAGTCGATCCTACTCAAGAGTATTTTGCGCCTGGTTCCGAAAAAAAGTGGTACCGTGCAGATCTTCGGCCACGACCATGCGCATGTACGCGCCGTCGCGCCGCTCATTTCGTATGTCCCGCAAGTCGTTGACTTCGATTCCAATTTTCCGCTCACCGTTCAGGGGCTGTTCGCCCTACGCTCTCCTCGCCTCTTCGGTCTCTCCGCCACCGAAACCGACCGCATGGTCTCCTTGCTGCGCCTGGTCGGTGCCCACCACCTCATTCACCAGCGCCTCAGCCTGCTCTCGGGCGGGCAGTTGCAGCGCGTTCTGCTCGCACACAGCCTGATGGACCACCCCCAGCTGCTGCTGCTCGATGAGCCAGCCGCCGGCATCGATTTCCAGGGGCAGGAAACAATCTACCCGCTGCTGCACCGGATCAAAGCCGAAGAGCGCCTGACGCTGGTGATCATTAGCCACGAGCTGCAGATCGTCATGCAGTATGCCGACCAGGTGCTGTGCCTCAACAAAGAAATTGTCTGTGCGGGTATTCCCCACCAGGTCCTCACCAACGAGACGCTGCAGCGCATGTACGGCTCACCCATGGGACACTTTACCGAACACCGCCATGGTTGACCTGGGGATTGTAACGACACCGTTCTTCCAGCGCGCCTTACTCATCGGGCTGATGCTGGGCGCACTCATGGCCATCCTCGGCGTCTTCATTGTCCTGCGGCGCCTCTCGTTCTTTTCCGATGCGATTGGCCATGCCGCGCTGACCGGCATCGCCCTCGGGCTCCTGCTGAATGTGAATCCGTTTCTCAGCGCGCTGTGCTACACGCTCCTGGTTGCTGCCGCCATCGCGACACTGCAGCACCGCAGTCGCCTCCCCCTCGACACCATTCTCGGCGTCTTCTTTTCCGCCTCAGTCGCGATCGGCGTCGTGCTCGTCCAGCTCACCCCCGGCTACCAAGCCAGCCTCTTCAGTTTCCTCTTTGGCGACATTCTCACCGTCGGCACCATGGATATTGTGCTCACCCTCATCGTCACAGCAGTCACGCTCACTATCCTCACGCTCTTCGGCAAAAAGTTTATCAGCATTGCGTTTAATCCCTCGCTCGCTAAAGCCGAGGGCATACCAGTCGCGCTGCACGAAACCTTATTCTTGCTGACCCTCGCCGCCGTTATTGCCCTTGCCATTAAGCTGGTCGGCGTCATTCTGGTCACGGCACTCCTCGTCATCCCCGCCGCCAGCGCCCACAACCTGGCTCGCTCGCTCGCCAGCATGTTTCTGCTGAGCGTGGGGCTGAATGTGGTCGCCGTCATTGTTGGTATGCTCGCCAGCGTTTTCTTGAACACCGCCTCCGGCCCCACCATTATTCTGGTCAGTACCGCGTTTTTTATCCTCTCGCTGCTGCTGCGACCACTACTGGCTCGAGTACCAGCCTGAGACCAAATTTTTTTAAGACTCCCTGCTGAACGTCGCTCGCGAGCGACAGCAGCTCTTGCGTTGTCCCATCATAGTTAACCAAACCCAGCGCGTGATTGGGCGAAATGCCAACGCCGCCGCGGCGCGTGCCTTTGGCAAAGCCAGCGTGCTCAATCAGCCAGGCCGCGGGCACCTTAAGTAGGTCACCCTCGATGAAGACCGGCACGTCATCCTCCCCACCCAGCGCGCGGTAGCGCCGGATAAGAGACTGCAGCTCGCTGTCAGACATAACAGGATTAACAAAGAACGACCCGCAGGATCGCGAGTGCGGATCCTGCGGATCAGCCACCATCGATTTCTGCCGCCGCAGCGTCAGCACTGCCTCCCGAACTTCCGATAAGCTCGGCGAGGAACCCACGACCGCCTGCACCTGCGGATATTTCAGTGTTGGCGGACCACTGGGCGTGAGCCGATACGTAACCGAGGTAATAACAAAACGGTCAACGGCTGAACTTTTGAACAGGCTGTCACGATGGCCAAACTGGCAGTCGGCATTAGAAAAATTATGCTCGGTGAGCGTAGTGCGGTCCAGCACCGTAACGTTCGTAATAACATCTGACACCTGCTGCCCATAGGCCCCGACGTTCTGCATCGGCGTCGCCCCCACCACACCCGGAATACCCGACAAACACTCGAGGCCAGCCAGGTTACGCGCTACCGTCTCGGCCACCAGTGCATCCCAATCCTCGCCCGCCCCTACCGTTACCAGCATGCTCTCACCCTGCGGCCGCCAGTCAATGCCGCGGAGAGCGATATGAATCACCAAACCGTCGAAACCCTGATCGGCAAATACCGTGTTGCTGCCACCACCCAGAATATGCACAGGCAGGTTGCGCTGCTGCGCCGCGACCAGAGCCTCCGTGAGGTCTTTCGCTTCGTGAATCGATACAAAAAATCGTGCCGGCCCGCCCAGGCCGATGTTCGTATACTGCGCCAAAGCCACGTTTTCCTGCCACGCGCTCAAGGCTGGTAGCTTTTGAGAAACTCGATCAGTGTGCGCACCCCGTACCCGGTCGCGCAGTTATGCTGCCAGTAGGGCAAGATCTCGCGCTCGGCGTACGCTGGCCCGGCAATATCAAGGTGAGCCCACGGTACCGTGCCGGAAAATTCCTGCAAAAAGAGCGCGGCCATAATCGCATCGCCGTAGCGGGTTGTAGCCGTATTCCGCAAATCAGCCACCTGGCTTTGAATCATCGGCTTGTATTCCTCGGGTAAAGGTAAAAGCACCAGCCCCTCGCCAGCTTCCCGCGCCGCGCCAAGGAGCGCTTCACCCAGTGCAGTCGATGAACTCCACAGCCCGGCGTGGGTTTCACCCAACCCCACGACGCTGGAGCCGGTCAGCGTTGCTACGTCGATCATGGCGTCGGGCTGCTGCTCAAGCGCATACGTCATCGCATCGGCCAACGTCACCCGCCCCTCAGCGTCTGTACTAAAAACTTCAATCGTTTTTCCGCTCTTCGTCTTCAGCACATCCCCCGGCCGATAGGCGGTACCGCTCGGCATGTTCTCACAGGCAGCAATCACCCCCTGCACCTCAACGTTCACGTTCACGTTAGCCAACACCGAAAAGACTCCCAGCACTGCCGCCGCACCCGCCATGTCGATCTTCATTGACTCCATGGTGCTCCCTGGCTTTAAGCTGAGTCCCCCAGAATCAAACGTAATGCCCTTGCCGATCAGAAATATTTTCTTCAGTGGCGCACTCCCCTGCGCTGCTCGCCGTGGCTTATAAGTTAAGTGAATAACGTATGGCTCTTCCTGCGAACCACGCGCCACGGCAAGAAAAGCCGAAAAGTTTTGCTTGGCCGCCGCCGCGCGATCCAAAATTTTCACCGAAATCTCTGGCGCGCTCTTCGCCACCTCGCGCGCGGCGCGCACCAGCGCTACTGGTGTCATGTGCTCCGCGGGCTCATTCACCAGCTGGCGGGCCAGCAACACGCCCGGCAAAATCTGTTGCGTCTCACGCAATGCTGCGCGCACCACGGCCTGCTGTGGAGCCGCAACCAAAATGTACAGCCGGCGCACTGCCTGCTGCCGCTGCTGCTGTTGCAACCGTGTGGAATGTTCCGTAAAGCGATAGTTGGCGAGCACGGCGCCCTCAACTGCAGCTGTAGCCAGCGCAGCTGCATCTGTTTGTTTGCGTAGATCAACCACAACCACACGCACCCCGTGTCGGCGCGATTCTCGCGTAGCCTGCGCCACCGCCCGGCGCATCCCCTCGCGGATATGCTCAGGCGCTTGGCCCTGTGGCCCCAAGCCAAGCAACCCCAGCCAGGGCGCAGCAACACCCCGCTCGCGTACCGTCAC
>Ga0209542_10014200_pt1 | contig 13594 bp, 19 predicted proteins | sample RifCSPhighO2_01_FD_184028 | JGI IMG/M metagenome (GOLD analysis project Ga0209542, IMG submission 184028) | Soil microbial communities from Rifle, Colorado - Rifle CSP2_plank highO2_0.1 (SPAdes) (version 2) | ecosystem: Environmental > Terrestrial > Deep subsurface > Rock core/Sediment ... | reverse complement strand
TTTCTTCTTTAAACAATCCGGAACCAATAACTGCCAAATCAGTTGCATCGCCGTTTTTCACGGCGAATGATTTCGAGTTCGCCTACGCTAAGGCGTAATTCGTCGCCTCTCCTTCAACGCTCGTGAGGAGGAGTAAGGTGTTATATCATCGAGTTGCTGTAGAGTAGCTGCTCACTACCCTACCTAAGATCAGAGCTTTAGCGTATCGCGCTTTTGTGTGCTTTTTATGTGATACGCCGAGACACTAAAGCACTCTACACCCCGTAGAAGCCCAGTCCGTAACTCATTGCACCCGGGTTCAACTCCCGGCATCTCCACAAAAATAAGAAAACCGCCCGCCAGGGCGGCTTTTCTATATTTTTGTAGGATGCAGAAGTGTGGGACACTTCTGCGCCACAAACAACAGCGTGGGGGATGTTGAAGGGTGGAGCGTCGCTGCGCACTAGCACAGCCGCGAGCCGGGGTCGCGAGCGGGTTTGCTGACGAGAAAACTCGACTTGTGACCAGCCCTCCCTAAATCAGCAGACTTGGCTATCCACACTACACCCTTTTCAAAACCCTTCGTTTGTTACACTTAAAGACGAAGCAACCGACCCCCTTGAAGAGAATCGGTTGCGTCGCTTGATTAGACGGCCTTGCTGGCGACCGCCTGCAAGGTCTTCTGCTTTCCGAACTTCGTCTTGCGACGAGTTGGGAAGCGGAACCACTTACCGGAAACGGTATACACCAGTGCTCCATCACGCCAGATGGCGTTGCAGAACATAAAACCGTCGGCCTCAAAGCAAACCTGACCTGTGTGGGCCATAGTTGCCCCGCGTATCGTGCGAGTACGGGGGTATAGGGGCTTCGCCCCGTTATCTGCTAAGCGGCCCCCGAGTTGGCAAGGAGCGTACCGCAGATTTCATCCCAACCCTATTTTACCACGCGAGACCACATAAAATGCAAATTATGTATAAGTGGATAAGTAATAGGGACGCTTAGCCGCAAAGCCTTGTTTCCTCCCCGCTCCTTGTCTGTATCCACCTCTCATAGTATATGCTTTCTGTAAGTTTCGTTTTGTAAAATTCTTTTCATAACTTTCTGTTTTACAAACCACTCTCTCCCGTCGGCTGTGACGGCAAAAAGTTCCTCTACTTTCCCCCTTTCTCCTCGCCCCAAGGCTTCAAGCCTGTAAGCAGCCGAACTATTATTTAAAGGCTTGATTTGCATGGGGAGGCTCCCATTCATATGGTCAAAAGGAAATAATAGTTGTTTAGGATATAATCTTTTGTTTATACGTTTAAATAGCCAAATTGGCCTCAACAGGCGATGGGTAGTGCCAGCAAGGTGAGTTACATAAACGTCTCGCTGCCCAAGATTTTTTATTGTCCAAGAGAGAACATCTTCCTTTCCTGGATAAGTTCTCATTATTGAGGCATAAACCTCTAGCCTGTCTCTTTTTATGACGTCTCTAAATATGTTCCACCCTGCCACAAAGCTTGCAACCACGGCCCCCCATATCGCTAGTATATCTGTTAGGGTGATTTGACCTTTCATGACTTAATAACGCTTAAAACAGAAGTCCCTATCCGCCTTTACATAGCTTATGGATGCATCAACGGGTTTTTGAGAAAAGTCGCAGGAGATTTTGGCATTTTCTGCCTCGCATTGTATAGCCAACTTTTGATATTCCTCATTCCCGTCCCAGTAACCATCAGAATTGTTAGGAGTATTGCAATAATTATAACTACCAAAGAACCCTGTTCTGGAACTTTGCACTCTATGTTTTGGGTCCGCGCAGTAGATTTGTCTTTGTGCTGCCCATAGACAGACATTTAGTTGTTGAGGTTTTCTATCCGAGCACTCTTTTCCCATTTGTTTCCTATACGAATCCTCCACATTCTGTAGACAGCTACTCAACTGGTAGTTGGTGTAGACAGGACCAAGCACATAATGGAAAAACACAGCAACTCCGACAAGCACGGCCGCTAGACCAATCAATTTTCCACTTGTAAGCTCGGGTATTTTCATAATTTGATAAGAATCAAAGGGAAATATATAACCTAGGAATATCTTTTCAATTCTATCTCGCACTTTTTAAGATTCATTTTGACAACAAAATTATCAAAGAAACCTTTTTGCCCAAAAATTCCATAGCCAAGTTGAGCTAATGACGGCATAAATCCAACGCTTATTTTATAAGGCCATCCCCCAACTTTTATGACGACCTGGTGCACATAATAGTCTGCCTTACTCCCTGCCACTACTCCACTGACGGAATCCTTCGAACCGGTCGTAATATCTGGTATTCCTATAGCGTCAGCCACTGCCGGTGAAAAAAGGCACATGTCGGCCCCTGAGTCTATCAGAGCATAGAATCCGTGAGTTGCGGTAGCTTCCGTGAGGCCTATTTGAAAAGGAATTACAGGCCTCGGGACCACTCCTTTCTGGCCCGGTATAAATTCATACGGGAAAGTGAAAGGAATGTTAGACGGCATATTTTATCCAACGAACGAAAAAGACTTCTCTGGCACTCTCAATAAAAACACCTCTTTGTGTCCTTTCTTTTCTGCGCTCTTTTTGGCCTCTGCAATAGTCTTTCCTTTTCCGACAACAGTCTTGTTATCGTCTAAAAGAGCCACCCAGAGACCTTTGTGTGTTTTGTATAGTGTTGCCCAACTGCTTTTCATAAAAAGGAGTATAACATAATGCGGATAATAATGGTTAACGAGAACCCAGTGTTTTAGATACTGTCATGTGATACCCCAAATAACCCCATACCCCATAGTTTCCTATAGTTTTGCTGGGGTAAGTGAGGAACCGGAAGCCCCTATAATCGCCTCAGACGCTTCCAAAACCCATAGGTGTAGGTGGTTCCAACTTTCAGCCACCAAGTCCACAAAATTAAGAAGCGAAGCGCCTATAATTTTGTAGGATGCAGAAGTGCCCTGCACTTTGGCGCCACAGAAAACAAAAAACACCCCCTGCAGATAGCAAAACGCCCCAAGGGGGCGTTTTGCGGTAGGACATGTTCAAGATTTTACAGGTCAATGCGGACGCCGCCCTCTGTGTTGATGTTGGCGTTGACGTTTGCATCCGCGGAACCGTTTGCATTGGTCGAGCCGCCATTGGTGCTCGACGTGGAGCTGCTGCCCGAAGCCTGCGCGTTAGCCTCAGCTTTGGCGGAAGCGTCGGCCGAGAGGTCGGAGGCAACATCAAGCGTCGCCTGGACCTTGCCGATGATGACGCCGAGCACCTCCTTGGCGTTGGCGCGAGCCTCAACGAGCGCTGAGGATTTAGTGGCTACCGCAGCCTCAAAGCGCGCGGCCACGTCGGCTGCCACATCCCAGTCGCCCCGCTCCTGGAGCCTGGCTACATGTTCGGCAACATTGCGCGCGTGCGCATCAAAGTTGCTCTGGATGTCGGCCTGTGCGCCGGCGGAGAGGCGGTCTTCGGCGGCAAGCGTGTTGGCCTCCGCAAGACGGGCAGCTACGAGCGCGATGTCCCAGTCGGCCTTGGCCTTCTGCGAGACGGCAAACGCGCCCTGCACGTTTTCATTGACCGCAACTTTAAAACCCCACAGTGCGTCGCCGGGCAGCGCGTTCTGAGCCGCTACCGAGACACCACCGCCGAGCGTTGCGGCGACTATAAGCGCTATTGCGATAAAAGGCATGGTATCAATTTGGATTTAAGCTTTTAATCAACCATCGACCCGCACAATCATGAAGACGTTAACCTGTGGCTGAATCTTACAACACCCAGCATTGTCCTTTAATATATCATATTATGGTCAGGATATGCTTCCCTACTACAAACAAGAAACGGATTTTTATTGCGGGCCGGCCGTAGTGCAGATGCTTTTTGCCGGGCGCGGCGTAATGATGACGCAAACGCAACTGGCTGAAGCGCTCGGCACCGCCGCCGGGGCGGGCACCTCGCTCGAGGCGATAGTGCATATCCTCTCCCTGCACGGCTTCGAGACCAAGCATAAAAACGGTGCCTCTCTCGCCGACATTGCCGAGGCCCTCGGCGCGGGAAAGTCGGCGCTCGTTGGGTACACGGAGACAGAAAATCAAGAGCCGCACTATGCGCTTGTCGCGGAGCTCGGTAAAGAGGAGGTGGTGCTGATAGACCCCCATCACGGCGAGCGCTACGCGCTACCGATAAACACATTTGAGGAGCAGTGGCGCGACAACGAGCGGCATATGTACGGAGAGCGAGCGCTCGTCACTGTCGCATAAAAGTGCGCTACAATAAAAGAGAATGAACGGAGGAGGACTGCATCATCTTTACACGCGCAAGCGTGTGTCCAAAAAGCTTGAGCCCTATCCGAGCCGCTCGGCGCTCAAGCGCCTACTCGACCGCATAATGTACGCGGTTGCGGTGGTGGCGCCGCTCGCGCTGGTGCCTCAAACGGTTCAGCTCTATACGCTCAAAAACGCCGATGGCCTCGCTCTCTCAACGTGGGCAATACTCACCGCCGTCAACTGCATGTGGGCGCTCTACGGCCTGGTGCATCGTGAAATGCCTATAATCATCACCAACGTGGCACTCATTGTGCTCAACTGCTCGATAGTGGTCGGAATCCTCCTCTACAGCTAGACACGCCACCCCAAAAAACGCGAGTATTGCTCATTGGCCCGCGGACTGGTATAGTGTTGACAACGCATAACTGTTTTGAATACTCGAGTAAACCATCATATACGGGCAAGCGAGGTACGCGTGGTCGGCGCCGAGGGAGAGAACCTGGGAGTGCTCCCTCTCTCCGAGGCCCTGCAGAGGGCAGAGGACCTGGGGCTCGACCTTATTGAGATATCGCCGAACGCCACCCCACCGGTTGCAAAGATTATGGAATATGGTAAATTCCAGTACGAACAGCAGAAAAAGCGCCGGGAGATGAAGGCAAAGTCCCATATTACCGAGACGAAGTCGGTCCAGGTCAAGATAGGCACCGGCGAGCATGATATGCAACTGAAGGCCCGCAAAGCGGCCGAGTGGCTCGGCGATGGCCACCGCGTTAAAGTCGACTTGTTCTTGTGGGGGCGCTATAAATATATGGAGTTTCCCTTCCTTAAGGAGCGGTTGGAGCGGTTTTTAAAGCTCATCCCTGCGGAGTACAAACTCGCAGATCCTATCGCCAAAAGCCCCAAAGGGCTCGCCACGGTTCTTGAGAAGGCAAGCAGTAAATAAAAAGTTATGAAAACGAACAAATCTTTTACCAAACGACTCAAGGTTACCCGCCGCGGAAAAATTATTGCGCGCAAGCCGGGGCAAAACCACTTTAACGCTAAAGAAAAGCGTTCGAGCCAGCTCGTCGGCCGCCGCAGCCAGGAGCTCTCAGCGCGCACTCTAACCCCGAAGGTGCGCCAGCGCTACATCAAGTTTTAAAACATTAAGCACTTATATTATGGCACGCGTAAAAGGAGGAAAAACGAGCAATAAACGCCGCAAAAATATCTTGGCCCAGACCAAAGGGTATCGCCACGCGCGCTCAACCAAAAAGCGTGCGGCAAAGGAGGCGATTTTTCACGCAGGCAAGTATGCCTTTGCCCACCGCCACGACAAAAAGAACGACTTTCGCCGGCTCTGGAACGTCCGCATCAACGCGGCGCTTCGCCAACTGGACGAAAAGGCCTCCTACTCAAAGTTTATAGGAGTGGCCAATAAAAAGGGAGTTGCTCTCAACTCAAAAATGCTCGCTACGCTTGCACAGGAGCGGCCGGGGGTGTTTGCACGGATTGTGTCTCACCTGTCTGCTCCGGCAAAAATCTAAACGACGCGCGGTTTATCCTGTCTTTGTTGACCAGCTCGATGACGCGCTCCACGAGCGCTTTCGGGTCGTTGTCAAATACGATGCGGTCGTTGGGGCGGTGACCGTTTTCTAAAATATTTTTTATTACTTCGTCGGTCTCCCAGCCGCCCGACTCGAGTATACCTATCGGCTTTTTGTCCTCAAACGCAATAGTAAACTCGTGTATAGTACCGATGCGCCCGCATCCAAAAAGTACCGCATCGCTACTGCGGGTCAAGATGAGATCGCGGCCCGGATAGCCAAAGCCGGTGTATATGATGACGTCGAGATATTCGACCGGAAGATTAAACTGCTCGATATGCTCCCGTTCAGAATTTGCGGGAGAAAAGCCGACCGTGTAGCCCCCCGCCTCCTTGGCTCCCATTGCCGCCCATAGCGGAAAACCGGTGGTTGCGCCATTTATAAGCACCGCCTTGTGCGCGGCTATCTCGCGCCCCAGCGCTATCCCTTTGTCATACGCGTCTACCCCACAGTGGCCTGTTTCGGCCGCACCGGAAACGCAGAGCTTGGTCTGCAGGTGCGTGTGCTTTGGATCCATCTTAAAACTGTAGCACAATTTTGTCGCCGGCTTGAGGAACGGTCGCCTTTACGCTCAAGTAGTCGCGTATCCGCTGAGCAAGAAACGCCGCCGCCGCCGGCTCGGCGTGCACGACAAACACCTCTTCGGCGGTAGAAGCGGTTTTATTGACAAACTCAAGCAGCCCCTCGCTGTCGCGATGCGCCGAGTAGCCGTAGAGGGTCTCAATTTTTGCGCGTACAGGGATATGTTCTTTATACAGTGTAAGAGTGCGCGCACCCTCGATGAGCCGCCGGCCGATGGTGCCCGCTGCTTGGTAGCCGACAATGAGCAGAGTCGACTTTGGGTCCGGCAGGAGCTTCCGCTCGTGCCCGATAACCCGCCCTCCGCTGCTCATACCGGAGCCCGCCAAGATTATTTTTGGTCCGGCCGTTTCGTGCACGCGGCGCGACTCTTCGGCATTCTCTACAAACCGCAGTTCGGGGAAGCCAAAAATGTCCTCCCCCGCCTCCACGCGCGTGCGTATCTCCGGAGTAAAGTACTCCGGATGCGCGACAAACGCGCGGGTAATTTTTTGTGCAAGCGGCGAGTCCACAAACACCGGCACCGAGGGCACACGCTTCTCCACCATCAGCGTGCGTATCTCGTACATCAGGTCTTGCGTGCGCTCGGTCGAAAAGGCGGGGATAAGGAGCGTGCCGCCGCGCGCAATCGTCTCTTCTATCACGTTTTCAAGTTCTTCGCGGCGCTGTGAGTCCTCCGGCCGCACCTTGTCGCCGTAGGTCCCCTCCATCACCACATAGGTGGCATCGGCGACCTCGTGCGTGGGCGGCAAGAGCGGCGAGTTGCCCCCGCCGAGGTCGCCCGTGCAGACAATACTCCTCCCCTGGCGTGAGAGACGCACCATTGCAGAGCCGAGGATATGGCCTGCGTCTAAAAGCGTGAGCGAAACGTCGTCAGGGAGCGCAACTTCCTCGCCGTAGCCGATACCGCTCCACAGACCCATCGCCTCCGCAATATCGCGCGCGTTATAAAGCTCTCCGCGACCTCCTTTTTCGGCAGCGTGCGCGACTATCTCCATCGCATCCAAAAGCAGGGGCTCCGCAAGCGCCATGGTCGCCTTGGTCGAAATAATTTTACCCTTGAACCCTTTTTTGACAAGCAGCGGGATGCGGCCAATGTGGTCGATGTGCGCATGAGTGACTATTAAATGTGATATTTCTTTTGGTTCATAGGCAAACGGATCCCAGTTTCGTTCCTCGCCCATACCTTGCATCAATCCGCAGTCGACCAAAAGTTTTGAAGTGCCCGTGTCCAATAAAAAATTCGAGCCGGTCACCATGCCAGCCGCGCCGTAAAAATACAAAGTTGATTGCATTGGTTGATTATACTGGAAGCCCTTACATTCTGCTCGATGAAAACAAAAAACCCTCACGGAGGGGTTTTTGTTTGGATTCCGAAGGCTAGTCCTGGCTTCGCCAGGTGGGTGCCCTATGTATGACCGTTAAGTCATCCACCTCGAGCTCCCTGTTTTTGCGTTAAGGACTTTGCCTTCGAAACCCTGCCTCCATTATACCATTCTTACAAAAGAGGCGAGCACTACCTTTTCCGAGGTGCAGGAATATCTAGCTGTTTACAAATTTTGCGCGCCATTTTTGGCCATATTTCCGCGTGCCGAGCGACGGACGCCCATTCCTCACTCTGAGGGTTTTTGTAGATCGAGTGTTTCGCCCCCTCCCGGCTCAGCACGCATCCATGCTGTTCTATATGCCGCACCAAATCGCGGCGTTTCATGATTAGTACGAAAAACTAAACCGCTCGCGGGTGACCTTCTTTTTCCCTCGTGTTTCTTTGCGCGCCTCGTCACGCAAGACCTCAAGCATTAATTTGAGGGCGTCCTTAAGGTTTTCTTGGGTCTCGCGCTTGGTTTTACCTTGCGTCAAAACGCCGGGCATTTCCGCAATCCAGGCAATATATCCTTGCGGCACTTTTTCGTAGACAGCCGTATACATATCGACAGTATAGCAAATCCTCTGGGCAGCTACTCATCAACGCCGAAGCGCTTGTATTTGTAGGTCGGGCTGTTTTTTCCAAACCAGTGTGCTATTTCATGCTTGGCTTCCTCGGGAGTCTCGGAGGCGTGGACAAGGTTGTAGACCGAGCGGCGCTCGACGTTGGCGTTGAGCGGAGAGTCGTTGGAGAAGTCGCCGCGGATAGTGCCCATTTCGGCAAGATAGGGCATTGTGGGGCCCACAATCTTGCGGACCATATCTACCGCGTGCACGCCCTGCACCACCAGTTTGACCATAGGCGCGCTCGACATAAAGTCCAAAAGCCATCCGCGTACCGTCTTGCCGACGCGCATAAGATCGGAGGTACCGAAGTCCTTTTTGACATCATGACCATACTTGGCGTAGGTGGCCATCGTCTTTTCCCCCAGGCGGCGGATCCACTTTTCGTCCTTGGGGTAGTGGTTGTCCATCTCCTTGCGGGAAGCGTGGAACATCTCCAGTGCGACAATTTTAAGGTCGCGCTGCTCAAGGCGGCTGACGATCTCGCCGATAAGCCCCTTGCGCACGCCGTCGGGCTTAATGATGACAAATGTCCGTTCCTCTTTAGGATGCATAAGTGGCATCACTGTACAATATCGACCGGTTTTTTACAAGGCGCATAGTATGGAATTGGCATCACCTTATTATATGGCTTGGGTAATTTCAGCCAAGCGAATAAAAAAGGCCCCGACGTGTGCCGGGGCCTGCCGTTACCGAAAGTGAACTGCAAACGAGGTCATTGGACCATTGTTAGGAGTGGCGTATGATCGCACACTCCTTCGAACTGGCACACCGTCACGACTGGAGAGCAGCCAACACCGAAGATGTAGTCCACGACCACGAGCGGCATTGCGCCGCTGTTCATCAGAGCCGAAAGTTTGTGAAGCTTCCGGTCAAGAGTACATTCGATCGTTCGAGGTACCCAATCCTGAAGACCAGAGGTTTGAACAAACTCGTTGTACAAAGAGCCGTCTCTGAGCATTACCATGGCCCCACACAGAATCAACTTCTTGTACGGCCTCAGAATTTCAGCAAGCGAGCGGAGCGATAAATGATGCTGTTCTCCGAACTTCCCTTCCTTGCTGTAGAGGAAGTGGGTGTTGCCCACAGCGTACCACCTGCCGCTCTTGAGCAGCGTGCAGGTAAGCAGCGGCCGACGCTTGGTGTTGTTGACTTGGTCAGGGGTGGATTCGTCAAAAAGCGTCAACTCCGTCGCGTCGCCCATATAGTACTGCTCGCGGACTTCGCTTACCGCGAGATTGGTGCAGGTGACCAATCCCATCGTACTGCCGTCCACGAATCGCGTCATTGGCACGAATCGGGTGAATCGGTAATTCTCCTGCAGGTGAGGTAGTTCGAAGTCCATGACCTCCTGCAGGCAGAGTACCTCCGCGCCTACTTCCTTGGCGCAAGCAACGACTGCGGGCACTTGTTTCTTATCGCGCCCAAGAAAAGCGCTCATGACTGTTAGGTCCATCACACACCTCCTGTCGGTTCCAACAAAATACGAATGATCTGAGTGTATTATACATCACCATTTGTAAAAGTGCAACACCCCGACAACAGGCAGGCACGCTACCGAGTCAAAATTTCGGGACCTTTGGCGGTTACTAAAATCGTCTCCTCAAAATGCGCGGCGCGCTTGCCGTCGGCCATCCGGTATGTCCACTCGTCTTCGGCAAGAACCACCGCTCCCTTGCCCTCTGCGAGCATCGGTTCTATCGCAAGCACCATACCCACTTTAATTTCCTCGCCCTCGCCCGCGCGGCCGTCGTTGGGAATAAACGGCTTTTCGTGGACGGCTCTGCCTACCGCATGGCCCCCGAGCTCCTCGACGATACCGAGCTTGTGCGCTCGCGCAATGCGTGCGACCGCCGCTCCTATGTCGCCTATGTGGCCGCCCGGCTGTGCTGCGGCAATTGCTGCAAGGAGAGCCGCGCGCGTTGCGTTGATAAGCTCGTGCGCCTTGGTGTCTCCGAGACCTTGCATAACCAGCGATTTTTCCCCTCCGAGATAGGAGGTGTCGGTAGGGTCGCCGACAATAAACGTGCGAGCGGCATCAACAAAAAACCCCTGGTAACTCAAGCCCGCGTCGACAGTAACAATGTCGCCGCCGTGCAACAAGCGCTTTTCGTTTGGGATGCCGTGTACCACCTCATCGTTTATAGACACACACAGCGCCGCCGGATAGGGGTAGCTCGCGCCATCGGGCTGGTAGTTGAGGAAGCTGGGCACGGCGCCGCGCGCACGTATAGAGTGCTCGGCCGCAAGGTCGAGCTCGGCGGTGGAGACGGCGTCTGTGGCGAGCACCTCGACATCGGCAAGAACGCCAGCGAGTATTTTGCCGGCAGAGCGCAGCGCCTTAATCTCCTCTTCAGTGGTCGCTATCATGAAAGGCCGAGAGCTTTTATAACATCGGCATGCACCTCCTCGACGGTCTTCTCGCCATTTATTTCGACCAAAGTCCCCACAGCGCTAAAATATTTTATAACGGTCTCGTTTTTCTTTTTATATTCTTCGAATCGAAGGCGGATGGCGGTCTCCCCATCATCGGCACGGCCGCTTTCTTTTTGACGCAGCGAGAGGCGTTTCCATGCCTCTTCTTCACTTATCCGCAAGTAAACCGCTTTGTACGGACGGGGTAGCCACAGTGATATCTCATGAAGCAACTCCGCCTCGGGTCCTGTGCGACACGCTCCCTCGAACACTATTTTATCCTCCGGGGCAAGACCGAAAAGCACCTTTTCGAATGTATAGGATGCGAGCCAGTGGGGCAGGAGCTCTCCCCTCTCCATTGCACTCTTGAGCCGGCCTCCCAAATAGGTGCCCCCCGCTGCGAGCGAGCGAAACTCGTTCCCCGTCGAAAACATAGGGGCGCTTATTTTTTTTGCCAATAGTGCAGCCTGCGTACCCTTCCCCGACCCGGGCCGTCCTACCATCAAAAAAGTATTGATTTGTTCCACGTTTTCTACTTTACCAAAAGTACGGAGAAATTAATACTCCCGGATAGAGATCTGCGCGTCGATGCGGCGCACGAGGTCGAGGATTACCGAGACAACAATGAGGAGCGCCGTGCCGCCCAAAGCCAGCGACTGGATATGGGTTAGCGATTGCACCGCGATAGGCAAGACCGCGATAGTGCCGAGGAAGAATGCTCCCACAAATGTGATGCGCGTAATCACATTACCCAGATGCGCCTCGGTCGAAGGGCCGGGGCGCACTCCGGGAACGAACGCGCCGTTTTTTTGTAGGTTCTCCGCTATCATATGCGGGTCGAACGTGACCATTGTGTAAAAGTAGGTAAAGAAAAATACGAGGATAAAGTAGAGCGCACCATACAACGGCAAATTTTGCATCACGCCAAGTATCCAGGTAGAGGTGGAGGCGAGCGCCGCAATGCTACTGGTCTGAAAAAAGCTCGCGAACATCTGCGGAATGAGCAAAAAGGAAAGTGCAAAAATGATAGGGATGACACCCGCCTGGTTGAGCCGCAGCGGCAGGTATGTGGAGGCGCCTCCAAAGAACTTCATCCCGCGAACGCGCTTGGCATACGTGACAGGTACGGGACGCTCCGCCTCGGTGACAAACACCACCGCCGCAATGACCACCAGCGTTGCCGCGATAAAGGCGAGGTAGATCGGCACTTGAGAAGACTCAAACGAAAAGAGGGTCTGACTCACCACCGAAGGGAGCTGGGCGACAATGCCGGCAAAAATGAGCAGCGAGATCCCGTTGCCAAGCCCGTACTCGGAAATGAGCTCCCCTATCCACATGAGGAGCATCGAGCCGGCAACGATGGTGACGAGGTTGGCAACAAAAGGAAAGAGGCCGAGTGAAGGGAGCACACCCGAGCGCTCGAGGATAACAAGAAAGGATATGCCCTGCACCACTGCGATAGGGAGCGTGAGCAAACGGCTGTACATACTAAACTTTGCCCGGCCCACCTCACCTTCTTCTTGGTAGAGCTGTTTGAGCCGCGGGATCATAAGCGTGAGGAGCTGCATCACGATAGAGGCGGTGATGTAAGGGCCAACACCGAGCATCACCAGCGAGAGGTTGGAGAGTCCGCCGCCGGAAAAGAGGTTGAGCAGACCGAAGAATTGGTTGTTTGAAAAGAAAAGTTGGAGCTGTGCGGCATCTATACCGGGAATGGGGATGGTGGCGAGGAGGCGAAAGACGAAGAGCGCTCCCACAACAAAAAAGAGCCGATTGCGCAGTTGAGGGTCCTGCAGAAGGAGTGTAAGTTTTTGGATGAAGCCACTCATGATGAAAGTATACCTCCGGCCTTCTCTATCTTCTCTTTTGCGGAGGCGGACACGGTACAGCCCTTAATGGTGAGTTTTTTGGTGATGTCTCCCGTGCCAAGAATTTTGACCGCAAGCGTTTTGCCTTTGCGACCGCGCACCACGCCGCGCTCGCGCAAAGTGGCAGGACTCACTGTGTCGCCCGCGCTAAAGACGCTCTCGAGAACGCCGAGGTTGACCGGATGCACACGTTCGGATATCGAGGCAAAAGCATAGCCGCGCAGCTTCGGCAGTTTTTTTATCTTCTCGCGGACATCGGGGCGTATGCGGTGCCCGGCGCGCGCCTTTTGGCCTTTGGTACCGCGCCCGGAGGTCTTACCCTTGCCCGATGCGCGACCGCGGCCGATGCGCTTGCTACCCTTGTTCGCCGTTTTTCTTTGTAGGTCGTGGAGTTGCATATTATATTTCTACTTACGCCTTGAGCATCTTGAGCGCCTCAATGGCCGCGCGTGCGTTGTTGAGGCCGTTTTTGCTTCCGGAGTGTATCTTGGCGACTGTGTTGGTGATGCCAGCCAACTCAAGCACGGGACGTACAGAGGAGCCGGCGACGAGCCCGCGGCCCGACGCAGGCATCAGCACCACGCGCGAGGCCGTGTACTTGGCCGAGACATCGTGCGCAATGGAGTTGTCTTTGGTTAAGTTGACCGTAATCATGTGTTTTTTTGCATCGCGTACGGCCTTATCGATTGCGAGCGTTGTGTCCCCCGCCTTGCCCAAGCCCACTCCGACGCGCCCTTTTTTGTTGCCAATGATGAGCGCGACAGAAAAGGAGAAGCGTCGGCCGCCGGCCACCGTACGTGCAACGCGACGGATAGTAATCATTTTTTGGTCAAACTCGCTTTTGGCGCGGGGCGCGCGTGTACTCTGGCGCCGACCGCCGCGCTGGTCACGACCGCCGCGGCTGCGAGAGCCCCGCTGCGGAGCCGCCTCC
>Ga0209542_10014199_pt1 | contig 13595 bp, 17 predicted proteins | sample RifCSPhighO2_01_FD_184028 | JGI IMG/M metagenome (GOLD analysis project Ga0209542, IMG submission 184028) | Soil microbial communities from Rifle, Colorado - Rifle CSP2_plank highO2_0.1 (SPAdes) (version 2) | ecosystem: Environmental > Terrestrial > Deep subsurface > Rock core/Sediment ... | reverse complement strand
GAAAAGGTGCTCTCTTATCATATCATTGATCGCCTCTGACCTGTTGCTGTAGCCTTTCTCTTTTATAAATTTGTCAAAAAGTTCAAGCAGCTTAGGCTCAAATGATATTCCTGTTCTTGTGACTTTGTCCATGGAGAGCTTAAATTCCATTCGGATATAAATAGTTTTCGTAACACGCCCATAAAAAACGTAATATTTATATACGGTTGCAGTTATCTTTTTGCCATGATTGGGATTGTATCCTTTCTTTTGCTTGCGCTGCTGCTCGGGTTCAAGCACAGCTATGACGCGGACCATGTAATCGCAGTCTCCGCCATACTAAGAAAAGTGAAGTCATTCGGCAGCGCGCTTAAAATAGGCATAAGCTGGGCAATAGGCCACATGATAACGGCAGCGATAATCACTGCAATGCTTTTCTACTTCAGGGAGTCATTCCTGAGCGGGCTTTTGTCTCATTTTGAAAAAATTGTTGGGGTGATGCTTATTGCGCTCGGGCTCTGGAGCCTGAAAGACGCCATTTTCTTCCATTCGCATTCGCACAGGCACGGGCATACGGCTCATTCACACGTGCATTCCCACTTTCACAAGAGTAAACATTCCCATCTCCACAAGCACATGCTCGGAATAGGAATAGTGCACGGGCTTGCGAGCAATGATGAGCTTTTGGTGCTCCTTACTGCCTCTCTTGGGGTTGCGACTTTTGGTGGCATAATGCTAGGGATAGGGTTTTTCAGCATCGGAGTCGTGCTTGGGATGGCTGTTTTCAGCGCGTTTTTTGCATTTCCGCTTGTAAAACTGCATTCGGACAGGGTTTACAGGCTCTTTTCTTTTGCAACAGGCGCGATAAGCGTAGCTTATGGGGCATTGTCCCTTGTTTCAGCAGCGTAGAATAAAATGAACCTCCTTGGGCTAAAGCCCAAGGTATCATTAAGCAAAGGAAGTAACTTTCCTTTGTTGCACGAAATTCCAAGAACCTTGCGAATTCGCAATGTAGTTTTGGATTGTCTCGGCTGTAACATTGCCGACGGAGCGGAAAAATTTCCCAGGGCTCCAGAAGTGTCCCTTGCTGAAATATTTTCGCAGCCAAGGATGCTCTTTTAGCAAAGCATAAGAAGAGTAGCCCTTCAAAAGCTGAAGGGCTCTTGAAACTGGAATTGTAGGAGGGACATCGCAAAAAAGATGCACATGATCCGGCTGGACGTTAAGCTCATAAATTTCAAATTTATTTCGATCGCACGCTTCACGAATGAAGCGTTCGACATCGCATCGGACACCATAAAACTTCATGGGGTCCATCGCATATTTGGGCTTCCACACGAAGTGGAAGCAGTTTTGTCCAACCGAATGGCTGAAATGTTTTAGGCCTTTCATTTTCGTTGCTCCGCGCAACGAAAGCTAACGCTAAAACGATTGGAGTTTGAGCGTGCCGAAATTTCGCTGCACGCTCAAATTTTTTATTATGAGAATTAAAGAATTATCGGAGGAAAGGATAGAAACGGGCTAAAGCCCGAGGTATCCTTTGTATGTAATGACGAAAATACACTGGATTGCTTATTTTGTCATCGGGCTGTTTGTTTCAGCTGTTTCCTGGAAAATAAGCTATCAGAAGATGGTATTTTTCTTTTACGCAGGACTGGCATTTATAATTGTCGGAATAGTTAAGTTGATTATGAGCATCAAGCCCGGGAAAGGCAATGAAGCAAGGCAGCAGAAAAAGAGCCTTAGCCGCCACCATTACACTGTGCAGAATCCCCATCAAACCAGATTCAGGCGCTGCCATAAATGCGGCAATGTGACTGCAATAAGCAATAGGTTTTGCGGAAAGTGCGGCTCCCCGCTGCAGTAATTCCCAAAAGATAGGTTCTCAAACTTCAATCTTGGAAAAAAGGTAAACGCCTGCAATCACCAGCAATGAGGTTATTACTGCAAGCACTGAAAAATCCATAAACAGCCCAAAATGGGACTGCCCGGTTAGCGCAATTCTTAATCCGTCAACCCCATAGGATAATGGATCTATGCTCGCGATTGTAAGTATCGCTTTAGGAAGCCCTTCAAGGGGGAATATGGCTCCTGAAAGAAAGAACATGGGCATCATTATGAAATTCATTATGAGTGGAAAGGCCTGCATGTCCTCCATCCTTGCGGCTATTGCAGTGCCTAAAGCTGTAAACAGCAGCGCTATCAGGAACATAAAAGCAAGGGCAAGCGGAATCATCAGGACATTAACCGGCCTGAATCCCGCAATGCATGCTATCAGGAAAACTATTATCCCCTGGAAGATGGACACGGTCGCTCCGCCAAGAATCCTTCCTATTATGATTTCAAGCCTTGACACAGGGGCAACAAGTGTTTCCTTAAGAAAGCCGAACTGCCTGTCCCATATCAGCTCTATGCCCGTGAACATTGCGGTGAAAATGATTGCCATTGCTATGACTCCCGGGCCAATGAATTCTATATAGCTGCCATGGCCGGCTTTTGCGTAAATCGGCCCAAAGCCGAATCCAAGCGCAAGCAAAAACAGCAATGGCTGCCCAAGCGAGCCGATGATTCTTGGCTTTGACCTTAAGTAGCGTTTAATCTGCCTGAGCCATAAAATGTAAATCGTGCTGGTCATCTTCTTCCCCAGAGCCTGCCCTGCATTCTTAAGTTGTCTATTCCGTGAGCTTCTTCCCGCCTCATCTTTTTTCCGGTCAGGTGCAGAAAGGCATCTTCAAGCGAAGATGTCCCTGTCTTTCGCTTAAGCTCTTTCGGAGACCCGCGCATTATTATGCTGCCATGGTCTATTATTGCAACTTCATCTGCAATTTTTTCCGCCTCTTCCATATAATGCGTGGTAAAAAATACTGTGATGCCCTCTTTTTTATTTAGCTCTTTGATGTAGCTCCAGATGTGGTTTCTTGTCTGGGGGTCAAGGCCTACAGTAGGCTCGTCAAGGAAAAGTATCTTTGGATGGTGCATCAGGCCCCTTGCAATCTCAAGCCTCCGCTTCATGCCTCCGGAAAAATGCTTGACAAAATCATCTTTCCTGTCCCATAATTCAACAAACTTCAAAAGCTGCTCTGTTCTTGACTTTCTGAGCGGGGTGGGCATTTTGTACAGCACGCCGTGCAGCTCAAGATTTTCAGTTGCGGTAAGCTCGTCATCAAGGCTCGGGTCCTGGAATATGATCCCGAACGAGCGCCTTACAGCGCTTTGGCTGTCTAAAACGCTGTTTCCGTCCAGGGCTACGGAGCCGCTTGTGGGCCTGAGTAGCGTTGTAAGCATTTTTATTGTGGTTGTCTTTCCGGCGCCATTCGGGCCAAGAAATGCGAAAACGCTTCCTTTTGCAACGCTGAAGCTTATGCCTTTGACTGCTGAAAGCCCGTTGAATTTTCTTGACAGGTTTTTAACTTCTATTATTTTCTTCATTTTAGTTTTTGGTCGTTGCGGTGGGTTATAAAACTTGCGAATTTGGATATTGGCTTAGCAAAACTTATTTAAACAATCCTGCAGCAATCACCGTAAAATGGGAGAACTATTCAAGGACATCCTGAGAAGCGACGAGACTCTTTTCAAGAATGACATTGCCCTTGACTTTGACTACCAGCCTAAGATTGTACCCTACAGGGAAAATGAGCAGAGAGCTGTTGCGAACTGCATAAAGCCCCTGTTTCTTGAAAAAAACGGCAGGAATGTTCTGATTTACGGCCAGCCCGGAGTTGGAAAGACAGTTGCGTGCAGGCACGTCCTGAATGAGATTAAGGACGAAACGGATGACATTGAGACTATTGAGATTAACTGCTGGAAGCATAACACCACTTTCAAGATAATCCTCGAGATATGCGACAAGATGGAATTTAAGTTCGTTGAGAACAAGAAGACAGAGGAATTGTTTAGGTGGATAAAGCAGGCTTTAAACAAAAAATCAGCTGTCTTTGTCTTTGACGAAATTGACAAGCTGGAAGACCTGAATTTCCTGTATATGATATTGGAGGATATCTACAGAAAGACAATAATAATGATCACAAATTACAAGGAATGGCTTGCAAATATCGAGGAAAGGGTGAAGTCAAGGCTATTGCCCGAGGTGATGGAATTCATGCCCTACACTTTCGAAGAGACAAAAAATATCCTGAAATTCAGGGGCGAATACGCTTTTCATCCGGGTGTGCTTAGCGACGAATCACTTGGGATTATCGCGAAAAAGGCATTTGAAATGCAGGACATAAGAATCGGGCTGCATTTGATGAAGGAATCAGCGCACATTGCAGAAGACAAGTCATCAAGGAAGATACTTGAAGCGCATACGCTGCAGGCGCTGGAAAAGATCAAGGACTTCACAATCAAAAGCATTGAGGAGCTGGCTTCAGACGAGCAGATGATTCTGGACATTGTAAAGGCAAATTCAGGCAAAAGGATTGGAGATTTATTCAAGTGCTACCAGGATAAAGGGGGCAAGCTCGTTTACAAGTCATTCCAGAGAAAAATAGGCAAACTGGAAAAGAATAAGTTCATAGCAGTAGAGAAGACCGCTGGCGGAGATGAGGGTAACACGACAATAGTCAAGGCTAATTCTGAGAAGAAGCTGACGGAGTTTTAGCCTGGCCCTTTCAGGTGTTTTTCAAGAAACCTCAAAGTCTTTTCCCAGGCATCTTTAGTTTCTGCAGGCGCGTAGTTCATTCCTGATGGGTTTGCAAAAGCATGCCCTACGCCTGGATAAATGTAAATCTCATTTTCAATCCCAAGCTCGTCAAGAGCTGCATTAAATTTCCTTGCTGATTCAACAGGTATTGCAGTGTCCTTGTCTCCGAAGATTCCAAGGACAGGCCACTTTATCACGGAAAGCTTTGTCGTGTTGGTCTCAAGGCTCCCGTAGTAGATGATTGTAGCGGCCATTTTCTCGTTCAGGGCCAGCTGCAATGACCATTGTCCGCCGAAGCACCAGCCTATCGAGGCAATTTTATCCCTGTCCACGTTGCTTTGTTTCTTTAGAGATTCAACTGCCCCTTTTAAATTTTTGATGGCTTCGCTTGGATTATTTCTGACTTTTGTAGCAAGCGCTCTTGACTCGTTTGAATCCGCGCCGACCTTGCCGTCATAAAGGTCAACTGCAAGCACGACATAACCTTCTGCTGCAAGCTGTTTTGCCATCTCCTTTATGTTGTCATTCAAGCCCCAGAACTCATGTATCATTATAATGCCCGGATAGATTCCGTCTTTCTTTGGCCTTGCAAGAAATCCGATTGATGATTGATAATAATCTACTGCTTGTGTCTCGACTTCTGAAGCGTCTCCGTTCTTCAGCATTTCCACGTTTCTTGTGAGGTTTTGGGCTGGCGTGCCTGCCTTGTCAATCGGCTGCTCAACGCAAGAGACCAATAAAGCCAGCAAGAAGAATGCCGAAATTGCCAAAACGTTTGATTTTATCTTAGTTATCATCTGATTTCAAAATTAATAAATTTTTCTGCATTTTTTTGGATTAGTTTAACATTTATAACTTTTGCGCTTCCGGGCCCTTTTTTGATGAATTCGACCAATTCATTTACTTTTTCTTCATCGCCTTGCGCAATAACTTCAACAGTTCCATCATCAAGATTCCTTACAAATCCTGTTAAGCCCAATTCAACTGCTTTCCTTCTTGTATTTTTCCTGAAGAAAACTCCCTGAACTTTGCCGGAAGCTATTAGGCCCACACATTTCATAAGATAAGGATAATTTTGGTTTTTAAATATTTTATCGTGAAGACTATTCTTAGATAATATTTCTTTTCTATATTGCAAACAACCACTGGACACTGGACATGGCGCTGTGAAATATTTAAACCCGCTCTGACACTTAAGTTGATGCAGGAAAAGACCGAAGCTTTCGAAGGAATGCTCCGCAAAGCGTTAACGGATTTATGCCGTTACCTCTTTCCACCCCCTTTCCTGCGAAATTAATTTTCAAAAAGAGGCTTAAGGAAGAATGAAAAACTTGAACTCGGCCAAGGAAACGGAATTTCAGGAAAATTATCCTGTCTTGGTGTCCAATGTAGCCGGATTCAGGTCATGGAAAAGGATGATAATATTCGGACAAAATCAGAGGTGAGCAAAAATGGAATTAAGCAATGAGTTCATAGAAGATTTGTATTTCAGGCAGATGAAAGAGCTGACAATAATGACCAACAGGAAGCTGAAAAGCTTTGACGCGCAGTTCAGCGGTATAAGTGTAGGAAGGTGAGCAGCATGAAGCCAAGACAAAAGCCAATTGACGAAGCTGAGGAAGATTTTGACTTTTACAATGCAGGCTCTATAGAGCAGGAGCTTGAGGATGACGAAATAACCAGCATCGAAGAAGGTTTCATGGTTGGTTACTTAGGTTAAGTCTTGCCTGCCATAAACTATTTAAACAGTTTACATTCCCAGATTTTTATGCGGGTCATGACTTTTGATGAGTTCAAGATAGAAAAGAACGAGATAATCAGCCAGATAAGAGACGGCGCCGTGTTCATATACCCAACTGATACAATCTATGGCATTGGGTGCAATGCGCTGGTTTCAGACTCTGTTAAAAAAATCCGAAAGCTCAAGGGAAGGACCTCAAACCCGTTTTCGGTGATTGCGCCTTCAATTGACTGGATTAGGGAAAATTGCGCCATAGGGAAAGAATCAGAAGAATGGATTGGCAAGCTGCCCGGACCTTACACTTTAATCCTGAGAGTTAAGAACAAGAAGTGTGTTTCAAAGAATGTAAATCCCGGCTTAAGTACCATTGGCGTCAGGATTCCAAACCACTGGATAAGCCAGATGGTATCAGAATCAGGAATTCCTCTAGTGACTACATCAGTCAACAAAAGAGGGGAAGAATACATGACTTCTTTAGAGGACATGGACTCCTCGATAGGCGAAGCAGTGGAGTTCATCCTGTACGAAGGCCAGAAAAAAGGGAAGCCGAGCAAAATAGTTGATTTGGCGGGGAATACCAAAGTTATTGAAAGATAGATTTTTAAAAGAGTTCTCTTTATGGCCTTAGAATCATTCGGGTGGTTCATTCATGATAAAAAAAATCCTTATGACAAAGCAGGGCAGGAAGTTCTATGCAAAAAATACTGAAGAGGATTTGCATACGCAGTATGGATTCATCGTGAAAGACGGCTTGAAGGAAGCAAAAGAAGGCGATTTGCTGAAGTCAAACACCGGCAGGGAGTTCTTCATATTTAACCCGCAGTTTATTGACTTATACAGGAAAATCAAAAGAGGTGCCCAGATAATACCCTTAAAGGACATAGGGCTGATAATCGCAGAAACAGGCATTAACAGGGAAAGCAGGGTCTTGGATGCCGGCTCAGGAAGCGGGGCACTGGCTTGCTTCATTGCATCGGTTGCAAAAGAGGTTGTTACCTATGAGATAAGGGAAGATTTTATTGAAATTGTAAAGTCCAATGTTGAATTTCTCAAGTTAAAAAACATTAAGATAAAAAATAAGGATATTTATGAGGGGGTAGAAGATAGAGACATTGATGTTATTGTTTTGGACCTGCCTGAGCCATGGCAAGCTTTGGAAAGTTGCTCAAAAGCGCTGAAGCCCGGCGGTTTTCTTGTTTCATACAGCCCTTCTGTTCCGCAGGTTGCTGATTTTGTCAATGCATTAAGGAAAAACGAGAATTTTGTTTACCTGAAAACTTCCGAGATAACGGAAAGGGAATGGGAAGTCGAGGAAAGGAAAGTAAGGCCGAAATCAAAAGGAATCGGGCATTCGGGGTTCTTAAGTTTTGCAAGAAAAGTGACAAAATGATTTTCAAGCAGGTTAAAGTCGGCCCGATGCAGAATTTTTCTTACATTATGGGAGATGAAAAAACAAAAGAAGCTGCTGTGATTGATGTTGGTTGGGAAGTTGATAGGCTGATTGAAGTTTCAAACAAAGAAAAATTGAAAATTAAGAAAATTATTTTGACTCATTATCATTATGACCATGTTCAAAAAGCTGGCGAACTGGCTTCAAAAACAGATTCTGAAGTGTATTTCCATGAAGACGATTTCAATGAAATCAACAAATCAATAGAGAACAACTCATTAAAAATAATCAAATTAAAAAATAATGACGAAATCAAAGTCGGAAGCATAAAACTAAAGGCGATACACACTCCAGGCCATACACCGGGAGCAATCTGCCTTCTCTTTGAAAACAAGCTGTTGACAGGTGACACCTTGTTCGTAAATGCCATAGGAAGGACTGATTTGCCGGGTGGGGATGCATTAAAGCTGTTTGAAAGCCTGCAGAAGCTGAAAAAGCTTGGCGATGATGTTGAAGTCTATCCCGGCCATGATTACGGCGAGGTTCCTTATTCAACAATTGGAAAAGAAAAGAAGAACAATCCTTATTTCAAATGCGAAACCAAGGAGCAGTTTTTGGGATTGGTGGGGTGATTCAATCAAAAAACAGGCTATAAATAAACTCATCCTTGTCAGAATAATAATGCTGCTTTAAAGTCGTTTCATGCTTGAACCCTAATTTTTCATAGAATTTATGCGCTCTTGTGTTAATGTGATTTAGCGTCTTTAACCAATGCATCAAATAAATTTCTGGCAACGCCTTTTCCCCGATATTCAGGCAAAACAGCGATCCTGTCAAGCTCGCACAGCTGGTGTTTTGGCAATCCGTGCATTAGCCATGCCACAATTCCGATAATCTTTCCGTTTTCTTCTGCAACAATGTAATTGTATAATCTCTTAGTTTCATTCTTGAAAACTTCAATCCCTTCCCTTAAATCCATTATATTGTAGCTTTGTATAAGGACATTCGCTATGCCTTTTGCATCTTTTGGAGTGGCTTTGCGGATTTTCATTTTATCGCAATTTCATAATCGTTCAATAGATTTATTCTTTTGATTTCTTGATATTGGCTATTCCACCACTACTGATTTTGCGAGATTCCTCGGCTTGTCTATATCCCTGCCAAGCTTGTCGGCAATGTGGTAAGCCAACAGCTGCAATGGAATGACTGCAAGAATCGAGCTTAAGGTGTATAAATTTTTCGGAATGAAAATTACATGGTCCGCCTTTTTCGGAATCTCTTTGTCCCCTTCTGTAGCAATTGAGATTATGATTCCTCCCCTCGCCTTGACCTCTTCAATGTTTCCAAGAACTTTCTTGTAGCTGAAAACGTCATGCGGCGCGATGAACACGACAGGCATGCTTTTATCTATCAACGCAATCGGGCCATGCTTCATCTCCGCAGCAGGATAGCCTTCTGCATGTATATAGCTCACTTCCTTCAATTTTAAAGCACCCTCAAGGGCAATCGGAAAGTTGACGCCCCTTCCCAGGTAGATTGAGTTCAGCTTGTTGTAATACAATTCGGCGCACTTCAATATCTCCGCATCTTCCGCCAAAACAGACTGCATCTGCAGGGGAATTTTTCTTATTCCGTTGATCATGTCCTTGATTTGCTTTTCATTCAGTGTTTTCCTTAGCTTAGAAAGCAGGATTGTGAACAGGTAAAGGACTGCCAATTGCGTTGTGAACGCCTTTGTCGAAGCAACCCCTATCTCCGGGCCGGCTCTGGTGTAAATGACTCCATCGGAGATTCGTGTTATGGAACTTCCCATGACATTGCATATCGACAATGTTTTTACACCATGGTTCTTCGCCTCTTTCAAAGCAGCAATGGTATCGGCAGTCTCCCCGGACTGGGATATTGCAATCACCAGCGTGTTTTTGTCCAGAATCGGGTGCCTGTACCTGAATTCAGATGCGTACTCCACTTCCACAGGTATCTTTGCAAGCTCTTCAAGCATGAACTCGCCAATTAATCCGGCATGCCACGATGTTCCGCATGCCACAAATATAATCCTGTTAACGGATTTCAAATATTCATCAGAAAGATTGAGCTCTTTTTCAAAAACGACGTCTCCATTCCGGAGCCTCTCGTTTAAGGTGTCGGCAACGGCGCTTGGCTGCTCGTAAATTTCCTTGAGCATGAAATGCTTGTAGCCACCTTTCTGTGCTGCTTCAGCGCTCCATTTAATTGTGTGGATTTTGTTTTCTTTTTTCTTTCCGTCCAATCCCATTATAGTGCACATCTCTTTTGTCAATACGGCAATTTCCCTGTCTTCAAGGTAGATGACTTTATTCGTGTAGCTTAAGATTGAAGGAACATCTGATGCGATGAAATTTTCGTCTTTTCCCAATCCGACTATGAGCGGGCTTTCATTCCTTGCGCCTATAAGCTTGCCAGCTTCGCCGGAATAAAGCACTCCAAGGGCATAGCTTCCATCTATCCTGTTCAGCGATACTCTTACGGCTTCTTCTACGCTCTTGCCTTTCAAATTGTCCTCTATCAAGTGCGCAATGACCTCCGTATCAGTTTGGGAATTGAATTTATGGCCTTTTTTTATCAGCTCGTCCTTTAATTCAGAATAATTTTCTATGATGCCGTTATGGACAACGCTTATCTGGTTTTTGCAGTCTGTATGCGGGTGCGCGTTTTCCTCTGTCACTCCGCCGTGCGTGCTCCACCTGCAGTGCGCCAGTCCTGTATTGCCGGGAAATTTCAGGAAATTAACTTTTTTGTTGACTTCCTCTAGCTTTCCAACACCCTTTTGTATGTTGAATCCGCTGTTGTTCAGGAAGCACATCCCGACAGAGTCGTACCCCCTGTACTCAAGGTTTGAAAGGCCCTTGAACAGCTTTTCACTGACTCCCTTGCCTGAAACTACACCTATGATTCCGCACATAACCATCCATATTAATGCACCATTTAAAAAGTTTATTAAAGATAATTCTATTTTTATGCCAGTATCAGAATTATTGCATTTGCGCCATGGCAAAAAGCGAAATCCGCGTCATTGGAATCGATGATTCTCCTTTTGACAAATTCAGGGATAGAAAAATTCTTGTTGTAGGGGTCGTGATGCGCGGCGGGTCATGGGTTGACGGGATTTTATCAACAGAAGTCACGGTTGATGGAAATGACGCCACAAGAAATATCATCAAGATGGTGAATAAGTGCAAGTTCAAGCCCCAGCTGCAGTGCATTTTTCTCAATGGGATAGCAGTCGCAGGATTTAATGTCTTTGATGTAAGAGAATTGAGCAAGAAAACAAGCCTGCCTGTAATTATCGTAATCAGAAAAATGCCTGACATTGAAAAAATAAAAAATGCATTGATAAAAATAAATAAAAAAGACAAGATTAAACTCATTGAAAAAGCCGGAAAAGTAATGCAAATGAATGATATTTTTGTTCAGCTGGTCGGGATTGATGTGCAGACAGCAAGGGAAATTCTTAAAATTGCATGCACGAGAAGCCTTGTTCCTGAACCATTGAGACTGGCGCATTTGATTGCACAGGGAATTGTTCTAGGCGAAAGCAGGGGTAGGGCTTAGAGATAGTTTAATCGAAATATTCAAAAGAATTTTTATCTGCTATCCTTGATGTTTTTCTGCAGTGGCATATTTGCCAATAAATTCTAAAATCATAAGATAATACTTGATTCGCATATCTTCTGGCAAGATATAGGGTTTTTCTGACATAATGTGGAGCAATGGATGTAGTTGTCTGAATAGTCTGGTTTCGGGGTTTGCAATATTTTCCAATTGTCTTCTTGGAGTAACCCATTTGCCCTGGCCTGGAAATTCAGGTTCCCTTAATCTTGATTGAATCAAATCCAATTCCAGCTTTCTCAAATCAGTATTGTTCATTAAAAAAAGCAATCATTATTCATATAAAAATTTATCTAAGTAATTTTACGTATAATAATACTTCCCGCTTTCTTTCTGCTCCCTGTCTAATCTTGAATCCAGCTTATTTACCCTTGGCCGGTTTGTTTCCGGATCTCTTCTTAATGTAATCCCGAGTTCCTTCAAAAACTTGTTCATCCCCTCTTCCATTTCAAACGGCCCTGTCACGTTTCCTGATATTGCAGGTTTTCCGTCAAACACAATCAATTTGTCAGAAATATAATCGATAAACAGCAAATCATGGTCAACAATCAGGGCAGAAGCCCCTTTATGCTCGATAAAGTCCCTTATCACCTTTGAGAGTATCAATCTTTGCTTGGAATCCAGATAAGCGCTTGGCTCATCAAGCAGATACAAGTCAGCATCATTTTGCAGGCAATGGGCAATCGCGACTCTCTGCAGCTCGCCTCCGGACAGCTCGTTCAGCGGCTTAAGCGACAGCGGAACAATATTCAAAGGATGTATTATCTGGTTTTCATATTTCTGGAATGCCGTCTTTAAAACATCAGTCACAAGCTCATCGGACACTTCCAGATACTGCGGCTTGTAAGACACCTTTATTTTATGGCTTACTTCTCCTTTGTCATGCTTTAATACCCCTGCTAAAATCTTAACAAAGGTTGTTTTTCCAATTCCGTTTTCACCCAATATTCCTATGATTTCGTCTTTGCGAATAATTCCATCGTGGGCTTTAAGCTCAAAATTGCCAAGCTTTTTTTCAACGCTTTTCCATGAAGTAATTATATCTTTCTGGTGTTTTTTTATGATGATCGGCTTTTCAGCAAACTTTATCGTTGAGTCTCTGAATCTTACATTCTCTTCCTTGAGGTACCCTGACAAATAAACATTGATGCCGTTCCTGACAGGCTTAACCCCGCTTACAATTCCATAGCAGTCTTCCTTCCCGTACATCAGATGAACCAGCTCCGCAATGTAGTCGAGAATTATCAGGTCATGCTCAACAGCAAGAACGGAATTGTCCTCAGTTATCAAAGACTTTATGAATTTGCTTATTTTTATCCTTTGCTTGATGTCCAGGTAGCTCGTAGGCTCGTCAAAAATGTAGAGGTTTGCTTCCTTCAGAACAGTCGCTGCAATCGCGACTCTCTGCAGCTCGCCTCCGGAGATTTCTGAAATGTCATTGTCCAGTATTTCATTTAATTCCAGCTCATTTGAAATCTTTCTAAATTCATTTTTTCCATCAACCCTTTTCAGTAAATCTATGACCTTTCCTTTTGTGGTCTTTGGGATAAGGTCAACCTGCTGCGGCTTGTAGGCAACTTTTATCTCGCCTCCCTTCAATTTCTCGAAAAATCTCTGGGCTTCTGTTCCCTTGAAAAACGAGATAAGCTCATCGTAATCTGTATCGTGGATTTTCCAGTCGCCTAAGTTCGGCTTTAAAACCGATGCCAGAACATTTATTGCAGTTGACTTTCCTATTCCGTTTACTCCGAGGATTCCCGTGACTTTCCCTATTGTCGGAGTGGGAAGAGAATAAAGAACAAACTTGTTTTCACCATACCTGTGTATTGGCTTTGTGGCCATCTCTTCCGGCAGGTTTATTATCTTTATTGCGTGAGGCGCCGCCTTTGGGCATATCCCGCATCCTGTGCACAAATGCTCGTCAATTGTCAGTTTCGCGTCCGCTTCAATCTTTATGCATTCATTGCCTGTCCTGTTGACAGGGCAGATGCTTTGGATGTAGAGCTTTTGCTGAGCATCCTTGAGCTTCTCGTTGTCAACAATGGCGATTCTTGTCATTTTACCAATAAAATCCGGGCGATATTTTAAATATTGTGGAATTTCAGCTGATGCCGGCATCAATTGGGTTTTTGTAATGCCCGGCAGGCGTTTGATTCATATGCCCTCTCTGGTTAAGCTAAGCCGGATTCCCGAAA